>Ga0137380_10003111_pt1 | contig 14361 bp, 9 predicted proteins | sample SagtaG_17_FD_104809 | JGI IMG/M metagenome (GOLD analysis project Ga0137380, IMG submission 104809) | Vadose zone soil microbial communities from Sagehorn Ranch, Mendocino, California, USA - Sage2_L_100_16 metaG | ecosystem: Environmental > Terrestrial > Soil > Vadose zone | place: USA...
ATCACTCGTCCTCTTAGAGAGGTTTTCTGAAGAAAAGGAAGTTGGATCGCTTACCGCTTGGATTCTCAACCTGCAATTGAACAGTCTGGCCGGGGTCGATCCCTTTCAGAGCCTTCTTGGCGATCAGTATCTGCGTGGGATCCGGATCGCCGTTTCTCGTCTTGACCGGGTCGTCGTTGATTCGCAGCACCGCACCGGGCTCGAAGCTCTGCCCGAACAAGATCAGATTCTTTCCGCTGATTAGTGCCATGATCAACACCGGTCGATTGAGACTGGTGTTAGGATCGATCTTTGCGACGAAAATGTCCTGTCCGCCGCCGTTGTGATCAAGCAGCGGGATGAACGTTAGAAAGTCAGTGGAAGTGGTAGTTCCCATCACAAAAATAAAGCCATCCGCGTTTAGAGCAACCGCCAGCGCCTGATCATCGCCGCTTCCCCCAATGTACGTAGAGAACGTGACGGCGCCCGTAGTCCCCAACTTGGCCGCAAACGCGTCGTTAGGTCCGCCTCTGAAAGACGACTGAATCGCGTTGACCGTCGGTAAACCGTCACCCGCAGAGCCCGCGATAACCGCATTGCCGGACGAATCGATCGCGATCGCATTGCCAGAGTCGTCACCGGCGCCTCCCACAAACGTGAGATACGATAATGCCGATCCCGATGCGTTAAGCTTCGCCACGAAAGCATCACTAGTCGCTGAAGCTGCGCGCGTTGTGCTGGAACCTGTGAAGCTGGTCGACTTGGTTCGCCCGGTGACATAAGCGTTGCCCGTTGCATCAGAGGCGATCGCCAAAGCAAAGTCGTCGTCGCTCCCACCCAGAAACGTCGAGTAAACGAAATCTGAGCCGCTCGGATTGATCTTTGCGACGAAGCCGTCGAAACTCGACGCCGCTCCGCTCTTCGAAGATCTAAGCGCATTCTTCGTCGGGAAATTTCCTGAGGACGTGTCGCCGGTCACGTAGAGATTTCCGGCAGAGTCGACGCTTATTCCGGTTTTACCGACAGAATCCTCCGCGCCGCTGCCGCCTAGAAACGTCGAGTATACGAGCCCCGATCCGTCGGGCGTCAGCTTGGAAACGAAAGCGTCCGAGCTTCCGCCGCCGTAGCTCGATTGAATAGCACTAACCACCGGATAGTCCGCCGACGTCGTGCGCCCTGTTATGTAAGCACTTCCAACGCTATCGGCAGCCACGCTCACACCGGCTTCGTCACCGCTCCCGCCGATGAGGCTTATGTAAAAGAATTGATCGGCGCCTGGAGTTAGCTTGATCACGAAGGCGTCTGAGCTACCCATCAGAACCTGAGCGAAGGAGTGGAACACCGGGAAGTCTGGGGATTGAGTGACTCCGCTAACATAGATGTTGCCCATTCCATCAACCGTCATCCCGGTAGTGAATTCGTTTTTGGTGCCGCCAAAAAAACTGTACCTGAGCAACAGGCCGTTTGAGCTGAGCCGACCCACGAAAATATCAGAATCTGTGCGCCCAGCGGCCCGCGGGGACAAAAAGTCTGTTGAAAAAGAATCACCGGCCAGGATCGTGTTGCCGGCGGAATCAGCCACAATGCCTCTCGCGGCGTCGGCTGCATTGCCGCCCACATATGTCGAATAGACGAGCACAGGATCGATGATCAACGTCCGCGTCCTGTCATAGCCGGCAATCTCAAATCCGACCGTGTCACCAGCCGAAATATTAAAGTCAGCAGCTACTTCCAGCTTTGAGCCGTCGATTTCCTGGTAGGCAAAGGGCCGTTCGAAACGCACGTCGCCCGCCGCGGTGTGAAGAACCAAAGAGCCATCAGCCAACGCAGTTCGGTCCGCGCCTTCGAAACACAGAGCGATCCGCTGCGGGTCCGCACCCGGAGCGACCTCAAAATCATATTCAAGCTTGCGGTCATTCTCATAGAATGTCAGGTCTATTCCCGGATACAGATCCGAATATTTAACGCGGGAGTAAGTATCGATATCTCGAATCCACTTCGCGGGATTGTTGCCGATGAAGTAGCTGGCCAGAGCTTGCTGTTGGTTTACGCCTGTGACCAGCGCCGCCCGACTTGCACCCTCGAACTTCATGCTCAGTTGATGTGAGCGTGTAACTTTGTCTGGTTGGTTGCTGAGCGCGAGCACCGCTTCCGACTGTTTGAGAAGCAGCCCAAGGCCCTTACCGCGGCCCACGAATCTTACGTCATCATCGGCCTGTCCGCGATTCGCTTCGAAGCTGAGCGGCAGGTTCCACCTACCCTCACCTGCCGCAGTAGATACCTTGAGTTCAGGCTCTGGTGATTCAACCGAGCGGGGCATAGCAGGAATCAGTGCAGCAGCCAGGGAAGCGGCAGCAATGATCAAAGCCGCGCGCTGAATCTTTTGGGGTTTACTCTTCATCGCATCACTCCTTGGTAATGTGTCGCAGCGTCCAGCGTGCTGCGTCCGAGGTATCCGACCCGGTCATGGCAACTAAAGAATCTGAGCGGTGCGGTGACACAGACTTTGGTCTGTGACGAGCTGCAACAGACTGAGGTCTGTTCCACGCAGAGTTATAGCTTACTCTACTCGCGCGCGCGAAGCCATCAACGGAATACAATCTCGCGCCATGACCGACAAAGCCTATCGCGATAATGCGCCCAAATCAAGCCGTCCATCAATATGTAGTGTGTGAAGTTCCGTCCCCCACAATTTGCGGTATACACGACGCTCTGTTTCTGCTAGACTGCTCACCCGTAGAACGTCTATCATCGAACGCGCGATCTCACTTGAAAGCTGAAAGACCATGAACGAGAAAGACTTTGTGCACCTTCATCTTCATACCGATTTCAGTCTTCTGGATGGAGCGATAAAGATTAAACCGCTGGCCGCCCGCGCCCAGCAGTTCGGCGCGCGCGCGGTCGCGGTCACCGATCACGGCAATCTCTACGGCGCGATCTCTTTCTACAACCAGATGAAATCGTCGGGCATTAATCCGATCATCGGTATGGAAGCTTATATCGCCAAAGGCAAGCACACCGATCGCGGAGACGCGTCCGGCGAGAAAGGCACAAACCACATCATCCTTCTCGCTAAGAATCTTCAGGGCTATCACAATCTCGCGAAGCTTTCATCCATCTCGTTTACCAAGGGCTATTATTACAAGCCGCGAATCGACAAAGAGCTGCTCGCGGCGAACAGCGACGGGCTGGTTGCGCTTTCGGCTTGTTTGTCGGGCGTGCCTTCCTCGTTGCTGCTCTCCGATAAGTTCGACGAGGCCGCGCGCCAGGCGAAAGAATTTGAAGACATATTGGGGAAAGGCAATTACTATCTCGAAGTTCAAAATCACGGACTCGATCAAGAAGTGCAGACAGTCATTCCGGGCATGATCGACTTGTCGAAGAAGACCGGCATTCCTCTCGCTGCGACCAACGACTGCCATTACTTGATGCAAGACGATTGGCGCGCGCACGACATTTTGATCTGCATCGGCTCGGGCAAGACTATCAACGAGAAACGAGATCTAAAATACAAGGAAGGCGAATTCTATTTTCGATCGGCGGCTGAGATGTGGAAGATCTTCGGGGATGAGTTGCCCGAGGCTTTGTTGAATACAGTCGCAATAGCCGAGATGTGCGAGCTTCAACTTCCCAAGAACCAGAACCATCTCCCGAAGTATCGCGTTCCGGAAGGCGAGACAGTCGACAGCTTTTTCGAAGGACGGGCTCGTGCCGGGTTGGATGAAAGATGGGCTGAAGTTAAGGACAGGCCTGATCGCAAGCATGACCTTGACGATTACCGCGCGCGGCTCGAACAAGAGATAGCGGTGATAACAAAGATGGGCTACGCGGGCTATTTCCTGATCGTTTGGGACTTCATCGCTTACGCGCGGAAGAACGGGATTCCGGTTGGCCCGGGCCGCGGCTCGTCAGCAGGATCGCTCGTGGCCTACTGCTTGAGGATTACCGACGTCGACCCGCTTCAATACGACCTGCTGTTTGAACGCTTCCTGAATCCCGAGCGCGTGTCAATGCCTGACATCGACATCGACTTTTGTGTGCGCGGCCGGCAGAAGGTTATTGACTACGTAGCCGATTACTATGGCCGCGACCACGTCTCACAGATCAGCACATTTGGAACCATGGCTTCAAAGGCCGTCATCAGAGACGTAGGACGAGCGCTCGAGATGCCGTATTCGGAAGTCGACAAGATTGCCAAGATGATTCCGCCGCCGGTGCGAGGTCGCAACGTATCGATCGAAGACGCGATCAAACAGAACGCCGAGCTCAAACGGGCAATCAGCGCCGACGAGCGAGTGCGCGAGGTAATCGAAATAGCGCAGCGGCTCGAAGGTTGCTCACGTCATGCGTCGGTCCATGCCGCCGGCGTGGTGATTTCCCCCAAGCCGCTGTACGAGCTCGTGCCTATCTCGAAAACCGCGCGGGATGAAATAACGACGCAGTTTCCGATGAATGATCTCGAAAAGACCGGGATGTTGAAGATGGACTTCCTCGCGCTGACCACGCTGACCATCATCGACGATTGCGTTAAGTCGATCGAGCGCGAAACCGGGACGAAGCTTGATCTCAAAAAGATTCCGCTCGATGATCCGGCTGCCTTGCGCTTGTTTGTCGAAGGGAAGACCGAAGCCATCTTTCAATTTGAGGGCGGGGGGCTGAAAGACCTTTGCCGCAGACTCAAGCCCGAAGGCCTCGAGGATCTCTCTGCGCTCAACGCGCTTTTCAGACCGGGTCCCATCGACAGCGGTATGATTGACGACTTCATTGAACGGCGTCACGGACGAAAAAAGGTGCGCTACGATTTTCCTGAGCTGCAGGAGGCGATGGGCGGCACCTTCGGCATTCTCGTCTACCAGGAGCAGTTGATGGCGGTTTTCCAAAAGCTCGCGGGCTATTCGCTGGGTGAAGCAGACCTTGTGCGGCGAGCCATGGGCAAGAAGAAACGCGAAGAACTCGACAAGCACAAAGAGAAGTTCCTCACGCAAGCGACCGAACGAGGGCACGACCGCATCAAGATTGAACGACTATGGCAAAGTTTTGAGGGTTTCGCCGATTACGCCTTTCCGCGCGCACACTCGTTCTCATACGCGTATGTCGCTTATCAGACTGCCTATCTGAAAGCGCATTACCCAACGCACTTTTGGGCGGCGGTTTTGTCAAACGAATTGAACAACACCGCGAAAGTAGTCCGATACATCAACGAAGCGCGGACGCAAGGGATCGAGATACTGCCGCCGGACGTAAACGAGAGCCTCGACAACTTTACCCCGAGCGGCAACACAATTCGATTCGGGCTTGCCGCGATCAAAGGGATCGGCCAATCGGCTGTGTCATCGATCATCGAAGCACGCAACTCGGGTGGCGCGTTCACCTCGGTATTCGATTTCACCGAGCGAGTCGACTCGCGCGCGGTGAACAAGCGCACGCTCGAGGGGTTGATCCGCGCCGGCGCATTCGATTCAGTTACCAAGAGCCGCGCGCGGCTGTTCGCGGCGATTGACTCAGCGATCGAGAGCGGACAGCGGTTGCAGCGTTCTCGCGCGAGTGGCCAGACGGACCTGTTCGGAGCACTCGCCGGGTCGATGCCTGCGGTCGAGCCTGCTTTGCCGGATGTCCGGGAATGGGCGCCTCACCAGATGCTCAAGGGCGAAAAGGAAACCCTCGGCTTCTACATTTCGGGACATCCTCTGTCGGGCTACGAAGAAGCGCTCAAGGATTTTGCCGACGCGGACATCGATCGGCTGGCGAATCTGACTCACGGGACACAGGTGAGCATTGGTGGAGTAGTGATGGAGCTCAGCGTACGCACTACCAAGAAAGGCGATCGCTTCGGACTTTTCCAACTTGAGGATCAATTCGGCTCAGTCAAGGTGGTGGCTTGGCCCGATGTTTTCAACAAAGCGAACGGCGTGATTGAGAACGACAAAGCGGTGCTCGTGTCCGGCAGGCTGGAGGTTGATGATGGCGGGGCGATGACGATCATCGCCGCCGAGATTCAGCCGCTCGAGAACATCCGCGAGCGCTCCGCCCGCGCTGTCGTTCTGCACATCGATGCCGGATCAATCGATGAGAAGAAGCTGGATCAGCTACACCTCTTGCTTGATAGCAATCGTGGCGAATGCTGCGTGCTTTTCGAGGTGAAGCTTGCGGACGGCGCAATCGCTCGCGTTGAGCCGAATCATATGATTCGCGTCAAGGTTACGCCAGAACTTAAGAACTCGATTCAACAAATCATGGCGAATTGCGCTGTCGAGCTTGTCGTTCAACGGGCAACGGGCGCTGCGCGATAGCTCCTTACTCGATCAACGCTTCAATCAAGCGATATTTCTCAGATGTGTTGCCTTCAGCCGGCACGGGAACGAGCGGCATTGTAGCTCCAAATCCACACATTTCATCAAGCCGCGCTCGACAGCTCTCGAGAGTTCCACATATCGCGATGGCGTCTACCATCTCGTCCGTGACAGCGGCGATAGCGTTCTTATGTCGGCCAGCCTGCCATAGCTCGCGAATCCGATCAACCTCAGCGCCAAATCCCAAACGCGCCAGCGCGTCGTGATAGTAATTGCCCATGCCGCCGGCGTAATAAGCCAGAGGCAAACGAGCTTGATTGCGCGCTTTCGTGAGATCGTCAGACACGATGACATTCATGAATGGAGCGATCTCGATTCGACTCGGGTCACGGTGCACGGCTTCCGCCCCAGTTCGGATCTCGGCTATTCCATCTTCAAGCCTCGCGCGAGGCCAATGGGTTGGTAACCACCCGTCCGCAATCTCACCAATCTGTCGAAGGCTCTTCGGAGTGAGCGCCGCCACGTACACGGGGATGTCGGCTCGCATCGGCTTGAACCCAAGCTTGAAGCGTCGAAGCTGAAAGCACTCGCCGTCAAAATCAACTCTCTGGCCGGCCAGCAACAAGCGAATGATCTGAATCGCCTCTTTCAATCGAGTGAGAGGCTTGGAATATCCAACGCCGTGCAGGTCTTCAATGACGCGAGCGCCGCTTGTTCCGAGTCCCAGGCGAAACCGGCCGCCAGAAATTTCGTCGAGCGTCGCCGCGCTCATCGCAATCAACGCGGGACTGCGAGAGAAGACGTTTATGATCCCAGTTCCGAGATGAATGCGCTCGGTATTCAGCGCTAGCTCGGTTAGGATCGTGAACGCATCGCGCTCCCACGCCTCGGGCATCCAGAACGAATCGTAACCGCACGCGTCCGCAGCGCGCACGCATTCGATCAATTCGCGTTTGTCGAATCCAATCTTATCGAATCCTGGAAGCCGCCCGAGGTAGAGCCCGAGTCTTCGCATGGCTAGTGAATTGAGGCCAGGACTGGAGTGCTGCAAATCAGCGACTCTCGGCGGCACGAGCTTGCCCGGTAATCGAATCGTATGTCTTCACAATTTCATAAAGCGTCGTGCGCTCCGCCGGGACCCGCCCCAGCTCGCGGATGCGCGACTGAAACTCTTCCGGCGATAGATACTCGCCGGACGTCGAGCCTGCAAGACGCGAGATGTTTTCGTCCATCAAAGTGCCGCCGTAATCGTTAGCGCCTGCCCGCAGGCAAGCCTGGGCGATCTCGCGTGACATCTTGACCCAAGAGACCTGAATGTTGTCGATCCAGCCTTGGAGCATGAGTCTCGAAAGCGCGTGTACCTTCAAATGCTCTTCAACTGTCGGGCCCGGACGCGCATCGCCTGATTGGAAAAGCTGCGTGAACTCGTGAACAAACCCCAGCGGCACAAATTCAGTGAAACCGCCGGTCTCCTTTTGAACGTCTCGCAGCAGCATAAGATGATGCACCCAATGCGCCTCAGTTTCGACGTGGCCGTACATCATTGTCGACGTCGTGCGAATGCCGAGACTGTGGGCGGTCTTTATCACATCGAGCCACTGAGATACCTTCAGTTTGATACGCTCGATCTTATTACGGACTTCATCATCCAATATCTCAGCAGCCGTGCCCGGCAGCGTTCCCAGCCCGGCTTCTCTTAGCATCGCGAGATAATCTCGAAGCGGCATGCCAGTCAGCTCGACACCGTAAACGACCTCCATCGGAGAGAACGCGTGGATGTGCATTTGCGGCGTCGCCCGCTTGATCGCGCGAAGCAAGTCTCGATAGTAATAAGGATCCAGATCGCGCGGCAGCCCGCCTTGCACGCAAACCTCTCGCGCGCCCCGCTCCCATGCTTCGATTGATCGACGCCCGATTTCTTCAAACGAGTGAAAATAAGCATCCGATTGGCGAGGCGCCCGGCTGAACGCGCAGAAGCGACAACCGACGAAGCACACGTTCGTGAAGTTTATGTTGCGGTTGACAACGTAGGTGATCACGTCGCCCACGCGTTCGCGGCGAACCCGATCGGCTGCAAGCACGAGTGCTTCAAGCTCAAGGCCGCTTGTGCGAGCAAGGCACAGCCCTTCTGCAAAGCCGAGCTCCCGCCCGTCGAGCGCGCGCTCCAGTACGCGCGCTACTTCTGGATCGATGCTGACTAGCAGCCTGTCCAGCGTGTTCGACTCGTTCCGGTGGATGTCGTTCAGGAGACTCATCTCAGTATTCCCACGAGAATCCGTCTTCGACCTTCAATCGAATGTAAACCGAACCGGGGTCATCGACCTCGCCCCAGATCTCGACGTGCCTCGGATGATCAGCAGAACCGAAATACTTCACTCCGAACGCGTGGTAGAGTTTTGCGCGAAGCTTCTTATCGGTCACGGTTTCGGCCGTCCCAAACATCGAGGCGCCTTTGTACTTACCTTTCTTGCCTCCGTCGATCACCCACGCGACGCGAGGGTCTCGTTGAATAGCTTTCCACTTTGGACTGCTTGCGCCGGTACCAATGTAGAACGTGCCCGCCACCGTTACGAACCACACCGGAACGACGCGAGGATGTCCGCGCGGGTCCAGATAGGCAAGCCGCAGAAGTTCCTGCTCCTCGCAAAATTCCTTCAGCGTCTTGCTGAGGTTTTTCATCGTAGCTTTGAATCTAGCACTTCGTTTGGCGGTTAGCCACTTGTGGTGTTACGGCAGCTCATCAAAGCTTTGAATGACGCTGTGGCTCGACGGTGTAGTAGGACTGACGACTCCAGGCCGGACGCACAACGCCACATCAAGCCCCGCTGTCGCGGCAGCGTCGAGCTCGGCAGTTACGTCGGAAACAAAAAGAATCTCAGCAGGTGATTTCCCTACCGCGCCGGCAATTCGCCGATAACTTTCGGCATCCTTCTTCAAACCGATGCTCGTGTCGAAGTAGCCGCTAATGAAAAGAGTGAGATCGCCCGCTTCAGCAGTATTCGAGAAGAGCAGCTTCTGCGCCAGCACGCTACCCGAAGAATAGATGTAGATCTCTTTTCCTTGCTCGCGCCATCGCCTGAACGCGCGCGGCACGTCTTCGAACACCTGGCCTCGCAGCTCGCCGCTCCTGTATCCCTCCTCCCAGATCTTTCCCTGAAGCGATTTCAACGGCGTCGACTTGCGATCGCGATCCATCAGCCAGTGAACGTAAGTGACAAGCTCATTAAGCGGAACTCGATCAACCGAAACGTTGAGCGAAGGCGGGTTTAGTCCCTTCCGCGTATCTTCGCCATTCTCTGCGATCAGTCCCGCGATGTCCGATTGCACATCAGGCGAAGAACGGTGCATCGCAAGGTAAGGCTCGGCATGTGCTCGGGCGTACGGAAACAGGATTTGGTAGACGAAATCAATCGGGGTAGTCGTGCCCTCGATGTCGAGGAGAAAAGTTGTAATCGCGTTTCTGAGCAATGATCGACATCATACCGCCGACCAAGATCGTGCTCCAAGCTGCAGTTCGATGTTCAACTGTATTGGAATGCTTCACACTGGATGAACGTCTGGGGAGCGATGGATGCGTCTCCACACAATTATTACGGTATGCACGTTGCACTGATACAAAAGTCTGCTTTGGTGTTTAGAAGGTTATCGATGGTCCGACGGTCCACAACGCAATTCCGCAGCGCGCTGAGAACGTTATTTTCAGATTCGTTAAAGAACAAGTGACGCGGGCTTGCCCCTGATGAGCGACAGCGGGCGACGACAAGGGTTGCAGCGATTGCACTGGTGGTCATTTTCGGGTTTGGGACGGGCTGGATAGCAGGCAAGGCTCTGAGCGGCGCGCTGAGGTATTCATCACCCGAAGTTGCGTATCCCGCGCCCGCCGAAGCGCAGCCCGAGCCCGACGCCTTGGACTTTCAGTCACCGTCGCCCGCCCTCGAAACCCAGAGAGCCGCGGATATCGGAATTGTCGTTCAGAGCCATCGCGAGAAATCAGCGAAGGGGTTTGGCTGGCGGGCTCTGAAGAGCATTCTGAAGGAGTTTAGACACCACAACCATCACGGCAAACACAGAGACTAAAAAATGTGATCGGGGATTAGGGTGCTCCCCTTGAACTTTGAAGCCTGCTTGCTCGATCCAGCTAACTTGCCGTCGCTTTGCTCCCTTTGCCTGCGAGAATCAGCTCGCGCCCGGCTAGGTAGAGTAAGATCAACATCACAACGAACGGAATCAACGACAACAAGTCTGCATTCGCGCTCGCGTAGAACGGATTATGAGCGCCCGCCCAGTCTTCAACCTTCTTGTTGAAATCCGCGAGGCTCGGAAGCCCTTGAAGAAACGCGATTATGATTCCCGCCAGCGCCGCGCCCGCGATGTAACCCGACGCCATCAGCACGCCCGGGCTCTTGTCGCCTTCAGCATTGAGCTGCTCTTCAGTGAGCTGCTTGCCTCTGAACTTTGTGACTCGCAAGTAGCGATCGACCAGCCACCGAATCATTCCGCCGATGAAGATCGGACTCGACGACGACAGCGGCAGGTACACTCCAACCGCAAACGCAAGCGACGGGATGCCCGACATCTCGAGCACGATCGAGATCATCACGCCGAGTAACACCAATCCCCAAGGCAGGCGGTGACTCAAGATGCCTTTGATGATGTAGGACATCAGCACCGCTTTGGGCGCGTCGTACTTGGCGACGTGCGAGCCGTCGGGTCTTACCTTATGAGTTCCGTTGATCGCGGGATCGGCGAGGTATACCGGCACGCCGTCGCTGTTGACCAGATACTTGACCGCGTTGCCGCCTTCGCTATCGCTCTTGAACCAGACGTTGTATTCATTGCTGTCCGATGTTGCTTGCGGTCCTTCGAGTCTCTCTGTCTTCGGATGGTCCGCGCCTCCTTGCAGCTCTGAGCGATCAACCTTGAAGCCGGCAGGAAAAGCAACCGCCGGATCTGAAGCGACCGGCACATAAACCGTCCCTGCGCTGTTCATCTTCAGCAGTATTGGTCCGAGTATCAAAGCCGACGCGAGGGCTCCGATCAGAATTGCGACTTGCTGGTGTCGTGGCGTTGAGCCCACCAGGAAACCTGTCTTCAAGTCTTGCGATGTCGTGCCGCCGTTGGAAGCTGCAATGCACACAATTCCGCCGATCGAAAGAGCCGTGACGTAATACGCCGGCTTGTCCCAGCCGACGATCAAAAACACCAGACAAGTCAGCAGCAGCGTCGCTACCGTCATGCCTGAGATAGGATTGGACGAAGATCCGATCTCGCCTGTCAGCCGCGACGAGACGGTTACGAACAAGAACCCGAACGCAACAATCAGCAGCGCGCCCAAAAGATTCCACTGCAGATGAAGCTGCGGGAAAAGCATTATCAACGCAAGCAGCAGAATGATTCCGCCAGCCACTACCTTCATCGACATATCCTGATCGGTGCGAGGCGCGCCGCTCGTTGCAGCCTGGCCCGCTCGGAAGTCGCTGATGCCACCCTTCAGCCCATGCCAGATCGTCGGCAACGAGCGCATCAGACTGATGATTACGCCCGCGGCGACTGCTCCCGCGCCGATGTACAAAATGTAAGCGCTGCGAATCTCGCTCGGGCTCATCTCGCTGATGGGCTTGCTGCCGGGGGGCAGCACCCCGCTAATACCCTCTCCGAAATACTTAATCGCCGGGATCAGAACGAGATAAGCAAGCACACCACCGGCACACATAATCGAAGCGATGCGCGGGCCGATGATGTAACCGACGCCGAGCAGGGCGGGGTTGATCTCCGCCGAGATCGAGCCCGCTTTGAACGGAGCACCAAAGATTTTTTCCGGCGTGTCCTTCCAGGTCTTGAAGGCGTCCATCGCAACCTTATAGATGAAGCCGAGTCCCAGCCCTGTGAAGATCGGCAACCCTCGGACTTCAGCAAGAGGTTTGGCTGAGCCTTTCTGAGCCGCCTCTCTCGATTCGTCGGAAGCACCGGCTTTGAGAACCTCGGCGCACGCTGTTCCTTCGGGGTACTTGAGATAGCCGTGCTGTTGAACTATCAACGCGCGACGCAGCGGGATCATCATCAAGATGCCCAGCAACCCTCCAAGGACAGCGACCAGCATCACGCGAGTAATTTCGAGATCGAAGCCCAGAATGAGAATCGCCGGCATCGTCACGCCGACGCCGAATGCGATCGACTCGCCGGCTGAGCCCGCAGTCTGCACAATGTTGTTTTCGAGGATCGTGGCATTCCTCATGCCGAGATTCGAGAAGGCACGAAACAGAGTGATGGATATAACTGCAACCGGAATCGACGCGCTTACGGTGAGACCGGTCTTTAGCACCAGATAAAGCGAGGACGCGCCAAAGACCATCCCAAGCAATGTGCCGACGACGATCGGAAGCGGAGTGAATTCTGCAATCCTCACCCCCGCCGGAATGTAGGGGCGAAACGCTGCGAGATACGGATTCTCAGGTTTGCTCTCAAGCCCGGCGCCGGCTTGGACATCGATGGAATCAGTCGACATTAGACATGACCTCCCACAGGTTTTCGCAACAGGACTTCACGCTGCAAGCACCCCGCGTTCTCACTCAAGGCTTTCCTAATCCTGTTTCGAATTCTGCAATTTTGGACGCGAGTGCGAGACAATGTCAATCTAAAAGGCTGAATATGGGATGCTTTCACCTCTTTTGATGTTCAGCTCTGGCCGGGAGTTCGCTTGTTGGGATTGGCCCGTGGCCTATCCGCAAACTCGGATGAGCGTGCTGCTCCTGCATTCAGCAACGCAGTGGCGGAGTAATCTCGACGCCACCTGGGCCACGCTCAGGCTTCAGCCACCTCACCATTTCTTGAACTTATCATTGCGTTGGATCACCTCCTTTCTGGTGTTAGTCGCATAAATAGCACACCGTGTTTTCGAGTCAAGAAAAAAATCGTCGTGAGTACCACTAATAGCGACATCCGCGTGAATCGAATGCAAGATGTTGCGATTTCCGATTGATGTGGTGGCATTCGTTTTGTCTCTTCTGACGGGCCAGACCGCTGGATGCATCGCTTGAGGGATGGCAGTATCTTCTCTATGGCAAACAGAAAGATCAGAGTCTTTGCAACCGCAGATATCGGCAACGCCGCGCTGGATAGATTGCGCGAGCTTGGCTACGAAGTCGAAGTCTATCCACACACCGACGCTCCTCCCAAATCAGCCATCTTGGAAAAGGTTCGTAGCGGGATAGACGCGCTCATCACCACTCTCCGCGATCCCATAGACGAAGGGGTATTCGCCGCCGGCGCAGGAACTTTGAAAATCGTCGCTCAGATCGCAGTGGGCTTCGACAACATAGACCGCGAGGCAGCCAATCGGTACCGCATCCCATTCGCAAACACCGCTGACGTGCTCACCGAAGCCACTGCCGAGTTCGCTTTCTTCATCATGGGGGCAGTCTCACGCAAGCTGCATCCATCCGAAGAGCTCACCAGAGAAAACGAATGGACCGCGTGGCATCCTTATCTTCCCTTTCTCGGAGACGAGGTTACGGGTAAGACTGTTGCTGTCATCGGCACCGGCAGAATCGGCAAGGCCTTCGCCAAGAAATGCATCGGGCTGGATATGGACCTGCTGCTTTACGATCCGATTGCTCAGGATGAGAAGTTCGTCGAATCTGCGCGCCGCGAGATTGAGCTACGATTCGAAGCGGGCTTTTCACGCGAACGTCGGTCAGCAACCTATGTCTCCTTCGAAGAAGCGCTCGAGAAGGCCGACTACATAAGCTTACACGTTCCGCTATTAATGCCAGGCGAATCGTCAACACCGACTCATCACTTGATGAACGAAGCTGCGTTCAAACGAATGAAGCGGACTGCCTATCTGATAAACACGTCGCGAGGTCCGGTGGTCGACGAGGCGGCGCTCTATCAAGCTTTGATCGACAACGAAATTGCGGGCGCCGCGTTGGACGTTTACGAGAAGGAGCCTCTCCCGTCCGACAGTCCGCTGCGAGATGCAATGCTGAAGGACCGTCTGCGATTGTTTCATCACTTCGCTTCGGGCACGCGCGAGACCCGTCTTTCGCCCGATCCTGACATTGGAATGGCAGGCCGCGCGGTTCAGGCGGTG
>Ga0137380_10003114_pt1 | contig 14357 bp, 14 predicted proteins | sample SagtaG_17_FD_104809 | JGI IMG/M metagenome (GOLD analysis project Ga0137380, IMG submission 104809) | Vadose zone soil microbial communities from Sagehorn Ranch, Mendocino, California, USA - Sage2_L_100_16 metaG | ecosystem: Environmental > Terrestrial > Soil > Vadose zone | place: USA...
CCCAGACAAAACTGTTGCCCAGAAGTTGTGGTCCTCCATAGAGACGATTGGCAAAGTGGGAGCCTTCGCCGCATTCGTGGAGCGCGTGGCAAGTCTAATACATTCGGTTCTCTGACAAAGAACGGGAAATTCGGCGTCGGGTTCTTGCCGCAAAGAGTAGCAATCACTACGAGTTGTCTCCGCAGCCCTTATCAGTTCGCATCTCATTCGGCACCAATCATGCCCTGGGACAACCGGCTGAACACGGGAAAGGGGCGCGACTTCCAGCGAATAGCTGCGAAGGCCCTGCAACGTCACTTTCATGTCCCCTTCCTACTGGAACAGAAAATCTCAATCGGAGATCCAGCTAAGGAACACAAGTTCGATTTGGTCTCAGAAGATCGACGATACGTCGGCGAATCGAAGAACTACTCTTGGACAGAGACCGGGAATATGCCCAGCGCAAAGATGGGGTTCGTCAACGAGGCCGTGTTCTACTTGTCGTTCCTCCCGGACTCGATCCACAAGTTCGTAATCATGCGCAAAGACGTCCGTCCCGCCAGCGGCGAGACACTGGCAGAGTACTATTTCAGGACCTACCGACATCTCCTCAGGCGAGTCTCAGTCTTTGAACTCGAGGTGCCGTCAGGAAAAGTGCGGCAAGTCGGACTCTGAACCCCTCCCCCACCGCTCGGCCGCGAGACAGTCGCATCTGGAGCAAATCCATTATGCTAGTACGGAGGACCGGTTTGCCCAACCATGCTAGAAGAAGCGAACTGGGTCTCCATCCCTCATGGATCAGTCTGGGCGGTGGATCCTCCGGGTAACTTCCCCCCTTTCTACTTTGACTTCTATGGAAGCGAGCGGCTTGAATCCCTGCGCTGGATCAAATTCGGTCCCGACCAGCCATGCTGAAACGCGCCTATATTCCTTCGACGCCGCGACAAAGAGCGCTTCCAGCCTTTTGAAGGATTCAACTTGGCCTTTGGCCTCCTTCAGATTTGCGATTCGATAGAGGTAAAGAAGGAAAGGATGCTTGACTCGGTTATCCTCGCTTTGGAGCCTCTTTAGCTCTTTCTGAATGTCGGGGAGACTGACGTTGTCAGGACTCCATCGAAGACCGCCATTCAGCTTCAGTTCGATAGCAATGGTCGGAGGAACTGGTGCTTTCGTTTCGTCTGTGTAGTCCCAACGAGCCATTGAGGAAATATCGGACGGGTCAAAGATCACCAGATCGAACCGACCTCGTCGACCGCGTTTGTCGGAAGTCCGTGGTGGGTACTCCTTCTGAACTCGAGAGACATCAAAGCCGGCGCCCGAGCGACAAGGGCGGTTGAGCCCATGTTTCAGAAGGAGGTAGTAGAGCTGGCAATGCAGGCTCTGTTCAGTTCTGAAAGCGTGGGGCGACACGAAGAATTGGTCAACAAGCTCTTGTAAGGACTGTCTGACAACGGTAACCGTGGACTTTCGCGGCATGAGGCGCGAATTGCTTCCACGCCTATAAGCCGAACCAGGCTGAGGACTCCAACGTCCGAGGTGCGAACATCCTCGTCACAATCGCGTCATAACGCCACCGAGTTTTGACCCGGATGGCGGATTCAAGAATCAGTCCATTGTTGGCTGGCCATTCCTTATCGGGGCCGACGAGGGCCCCTAGCGCCCGTGCTCATGGCTCAGTTGGAAGGACGCCGGAACGCGGGGACAAGACTCCAGGTCTTGCGGTCATAACCCAGAGTCTTGTCTTTCACGTAGCGGACCAGCCGCTCATATTCGCTGCTCGAAATAGTTCCGCTTGCGGCATCGAACATGCCCTCCCAAGTGGCTCTAACAAACTGAGGGTTGGATCTGTTCATGAACTTTACAAGGAACTGCTCGCCGGTCACATCAGTCTTGCCTTCACAAATGAGGCTCAGGAGCACAAAGCGTACCGCCCTATCTTGGGCGATTTGTTGGCCGAGGTTCCAAAACCTGTGCAACTGTTCAATCCGATTCGGCGCTCCGAGTTTTGCTTCGACGATGACGCAATACCCGGAGTTCAGGAAAATGAGGTCAGGTTCGGATCGACTCCTCGCTTTTGTGAGGGCCGACCACCTCTGCTTTTCGTTTGCGGAATATCCCCAATAAACCAGTTCCTCCTGTCCATCGGGCTGAATGCCGGACCATTCTGCCAGCTTATGCAGCTTTCTGGCCCGCTCGAAGCAGCGGAAGAAGTTCCAGGTGGCGGCGTCCTCGCAGCGGTCGTGCTTGAAACGGTTGTACCGCTTTACACTCTTGATCGCTTTAAGCAACTCCTGATCCTCTTGATTGGTCCAAAGAAGGTTCTCTTCATCGGATCCATACGCCCACGTTTCCGGCGAGATGAAGATACCGTGTTCGGGGCAGCGAAACTTATCGTCGAGACGAAACCGACCTCGCTGTCGAGGAACCCATTCGCTGCAAGTTCGAACCGGGCATTCGACTTCGGTGCTGGTCAGCCTGTGCCGTGGCTTCAAGTCGGATAGTCCGAGCACAACTCCCTCTCCGCACACGGTAAAGAGCGAAGCTCGCCGTGAACCTTGCCTCACTCTAGGCCCTGACGGGGACGATCACCGTGAATCGCCACCGCTACAGAAGCCGAGTTGATGTTGATTAGTGATCGCGCATTTCTCATGGGATCCTCGTTGTCTCCACCATTTGATCGCCGAGTCCTCCTTCTCGTTACCTTCATCTCATGGTGGGCTTTTACCAGGTTCCATGGTCGGGTCTAAGCCCGTCCCCGATGACAAAGAAGAGAAGGCTGCGGAGTTCGTACAAGAGTTTCTTGAGCCGTATCTTGAGGGATCTGAAGACTATGAACAGTACTACAGTCCCGGAACAGCGACTCCAGTCGTTACTAAGGGGGAGGTTGCACTGGCGGCCCAGACTTTCTTGCTTTGGAAGAGTTCCGAGCGAATCAACCGCCTCACGCGGTGGTTGATTGGACTGACGGGCGCGCTGGTGGCGCTGACGGTCGTCCTAGCAATCCTGACTTGGAGACTCGGAGGCTAAGAGCTTTCGTAGTTGCGTCCGGCCGGGAGCCACTGACTTCGGCTTCGCTCCGGAGTTCGTGAGCGATGTGACGCAAGCGGCTGCGTCACATGTAGATCATCCCGCGCAGAATGGAGTCGAGGCTCCGCTTACTGAAATCTGAATTCGCTTGGGAAGAGTTTCAATAATTTCACCGGGAGCAGATCGTCTAATTCCTCAATATCACGCTCCCTCAGAGAGATGACGCGGAATTTGTATCTCTCGAAGAGTGCCAGCTTCCTCTTCTGTCGGTCAATGTACTCCGGTGTGTCGAGGCCCCAATATTCAATGTAGCAGTCACCTACCGGGATGTAGAAGTCTGCGTAGGCCTCTTCTTCGACCGGCAATCTCCTCTCGTATGCGTGCGCGATCGGGGGCTTGCGGGTGTAGAGCCAGTTATCGATGAGCAGCTCGGCTTTCGAACGGACCCAGTGGCCGTCCGAGCATAGGAACTTCCGTGGGAACTTATGTCGAAAATCTACTTCTTCTTTGACGGCAACCTCGCTCGGAGTCCGCTTGCGACCCGCGGCCATGTCGGTAATGCCGAGGACGACTTCGAGCGGGATGGCAAAATTGACCAGGTAGCCGTTGCCATCGAAATAGAGATCTGGGATTGTCTGAAGCTTTTCACGCGAAATTGGTGGTTCAAACTGAATTTCTAGCCTTACGGGAACCTGGGCACGATACCGCTTGAACCAGCCCTGTGCCGCGATGTCGAGAGCAGGCTTGCCGGTGGCAAAGAAAAGCGCCGCCAGATGCGCGGACTCAAAGTTATAGAGGAGCACCGGATCCCCAGGTTCCAGGCTCGCCAACCGCGGTAGATACTGTTCCTTTAGTCCGACGAGATTGTTGCGAATGTACTCATCCTGGGTACTATTGTTACACAGGAGGATCCAACCCTGGGTTGGAGAAGGCATGCTCACCCGTGGGAGGTGGCAAGTGCCAATCCTTGTATTTAATTGTGGTTCCGCGAATCTTGTGACGGAGAGACCGGCCAATCAATCTCGGCGGTCGGATAGCATTGCCGGCTGCGCGCCCGTGATGATAGCTGTGAAGGACTCCCCGCCAGAGCATGGCAGAACTATTGGGCGGCGCCGCCAGTATACTCAGAGAAAAGAGCGTAGGATCCGTTGGATAATTGCTCCCACTTGCCCACAAGACCATGGCTTGCGGGGTCGAAGAAGTTCCTGCGATCGTCTCTCGCTAGATATCCTGTCTCATCTATGGCCAATAGTATCGCCCGCGCCCCCTGCTCTTTGTACGACCTCAACTTCGCCGTCGCTTCCAAATATTGACCTAGATGAGAAGTGTACCCACCCGTTCCCTGCCTCTCTAGCTTGATCTCAACGAGAACCTCCCGTTGACCCAACATCAAGTCGACAATCGGGCCGCCGATGCTAACCTGTGTGTGGAGGGCGAGCGGCCGTGCCCCTCCATGTTTCATGATTCTCTCTCTGCAAAGTCGGTACAGCTCGCTTTGGACATCTCCCTCGGACAAGAGGGTCACTCGCCCTTCGGAGTACTCCTCGAGGAAAGTTGACCAAGCATCTTTGATGATTGAGTCGAAGTCCAAACGACCACCCACTGACCCAAATGCGCGCGGATTTTCATCAACATACGTGTGTCGAAATGTGCAGGGTCAGAAAGTAAGATGTGGGAATGGGGGTGAAAAGGAAAGATAGCTGGTTCAGTCCGAATCCTTCGCCGAGAATATTCATCTCCTTCTCCCCCTCTGTTGCCCTAGCTTCGACTTGTGGGCCGGGAACAATTTCAGCGGAGATATGGCGGCCAAGGACCCGGTTGGTCCACTCGGCAATTAGTGGCTGAAATTTCCGCCAGTTCTATGCGAGAGTCGCGAGTACGGCAGCAAGGTACTCGGTAGGGCCGCGTTCAAACGATGTCCACGTATGGCGACGGCGGCAGGATCAGACTTGGGTCTTGCAGTCCCCTCAAAGGAGGGACAACAAAGATGCGATGAAGAAGCAGCCGTCCAACTTGGAAGAGAACTTGAACCTGACTCGACACCCAGTCACGTCGATCCGCTGGCATACTCCTTACGGGAGAAGCCGAGATGATAGTCATTGACATCCCGACACCAAGCGCCCCTCGATAAGTGAACCTCATGCTCTGCAAAATCGAGGCTCTGTTGCCTTGACTCTCCGAAACGATCCCATTCGGAAGTCAGAGTGAAACCTTTCAGCCGCACCCCTGTCCTCGAGCGCCTCGCATTTCCCCTTTCGAAGGCAACTCGCAGGCATAGAGCACCTGGTTTCTCCCATGGCTCCGTCCCAGTCGCGCCCCCAATCGCCCACAAAGCGCGGACAATGCATAAACGGAGTACCCCTTCAGTAAGTGGTCGCAGATTAGATTTGATCCAGCATCTGTAGGCCGGTCGCAACGCTTTTCCGAGAAGAACCGTTCGCTCCTTTCATGTCGAAGATCGTCGTGGACACGATGCGAGGGGTCGCGTCGATCGGCGGGGAGCTCTTTCCGATGTACGCTGGCTTTCTTTCTGCGGAAAAAATCGCTCAGGTGGCCGTGGTACCGAACTTTCAACGAACCAAAGAGCATCACCAGATTGCAACGGATATTGCCACGCCCCCGATTGACGAATGGCAAAGACCACTCGACAATGACAAAGTCAACAAGGTACGAGATACGTATAGCGACCTCTCGGGCGCTTTCAAGAATCTCATGGCTAACCCAGTATTGCTGGGCATTGCACCCACAAAGATCGACGAAACCACGCGCGTAAATATCACGCAGAAGACGGTTCCCGCACCCGGAGGGGCGATAGCAGTCGACAACGTCTTCTCGCTTACGATTACTTACTCTGATGACAAGAAGCCGCTGTGGATCCTTGATGGGCAGCACCGAGTTGAGGGGCTGAAAGCTTCTGTCCAAAGAGACGAACCAATTCCGTTCGTCCTTCTGTATGAGGAGGGTCGCTATACGGCCCCGTTTCTGGCTAAAATATTTACTCACGTCACCACAGGCGCTACGCCCATGGAACCCCTGCATGCTGAGTGGATGCGCTATTCCTTCGAGCTGCCCCCGTATGACAATGCCTTTGCCAAGAATGCCATGAGAGCGGTGATTGAACTATGTAAGGCTTCCAGTCTTGGGGACGGCGTCAATCCGCTGCAGAACAAGATCCAATTTAATCCCTATGTCCAGAAACCCGGATATTTCGCCTTCGCGTTCACCTGCGCCGAGTGGATGGAAATCGTGCGGGACAACTACTATGCGCGTGGGGGACCTCTAGGACCCGAAGAAGTCGCCGCGGAGATCGCGAAAGGGATTAGGGTGTTGGAGAGGAACGACGCTCGGAGAGGCATGAATTCGAGATTCTTTTCCAACGCCGCCCATACTATTTTGGCGGAGGGCTTCCTTTCAGGATTTCTCAAGTACGTAGCCAGCAACGGGCCCAAGACGGAAGCGGAGTGGGAGTCATTCTTCCTCTCCCCACCCCGCGACTTCGGAAGGTGTGACTGGAGTCTTCCGTTCGTTCGATCTGGTGGAGCGATGTCAAGCACGTTTGGGCCTCTATCGAAACAAATCGCGCAGGAGTGCTTTGATGTCGCGTTTAACGACCCCTCTTATCTTGGGGGTAATCTCCTTACAGATTTCCTCGAGGGAGTGGGCGCCGAGGTCAGGATTTTCGCCTATCAGAAGACGGCGGCCGGGCGCCTGTCGAACAGGAATCCGAATCAACTTGATTTTCGACCTGGGGCGGGAATGGTGCCCTTCCACCTAAATCAAGGCGGGACTGTCCGAGATATCGTGAGGCTTGAACCTAAGACCGTAAACTGCAGGATTTTGTGGGTTGGCGACATGAGGGTCGTGCCCGCGAAGGATTTGAAGAAGGCGACCACGGCCCAAGGGCTTGATGTTTCTTCGTTCGCCTCCGGGAAAGAAATCGTTGTGAGGACGATGTCGTACAGCGGTGACACGCAGCGAGAGACCGTCATCAGGCTCGACCGGTGATGCCCGTGTCTATAACCAACGAGAGGTCGGCGAATGAATATCTCGGAAGGCTCATAGACCTGCAAAAGACAGCTCTTGGTTTGACTCCCACGGAACAGGATGTGGTTTGGGCCACGGGGTATCGTGCGGTTACTGATGACCTAGCTCACCCAAGGTGTCTTCCGGCCGCTCTCGCACTGATTCACCCCGATTTCTACACCTTCAAGGGAAGGTCGTTCGAAGGCAGCCTGCCATGGGAGACCAACTCGGATTTCCGGGCGGGTATCAGCCGGATGGACCAATGTCAGGCCGCAGCCTATCTTGGTGTCCAGTGCATCGCGAATCGTTTCCCGGAGATTCGCGGCAAGTGCGAGGCTGACCACCGGTGGCCAAATTCGCTGGGAGGCCCATCTCTAAGGGAAAATCGGATCCTGCTCTGCAGGTTCCACAATGGCATGAAAAGCAACGATGTAACGCGATTCAACTGGTCCGTGGTTCCGTCCTGGCTCCGAGGATATTTGGGCAGGATCGCCAGACTCAAGAGCGGATGAGGGACTAAGAATCCCGTGGTTCAGGCGAGCGCTTCCTCGGCTGTGACGAGTGCTGCGTATTGCTTTCGAGGGACCCGCGGGACACGCTGTGAGAAACTTGGCTGTGCCCACCCGCGATTTGCGGACGAACCGTCTGTGCGGTCTCGTTTCTTAGGAGGGAGTGCGCAACGGACCGGCTTGGTGATGTATCTTACGGTGCGATAGGGTCCTCCGATGGCCATCGGAGTATAGTAATCGGGCCAGCTGAGCGTATAGAGATGAATATTGAATCTAAAACTGAGATTCGATAACTATATCTACGCACGAGAGCATGAGGGTAGCGCAGATCCAGTCGGCTCCGCGTCGCGGAGTTGTCCGGCGAGGACTGCAGGAGACAAAACATGCAGGAAATCGTGAACGAGGCTCTGCGATTCGTGCAGGGCGACACGCCGTTCTACGTGACGGTGTGGAGTGGAAAGGAGTTGCGAACACAGGCGAAGGCGCCCTGGTACGACCCGGCGACGGAGAAGGGGTATCAGCGAAAGCCGAAGCACACCCGGATCCTTCGGGCGGCGAGGCACTTGGTCCATGGTGGGACGTTTCCCACCTCGGTGCTTGTGAATTGCCGGGCCCCGATGCGCTTCGTCATGGAGAAGGACTTCGGGGACTTCCAGTTTGGGACGCTCCACATCCCGAACGAAGCTCCGCTGAACCTCGTGGATGGCCAGACCCGGCAGCTTGGGATCGAGTATGCCGAGGACCACCTCGGCATTCAGGACCTGAAGGACTTCGGCGTCCCAGTGATACTCGCGAACTACCCGGACGAGCATACCGAGATGATCCAGTTCCGGACCATCAACCGCGAGCAGAAATCGGTTCCGACGGATCTCACGGACCGTCTCCTGGCCAAGGAACTGCACATGAAGTCAAGCCAAGAAGAACTCATCCGCACCGGCCAGATGGGCGTCCTTCGATCGTGGAAGGCGGTGGAGGTCGCTCGTCTGCTCAACGAACGACCCGATTCGCCTTGGAGCGGGCTTGTTCGTCCGCCGAACGCACCGGACGATGTCGCGGACTCGTCGTACGTGAGTGAACGCTCGATGAGCCAAACCCTGCGCGACATCGTCCGCAAGATGGAGACCTTCAGCCCGGAGGAGATCGCTAACGTGGTGATCAACTTCTGGAAGGCCGTCATGAAGCGTTGCCCCGAGGCTGCGGCGGACAAGGAGGAGTATCCGTACTTGTGGAACACGACGGGCATCTATACGATGCACATGCTCCTCCCCGCTGTCTACGAGCGAGCCAATGCTGACACCTCAGTGCAGAACTTCGTCCGAATCCTATCGAAGATATCGCAGTTGGACTCGGAGTTCTGGGAGAAGGACGGAGAGCTGAAGGGGATCGGCGGGATTGGGGGATTCAAGAAGATCGCCTCCGACCTCACGGCGGACCTCATTACGGTGGCGTGACACGGGAGCGTACAGCCCGCCCACTGAGCGGGCCTTTTCCTTTTTCAGTTGTGCCCCACTGCGGAACATCATGAAGAACGACGAGGAGACGTACCTCTTCGGCTCGACTCGACGCAAGAACACCATCGGGCGGGCCCTGGTGGTCAGGTCACAGGCTGCGGTACTGACCGGTCACCGCCTCAATTGGCAGCGACACTTAACCCGTCCCGAGCATGGGGGCCATGAGCCGATCCTGCACCGGACGACAAGGCGACGTCCCCTGGAGCCCATCGCCTGGGAGCTGACCGGGGCTACCTCTCCCAGCCACCTCTATCAGGTGGAGGCGATCTGTCCGTTCCGGAGGGAGTGTCGGTGAGCCCCGCGAGGAGGGTAAGGAAATCTGGCCATCGCATCAACTTCTGACGCTCCACGATTTTCTGGCCGTCGTCCTCCCAATAATGGACCTCCACATTTTCCATCAGAATCGCAAGAAAGTCCTTGTCGCGGTCGCGGAGCATAGTCTCCAGTCCGAGCACTTTCCATGACCAGGCGACTTCTTCTGGCACTACGGCGATTGCTGCTTTCGGCCGATAGTCTCGGCCCTGCTGGTTCACGAAGGACCACGACGGGCAACCACACGAAACAAGCTGCGCAACACCCGAGGATAGATCTCCGCTACCTCCTGAGTCACAGACGCAAACGAGAAGGGCTGAATGGACGTGATCGAAGAGCTCGTTGGTGCCTGGAGTCTCTGCTCTCACCGCGCGACAGCAGGTTTCCACCTTGCCCTCGACCAGGTCGGCCGAGGCCTCGCTTAGGAATTGGACACCAAAGAGCTTGTCGTTGTGCTGAAACATGCAGTCGAATGTCGGGAACTCGGGAAACCTCATCCTGCCTTTTGTCTTTATGAAAACTGGGTCGGTGGAAACCGGCCGAACCTTAAAGCTGGTCAATCTCCTTAGGAATCCAACGAAGGCGGGACCCAAACCTAAGAGAACGTCTCCCTGGGCGAGCTGAACGGATGTGACTTCCTGAGGCAACACGTAGGCGTACTGTACGATAGGATCCTCGAGAACTAGGTCGCGAAGGTCGTTTTCCGAGACCTCGCCGGAGACGATCTTGCGGAAATACTGGCTCATCTGCAAAATGCCAGACGCTGCTATGCTCTCGCTTATGGTCGGGGCCAGAGCAGATTGGTTGACCGCATTGGAACTCGCCAAAATTGTTCGCAAGTCACGGTAACGATTGAGGGTAGAAAGACACCCAAGGATGACCTCGCCCGGGAACTCACTCGCCATGTGGATGCGCTCAACGGTGGCGGCCTGGAACGGATACAAGTTGAGGCCATCGAATTGACAGTCTGGCCTCGTTTCCCGTACGATTGCGGGATGGCGCCGGAACCAAATCTCTAGATTGTGGGCTACCATCTTCGCGGCGTCTGGAAGTTCCATAGCGCCGAAGATGTGCAGCCTACTGGACGAAGCAGACTCATGCACGGGAAAGAACCGCCGCCGCAAGGTACTGTCCTGACCCACCAGGCCTGTTATGAGGTTGCCTTTTTCGCGAGTGTCTTCGAGGTGCAAAGTCTGGACAACGTCGCGCGTGAGCGAGAGAACACTACACACACCCGAACCGATCGCATCATTGATCGCATTCAGTGCGCGTAGGAGCGTAAGCATGGCATCGGCCCACGCCTTCTCTCGTGTAATGCCTTGCTCACCTTCACATTGTCCACCCACCAGACGGAGGTATTCGTCAACGTTGTCAACGAAAAGGCAGAGAACGGTCTGAGGCTTCCGATTCCTGATTTCATCAAGTTCTCGCTTGAGCGAACCAAGCGATGCCTCGTCGCTGACGACGTCAAGTTGAACTCCAGCCGCGTCCGCAAAGGTCTGATATTCCGCGGACGAACGTATAGCCCTCACGAAGTCGGTCGGGTGATACTCCTGCCCGATCAGCCGGAGGAGGATGGGGATTCCTGGAGGATCCTTGAGCTCCATCATCATGTAAGTGAGATGGGCAAGCATGTAGGACTTGCCGCTACCGGGAAAGCCCGCAATTGTCGTCACGATGCAATTGCCTGTGGCCCTTGCATAGAGCTCCCGGAACCGCTCGACGTAGCGCTCAGCCTCCTCGCCTACCACAAACGAAGCGTCCTCCGGTCGGTGGACGACATGCATGTTGAATGGAAGGTCATCAGTGATTTCCTGCCACCATTCCTTCGTCTTTTCCGCGATCATAGGTTCGCATTCCCTATTGCGTTGCGCGCCACACACGCCAAGATATCGCTCAATCGATAGCCTTCGATGGGCGAGCACAGGCGGTCAGCGGCCCACAAGGCAGCGGAGCCGTCTTGGGTCGGAAGCTTTTGTGCGACGACGCTCACGCCCTTGAGCTGCTCAGGGGTGAGTTGGAGTACATAAGAGTAGTTGCTCAGGTCGTGCTTCCAGGGTCCATCATAGTCGACCGGCTTTCCCCAGCGTGCGTATACCCAGTTGAAATCCTCCTGCTTTGTGACGATGAGGATTTGATGGGCTTCTCCCATGGTGACCATCGCGTTCAGGGCCTGGATATCGTCCTTGGTGGGAACGGAACTCAATAGCGGGAGCAACCCCATTGTTCCGGAGTTGCGCCGATCTGCGACCACGAAAGTGTAGGCAGTTCCGCTGGGAATGCGGGTTGTGCCTCGCTTCACTCCGAAGTCCTTGGTCTCTAGCCATCCCTGAACTGCATCTGCAAGCTGAACTGGCGTGGGGTCCTCCGCGAGGCTAGACGTCAACTTGTCCCATTCAGCCAGGACAGCGACTTGTCGCCGAGTTTGCTCCTGTGCGAGGTCGACACCATGCTCGGCCCTAAGCGAGGCGATCGAGACCACCTCAGCCATCAGGCGGAGGTCAACGAAGATCGATGAACTTAACCAGTCTCGCGGGTGCTCGCGCTGCAGAGTCTCGAACGCGGATTGAAAGATCCCCTGAAGAGGACCCGGCCGCGCGGTTGTCGCATTTCGCGCGAGCTCGACAGCATCGCTAGAGATCGGCCAGTCTATCCGGCCTTCGACCTTCTCCACGGAGAGACCGAAGTCGCGTGCTTTTCTGAGCCACATTTCGCGGAATCGCGCGTATAGCTGTCGAGCCTCTTCCATATTGAACGATCCGAACGCCAGCTCCGTGCCGTTGAATTCCTGGGGTGGGATGAATCGCCTTAGGAACGTTCGGTCGGCGGGTACGACCTTCATGACCTCTTCGAAAATGTCGGTCGTTAACGAAAGCATAATACACGAGTGGAGGAGGGTGTCGAGCAAGAACCGAACATTAAGGACCAGTTGCTCCGCGACGGAACTGAACTTGACCGTCCCCTTGAGTGGCCTGAACCACTCGTCAAGACCATCAATGGCAATGACAAGTCCAAACGGCATCGCGTGCCTTTCGTCGGGAACATGTTCGGCGCTCCCGATAGCGTCAAGGGCTCGGTTCACCTCATCGGCTAGCATCTCGATACTTGTCGATGTGGTTGTCGGACTAAGGTCCAAGCCGGCAAGTTTCGCTCTGGTGCGCAACTCATTGTCAGTGTGCACAGCCGCCAGAATGTTTCTTTGCCCGAGGGCGTCTCTGTCGTGCGGGTCATACAGGTTTGCGTTTACCACGACCACGATCCTTGAACGACCGATTCGAGAGCGATGCTGAAGGTGCAAGATGGTGTGAGATTTCCCTGAACCGGTTGCGCCCGTGAGATATGTGACCAGAGAGTTCTGCAGGCTCAGCTCAAAGATGTGTTCGAGAGCGCTCACCATCCTATGCGGCCGGCGCCCAACCAGGATCGAGCTATACTGTTTCGATGCGGAGGTCGGGAACATGGGGGGAACGAGGGACACCTCAACCATGTCCCACCAGCTCAAGGTAGTAATAGCGCCGTCCGTCCATATCCAGCCAGTGATCTTTGCTTTCGGAATAAGGCGCGCCCTCGATTAGCCGGACCCAGCCCCTTGAGCGACACTCTAAGAGCTGGCGCGTGCACTCTTCGGCGGAGATGCCAAGTCGCTTCATTACAAGCTCGCGCACCTTGTATATTGGCGGGGTGGTCGTCATATGCATCGCGGTGACCTCCTCCTTGAGTACTCCGAAGAAATCCTCGATCGGGATCGAGAAGGCCAAAGAACGGATAATTCGCTCGAGCGTGTCTAACGCGGCAAGGAACTCTACCTGTTCGACCACGGCTGAGAGACTACGCCCTTCCCGGACAATTTCAGTGAGAAGGTTGTCATACTTGGCTTCAGAATTGCCCTCCGCCCTAGCGAGTGCGAAGCGCATATCCCGGAGGAGTCCTGACAGATCTCTTCCGGTCTCGGTCCTATATTCCCGTGTGAATCCGTGCACACGCTGCTCGTCCAGCCTCCGCACCATCGCTCGAACATCCCGCACCGCCTCGGCAACTTGGTCGATACGCTCGGCAAGTTCCCGATTCGTAACTCCCTCGACCTGTCGGCGCCGAGCGAGCTGAGTCTCGCTCTGGGCCTTCTTTATCATCCGCTCAATCTCGTCTTCCGTCAGTTGACCCCCGCGAACTTTCTCGAGCAGCAATTTCGAGAGGTCTGTCGGTGAGAAATCCTCGGTGTTTGTGCCAAGAAGTCGGTTCGCGATGTAGGCCCGAGTCTCCGGCTTCTTGAGCTTGTTAATGCGATTGCGGACGAATAGCTCATCCTGAGTCGCTAGGCGGGCCGGAGAGACTGCTCCGTCGAGGACCAGCCTTCGCAAATCCTTGATGAGCTGCTCCCTAGTTGTCCGATCGAGGCCTTCGGGTCGAAGGCCGAGCAATTCCGCCAGTGTGGGTTTTGTGAGACCAAAGGACTTGTTTTCGATCTTGGGCGCGAGCTTGAAGTATTCTGTGAGCCTCTCAACGCCATCGAGTGCGACGTGTTCAGACTCGACCTCGCTCAGAATTAAGGCTGTGAGCGCCTCTGCATTCCGCTCACCCTCTGAAACGGACCGACCGAGTGTTTCCAGAAGAGCAACCGTGGCGTCGATCCCCAGAGGCAGGAGGGACGCTCTGAGTTTGGCTTTCTCCAATTGACTGAGGGCAGCCATGTCGTTCACAATCCCCTACGATACGAGAACTTGACTTGCATCCCTCGGCTCAGCATCTTCTTCTATGATCCCCCTCCCGGGCGCAACGCCGAGTGTGACAGGGAGAATAGATTGGGAACTTATAAAACGATGTCGACCCACTCTGCGATTCGCCGTCTGGTCAGTTCGGCTGGATACCGGAAAGGGGCCGGACTCCGATCTACCGAGACGGGATGAGTGCCTAGAGCGATGCTGGTCGAGCCCCGACTATCAACCTGTAGGGTCGAGTATCACGGTCGCAGAAGTAGGCGCTGCTGCTCCGGAGGGAG
>Ga0137380_10003118_pt1 | contig 14351 bp, 18 predicted proteins | sample SagtaG_17_FD_104809 | JGI IMG/M metagenome (GOLD analysis project Ga0137380, IMG submission 104809) | Vadose zone soil microbial communities from Sagehorn Ranch, Mendocino, California, USA - Sage2_L_100_16 metaG | ecosystem: Environmental > Terrestrial > Soil > Vadose zone | place: USA...
CAGGTCGCTCATACCGGCCAGTCGCGTTCGGCCCCCGGGGGCGCCTCGCCGAGCAGTTCACCGAGGCGGCGCAGCCGCTTCGTCGACGTGATCCGCCAACCCGGTCCGGCGCGTTGCGCGAGCGACACCGCCGCCAGGCCGAGCCGCGCGAGCTGAGCGCCTCCTACCAGGTGTACCCGATCATCGGACTCCGCGGTGGCGAATATGTAGCCCACCTCGTCCGCGCGACCGCCGGCGATGGCCCACAGCCGCAGCCCGCCGGGGCCGAGGACGAGTCCCGGCGGCGGTCCCTCGTTGGCCCCGCGCGTCCATCGTGCCGCGTGTGGCGCCAGCGCCGCACTGAACGCCGTGCGCGTTGCCAGCCCGCCCTCAGCTTCGACGACGGCCGATGCCGCCTCGGCGACGCCGCGCTCCTCGAACGCCTGGGCCAGCGCGTCCGCGCGCCACCGGTCGGCAACGACTATCGACAGCCGAGCCGTGCCGCCTAGGCGCGCCCAGTGCCCGCCGGCCAGCAGCACGCCGTCGACATCATCGAGGACGGGGTCGACCGCGGCGGCACCGAACAGCGAGAACTGCACCGGCAAAGCGTGACAGAACACCGCCCGGCTCGGGCACGCGCCACGGCGAAACTTGCCGTCGCGCATGCCCGCGCGCGTCAGCTCGGCGGCGGGCCGAGCCGGGTCAGCTTGCGCGGGTGTCGACCTGCTCCTGCGCCGCGGCGGCGGTCGGCCCCGGCGTCGCGCCCATGGAGATCTTGCGCCGCTTGGAGACGACCACCGCCGAGAAGATGATCCCGAACGCAAGCACCGCGATGAGCGCCCGGATGCCCGCCGACGCGTGCTCCCCGAGGCTGAGCTTGACGACCGCGGGCGCGATCAACACCGAGACGAGGTTCATCACCTTGATCAGCGGGTTGATCGAAGGACCTGCGGTGTCCTTGAACGGGTCGCCCACCGTGTCGCCGATGATGGTCGCGGAGTGCGCCTCGCTGCCCTTTCCGCCGTGGAGTCCGTCCTCGACCATCTTCTTGGCGTTGTCCCACGCGCCACCGGAGTTCGCCAGGAAGACAGCCATGAGGACGCCGGCCCCGATCGCCCCGGTGAGGTAGCCGGCCAGCGGGGCGACACCGAACGTGAAGCCCACCGCGATCGGCGCGAAGATCGCTAGCAACCCGGGAGTGGCGAGCTCGCGCAGCGAGTCCTTGGTGCAGATGTCGACGACGCGCGCGTACTCGGGCTTCTCGGTGCCCGCCATGATCCCCGGCCTGGTGCGGAACTGCTCGCGCACCTCGAACACGACGCGTCCGGCCGCCCGGCCCACTGCGCTGATCGCCAGCGAGCTGAACAGGAAGACGACAGATGCCCCGATGATCAGACCGACCAGGTTGTTCGGCTGGGTGAGGTCGGTATGGAACGCGAAGTTGTCGGGCTTGATGTCGACGCCGGTCTTCGCGACCGCCGTCGCCACCGCGTCTGTGAATGAGCCGAACAATGCGGTAGCTGCCAGGACGGCCGTGGCGATCGCGATGCCCTTGGTGATGGCCTTGGTGGTGTTGCCCACCGCGTCCAACTCGGTGAGCACACGAGCGCCGGCCTCGTCGATGTCGCCGCTCATCTCCGCGATGCCCTGTGCGTTGTCGCTGACCGGCCCGAACGTGTCCATCGAGACGATGACGCCGGCGGTGGTCAGCAGACCGCACCCGGCGAGCGCAACCGCGAACAGGGCGACGGCGATCGAGCCGCTGCCGAGCAGGAACGCGCAGAACACCGACAGCGCGATCAGGATGGCTGTATAGACGGCCGACTCGAGGCCGAGCGCGATGCCGGCCAAGATCACGGTCGCCGGGCCGGTGAGCGACGTACTCGCGACATCCCGCACCGGGCGGCGGACCGTATCGGTGAAGTATCCGGTGAGCTGCTGGATGATCACCGCGAGCACGATGCCGATCAGCACCGCGACGAACGCAATGACGGCCGGGTTGCCCTTGCTCGCCGAGATCGCGGACGAGACGCCGTCGAAGTCCGAGAACTTGCTGGGTAGGTAGCTGAACGCCACGATCGCGACGAGCGCGAGCGACGTGGCTGCGGAGATGAAGAACCCGCGGTTGATCGGCACCAGGCCGTTGCGGTCGCTGGCCCGCAGCTTGGTCGTCAGCACGCCGACCACCGAGCTGATGACGCCGACGCCACCGACGACCAGCGGAAGCAGCAGCCCCTTCGCTCCGAATGCGGTCTGCCCGAGGATCAGCGCCGCGACCAGCGTGACCGCGTACGACTCGAACAGGTCAGCGGCCATGCCGGCGCAGTCGCCCACGTTGTCACCGACGTTGTCGGCGATGGTGGCGGCGTTGCGCGGGTCGTCCTCGGGGATGCCCGCCTCGACCTTGCCGACCAGGTCGGCCCCGACGTCGGCGGCCTTGGTGAAGATGCCGCCGCCGACACGCATGAACATGGCGAGCAGCGCGCCGCCGAATCCGAAGCCCTCGAGGACGGTCGGCGCATGGTCGTTGAAGATCAGCAGCACGATCGAGGCGCCGGTCAGACCGAGGCCGACCGTGAGCATGCCGACGATGCCGCCGGTGCGGAACGCGACCTGGAACCCGTGTGCGATCTGCCCGGCACGGGCTGCGGCGGCGACCCGGACGTTCGCCTGCGTGGCGAGCGTCATGCCGACGTAGCCGACCGTCGCCGAGAACGCCGCACCGACCAGGAAGAACAGTGCGCGGCCGAACTGCACGATGAAGCCGCCGTCGTTCACCGGCAGGGCGAGCAGGAGCAGGAACACGATCACGGCGAACACCGCGAGCGTGCGGAACTGCCGGTTCAGGTACGCGCGCGCACCCTCCTGCACCGCCTTCGCGATCTCCTGCATGCCGGGTGTGCCCTGATCGGCCTTGAGCACTTCTTGGACGAAGCGGTAGGCGACTGCCAAGGCCGCGATCCCGACCACGAGTGTGACGGCCACCAGGCCGTGCTCGCCTCCAGAGATCGCCGCCGCAGCGGTCGGGTCGTGCTGATAGGCCAGCGCCATCCAAAACTCCTTAACAGGCTGTGCGTGCTCGAAAGCAGATATCTCGCGCAGCGCGCGCGTCGGCGACCGACGCCGCGGGACATGATCCGGGGCAGTGTAGTCGCCTCACGGTGACGCTCCGTCCGCAGGTCACCCGCGTGCCGAGTCGCTCACGGGTCGATGGACAGGCGCCCGGCCCGAGCACTCGCGGTGGCACGCCGCCAGCCGACGCCCGGGAGGCGGACAGCGATGCTGACCTCGACATCGACGCTGCCACTACGTCCGTCGGCAGCGAGCGTCGCCCGGCAGCGGACCAGCGCGGCACCGTTGACCCGTGCGATGGGACTGGCAGGCGCGCACACGTCGTCTGCCATGCCGATGCGCCCAGCCGCGGCGAGAGCCGCGAGATCGGCCGCCGACTCGGCCCGGTGGCGTGCGAGCACCGCGCCGGCGCGAAGCGAGACCGCGACAGCCACGAGGAGCACCAGGGCCGAACACGCGAGCACCCACACGCTCGCCGAGCCGCGGTCGTCGCGGCGACCGATGAGGCTCAAGGCGGGACGCCGCTCTCGAAGGGAGTGTCTGCGTCCGGTTCGACCGCCGCGACCGCACGCTCGACGACCGTGAGCGCCGGCAGCCAGCCATCGATCGGGTGCACGACAATCCGCACCCGGGCCGTCACGCGATCGCCCGAACGGGTGATCATCACCGTCGACCCGGGAGCCGACGCCGCAGCCAGCCGCGACCCGGTCACGGGATCGCCACGCGCCGCCGCCCGGGCCGCCTCGCGGGCAGCGTCGGCCGCGCGCACTCGCTGGCCGGCGACCGACACGGCACAGAGCGCCACAGCCACCAAGATCATCAATATCGGCAGCGCGGCGGCGAGCTCGGCGGTGACCATCCCGGCGTCCGAGCGAAGGCGCGAACGCTCGCGCCGCCTCAGATTGCATGCAAGGCCGACTGGATGATCGAACTCAGCGCCGACTGCACGGCACTGCTGCGGACGATCTTGTAGAGGACCGCCGCGAACGCGACCGCGGCGATCGTGCCCACCGCATATTCGGCGGTTGTCATGCCGGCCTCGGCGCGCAGCCTGACACGGCGGGCAAGCTTTCTGATCAAGAGGCTGCTCCTTCGGGATCGGTGTCGGAGCAGCGCAGCCGATCGCCCGCGCGCGGGCGGCTCGGGCACGCTGCTGGTTCACACCGACAGCCAATCCCGACCGGCCCGCGGCCGTCGCCCCGGTCGGCGATCTGTGGACGACGGCACGCCCTGTGGACAGCCGATTTGACAGCGACTAGCTGAGCGCTCTCCAGACGGCCCAGGCGCGCAGGCCGCGCCGCGAACGGCGTGCTGCGCGGCGGGCACGCCGCTCCTCGTCCGCGATCCGCGCCTGCTCCATCCGCCTGACTTCTTCGCCGGCGATGCCGTAGATGAGCTCGGGATACGCGTTGCTGTAGTGCATGACGTCCTCCAACGTGCGGCAAAACATTCGGTTGCCAATGCGACGAACGGGAACGCCCGCGACAGACAGCAGGGGACTATCGGTCCGGACACCACGCAAGTAGGTTGACCCAGCGCACCCGGCGACTGATCGATTGGACCCTCGATGACGAGAGTGATCTGCAACCTGTCGACGTCGCTGGACGGCTTCGTGGCAGGACCGAGGCAGAGCGCCGACAACCCGCTCGGCGAAGGCGGGATACGTCTGCACGAATGGCACTTCGACCTGTTGCCCGAAGACCAGGCCGTCTTCGACGAGTGGCAAGAAGCGGCCGGCGCGTACGTGATGGGGCGCAACATGTTCAGCCCAGGTCGCGGCGAGTGGGACCTCGACTGGAAAGGCTGGTGGGGCGACGAGCCGCCGTACCACGCGCCCGTCTTCGTGCTGACGCATCACGCTCGCGAGCCGCTGACCATGGACGGCGGGACCACGTTCCACTTCGTCACCGACGGCCTCGACTCCGCACTCGAACAGGCCACGGCGGCGGCCGGCGGCAAGCCGGTCGAGATCGCCGGAGGCGCCAGCACCGTCAACGCATGCCTGCGCGCAGGCGTGATCGACGAGCTGAACCTGCACGTCTCGCCAGTGCTACTCGGTGACGGGGAGCGCCTGTTCGACGGCGTCCCGAACACGCTGCGGCTCGAGCCGGTGCAGGTGAGCGGCTCAGCCGCGGTCAGCCACCTCAGGTACCGCGTCGGGTAGAGCGCGCACTCGCCCGATGTCGGCGTAGCCGGGAATCTGCGAGGCGATCGCGCACATGCGCTGGCCGACGTGCTCGCCGAGCTGGAGCAGCATCTCGAACTCGTAGGCCTCGAGCACCTGATCGCCGGTCGAGTAGTACGGGAACGGCGGACTGGTCTTCGCATATGCCTGCAGCGGTCCGCTGCACTCATTGCACGGCTGGTACCGCCCGTAGACGAGTGTGCCCGATTGCCCATTGCGGTAGGTGATCATGCCGACCGTCGCGCAGTCGTCAGGCAGGCCCGATTCGGGAAAGACAATCGGCGGCCAGGTCATGTCGATCCGGATGCCCTGCTCGAGTTTGAACCAGCGCGATGGACTCGTTCAGCGTGGCGAACTTGCCGGGGGTGTCGCCGCTCGCGTCGACGACGAAGGCCACCTTCGGCGTCTTGCGGAGCAGTTCGCTCAGGCCGATATTGTCTCGGTGGCCGCCGTCGGCGACGTACACGAACGGGTCACGCTTGGGCCGGTAGAGGCCGAAGATCTCCTTGGCCAGGTAGCCGATGTGCACCCGCGGCGTGCGGCTGGTATCGGTGAAGTCCGCCGCGAAACGCGGATTCGGCACCCACGCCGCGAGCCGGAGGCCGGTCGCAGCTAGCCAGCAGCACAATGCGCTCGACGCAGCGCGCCCACGGCTGCTTGCGAGCGTCGGCGAGTTCGTCGCCTCTGGCGCTGAGGTTGCCGCGGCTGAATCTGGTGATCGCACGCGGATAGACGAAGTAGTCGAACCCGGCGAGCCAAGCGCATGATGATTGGCCGCCGGTGCCCCGGCAAGTCGCAACGCGCGCGTCGGCCTACTGCACGTCGGAGCGCCGGGTCGCGGCGGAAATCAGCCGGGTCGCCGCAACAGCGACTCGGCGGTGCGCGCTCGGCCGCGCGCCGTCCACGAGGTCGTTCCAGTACAGCGACCAGCCCCCGGCGAGCGCGCTGCGCACCACCGGCGCAGTGAGCATCCGCGCCGTGACCGAGACGGCTGCCGGATGCCGGACGATGCCGCGTTGGACCGGGGCGTTGCGCCGCTGATGCCCGGTCATCGCATGCAGGTCGGCGATGTAGCGCTGCGCGGCCTTGGCCGGCCCGCCAGCGATCGCCGCCGCCGCCGCTCGACCACTGGCCATCGCCTGGGCGATGCCCTCACCCTGCAGCGGATTGACGAGCCCCGCGGCGTCGCCCACGAGCAACACATTGCCCCGCGCCGCCACCGTGCCGACCGCGCCCATCTTGAGCCACCCGCCGAGCAACGCGTCCGCGTCCGGGACGGTCGGTAGCAAACCCTCCCCACGCAGGTGCCGCAGGAAATCGCCGAACTGCGCGGCGGCCCGGCGAGCCTCGCGGCGATCCCCCGCTCCGACCGCCAGCCCGAGCCCGACGTTCGCACCGCCGTCCGGCGTCGGGAAGATCCAGCCGTAGCCGGGAAAGAGCCGCCAACGTTCCGGTTCCCACAGCAGGATGTGCGGGAGCTCCACCGGCGCCCGGACGTAGCGCCGCAACGCGAAGCCCCACAGCGCCCGCCGGTCGTCGACCAGGCCGGCGGCCTCGGCGACCGCGCTCTGCGCACCGTCGGCGCCGATGACGACGTCCGCGAACACGTCGGTGCCGGCGGCCAGGCGAACGCCGCCATCGTCGACCATTCCGGTGACCCGGTCGTGCACGTGCGCCGCGCCGGCCTCGACCGCGGCATCGAAGAGAGCGGCGTCGAACTCGTGGCGGGGGATGGCCAACGCGTGGCCCGGATAGTCGACGCCCGGCAGTGCGGGGAGCAACGCGCGCCGCCCGTTCGGTGCCACGACGATCATGTCGCCGAGCCGGCGCGCGCCCGGTACGTCCACGCCGAGTTCGTCAAGCAGGCGCACGCCGCGCGGTCCGATCAGGTCGCCGCAGGCCTTGTCTCGCGGGAAGGATCGCTTGTCGACGATAACGACCCGCGCCCCGGCCCGGGCCAGACACAGCGCCGCCACCGAGCCTCCAGGGCCCGCACCTACGACGACGACGTCGACGCGTGACACGGGATACCCAGCTTGTAGGGGGACACTACGGACATGACGACTTCCGTTACCCGGTCACGGAACCAGCCCAACGCGTTCGCCAGATCGCTGTTCGACGGGCTGCCGGCACGGTATGACCTGCTGGCCGAGGTGCTGTCATTCGGCCAGAACGGGCGGTGGCGCAAGGCGATGGTCGATGCGGTGACGAGCCCGCCGCCGGGGCGGGTGCTCGATGTGGCCACCGGCACCGCGGGCGTGGCGCTCATGCTGGCCGAGCGTACTGGCGCGGCCGTCACCGGCGTGGACCTCACCGCGAACATGCTTCGCTGCGGGCGCGATCGGGTCGAGCGGCGCGGCGCGTCCCGCCGGATCCGGCTGCTCGTCGGGCGAGCCGAGCAACTCCCTTTCCCGGACGACACATTCGACGCGCTGACGTTCACCTACCTCATGCGCTACGTGGCCGACCCGGCCGCGACGATTCGCGAACTGGCCCGGGTGGTGCGCCCCGGCGGCCGCATCGCGAACCTGGAATTCGCCGTGCCGGGCAACCCCGTGTGGCATGCGTCCTGGTTCGGCTACACGCGCATGGTGCTGCCACTGGCCGGACTGGTCACCGGCGGGCGGGAGTGGTTCGACGTCGGCCGCTTCCTCGGCCCGTCGATCAGCGCGCACTACCGCACCTACCCCGTCGCATGGATGGAACACGCGTGGCAGGACGCGGGGATCGAGGCGGTCGGCAGCCGGCGCATGAGCCTCGGCGGCGGGCTCGTCATGTGGGGACAGAAACGTGCACCCTGACCCTTCGTTCACGACGACTCCGGCGTTCTACGGTCGGCGCGGCGGGCGTCGCGCGGACTGGTGGACGCTGCTGCATCCGCCGTACACGGCATGGCATCTGAGCTACGCCGTCATCGGCGCGGCTATCGCTCCGCGACTGCATTGGTGGATGCTCGCCGCCACCGTCCTCGCGTTTTTCCTCGCCGTCGGGGTGTCCGCGCACGCACTCGACGAGCTGCACGGACGCCCGCTCGGTACCGCGATCAGCACGTTTACCTTGTGGATGGTGTCGATCCTCGGCCTGATCGGCGCGGCAGTCATCGGCGTGCTTGCCCTGCCGCACACCGGGCCGCTGCTCGTGCCGGCCATCGCGGTCGGCGTGCTGCTCGTGCTCGGTTACAACCTCGAACTGTTCCGCGGCAGGCTGCACACCGATATGGGCTTCGCCATTGCGTGGGGCGGATTTCCGCTCGCGGTCGGGTACCTCGCCCAGCGACCGCCGCTGCTGCACGTCTCGACCTTGGGCGCTGTGGCTGCGGTGGTGGCCGCCGTTACCCTGTCGCTCGCGCAGCGCCGGCTGAGCACGCCGGCGCGCATGTGGCGCCGCCGGTTCGTGGACGTCACGGCCACCGCGACGCGTCCTGACGGCACGCACGAGACGTTCGGCCGCGATCGGCTGCTCACCCCCATCGAGGGCGCTCTGCGCGCGCTGTCGCTGGCCGTTCCCCTGCTCGCTCTGACTCTGCTACTCATCCGCGCCCGCTGAACTCAAGTGCTCGGCCATAGGCCGGCGGACGGGTTGCGGTGCTGAGCGTGATGCCGCCCTGCCAGCTGACGAACGACTGCTGCGGCAAGTAGTCGTCGCCGAGGAAGAACGCCCGCGTGACGCCGGTGACGTGTACGGCGTAGCCGGGATCGGTCGTCCCGTTGACGACGCGGTAGACGAGGATCTGGTCGATGTAGTGGTGATCCGGCGCCGATAGCGGGTGGTCGCCTGGGTGGCCGAAGGCCGAGCCCGACGGCCGCGCGAGCCCGCTCCCCCGCTGAAATCCCCAGCCATCGTCCTCCGAAAAGCTCGCGATATCGGGGGGGTGCCGGCCAGATGCCTTTGGCCCGCCGCCGGCCGCTGTGGCCATGGCGCGCCCCCGAATCTGGGATCTGCGGCCGTGGAGTGGCCGGGCGGCGATCCGGCGCCGATAGCGATGCGGTAAGAGTTGGGCATGGAGCAGCGCACACTCGGCAGTACCAAACGGCTCGTCTCGGTGGTCGGGCTCGGCACCTGGCAGCTCGGCAGCGACTGGGGATCCGTCGACGAGACGGCCGCGGCTGCCGTACTCGATGCGTCCGCCGACGCCGGAGTCACCTTCTTCGACACCGCTGACGTATACGGGGACGGGCGTTCCGAGCAGGCGATCCGCGCATTCCTGCGCCGTCGACCGGACTCTGGGATCACCGTCGCGACCAAGATGGGACGGCGCGTCGCGCAGCAGCCGGAGGCATACAACCTCGACAACTTCCGGCAGTGGACCGATCGGTCACGAACGAACCTCGGCGTCGACGTGCTCGACCTCGTCCAACTGCACTGCCCGCCGACACCTGTCTATTCGACGGACGCGGTGTTCGACGCCCTCGACACGCTTGTAGCGGAGCAGCGCATCGCGGCCTATGCAGTAAGCGTCGAAACCTGCGCGGAGGCGCTCACTGCGATCGGCCGCCCGGGTGTCGCGAGCGTGCAGATCATCCTCAACGCGTTCCGGCAGAAGCCGCTGGCCGAGGTGCTGCCCGCGGCGGTCGACGCCGGGGTCGGCATCATCGCGCGGGTGCCGCTCGCGTCCGGCTTGCTGTCCGGCCGGTACACGCACGACACAACGTTCGGTGCCGACGACCACCGCACCTACAACCGGCACGGCGAAGCATTCGACGCCGGCGAGACGTTCTCGGGCGTCGACTTCGACACGGGCGTGGACGCGGCGAGCGAATTCGCTGCGCTCCTGCCGTCCGGCGTGACTCCCGCGGCTGCCGCGCTGCGCTGGATCGTCCAGCAACCCGGTGTGACAACGGTGATTCCCGGCGCCCGGAACGCCGCACAAGCCGTCGGCAACGCCGCCGCAGCCGACCTCGACCCGCTGCCGGACAAGACGGTCGGGGCGATCGCCGACCTGTACGACCGGCGCATCCGGCCATTGGTGCACGACCGCTGGTGACTGCCAGCGGCGCCGCACGTCCGCCTTGGGAAACCCGTGCCGGATCAAACGCTTGTGGTCTGCTCACATTGATGTAGGCAGAGCACAAGCACTTCGCACACCCACCCTGCCGGCGCGTGCTCGGGGGACAGGCCGGCCCCCGTGCTAGCTGACCAGGCAGGAGGCCGGCAGCTCGAACCAGCGAAGCTGTTCGAAGTGCTCGGTCATCGGCGCGGCCGCGCCGTCCCGTCCGGGATGGTCGGCCGCGATGATCGCGCGCGCTTCGTCGAGGTAGCCGAGCAGCGCGGACTCCGGAGCACGATCGTCCAGCCGCGGGAAGCACATCGCGCCGTCCGGAGCGTAAGCGACCTGGGTCAGTCGCAGCGGCGGTTCGATCGGGCCGGCGCGGTGTCGCCAGAGCCCTGTCGCCGGGTCGAAGCAGTAGTCCGGCAACAGCCGCCAGCCGTCACGGGCGACGACTCGCACCGCCTCGACGATGTAGTCGAAGACGGGCTCGGAAATGAAGTAGTTGAAGTTGACGCGCACCCAGCCGGGCTTGATGCCCTCGCAGCCGTGCTCGATCTCCTGCGCGAACGCGTGCGATCGCTCGATGTCGATGCCGAGCAGGTGATGGCCGTACGGCCCGGCACACGAGCAGCCGCCGCGCGACTGGATGCCGAACAGGTCGTTCAGCAGCGCCACGACGAAGTTGTGGTGCAGGTAGCGGCCGCTCGGCGCGCGCACCACGAATGACAGGATGGACAGCCGCTCGGCGTCGAGGTTGCCGAGGATCTCGATGGATGCCTCGCGCGTCCACGCCTCGACGGCGCGCTGCAGGTAGTACTCCTCATGCGAGCGAATGACGTCGACGCCGACGGCCTGCTTGAGCTGGAACACCAAACCGGCGCGTATGGATTCGATGATCGCGGGCGTGCCGCCCTCCTCGCGTTGCGTCGGGTCGTCGAGGTAGCGGTGCTCGGTCGGGTTGACGTACGCGACGGTGCCGCCGCCCGGGACGTCCGGAACGCGGTTGCGCAGCAGTTCGCGGCGCACGACCAGCACACCAGGGGTGCCCGGTCCGCCGATGAACTTGTGCGGGCTGAGGAAGATCGCGTCCTTGTAGGCACCGGGCGGGCCGCCCGACATCGCGATCTCGACGTAGGGCGCCGCGGCCGCGAAGTCCCAGAACGACAGTGCGCCGTGCTCGTGCAGCAGCGCTGAGACCCGGTCGGTGTTGCTGACGATTCCGGTGACGTTGCTCGCCGCGGAGAACGACCCGATTTTCAAAGGACGATCCGCGTAGGTTTCCAGTTGGCGTTCCAGGCGCGGGATGTCGATGTGCCCGTCGGCGTCCTGCGAGATCAGCACGACGTCGGCGATCGACTCGCGCCACGGCAGCTCGTTGGAGTGGTGCTCGTACGGTCCGATGAACACGACGGGCCGCTGCGCGGGCGGGATCTGGTCGGTCAGGTGGTACTCGTCGTCGAGCTCGGCGGGGATGCGCAGGCCGAGGATGCCGATCAGCTTGTCGATGGCGCCCGTCGAACCGGATCCGCAGAAGATCACGACGGTCTCGTCGTCGCCGCCGACGCTGTCGTGGATGATGCGGCGGGCGTCCTCGCGTAGTCGCGTCGTCTGCAGGCCGGTTCCACTGGATTCGGTGTGCGTGTTCGCATAGCGCGGCAGCACCTCGTCACGGATGAAGTCCTCGATAAAACTCAGTGCGCGTCCCGACGCGGTGTAGTCGGCGTACGTCACGCGGCGCGGGCCGTACGGGCCGGGCATGACCTGATCGTCGCCGATGACCGATTCGCGGATGCGGCGCAGCAGCGGCGTCTCGACAGGAGGAACGGTCATCGGATCAGCGTCACGGTTCGCAGGCTAATCCGCCAGGGCCTGACGACCTAAGCGAGCTGCGCGGCGCGAGATTCGAGATAGCGCTGCTCGGGGACGCTGAGCGTCCGGCGGGCGGCCAGTTGGTAACAGGCTCGCGCGGCCGACCGGTCGCCGGCGATGTCGAGCAGGTGCGCGCGGACCGCGTCGACTCGATGGTGCTGCGCGAGGCCAGGATCGGCCTCCGCCGCCGATAACTGCGACAGGCCGGCGCGCGGGCCGTGAACCATCGCCACGGCGACGATCCGGTTCAGCGTCACCATCGGTCCGGGCGCGATGGCGTCCAGCAGCTCGTACAGCCCGAGGATCTGCGGCCAGTCGGTGTCGTCGAAAGTGTCCGCCTCGTCGTGCACGGCGGCAATCGCGGCCTGCAGCTGGTACGGGCCGACCGGCGCGGTGGCCAGCGTCGAGGTGATCAGCGCGACGCCCTCGGCAATGGCCGCGCCGTCCCACCGGCTGCGGTCCTGGTCGGCGAGTGGGACGAGCGCGCCGTCCGGACGGGTGCGGGCCGGGCGGCGCGCGTCCGTGAGCAGCATCAGCGCGAGCAGCCCCGCGACCTCGCCGTCGTCCGGCAGAAGACAAAGGAGCTGGCGGGCCAGGCGGATCGCCTCGCCGGTGAGCTCGACGCGATTGAGCGCGGAGCCCGAGCTCGCCGTGTACCCCTCGTTGAAGATCAGGTACAGCACCCGCAGGACGGCGGTCACGCGCTCGGCAAGCTCGCCCTGCGGCGGCAGGCGAAACTCCGCGCCGCTGGCCTTGATGCGCTGCTTGGCGCGGCTGATCCGCTGGCCGATGGTGGGCTCCGGCACCAGGAACGCCCGGGCGATCTCGGCGGTGCTCAGCCCGCCGACGGCGCGCAGCGTCAGGGCCACCTGCGACACCGGCGTCAGCGCGGGATGGCAGCAGAGCAACAGCAGGGTGAGCGTGTCGTCGACCGCGGGGACGGGCCCGGGATCGGGCGGTTCCAGTGCGGCGGCGGCCTCCTCGCGGCGCCGACGCGCTGACTCGTTGCGCCACAGCTCGGTCCTCCGGCGGGACGCGACGGTGACCAGCCAGCCCATCGGATTGCCCGGCAGGCCGTCGGCCGGCCACTGCACGGACGCGGCCAGCAGCGTCTCCTGCACCGCGTCCTCGCACGTGCCGAAGCCGCCGTAGTGCCGGACGAGCACGCCGAGTACCCGCGGCGCCAGTTCGCGCAGCAGATCCTCGACCTCGGCCGGGCTCGTCAAATGTCCAGCGACCCGTTTCGGACGAGGACGGGCCGCACCTCGACGGTGCCGAACGCGGCGTCGGGTGCCCTTGCGGCGTACTCGATCGCCCGCTCGATGGACTCGCACTCGATCAGGTAGAAGCCGGCCAGGTGTTCCTTGGCCTCGGCGAACGGCCCGTCGCTCGTCATCGTCTGGCCGTCATGGACCGAGACCCGCTTGCCCATCGACGGATCGGCGAGGCCATGGCTCACGATCAGCTCCCCCGAATCGGCCAACTGCTCGGTGAGCGCGGCGTGGCCGGCGCCGACGGAGGCGCGCTGCTCGTCGGACAGTGCCGACCAGGCCGCGTCGTTGCTGTAGATCAGGATCAGGTACTTCACGGCTTGCTCCTCACGGCGAAGTCTCTTCCAATCATTGCGTCGAAGCCGCCGCGGCGGCTTCGACATGCGTTGTCAGCGTCGACCAGCACAATGCCCGCGTGGTGACGATTGACGACGTGCGCAGGCTCGCGCTGTCCCTTCCCCGCACCTACGAGCGGCTGATCGGCGATCGCGTCAAGTTCAAGGTGGGCCAGCTCGTCTACGCGTCGATCTCGGCGGACGAGACGCTCATGGGGTTCGGTTTCCCGCGCGAGGAGCGGACGGCGCTGATCGCGAGCGATCCCGAGAAGTTCCTCATGCCGGTGCGTTCGGACGAACGGTACAACTGGGTGCGCGTCCGGCTGGCCGCCATCGACGAGGCGGAGATGACCGAGTTGGTCATCGACGCGTGGCGGATGGTCGTCCCGAAGGGAGTCGCAGCGGCGCATCTCGGAGATTGACGACGCCTAGGCCGCGCGATGCGCCACGAACCCCTGCTCGATCGCGTGCCGCCGGCTGAACAGCGCGACGACGAACCGGGCGGCCGTTCGGTCCTGGCCGGCGCTGAACTCAACGCCGATCAGCGCACCGCTGGCGCCGACGGGCAGCCGGCTGCGCTCCTGGGCGCTCATCATGATGTGCTCGTTGCCTAGCGAGAACCGCAGGCGGAACGAGCCGTCGACGGCCAC
>Ga0137380_10003128_pt1 | contig 14342 bp, 6 predicted proteins | sample SagtaG_17_FD_104809 | JGI IMG/M metagenome (GOLD analysis project Ga0137380, IMG submission 104809) | Vadose zone soil microbial communities from Sagehorn Ranch, Mendocino, California, USA - Sage2_L_100_16 metaG | ecosystem: Environmental > Terrestrial > Soil > Vadose zone | place: USA...
AGCAGCTGGTGCTGGACGTGAGTCAAGCCCACCGCCCGCGCCTGGTCCTCGCTCCAGCGCTGGAAGCGGCGCAAGGTGACCCGGAACTCCAGCAGCCTCTCGAAGTCCTGTCGGGTGAGCCGGGACATTATCACCTCTCCGCGCCTGCCGGGCACATCAGCATCCGGACAGTTTCCGCCGGATACTATATCGCGCGGCGAATCCGCCAGGCCGACGGCGATCCGCTACGAGGATGATCCGCAGTTCACCTCATAGTGCTCTAGAGATAAATATAGTCCCAGTAATCGTTTTTATCTATTGACCGTGTATCAAACCGGCGCTACGATCCCTCAGTTGTCATGAGGGGTTGGGGGGGTAGTGTCTGATAGCTATCCGGGCAATTGTGTCGTTATGCCGGAAAAGTGCGGCTCTGGGGTTTTGGCGGCCCCGCGAGGTCTGGTTGCGCGCGGCGGCCGCTGGCCGCGGACACGGCTACCGGAATGAATGGGAATCTCGTCCGGCAGGTCCGGATCGACCAGTCGTGCCGGCGACTCGACCGACTCAAGACGGCCGCCAACGAATGGATCAGGCAGCGGGCCGACGAGGACGTGACCGGGCAGTACGCCACCCAGCTTGACGTCCTGCGCATGGCCGTCGTCGATCCGCTCGCCGAATTGCTGACGATCGCCGATAACCTGAGGAAGGTCCCGGAAACCGGACGGGTTTACGCGGCCTGCCGGGCGAGCGACACGCGCGCCGAATTGGTCAGGCGGGTGTTCACGTACTACCAGACCAAGCTCGATCAGCGACACGACGATTCGCTCGGGCCCGTGCTCCGGGCGGCGGACGAGGTGGTCTGGAGCTGCTGGGCCGAGCCTTTCCGTAACGCCATTTACCGGGATCCGGCGCTGGCAATGCGGCCAGCGCCATTGCCTTATATCGAGTCCCAGTACTCCCCGATGGCGGTCCCCCGGGACGACCCGCCCGCCGATCTCATGGCGGAGCGAGACGACTCGGTGCTGATCAAGTACCTGGAGCGCCTGCCCATTCCGGTCATCGCCCTGCCCGCGGTGTGCGCGGACGATCCATGGTGGCTGGCGTACGTCGGCCACGAGGTAGGTCATCATCTCCAGCATGACCTGGCGGATGACTGGAGCCTGGTCAAGGCGTTCGGCCGCCTCACCGAGTCGGTCAGCCGCGAGGCCGGAGAAGCCGATCCCGTGCGATGGAGAGCCTGGAGCGCGGAGATCTTCGCCGATATCTGCTCCGTGCACGCCATGGGCCCGGCCGCGGTGTACGGCATCGTGCAGCTCGAGCTGGACGACACGGACAAGATGCTGCGGAGCAAGGCGAAGTACCCGCCGCCGCTGGTCCGGCTGGGGATCATGGCCGCGGTGGCCGGCCGGCTTGGCCTAGAGGTGACCGCCGCGCTCGAGCCGGCCGGGCTGGACGTCGCGAACCTGCCGCAGGCCGCCGTCGTCGCCGCGCTGGCCGACGCCGCCCTGGCCGATCCGCTGTCCGGCCGCGGCCCGTTCGGCAGTCTCCTCGGCTGGGATCAGGCCGCATTCGCGCCGGGCGGCACGATCGAGGTCTTGCGGGACGGGCTCAGGAACCGCTTCCCGCTCAAGGTCAGGCCAGGTATCAGGACCGCCAGGCTGCTGACGTCGGCCGCGGTCGCGGCCTGGGAGGAAGTAGCCAGGATCCCGGACCCGGGGCAGCGCGAAGACAGCCGCAACGAGCTGGCCGGCCGGTTCCTCCCGGCCGTGGTGGCGAGCCGGGAGGAAGGAACCAGGGCGGCCGATAAGCAGGCTCTGCCGGACACCGCGACGCTCTCGGACGACCTGACCCGCCTGCTGATCGAGTCGATCCCCGAGGACCGGGAGACCTGGTGACCCTGCCGCCGCTGCGTTTCCTGGTGTCCGTCGACCAGCAATGGCAGGTCACGGTCAGCTGTCCGGCGCTGGGACTGACCGGCCCCCGCCCCGGCCGCGCGATGCGCAGGCTGCCCGGCACGGGCCGTGACGCTTTCCCGCTCGCCCCGGTGTCGGAGCTGCTGCCTGCGGCGGAACAACCCGCGTGCTGCCGCCTGTACTGCTGTACCCAGGACGCCACCGTGCTGACCGAGGGACGGCGGCGGATTATCGACCGCAATCCCGACCTCGGCACCGGGACCAGCCCGTTCGGCGGGTACCTCTTTCACGCGCTGATCGGCGCGGCCTCCTGGCAGTGGATCCGCGACGTCTCCGCCGGCCAGCACGCCCGCTGCATCGAGCTCGCGCTGTCCTGGAGCAACAAGGATGCGAACCTCAACCGGCTGAACTGGGAGCTGATGCACGACGGACAGGGCTTCCTGGCCGCGGGCCAGCCAGGGGTCACGGTGGCCATCACGCGGCTCGTCGCGGGGACCAAGGGGGACAGGTGGAAACCCCGGCAGGTCGAGTTCCCGCCGCGGATCTTGTTCGTGGTCGGGACCACGCTGAACGATCCGAGCATCCGGCCGGCGGCCGAGTTCCTCGGCTTGCTGCGGGAGCTGCAGGACAGCGGCCGGCGGATCCGGGCCCGCGTCCTCGAGAAGACCCGCCCCCGCGAGCTGGAGCGGGTGATCAGCGTCTTCCATCCCGACGTGGTCCACTTCATCTGCCACGGCGACTGGGACCGGGATAGCGGCCGTGGCTACCTCGAGCTCGCCCCCGACGACCCGAACGGGGCCCGCGCCAGGTACGCCGACCAGCTCTACGCGGCCATGACGGCGAACGCCCAGCCACCGCCGCTCGTGGTCCTCAGCGCCTGCCGGACCGGCTCGGCGGAGGCACCGCCGCCGGACGTGCTCGAGGGTGCTCACGACCTGGCCCCGCTGGCCACCGAGCTGGTCAGCCTGGGTGTCCCGCTCGTCCTCGGGATGGCCGGCCGGGTCTCGGACACCGCCTGCCGGCTGTTCACCCAGCAGTTCGGCGATGCCCTCGTCCGGGGTGAGAGCCTGGTCGTGGCCACGGCCGAGGCACGCCGTGCGACCGTATCCCAGGGCCGGTCGGCGGACGAGACCGTCGACTGGGCCTTCCCCGCCTTGTTCGCCGCCGAGCAGGTCGATCCGGGTTACGCGCCGGTACCGCCGGGAGCCGCCGACCCCGCGACCGTTGAAGAGAACTGGATCCAGGAGTACGACCTAGAGCGGTTTCCTGTGTTCTGCGGCCGGAATGACTTCTTCCAGGCCTATTACGGCTTCTTCGGCCCGAGCCCGCAGCGTGTCCTGGCCATCGTGGCCGACGGGCAATCCGGTGTCGGCCGGACCCGGCTGCTGCTCGAGCTGGCCACGCAGATGCTGCGGGACGGGCATATCCCCATCATCCTGACACCGGATACGCCGGACTGGGCGGCCCCGAATTCCCTGTCGGCATTCGCCGACAGCCTCGCGAAAGCCATCCGTGAGGTCCGCCGCATCCTGCACCTCGGCACTCCCCCGGAGAGCCAGCTGGAGATGCTCCAGCCGGGCCGTTCCGCGCTGAACCCGGGCCAACTCTCGCTTCGCCGCGACATCGCGGTGGAGCTGGCCGCCGACGGGGAGCTGACCGCGGTGGCCCTGCGGCTGGCGCTGCAAGCGGACCTGCGCCGGCTGGTCAAGGACGCCCGGAAGCGGCACGAGTCGGTCCAGCGCGCCGAGGGACGCGTCGTGATCCTGCTCGACCAGGTCGAGCAGTACGGCGCTCTCATGCAGGAGGTGATCTACCGGATGCTCGACGGGGCGGGCTTCGGCACCAGCGAGGAGCCGGTCCCCGCCGTGCTGGCCCTGGCGCTGGGCCAGCCGGCCAACACGGTCGTCAAGGACACTCTCGAGCGCGTCGCGTCGCGGAAGTGGCTGCGTCAGCTGATGCTGAAACCCTTTGACTACGAGACCGACGAGGATCTCCTGGCCTACAGCTGGATCCTGCTGAACCCGCCGCCGGATTTCTCCATCGGCCGCTATTTCCTCAACTACGCCGCCGCCAAGGAGACCGTGGAGAGCGCGCGAGGCATCATGCAGACGATGTTCAAGGGGCTGCCCGGGGAATTCGCGAACCAGGACAAGTTCGAGGGCTTCACGAAGAGCTTCCTGCCCTTGAAATTCATCAAGGCGCTGCCCTCCAACCAGGACGACGAGAAGATCCTGAAGCTGGTCCAGAGCCAGATCGACAGGGGTGACCTGCCATGACCGAGGCCCCGGCTACCCGCGAGGCGCTCGAGCTGGCGCTCCGGGATTACGTGGCGGAATCACGCCGGGAACGGACCAGCCGGTTCAGCCCGGACATGCTGGCCTGGCTCGCCCTGCCGCCCCGGTGGACCGGCCGGCTCGCCAGGCAGGCCGGCTTCCCCAACTGGGATCCCGCGTTCCCTGACGCGGCGGCCAAGGAAGGCCTGTGTGCCAGGACCGAGGCGCCGCTGACGGACCGGCCGCCCTGGTACGCCGCCGAGATCGGCGCGCGGCTGGCCGCCTACCTTCCGGCCGATTCCTTTACCGGGCTGCTCGACGAGGTCGCGGCGATCCCCGATCAGCATGCCCGGGCGCGGATCCTGGCCGCGATGACACCTTCGCTCCCAGGCTCCTTGCTGCCCCGGGCCGCCGAGATCGCTGACGGGCTGGAGGATCCGGCGGCCAGGACCCGGGCGCTGCTGGCCATCTCGGCGGCCCAGCCGCCCGCCGAGGCGAGGGTGACCGCCAGGCTCGCGCTCGACGTCGCGGCGCGAATGGAGGATCCGGGAGATCGCGCCGAAACGCTGCTCCGGGTCGCGGACCAGGGACGCCTGGATGACGAGGCCCGGCAGCGGCTCGGCCGGGCCGTCCTGGCCGCCCTGCCCGAGCTGGCCTACGAGTCCGAGCGCAGCAGCATCCTGGTCCGCGTGACTCCCTACCTGAAGCCGCAACATGTGAGGCAGGCCCTGGCCGCGGCCCTGGCCCTGCAGGCGGCCGAGTACCGGATCGAGGCGCTGGCCGGGGTTACCGGGCAGCTGCCCGACACCGAGGCGGTACGGCTGCTGCGGGACGAGATCCCCGCCATCGCTACGATCGATGCCGAGATCGGCCGAGACCGGGCCGCGAAGACGCTCGCCCGCAGGCTCGCCGACCACGGAGCGGCCGACCTGGCCAACAGCACCGCGCTCACGCTAACGGACGAGGCCGCGCGGGAGACCGCGCTGCAGGCCGTGGCCGGATCCCTCGCCTCGGCCGGCGAACCGGGCCAGGCGGCCGAGGCCACGACCGCGGTCCTGGCCTACGGCCAGGACAGCCCTGATGAGGTCACCTTCCTCAGTTCGCTGGCGAATCACCTGGCCAGCGGCGACCGCCCGATCGCGGCGGGCATGGCCGAGCGGGCCCGCCAGGCCGCCGCGACGCTGGCCTCCGTCCCGGCGAACGCCCGTGCGCTGGCCAGCCTGGTCGGCGCCCTGGTCCGGACCGGCCAGGAAGCCGACGAGGTGACCGAGCGGGCGCTGCAGGCCACCGCGGGGATCAGCGGGGCCAAAGACCGCTACCAGCTGTACCACAGGCTGCTCACGGCGCTCCCCAAGCCGCTCAGGAGCCGGGCCGTGGAGCAGGCGCTGGCCGCCGCGCAGGGCATCGCCAGCCTGCCCGACCGGATCGACGCGCTGGTGGACCTGGCGCCGTACCTTCCCCAGGAACAGCTGGAAACGGTGATCCAGGCCGCCCGGTCACTGGCGGACAGGGAGACCGACTTCTCGTTCTGGACGCCCGAGCCGACCAGGACGGAGGTTCTCGACGAGCTCGCGCTCCGCCATGGGCCGACCTTCCTGCATACGCAGGCAAGCCAGGTCGCCGAGGGGGTGCTGGCCGCGGACCACCAGGATGATCCGGTCTCACCCGCGATGGCCAGGTGGACCGAACTGGCCAGGCAAGGAGCCGACGAACCGGCCCAGGCCGCAACCTGGCTCGACCGGCGGCTGGCCGAACTCGTCGAGGGCGGCGACACCGACCAGGCGCTCGCCTGGATCGAGACGGGCAAGCTGCTGGTGCCGGTCCTCGGCCAGGAGCTGGACTCGGTAGTCTCCGTCGGCTTGCGCCGCATCGAGCTGCTCTACCGGCGGACGCTGGACCTGGGGCATCTCCGCCGGTTCCTGCCGCGGCAGGAGCAGATCGAGGAGTTCCGGCAGCTGCTCGCCGGAGACCACGCGACCTGGGCCATTCACTACCTGGGCCCAGGGGGCCTGGGCAAGACCATGCTGATGCGGCAGGTGACGGCGGTGCTGGCGCCCGACCGGCACATCCCGACGGCACGCGTTGACTTCGACCACCTCAGTCCCGACTACCCCATCGAGAAGCCCGGGCAGCTCCTGCTCGAGCTGCTTGACGAACTGCAGTCGTTCTCGGCGGACGCGCAGGCCGATTCGTTCGCGTACACGTTCCGCGCCCAGGTCGCCCAGCTGCACGGCCCGGTCACCCAGGGGAGCAGCGACCCGCTGGCCCGCATCCACGACGGCCAGTTCGACGAGGTCCTGAGGACCTTCGGCGATTTCGTCCTGCTGCTTCCGCAGCCGGTCGTCTTCATCCTCGACACCTGCGAGGAACTGGCCAAGCGCCGGTCGGAGGGATCGTCCCTGCCACCGGTGGAGGCGACCTTCGAGATCCTGGAGCGCCTGCACGACCGGATCCCGACGCTGCGCGTGATCTTCGCCGGGCGTCGGCTGCTCGCCCGATCGGGTCGCGGCTGGGCCGTCAGCGCGACGGCCGACGCCGAAGGACACGCGCTGCTGCCCGAGAGCAAGGACTTCCTGAGCCTGCACGAAATGCGCGGCTTCAGCCGCGACGAGGCGGTTCGCTACCTGGATTCGGTGGCCCCCGGGCTGGCGGCCGAGAAGACCCAGGCCATCCTGGCCCGCAGTCCCGCGCCGGCGGGCCCGGCGCCGGTGGTCTGGGAGCCGCCCCGGGCCGGCGACGCCGAGCGTCGCTACAACCCCTTCGACCTGAACCTGTACGCCAACTGGGCCCGGGAAGATCCGTCCCTGCGCGCGGAGACCATCGCCGAAGGAACGACAGATCCCTACATCGCCTTCCGCATCGTCCGCCGGCTCGGCCGCACCGAACTGGACCGGTTGCTGCCGGCCGTCACCCTGCTCGGCCGCTTCGACCGGTCCATGATCCGGGGTGAGCTATCCGGCAGCGACGAGAAGTTCGAGAACGCCTATTCCGATCTGTCCAGCCAGGAGTGGATCGACTACCAGCCGGACCCGTCCCTGAACACGACCTTCCTCGAGGTCGACAGGAACCTCAGGCCGCGGCTGCTCTCCTACTACCAGGGCGACCCGGACCAGTCGCTCCGGCTGCGCGAGGCGCAGGACCGGCTCGGTCCCGCCCTGGCCGCCCTGGTCAGGGACCGGCCGCTGAGCGAAATCGGAGTGGACCTGGCCGACGCCGCCATGCGGCTGCTGCCTCCGGCCGGAGCAGCCCGCCTGTGGGACGAGATAGCCGACAAGATCCGGGAGGAGTGCGACTGGCCGTGGGCCGATCAGCGCACCAGCCGGCTGCTGGGTGAGGACGGCGCGGTGGCCGACCCCGGCCATCCGGCCCGCGCCGCCGTCGTCGCCGCCCGCATCAGCTCGCTGATCCACACCCGGTCCGAGTACAACCCGGCGCCGGACTGGCGCGAGGTCGACGAGCGGGCCGACGCGAGTCCGGACCCGGTTGTCCGCGACTGGCTGCACGGTCGCGCGATCGCCGGCCTGGTCGCCGCCTTCAGGCTGCCCGGCGTGGAACTGTCCGCCGACGACCTGGCCGCATTCTGGGAGCTTGTCGACCAGTTCGACGCGGTCGCGGGACACCTGCCAGGCAATTTGGCCGAGCAGCTGGCGGCGTCGTGCTGCGCGGCCCTCGAAGCGCTCGTGGAGGTCGCCGAAATGCGCGGCGACCCCTCGCTGATGTCCGACATCGAGCTGGTCGAGCGCTGGCTCGGTCACATCAGGACGTGGGTAGCGGCGGACCTGCTGGCCCTGGGCACGATGATCGCGGCCCGCGGCCAGGCGCTGCATGGCCGGTCCGGGGCGGCACTGGACCTGGCGATGCAGGCCGAGAGGTCCTCGGCGGGCAGGCCGGCCGCCCGGCCTGGCCGATGGGCCGACCTTGACGCGCCCCCGGTGACCTGTCACCGGATCCGGCTGGAGTTCATCCGGATGGCGGCGGCGCTTCCGATGGCGTCCGACCCGCTCCGCCAGGCACAGGTCGACGACTGGCGGCGGTCAGCCGAGGCGGACCTGGGCACGATCGACGCCGACCGGCTGCTTGCGGCCATCGTGCTGCGGCAGCTGTCGGCCGGGATCCTGCCGCGGGAGGAGGTCATCGGGTTCGCCGCGCTGGAAGAGCAGGCTACGGAACGCGCCGGGCGATCCCCGCGCAGCGCGTTGTGGTGCCATCTCACCGTGCCGCCGCTGTTCACCGCCGTGGCCCGGGGCTGGCTGGCGCTCGGCCAGAGCGATCGCGCCATCGAACTGCTGCATGCCAGGCGCCGGCGGGCCCTGAAGGCCGGCGACGCCGACGCTGAGAACGCCGCGCTGACCGCGACGCTGGAGATCTCCCGCAGCATGCGGATCGCCCAGCCGGTCATGGCCAAGAACTCGAGCGGGTCCGCCGACGCCGGCCAGCGGGCGGCCGCCTGGGCGCTCGCGGCGCTGACCGAACAGCCGGGTGTCCAGGCCGCAGAGCCGGCCGGCGAGATCCCCGATGCCCTCCTGCACGACTGGTGGCGCAGCCGCCCGGCGGTGCCCGACCCAGACTCCGCGGAAGCCCGGCTGTTCCGCGACCGGGCCGGCCGGCTGGCCTCGGCCCGGGGAGGCCAGGCTCCGTTCGGTGCCGTCTCCCTCGGTCTGGACCTCGCGGAGGCGGACATCGCGGAGGGCGCCGATCCGGCCTGGCCGGCCATGGACCTCGCCCGGCTCTCGGGGGGCGGCCAGGTCACCGCCGAGCAGTTCGTCCGGGTGTTGCTGCGATTGCATGCGCTCGGGTACCGCGGCGACGGACTCCCCGCCGCCGACGCCTCCACCGCGGCCGCGACCTGGCGGGCGAGGAGGTGGGCGCCGGGGGTCGGCCTGCGCCGGAAGGCGGAGCTGGCCATGGACGAGGGCGAACTGCTGGCGCTGCGCCTCCCCCGCGAGGCGGTATTGCTCCTGGACCTGGCCGCCGCCTGGTTCAAGGAGGCCGGCGACCCGGCCGGGACCCTGTTCGCGGCGATCGCCGGCACGCTCGCGCGGCAGCGGGCCGGACTACCTGTCGCGGCGGAGAACGGCCCGCTGCTGTCCACCGCGTATGAGGCGGTGGCCGGCCGGGCCGAGGCCTCGCTTCCTGCGTGGTCCGGCGTCACCGCGGAATACCTGTTGAGGCGGCCCGGGCAGCTGGATCAGGCGATGGGCGGATGGCTGCCCCGCCTGGTCGCCTGCCTGGCCCGCGGAACCGAGACCGGCGGCGCGGCACGCCCGTCCACCAAGGAGGCCGCCCAGGTCGGGAAGATGCTGGAGACCGCCCTGGGAGGGGTTCCCGCCGAGCTTGATCCGTCCGTGCTGACCCGGCGGCGGGCCAGGCCGGGTGCCCGCGGGTTCCCGTGGACGAGCTTCAAGGTCACCGCCGCCATCACCGCACTCGTGACGACAGTGACCGGGGCGCTCGCGACGGTCGGGTTCACGGGCCGTCAGCTGGCGGCGGCCAGCGGGATCACCACTGGGGCCGGCATCTTCGCGGTCATCGGCGCTCTGGCGGGCGCGATAGCCGCGTTCTCGGCGACTGGCCTGCGGCGAAGGCTCGGCACCCGGGTGCGGGCCTGGTGGTGGGCGAAGACCGTGATCGGGTTCCGGATTGCCCCCTGGTCCGGCACCGACGCGCCGGGCGGTGACATCCGCGTGGTCATCCAGGAATGGCAGGCCGATCCCGTCTACCCGCTGCCGTGGAAACGCCGTGAGCCGACCGAGGTGACCACGATCGTCACCCTTCCGCCGCTGCGTGCCTACGAGCGCGGCGCGGCGGCGATAGCGGCGAGCTTCCAGGACGCGCTGCGCGAGCTGGCCGACCGGATCGCTCCCCGGTCGGTCCGCGTCTCACTCGACATCGACGCGGCCCTCGAGCGGATGCCGTGGGAGGCGCTGCTCTCGTGTTACGTCCTGGCCGGGGACACTTCCGTGCCAGGCGCCCTGGACTTCTGGCGCCGGGGCGAGCCGCTCACGGGGACCGGACGACCGGAACGCCCCGGGCCGCCTCGGCGCGTCGCCGTGCTGGCCGACAGCACGCGCCGGCTGTTCGCCGAGCGGGCCGCGCTGGCCGGCGACGTGTCGTTTCCCGATCTGTCGGCCAGCGGCGGCGCCGACGTCAACCGGGCGGTCGAGCGGGCCGGCTCGCATGCGACTGACCAGCCGGACGTCGTCCTGGTCATCGGCCGCCCGGTCCGGGTGCGCGGCGCGGTCCTGCTGCAGACCGCGGAGCAGGCGACCGCGCAGGGTACCTCGGCGGACAGCCTCCGCGAGGCCGTCGTCGGCAGCGGGCTGCTCGAGCCCCAGGTCGTCGCCGGCCTGCAGGCCCGCCTGTTCATCGTCCTTGGCTCGCCGGCCGAGGCGGGCGGCCGATTCGACACGGAACGGCGTGACGCCGCCGATTTGCGCGGCTGGGCCGCCGACGTCTTCCGCGCGGGAGCCGCCACGGTGATCATGCTGCCCTCGCTGCATCCCAAGCTGGCCGAAACCGTCCTGCAGGCGATGGCCTCGCATATCAGGGAGGGCATCAACGCCGGAGCTGTTCATGCGGCGGTCCGCGCGGCGCGAACGCGCATCGGGTCGTGGCCTGCGCCCGGGGCCGCCGGGGATCCGCGCGAGGGCAGCGCCGCTGCCGCCGAGCGTTCGGTCGAGCAGGCTCTCGACGTGTGCCTGTTCCGGCGCGGCCGGACGCCTGCCTTCACGAACCGAGAGGAGCGGACATGACCAGCGGACGAAGCCTGTGGGATCACGTCAAGGGGTGGTGGACGGAAAACGCCAGGCATCACGTCTACGTGCCCATCCCGAAGGAGCAGGCGGGCGAGGAATACGACGACGCACCGCTCGAGCCTGGCGGCAGCTACTTCCGGCTGTGGCTGAGCGAGATGTTCCTCACCAAGCGCGTCGCCTGGGGAACGGAGTGGTTCCCGGCCGTGCACAGCGAGGTGCGACTGCAGTTCGGCGGGCAGAGCGCCGCGTTCAGCCGGGTCGCGCAGCCGCCCACCGATCAGCTGGGCGAGGGCGTGCGGCTGGGCTACCGGCTGACCGAACTGCTTCCGTTCAACGGCGGGGTGGTCGAGATCGAGGCGGCCTTGCTCGGCCTGAAGGGCGCTGACTACCTCGGTACCGCCATCGGGATCCTGCAGCAGTTCTCCAGCCTCATCTCACCGCCGCTCGGCCCGGCCATTTCCCTCGCGCAGACGCTGGTATCCGGCACGCGCGATCTGCTCAGCGCCACCAAGGGAAATATTCATCTCGGTTTCCACCAGGAGCTGATCTCCGACGGCGCCGGCGGGGCCGTGCTGCGGCCGGGGTACCTAGCCGTCATCCTGGCCGAGCCGGGCGAGGTCAGCCCTGACCGCCTGTCCGTCCGCGACGGCCGGCTCCTGTACCGCCAGGCGCCGGGGCGCGAACCGGTCAACCTCACGGGCTACGACTACCTGCTGCTGCGAGTCGAGGGACGCAAGGAGCGGGACGACTGGCGGCTCAAGGACATCCAGGACCCGCTCAGCACGGCCGGTCAGGCCCTGCTCGAGGCGCCGCCGAACGCGGTGCGGGCAGCCGCGTACCGGACGGTGGCGCTGGCGGCCGCGTGGCGGTCCCCCGACCTCGCCCAGCTGGACCGGCGCCGGGTGGTGCAGGCCATCAAGGACGAGCTGGCCGGACTCGCCGACGAGGGGGCCGGGGCGGTGGGCGGCGCGGAGCGCACGCTCGGCGATATCGTCTCGGCCAGGGCCATGCGCCGCGAGCAGGCCGACGCGCTCGGCGAGCTGACCGCCGAGGAGGTGTTCGGCTGACCGGGCCTACGGTGCGACCGGCGCGGTGAGTTCCAGCTGGATGCCGTCCGGGTCCTCGAACGACAGCACGTCGATGCCGAACGAGGGCAGCCGGGTGATCTCGCCGTGCGTCAGCATCTTAGGGCCCCAGCATCTCAGCCGGTGGCGTGCGCCGCGAGCAGGTCGTCGGACAGCCGGGGCCAGGCCTGCCTGGCCCAGTCGCCGAAGTCGCGGTCGGCGAGGGCGACGCAGGCCAGGCCGGCGTCGGGGTCCACCCAGAGGAAGCTGCCCGAACGGCCGAAATGACCGAACGTCCGGGGCGAGTTCTGCGACCCGGTCCAGTGCGGCGCCTTGCTGTCCCTGATCTCGAAGCCCAGGCCCCAGTCGCAGTGCGGCTGGCGGCCGAAGCCGGGCAGCACGCCGGACAGGCCGGGGAAGGCGGTCCGGGTGGCCTCCGCCAGCAGGTCCTCGTCGAGCAGCGACGGGCTGGCCAGCTCGACGGCCAGGTTCATCAGGTCGCTGAGCGGGCCGACGGCACCCCAGGCCGGTGAGCCCTCCAGCCGGGTGCCCGGCATCCCGAGCGGCAGGCAGATCTCCTCGGCCAGCAGCCGCTCGAAGGGCTGGCCGGACCGGGCGGCGAGGGTGTCCGCGACGATCTCGATGCCGCGGTTGGAGTAGACGCGCCGGCGGCCGGGCCGGGCGAGGATCGCGTCGCTGTCGAAGGCGAGCCCGGACGCGTGCGACAGCAGGTGCCGGATCGTCGCCCCCGGCGGCCCGGCCGGCTCGTCCAGGTCGAGCAGGCCGCGCTGCACGGCGTCGAGCGCGGCCAGCGCGACGAGCAGCTTGGTCACCGACGCCCAGGGATAAGGCCGGTCCGCGGGCCCGGCCGATTCCATCAGGCCGGCGGCCGACGCGACGCCGACCGCGGCGGTGGCCGGCCACGACGCCACCTGATCGAGCGGATTCGCCACTACGCCGCCTTTCTTCCCGGGCTTGGATCCCGGCACGCTGGGTTCCTAGCCTGGAGTATCGCCTAACAGGGATGGTTTGGCGCCGATGTGGGTAGGGCCAGCACCGCCGCGATCTGACTAGCCGCCAGGACTCCTGCTGGGGGGATGCTGATGCTGGAAGATCTTGACCCGGCCGAGACCCGCGAATGGCTCGAGGCGCTCGATTCCGTACTGGCCTACGAGGGCGCGGACCGGGCCTTCTTCCTGCTCGATGAGGTGGTGTCGGAGGCGCGCAGGAAGGGCGCGACGGTCCCGTACAGCGCCACCACGCCGTACCTGAACACGATCCCGCCGGACTCGCAGGACCGGCTGAGCCCGCGGGAACTGGCCATCGACCACCGCATCCGGTCGCTGATCCGGTGGAACGCCCTGGCCATGGTGCTGCGGGCGAACGCGGAGTCCTCCGAGCTGGGCGGGCACATCGCCAGCTTCCAGTCCGCGGCGACCCTGTACGACGTGGGCTTCCAGCACTTCTTCCGGGCCGCCTCCGACGCCCACGACGGCGACCTGCTGTTCATCCAGGGACATTCGTCGCCGGGCATCTACGCCCGGTCGTTCGTGGAGGGCCGGCTCACCGAGGAGCAGCTGAGCAAGTTCCGGATGGAAACCGGCGGCGGCGGCCTGTCCTCCTATCCGCACCCGTGGCTGATGCCGGACTACTGGCAGATGCCGACGGTATCGATGGGCCTGGGCCCGATCATGGCGATCTACCAGGCGCGGTTCCTGAAGTACCTGGCCTGCCGCGGGCTGGCGGATACCGCGAACCGGAAGGTCTGGGCGTTCCTGGGCGACGGGGAGACCGACGAGCCGGAGTCGCTGGGCGCGATCGCGCTGGCCAGCCGGGAGAAGCTCGACAATCTCATCTTCGTGGTCAACTGCAACCTGCAGCGTCTTGACGGCCCGGTCCGCGGCAACGGCAAGATCATCCAGGAGCTCGAGGGCATCTTCCGCGGCGCCGGCTGGAACGTGATCAAGACGATCTGGGGCAGCGGCTGGGACCCGCTGATCGCCCGGGATTCCAGCGGGCTGCTGCTCAAGCGGATGGAGGAATGCGTCGACGGCGAGTACCAGGACTTCAAGTCCAAGAACGGCGCCTACGTGCGGGAGAAGTTCTTCGGCAAGTACCCCGAGCTGGCCGAGATGGTCGCGGGCATGACCGACGACGAGATCTGGGCGCTGAACCGCGGCGGCCACGACCCGCAGAAGGTCTACGCCGCCTACTCGGCCGCGATGCGGGCCGCCGGCCAGCCCACCGTCATCCTGGCCAAGACCATCAAGGGCTACGGGATGGGGGAATCGGGCGAGGGCCAGAACATCACCCACCAGCAGAAGCACATGGCCGACGCGGCCCTGGTCAGGTTCCGGGACC
>Ga0137380_10003132_pt1 | contig 14338 bp, 14 predicted proteins | sample SagtaG_17_FD_104809 | JGI IMG/M metagenome (GOLD analysis project Ga0137380, IMG submission 104809) | Vadose zone soil microbial communities from Sagehorn Ranch, Mendocino, California, USA - Sage2_L_100_16 metaG | ecosystem: Environmental > Terrestrial > Soil > Vadose zone | place: USA...
AGTACCATGCTGGAGCCGTCGAAAACCAGGCTGTCGTTTCCACCGACCTGGTTCACAAAAACCACCGGAACGTGATCATTTTTCGCAATGGTTGCCAGCATTTCCCGGCGCAGTTCACGCTTGCGGGCCCAGAAAGGCGACGCCGAGATGTTCAGTACAAAATTGCCGCCCGCTTGCACTAGCGCTTCGACCGGATCAAAAGTGTACAAACGCCGGTTCCAAAAATGTTTGTCGTTCCACGCGTCTTCGCAAATTGTCAGTGCCATTTGCTTTCCGCAAAACTGGAAAAGCGACTGGCTCCGCGCCGGAGCAAAGTTGCGCATCTCGTCGAAGACGTCATATGTTGGCAATAGCATCTTCGACTGAACAAACGCAATGCGTCCGTCCATCAAAAGCGCAGCGGAATTCATTACGGACTTCCCTGTGTCCGCTTCGGCCGGCGTGACCAGACCGCAAATCACTGCAATCCCGCGGGTCTCAGCGGCAATATGCTCTGCGGCTTCACGATTGTGAACAACAAAAGATGTGCGCTCCACCAAGTCTCGAGGCGGATAGCCGCAGACCGAAAGCTCTGGGAAGAGAATGAGTCCTGCGCCCTGCGACTTCGCGCGCTCCGCAAAATCTATGATCTTTGCGGCATTCCCCGCGAAGTCTCCCACTGTGGGATTAATCTGGCCCATCGCTATCTTCACAGTTTTAGTGTAACGGCAGGAGGATTCGTCGCCAAGTCGCGCGGCTACTTCTCAACCGAAGACGCTTCGAACTGAGGAGGTGGAGCTGGTATGTCAGGAATCGGAGTCGGACGCGATGGTCCTGAAGTTGGAGCGTTGGGCGCTTCTTCGCCAGGACGGCGCAGGGTGGGCGCCTTCACTGGCCGGCTTTCTTTTTGCGCCGCCGTGGCTACGGTCGGGCCTTCGAGATCAACTTCTCTCTCCGTGCGCACAACTTTTTCGCCACCGACCTTCATGGTTTCGACGCGAATCACTTTGTCCGCGACAACCCGGACGAAATCCACATCGTGCGGAGGTTCGCCGTAAATCCAGTCTTCGTATTCCGTTTCGCCGTCCTTCTCACGGATCTTTTTCTCCGGACGGCCTTTCGCGTAAATCACCATCTCGCGGTTCATGCCCACCAGCACTTGATGGTTCTTGATCGCTTCCTTCACATTTGGCGGCACCGACTCCAGATACGCGTCCACGGCCGATTTCGAGTCGAAATCGAAAACCGGCCACAGCATTTGCTTGACTTGTTCAACCGTCAGATCGGGAATGTGGTGCTCGAACACAAGATCTACGTAAGATCCCCGAGGATTGTTGATCGGGTCCCCTGGCGGTCCGCCTGGCGTTCCTCCCGCACCTCCGACTCCGACGGTCACGTGCTGATACCATTTGGTTTTCTTTACTGGGCCGCCATTAATCTCGAGATGAATGCGATCATTCTTGAGGACGAATTGAGTTATCAGCGCGCGATCGCCCGGCTTGACCGAAGGCCCCCACATGGCTAGCAACCGACTCAGTGCTTCCCCGTTAGGCGAGACTTTCCCACCTTTCAACGTGAGCCCGGTCTTTCCCATTGGAAATTGAGTGCGGATATAAACCAGGTCCGCATTGAAGGTCCGGATCAATTCGATCCGGTGCTGCTCAGTTAAAGGAGAGGACTTGTCGTCCCCTGCAGCGCATGTCACGCCCAGAAAGCACGTCACCAGGAGAACCAGAATTTGGCGCGGCCTCATACCACCACCCTTGCCAATTATAAACCTTTGATGGCAGACCGGAGCATTGTCGCTGTATGCGAAAACCACAAAGGGCACACCCCTCGCGGACGCGCCCTTTTGCTCTGAGCAGGACTACCAGGCGGTGAAGGTGAGCTTGTCCACGTAAACCGCATAAGGCGTCTTGTAGTAATCGCTGTCTATCTGATAGTTGACGGTTACGCCATACCAGCTCGTCGAGGTCGGCCAATCATAGCGATCGACCACGTTGGTCGTTCCGTTCAGGGTAATGGAATGGAACAACAGATGCCCATCGGAGGTCCGCTGCACGTTGAGAATTAGGTGGTTCCAGGCATTGCTCTTTGGATTGCAACTAAATTTGGTCGGAACCCATTTTTGGTTCTGGTTGTCCCAAGTGTCCCACCAATGTCCGCCGTCGATACGGCATTCGTGACCCCAGATGTAGGATTTGCCACCGACAAACTGGTTGATGTCGAACTCTAAACCCTGAGAGTCGCTTGTGTTTCCGATCCAGAAATAGACGTCATACGTGAAGTTATGGAGTGAGGGTACGAGTGTCTTGCTAAAGTCTGGGAGGCCCTGGGATGAGAAGTCGCCGATCAGGTGATTGTTCCACAAGATGTCTGCCCACCGAGTTGTGCCACCCCCATAGTAGGTCTTGGTAGAAATGCCGTCCATCGAAGGCGAGCTCACGTTGGGATTCCACCACCAGCTAGCTAGCGATCCTGAAGAAGTGCAGCTCCCGCAAATGCCAAAGCTCGGGGGCAGCAGGGCGTACCCCGTCCATCCGCTGCTTTTCTGCAGATTAGAGAACGTTTTTCCGCCACCACTTGAGCCGCTGACCGCAACCGTGAGCTGGGCCGTGGCCGACCAGCCGCAGTTGTCCCACTCTTGGACAACTGGATAGTGAGTCCCAGAACTCATGGAGAGATATGTGTCCAGCTTGGAGCCATTAACCTTATACGCCAGCACACCCGGAGAGGTGTAGATTCCAACCGAAGCTACACCCTTCGAACACGCTGGTGAACTGCCAGTGGCGACAAAGTGGACGGGCGATCCAACCGTAGCACCACTCCCCGGACTTGAAACAGTTACGCCCGCGAAGGCAGGCAGCGCGAACAACGCGCACAGACACACTACGGCATACCGCTTCCCAACACTCATCCCAACGTCTCCAGCAAAAAATGTTTTTGGTTAAATGGCCGCGAAAAGGGCAGCTAAGTTGTGATGGATTTTAGGTTTGCAGCTACTTACGTTCAACGAAAAACCGCGCGGCAACAACTCAGAAGTACATGTTCCACGTAAAAGGAAGTGCTTAGAAAAATTTAGAAGAACCACCTCACCGCGGAGACACAGAGACACCGAAGGCGTCACACAACTCTTTTCACACACCCACTGGCGGCAGTCTCAGCCCATCTCTCGCCACATGCAGGGGAAGCACGCGCGCCCCTTCGTCGCCGATCGCAGTGGCAACGCGGCTTGCCGAACCCTTTTCGACGAGAAAAATGACGCAGCCTCCGCCACCGGCGCCGCAGACTTTCGCTGCCTGACCACCTTGTTTTCCCGCGACCGCAATCAATTTGTCAATCAGCGGAGTCGTAATGCCTGGAGCATTGCTGCGACGCAACTTCCACTCTTCGCGCAGCAGGCGGGCAACACCGTCCCAGTCGCCGCCGACAAGCGCCTGATGCATTGAACGCGCAATCGCTGCAATGCGCTCGAAATTCCGGAACACACGTTTGTCGCCATTGATATGCGACTTAAATACTTCCCAGTTGTTGATCCCGGACTTTCGCGGCGCTCCGGTGTAAGCCAACACGAACCGCGATTCGATCTCTTCCGGCATCACTGGCACGGCCTCGCGATGGATTCCGTCGGCATCGAGCCGGATCGCGCTCACTCCGCCGTACAGCGCCGGATAGTAATCCTGACAGCCGGTAGGGACCGCGATGATCTGCGCCTCGACATTCTGCGCGATCACGCGCATCTGTTCCAGGGTCAGGTTGCGATCGGTGAAACGTGCCAGCGCCGCGGTGGTTGCGATCATCAAGGCCGACGAACCGGAGATCCCTGCTCCTGCCGGGGATTCCGAGTCGGTCTCGATCAGCGCGCCTTCTTTAGGTGCGAAAAACTGCAACAGCCGCGCCGTAATCGGCAGCCGGAATCGCTTTCCAGCCCGCAATTCGTCGAAGCTCTCAAAATGTTCTTCCTTTTTTGTATCCAGCGACCGCAGGTGCAAGCTTCGGCCTTTGAGCGGAGTCACGCGGCAGGTGGTAAGAATATTGACGGCGAAATTCAGGGTCAACGCGCCGGGGTGAAAGAGATACAGCGGCCAGAGGTCAATGGTCCCTCCGGCGAGATCGGCGCGACAGGGCGCCTGCGCGACAATCGTGGGGCCACCGGGCAAGTAGATGTGTTTCCGCATGTAGGGTGAACTGCGGAATTATATGACAGGTGAGTAGAGGAACCTGCATAACCATCTTCAAATCTGATGAAAAGTCGTAAACCGATCACCAAGGGTTCCAGGTCCGAGAGCGGCGAAGAGCATCTAAAGCGAGTGCGTCGAATCTGTGCGGCAATGCCTGAATCGACGGAAAAACTGTCGCACGGCGAGCCGACTTTTTTCGTTCGCAAGAAGGTCTTTGCGATGTTTGCCAACAATCACCACAACGACGGGCACATTGGAGTGTGGATACCTGCCCCACCGGGTCTTCAACCGCTGCTGATCAAGAGTTCGCTGGAGACATTTTTCAAACCGCCCTACGTCGGGGTGCGTGGCTGGGTCGGCATCGAGCTTGAGAATATCAGCGATGAAGAATTCGCTGCTCACATTCGCGAAGCCTGGCAGTTGGTCGCACCGAAAAGGTTGAAGACAGCTACCGGGTACCCTTCGGTTAGGAGGTCAGGTTGAGCGCGCGCTTCATTGTGCCACGCTCCTGCTGAATCTTCTGCTGCAACAGCGTGATGGAATAGATCAACTGCTCTGGACGCGGCGGGCAGCCAGGGACATACACGTCGACGGGAATGACCTGGTTCACACTTTGCACCAGCGCGTAGTTGTTGAACACGCCGCCGGAAGTCGCGCAAGCGCCCATCGAAATCACCCATTTGGGTTCGGGCATTTGCTCCCAAAGTTGCCGGATGACTGGCGCCATCTTGTTCGAAACCCGGCCGGCGATGATCATCAGGTCTGACTGGCGGGGTGAGGGACGGAAAACTTCCGCTCCGAAACGGGCAATGTCGAAACGTCCTGCGCCCATCGACATCATTTCGATTGCACAGCACGCCAAACCGAATGTCATGGGCCAGATGGAATTCTTGCGCATCCAGTTGACCACGTTGTCCACGGTCGTGAGCACGACGCCCTCTGGCGTGGGATTGCCGTAGGCCAGCTCTTTGACCACGCGCTTGCCCTTTTCAATTTCTACGTACGGGCCAAAGTCCAATGTCTTTTCCATCAAAGTTATTCTAAACCACGAGAAGCATTTACCACAGACGACGCAGAGGATCACAGAGTAGATCTTTAATTCTTTCTCCTCTGTGATCCTCTGTGCCCTCTGTGGTTAAGGGTTTACGGGTTGATCACGATCTTCCCGAACATCTGGCTCTTCTCCATGTACTCGTGGGCTGCACGGGCATCTTTCAGCGGGAAGGTGCGATCCACAACTGGCTTCAACCTTCCAGTGAAAACCTGCTTCATTACTTCGTGCAGCTCACCCATAGTCCCCATGTAGGAACCCAGAATCGAAAGCTGGCGGGAATATACGAAACGCAGATCAATGCCGACTTGCGGACCGGTGGTCGCGCCGCAGGTCACCAGAGTGCCGCCCGGCTTGAGCGAGCGCACGCTTTCGTCCCAGGTGGCCGGGCCAACGTGCTCCATTACGATGTCCACACCTTCTTTATTTGTGATCTTGCGAACTTCTTCTGAAATCTTCTGCTGGTAGTGGTTGATAACATAGTCGGCGCCGAGCTCGCGGGCCAGCTCAGCCTTCCGGTCGTCTCCCGCGGTTGCAATCACTGTGCAGTGGAACATCTTCGCGATTTGGATGCCGGCAATGCCAACCCCAGAGTTCGCTCCGAGAACCAGAACTGTTTGCCCAGGACGAATCCCCGCGCGCCCCGTCAGCATGTGCCAACCGGTAGTGAAGACCAGAGGAACGCTGGCGGCCTGATTGAAGTCCAAGTTCGAAGAGTCAGGAATGGGGATCGCGCTCACCGCCGGCACCGCAATCAGTTCGCAATTGCCACCATCCACAGCATTGCCTAGCACGGTGAACGCACGGCACTGGTTCTGTAATCCGGCCACGCACTTCACACAGTGCCCACAGAAGTGCATCGGCGCCAGCAGCACACGTTGACCAGGATTGAATCCAGAGACGTACTCGCCCACTTCAACGATTTCGCCCGCAACATCGCTGCCGAGGATGTGCGGCAGCTTCACGCCCGGAAGCCCCTTACGGACCCACAAATCCAAATGGTTCATCGCGCAGGCTCTTACGCGAACCAGTACCTGGTCTTTGCGAAGTTGCGGGTCGGGTATGTCTTCGTAGCGAAGAACTTCAGGCCCACCGAATTCGTGAATGCGAACAGCTTTCATGCGTTTGTCCTAACGAACAATAGTAGTTCCAAAGAAACAAGAAGCCTGATTGGCTGCAGGCAGCCCAAGTTGTGGATGCTAATACGCTTGTAGTTTAGTGGAAGAGCGGTCCTTTCAGGGCTGCGTTAAGGCGCACGATACAGAATACGCGGCCCTGAAAGGGCCGCTCTTCCACGAGCCCTCCCGCCCTCCACTCACCTAAGTAAGACTTGACGTCACATATCACGCGAACGATCATGCAAGATGGTTTGACGGACTGTGTCCCCTAGTACCACTGGTTTACGCCAGTAGCCCTGGAGTGATGACCCGGGGCTTTTGCTTTCTGCGTTTGACTTCTCTCCTCCAGCATCAAATAATCTCTCTGTGGACATATACGAGCAGATCGTCCAATTACGCCAGCAGGGCCGCAGGGGCGCTGTCGCCACTATCGTCAATGTTCGCGGCTCGATTCCCTCGTTTGAGACAGCCAAAATGCTCGTCCGCGATGATGGCTCGATCATCGGCACGGTCGGCGGCGGGTGCGTGGAGGCTGAAGTCTGGCAAGCGGCGCGCGAAGTGATGGAAAGCGAAAAGCCGCGCACTCTCACATTCAATCTGAATCAGAATCCCAAATACGACACCGGCCTGGTGTGTGGCGGTACCCTCGACATTTTCATTGAGCCGGTGCTGCCGCCCGCGTCACTCTATATTTTCGGCGCCGGTCATGTCGCACTCAGCCTTTATAGGACTGCCAAGAACGCCGGGTTTGATGTCAGCATCATCGACGACCGCGAGAGTTATGCCAACCGCGAGCGCTTTCCAGACGCCAAAGAAGTGATTGCCGAAGACTACGACAAAGCTATGTCGCGGCTCGCTCCTCACGAAACTTCCTATCTTGTGATCGTGACCCGGGGTCATCGTGACGACATGCGTGTGCTGCGCTGGGCAGTGCAGACGCAGGCCCGCTACATTGGAATGATCGGATCGAAACGGAAGACAATTACGATTTTCCGTGAGCTGGTAAAAGAGGGCCTGCCGGAGAATTTGTTTGAACGTGTACATGCGCCCGTGGGACTCGATATCGGGGCCCTCACTCCCGAAGAGATCGCGGTCGCCATTACTGCCGAGTTGATCGCTGTGCGCCGACGCGTGGAGCGGCCGCTGCCGCACATGAGCTGGTTTCACTCGCAGAAGGTGAGTTCAATCGAACCTAACGAACAGCTGACAGAAGAAAAACCTTAACCACAGACGGCACAGAGTTTCACAGGGGAAATCCGGGTTTACCCTGTGTACCTCGGTGCCCTCTGTGGTTTATGGTTTTCGGAGAGAATATGGCAACCCTGGGCCTGATTGAATACGTTGACGCCAGCCCTGAAGTTCGCGCCGTCTATGACGACATCATGGCAACGCGCAAGACCGACTGGATCAATAATTTCTGGAAAGCCCTGGCTAACGATCCGGTAACCCTCAAACGCACCTGGGAAGACATTAAACAGATCATGACCCCGGGCGCTCTCGACGCGCTCACCAAAGAACTCATCTATGTTGCCGTCAGCGTCACTAATCAGTGCGCATACTGCATTGCATCACATACAGCCTCGGCACGAAACAAGGGCATGACGGACGACATGTTCCGCGAACTGATGGCGGTCGTAGGAATGGCGAATGAGACCAACCGGCTTTCGGCGGGATATCAGATCGAAATTGACGAGCAGTTCAAGGTCTAAACATGGCACACAAATTCTCAACTTCTCATCTCGAGGACTCCATCGCTCTGTTTCGCTTCTACCAGAAAATGGGGGAGGGTGCGATGGAGCAGGTCACAGACGAGCAACTGTTTGCGACGTTGGACGAAGAGATGAACTCGATCGCAATCATCGTGAAGCACATGGCCGGCAACATGCGCTCCCGCTGGACAGACTTCCTAACGAGCGATGGAGAGAAGCCGGATCGCAACCGCGATACAGAGTTTATGGAGCCACCCGCGACGCGTGAAGAACTCTTGAAACGCTGGAACGAAGGCTGGGACAGGCTCTTTCGCGCGCTTACACCGCTTTCCGAATCAGACCTCGAACGCAGCGTGACGATACGTGGCGAGCCGCACTCGGTGATGCAGGCCATCAACCGCCAGATTGCGCATTACGCCTACCACTGCGGACAAATCGTGTTCCTTGCCAAACACTTCAAGGCCAGCGACTGGAAGTCGCTGAGCGTGCCGAGGAACAGATCAGCGGAGTTCAATCGCAAAGTACTAGCGGGAGAAGCCAGCCAAAGATGATTGCAGACTTTCGATTGTAGATTTTCAGATTGAAGATTCTGGAATAAAGTTATGAAATCTGCAATCTGATCTGCATTCTGAAATTTTCAATCTGAAATCTTCAATCTGAACTTGAACTCGTGGGCTTTCATATCCACTCGCCGGCCTCGGAAACGCACTCCCTCAGCTTCGAGTCGCAGGCGCTGTTCTATTGCTGAGTCGCCACGCAGTTTGATTTCACCCCCCGCGCCGACTACCCTCTGCCACGGCAGACCGACCGAGCGATGCAATACTCGCGCCACTTGCCGCGCTGCACCAGGAAAACCTGCTGCACGGGCTATGGCGCCGTAGGTAGAAACCTGGCCGCGAGAGATTTTCTGGATGGTCGCGCGAATGCGTGCCTGGGTAGAGACAGGGGCCTCCGCTTGACGCTGCCCCAAACCCGAAGCGCGAGCCTGAGTGCTACGCCGCAACGCCTTTGCGGAAGGAGTCCACGGCTTCTTCTTCGCTGTTGTAAACCTCAAAGACGGTCAGCAGCTTGGTGACTTGCAACAGGTCACCGACTCTCTGCGTCAGGCGAGCCAGCTTGATAGATCCGCCGGCATTCCGCGCGGTAGTGTAAAGCGCCACCAACGTGCCTAGCCCGCCGCTATCGATGTAAGTAACATCTGCGAGATTTAAGATCACCCGGCCCTTGGCGATAAGAGTTCTGACGCGGTCCCGCAACTCGGCAGTTTCCTCACCGAATACGATGCGACCCGCGCAGTCCACCACCGTGATACCATCATTGAGGGTGCGGACATTGATTTTCAATTGCATGGCAGACCCCCTCCCGGGGCAACTGAATCACCGAGAAGCCTAGCCCTAAACGCGTTTCTTCGCAAGCGGTTATTCCAGCAAAGTGACGGATCAGCCGCATCGTTGGCCTTGTCCAGGCATCACGTATAATCAGGCTATCCTCTCGTCATGAGCTACCAGGTCCTTGCCCGTAAATACCGTCCGCAGAAATTCTCCGACGTCATCGGGCAGGAGCACGTCACTCGCACCCTGAAGAATGCCATCGCGCAGGGGCGGACGGCGCACGGGTACATTTTCAGCGGACATCGGGGGATCGGGAAGACGACGGTGGCGCGCATTCTGGCAATGGCATTGAACTGCCGCTCGTCCGAGAAGCCAGTGCCGGAACCTTGTGGAATCTGCGACTCCTGTACAGAAATTCGCGCTGGCAATTCCGTTGATGTACTCGAAATTGACGCTGCTACCAACCGCGGCATTGACGAGATTCGGGAGCTTCGCGAGGGTGCGCGGTATCGTCCCGCGCGCGACCGTTTCAAAATCTACATTCTGGACGAAGCTCATCAAATCACCGATGCAGCCTTCAACGCTTTGCTCAAGACGCTGGAAGAGCCTCCCGGCCACGTTGTCTTCATGCTGGCAACGACCGCGCCGGAAGATATTCCCCAGACCATCCGCTCGCGGTGCCAGCATTTTAGCTTTCGCGCGGTAAAGTTTGAGCAAATCGTCAACCAGCTCAAAGATCTTTGCGGCCGAGAAAATATTCCTGCCGACGAAGATGCGTTGGCGCTCCTGGCCGAGGCTGGTGACGGCTCCGTGCGCGACGCGCTTTCCATTCTCGATCAGGCGATTGCTTCAAGCGATGGCCGACTCGCGGCGGAATCGGTGAGGCAGTTGATTGGAGCCGCTCCTTCGGGAGTGCTCGAAGAAATCATGCAGGCCGTTGCCCGCAGTTCCGGTGAAGAGATCCTCCAGACTGTTGACCGGCTGCTCAACGAAGGACACAACCCGACTCATTTTGCGCGTCAGTTGGTCCGCTTCCTGCGGAACGCTGTCGTCGCGAAGGTTGCGGGCGCGGACTCTTCCCTACTTCAGATTTCGTCGGACGAGCGCACCCGCGTCGCCCGCATCGCCGAAATATTCAGCGAGGAAGACCTGGCGCGGCACCTGCAAATCATGCTGCGCACCCATGCCGAACTCGGCTACCGCCAGGAACAGCGATTTCATCTGGAGCTGGGGCTTCTGAAGCTGGCGCACGCGCAGAGGTTGTTGCCGATCGAGCAGTTGTTGAGTGGAGTCGAAGCAGACCGCGCTCCCGCTGCGAATCGCAAGCTGACGATTGCGCCTGAACTCCAAAAGCCGGAACCAAAGAAGTCCGAGCCACCCGCGCCGCCTCGCCCATTCGTCTCGCCTTTTGCTGCGGATTCCGTGCGCAAAGGGACGCCCAGATCGGAGCTTTCGCCTGAGAGCGCTGCTTCATCCTCTCGGCCATCGATTGCCACTGTAAGCAATACTCCAGTCGTGATGGGTTCCGCAGCCCCTGCCGTCGCTGCCCAGCCTGCACGCGAAAACAAGCCGCAGGCTCAATCCGCCAGTTTGGATGACCTGCGTGCCGCGGTCCTGAAAACTCTTGGATCTGGTGACCAAACCATGCTCTGCTCCGTGCTTGAAGCCGGGGAATGGAAGCTCGAAGGGAACGAGCTCATCGTTCGCGTTGCGTCGTCCGCGGCGCTGATTGAAATGTCTGCAAGCAATGAAGCGAAGAGGATGATAGTCACCACGGCAAGTGGGACCTTGGGGCGAGCCATCAAGCTTCAGATCGTTCCCGGCGCGAATGCTCAGCCTAGTCCGGCCAAGGCGGCGCACTCGAACGGAAGCGGCCGCGGGCGTGCTGAACAGGAACCGGTCGTAAAGCGAATGAGAGAGAAGTTCGGGGCAGAGATCAGAACAATTATCGATTACAAAGAGAAGCGGTGAAAAGCAGGCTTCGCCGGTAGGGCACGACTTTCAGTCGTGTCGAACAGGATGGTACCGGGATGTGCGGCATGACTGAAAGTCGTGCCCTCCCGCAGCATTCCACTTGAGGGTCCCATGGGCGGATTCAACATTCAGGAGTTGATGTCGCAGGCGAAAAAGCAGTACGAAGTCCTGCAGAAGAAAATGCAGGAGACGGTAGTCGAGGGCTCCTCGGGCGGCGGAGCTGTCACCGTAAAGATGGACGGACGTAAGCAGGTGCTGAGTATCAAAATCGATCCCGAGGCAGTAACGGCGGACGACGTCGAGATGCTGCAGGACCTGATAGCCGCCGCGGTCAACGGCGCCGCGAAAAAAGTGGACGACAGCATGCAATCCGCGATGGGCGGCATGCTGGGAGGAATGGGGATTCCCGGGATTTAAGCGTTGAATCATTGAACAATCGCCGCTTTTCAATGATTCAATGATTCAATTTTTCTAATTCAATTCCATGTCTCGTTTTGCTGAACCCATGGCCCGTCTGATTGACGAGCTGAAAAAACTTCCTGGCGTTGGCAGTAAGTCTGCCCAGCGGCTGGCATTCCATATTCTGCGCTCGAGCGAAGACGATGCTGGCGCGCTTGCAGGCGCAATCCATGACGTGAAGGCCAGCTTGCGGCTGTGTTCCATCTGCAACAACATCACCGACGTTGATCCCTGCGTCTATTGCTCGAGCGCAACGCGCAACCAGCGCCTCATCTGCGTAGTGGAAGAGCCCACCAACATTGCTGCCGTAGAAAAGACGCGGCACTACAACGGTGTCTATCACGTGCTGCACGGCGCGATCTCGCCCATCCACGGCGTCGGCCCGGAGCAGCTGCGCATTTCGAACCTGATGAAGCGCATAGAAGACGGCCAAGCCGATGAGATCATTCTCGCCACCAATCCCACCGTCGAAGGTGAGGCCACAGCCACGTATCTTTCCGGCCAACTCCGCCGCGCCGGACTCAAAGTGACGCGCATCGCCACCGGCATCCCCGCCGGCAGCGACATCGAGTACGCCGATGAGATCACGATGCTGAAAGCGATGGAGGGGCGGAGAGAGTTGTAGGTTCTGCTCCGACGCTACGCGCTCGGAGCAAGCTTTTGAACGCCCGGCGTATCCCCGCCCAGCCAATCCGGATGCTTCGCTGTCGAATCGAAATGAGATGAGGTCTTGAACAGCTCGTACTTCCCTGCCATTGCAACTTCTTTCGTCTTCGCCAACAGCTGCGCTACCTGTTCATGATTCATCGGACTAAAGGTCTTCGTCGCCTCAACCGCCTGATCCAGGATTTCCGGCTTGTCAATCCCGGTGATTACAACCGACGTTGGCAGGCTCAATGCATAGTGTAGGCATTCCATCGCCGACACTGCCTTACTCTTCAGGATCACGCCGTCTCCCATTGACTTCATCCCGAGCACACCGATTTCCTGCTTCACCAACTCAGGCAAAACCATGTGCCCAAAACTGCGGAAATGCGCGTCCATCACGTTCAGTGGCATCTGCACCGTGTCGAAGCGGAAGCCATGCTCGGCGGCCACTTTAAGCATATAGAGATGAATGTGCGGATCTTTGTGGCCAGTGAATCCGATGTAGCGGATTTTGCCCGCCTTCTTAGCCTCCACAACCGCTTCATTGGCTCCGCCCTCGGCAAAGATGCGGTCAGGATCGTCGAAGCGAATGATTTCATGATGCTGCACTAGATCGACGTGGTCTGTCTGCAAGCGTTCCAGGCAAGTGTCGATCTGCTGCGCCGCGACCTCTTTGGTGCGGCCATCGATTTTTGTCATCAGAAATACCTTCTGGCGGTATCCGTCTTTCAAAGCCTTTCCCATCCGCACTTCACTTTGGCCTTCATTGTAGTCCCAACTGTTGTCGAGAAAAGTAATGCCACGATCAACGGCGGCCCGCACTAATCGGATGCTCTCATCCTCGGTGAGTCCATGTTGGCCGATATGGAACCCACCCATCCCAATGGCGGAGACCAGCTCTCCAGTGCGCCCCAGAGTGCGGTAAAGCATGTCGCCCTTGCGGGTTCCTGCCGATGAGGTCAGCGGAATCTGATTCATGGAGCCGTTCTCCTGCCTTGAAATAGATTTTTTCTGAGTTAGCGCAGCGGGGAGAGCGCTGGCGGCGCAGCCAATTGCAGCAGCTTTGAAAAATTCCCGGCGCTTCATAAGTGTCCGTCCCGTGACGTTTCAGGTTTGCCAGCCTTGAGATGAACGGACCAGTCACGCGCGTTGCCGTCAGCACTGAAAGTAACCCCATCGCCACAGGAATTCTTGCCAGCAGCGGTATCGAGTACGCGGAGGAGATAACGTGACTCAGGTTCAACTCACTGCGGATGCCACGTCATTTCCACGTGTACCGGCATTTCGTTCTTAGCCGGCAAGGTCAGGAGCGTGGGCGGATCGATCTTAAAATCAGACAGCGTCGCCGGAATCGTTCCTGAGATGCGGGTGGCGTTGCCTTGCGTCACGAGTTGGAGTGGAACTTGTTTGTACTGGGCTGTCTGCCCGGCAAACTGGATTTCCAGATCGGCATGTATGGTCGTAGATGTGGACTCCGCCTCGGGTAATCTTGTGCGCACCGTGACCATAGGAGACTGCGCGCCTCGCGTCACCTGAAGCGTGTGAAGGTCTCGGTTGCTGTCGCCCGAGTCAAAAGATTTGATGGGTACGGCGATCAAGAAATCGCATTGTCCATCGTGGCAAACGCCTTTGCCTCGGGCCGCATGACTGACCCCATCCACTTGATGTAGCGGGTGAGAGATGTGATAGGTAAGAGTGGATTGATCGAGAACCCACTGACGATCCGCCGCCGCGGTTACAATGGCCACCCGCCCATGCGCCGCCGCGATCCCGTGGACCTTTTCGCCGTTGCTTTTTTGAGAGTATGCCATGGCCCCCAAGATGGGGATGAGAATCATATCCGGGCCATGAATCCACGCCATGGCCTTGTGGAAACGGATAGGGCCTC
>Ga0137380_10003135_pt1 | contig 14332 bp, 11 predicted proteins | sample SagtaG_17_FD_104809 | JGI IMG/M metagenome (GOLD analysis project Ga0137380, IMG submission 104809) | Vadose zone soil microbial communities from Sagehorn Ranch, Mendocino, California, USA - Sage2_L_100_16 metaG | ecosystem: Environmental > Terrestrial > Soil > Vadose zone | place: USA...
ACATTGGAGTCACGTCCAGCGATTGGTTGGGCGGCGAACACCACGCAAAGAACCCGTTGGACTAAACCGCGGCCCCGATTATATGGGCATTGAATTCGGTTCGCAATCTGGCTGAATGTGATCTTCAGCCAGGAGTGGTAATGTCAAAACATTCTCAAGCTGTGTGCGCTGATCCGGGCAGTGCGCGGGACTCCAAGCTTGATTGTCCGAACTTCTTCAGGTAGCAAAGTGACGGCTCCCGAGCACATCTGTGCCGCGCCGGCTTACATAGATACGTGAGCGACGTTACAAGAGAGGCGAGCGAACAATCAAGCGGAATGCAACCCTTTTAAGCTTGATCAATCGGCGCTCGCTACCGCCCGCGGTACTGAAAGCCGTCGAGACTTATCGAACACGCCGATACTGATTGCTGTGCCAGATCAGCCGAGCCGCTCGACCATCCGGCCCCATCTCGAACGTGATTAATTCGCCAAGCGATTCGTCACTCCGTATCCGCCGAAACGTGTGCTCGCCCACCTTCTTCAACTTAGTGAGACCTCGCATCGGGTTGGCAGTTGGCAACGAGAGAGCCGCCAAGCCATCCTCCCACTCCACGATCGCAGTTTCACCCGCAAACCCCGTTTCGTAGCTTCCCGTGTAGCGGCTTGTGTCGAAGGCGGGTTGCTTTGCGGGACTTGAACTCTTAATCGCTTCCTTGATCGCAGGCCCTACGATGTCGTATATGCGTTGAGCGAAATCGCCGGCGTTCACCCCTTGAGCGTTTGTCATGAAAATCGTAGCGACATTCTCATCCGTCTTGAGCAACAGATGCGTGCGAAAACCTGGGCAAGACCCTCCGTGACCGACAAAAGTTTTTCCCTCATTGCGCCATACCGAAAACCCAAGCCCCCAGGTCGTCTCAAAGTCGGGATCAACCCAATGCACTCGCTGCATTTCACGCAACGTGTTTGACTTGAGAACTTCTTCTCCGCCTTTTCGTCCGAGCACTCGGAGTTGCCACGAGGCAAACCGTGCCAGGTCCTCCGCCGAAGAAGCGTAGCCGGCGGCTGGAGCTATTCCACGCGCCTCGAAAAACGTAACGGGCACGCGGCCACCTACCCGCCTGAGCGCGCTGTAACCCGTAGCCAGCTTGTGGCCACGCTCTTGCTCGGGCATCTCCGGAGCGGTGCTTCGCAGGCCGATTGGGTCAAGGATGTGCTGGCGAACGTATGTCGCATATGGCTGGCCTGAAGCTGCGGCGACCACTTCGCCCGCGAGGGTGAGGCCGAGGTTGGAGTACTGAAAATAGGTTTCCGCCGGATAGAGTGTTTCCTGTTTGGAGAGTTGTTCAATCACTTGTTCACGCGAAGGAAACTTGAAGTCAGGCCCAGTCCAGTAAGGGAAATCAGACTCGCGCGGCAGGCCTGATGCGTGCGTAAGTAGTCCCTCAATGGTGATTTCGGCCGACTGCGGGTCACTGCGCTTGATCGTGAACCAGGAAAGGTGTCTTCCTACGGGGTCATCGAGCCTGAGCTTGCCCGCGTCACGCAACTGCATGACGGCGATGCTTGTGAAGAGCTTCGAGATTGAACAAATGCTGTAAAGCGTCTGAGCGGTAGCTGGTGTCTTGTGCTCGACGTCCGCAAAGCCGAAGCCTCCACTCCAAATCAAATCCTGATTGTGCACCACGGCGGCTGAGAGGCCGGGAATTTGGTCATAGTCGCGCTGCGCGTCCAGCCAAACTTTTAGAAGATTCAAAGCCTGCTTCACGCGTGGATGCTGAGAGACGGTCTGCCCTGATGCTGAAGATGCAGCAGCGAATAGGACAATGACAACTACCAATTTGACTAGACGTTTCATAAGCATGCCTTTCTCAATGGTCTTCTGTCGCCCTCCGGGGCTCGAGCGGTTGCACCTTGCCGACCGAGGGCTCACGCCCTGGGCTATATGCTTTCGCCCCTGCGGAGCTCGTTCAACTCCATCCATCATATCCAGTGACTGACTATTTCTGAGGTTCACGCTTGATACACCGTGGCGCCCCCGACAACGGTGCGAACAATCTGAATATCCTTGATCTTCTCTTGCCTAACCGTGTGAGGGTCATCCGCCAGCACGACGAAGTCCGCCAGCTTGCCGGCGGTAATAGACCCTTTGAGTGATTCTTCTCGCGAGGCGTACGCGCCGTTGATCGTGTTCACCTTGATCGCCTCATCCACGGTGATGCGTTGATTCGCGCCCCACGTCGTTCCGTCCCATCCGGTGCGAGTCACCATTCCCTGGATGCCCATTAGCGGCGCAAACGGCCCCGGGCTGAAGTCCGAGCCCGCCGCCGCATGAATCCCGGCGTCGAGCAACGTGCGAAACGCCATGCACCGTTTCATCAACTCCTCGCCATAAAACGGGAACTTGTCGCTGTTGTAGTAGGCATAGGTGGTGAACATCGCCGGGACGGCGCCTAGCGCCTTCATGCGACGCACCAGATCATTGTTGATCAGCGTGCAGTGCGTGATCTTGGGACGCGCGTCGGCGCGCGGGAACGACTTCTGGGCGCGCTCGAAGGCAGTGAGATACATATCGATGGCGACATCCCCGTTTGCGTGGCAGTTCACTTGAATGCCTGCGCGGTGCACTCGCTCGACCCAGGCGTTGAGTTCCTCCTGCGTTTCCGTGACGTTGCCTTTGTACGGCGGCTGGACGCCCGGATATGGAATGCTTAATGCCATCGTGCGCTCTGAGAACGATCCGTCGACGGTGTGCTCGGACGTCGCGCCGAGTTTGATCCACTCATCGCCAAAGCCGGTCATGATGCCGCTTGAAATCATTGAGTCAAGCACTCGGCCGCTGACCTCGTAGCTCACGCGGTGATGAAGGTTCCCGCGGGCGCGCACTTCCTGAAGCGCAGCCAGGTCGCCGCCCTCGTGGTGCACGCTGGTCAGGCCGTAGCGGACAAACTGTTTCGAGATGTGCGCGAGGCCATCGCGTTCGCGCCGATCGCGCTGCTCGGCAGTAAACGACGGCCTCTGCCCAACGCCGTTGAATACGTTGCGCGCTCGGTCAGTCACTCGACCGTTAAGCTGGCCGTTCGCATCGCGATCGAAGGTGCCGCCCGGTGGATCCGGTGTGTCCTTGTTTACCCGCGCCAGCTCGAGCGCCTTGCTGTGATAGAAAGACGTGTGGCCGCCGCGATGTCGGACGACAACCGGGTGCTCGGTGGACACCTGGTCGAGGTCATGCACGTTGAGGGGGCGTTTGTCCTTGAGCTTGGTGTCGTCGTGGAAATAGCCTTCAACCCAGAAGCCTCGCGGGGTCTGACGCGCTTTTGCGCGGAGCTTCTCGACGATGCTGGCTATGGTGACGAATTCAACTTCGAATGGATTGCCGACGAGGACTTCGTAGAGCAACGTGGTCCCGCCCGCGTGATTGTGGCAATCGATAAAGCCGGGCACGATCGTCATCTGTTTCGCGTCTAAGGTCTGGGTGCGCTTCCCGATGAGCCCTTTGATTTCGGCGGTGCTTCCTACAGCGATGAACCGGCCGGCGTGGATTGCAAACGCTTCCGCTCTTGGCGCGCCCGAATCCATGGTGTGGACCTTGGCGTTGAAGACGACGAGGTCAGCGTCGGCGCCCTGCAAAGTACGCGCAGCGGCGACGGTTCGCGATTCGACAAGCAAAGGTCGCATGAGAATACCGGCCGCGCTGGCTGCAGCGAGACCCATGAACTCTCTGCGGTCGTATCTAAGCTTCATTTGCTCTCTTTGTTGAGTTGAGCCAAGGCGGTCTTGCTGATCTTAGCCACAACATTGATGTGCGGGTCTACGAGCTCTGCCACATCGTAGCGGATAGAGGTCCCCAGCACGATGGCTACTTCAGCAGCGTTGAGCTTATAGTCGCTTTCAATCCAGCGCGCCAGCATTGTGGTGGCCCGCTGCAGCGCTTCCTGCAATGATCCCCCTATGCCTATTGCCATTAGGAACTCATCGTTCTCAGCCCGCGGACCGCCGATTGATTTCCCCTGCAATACGTCCACAGTGAACTCGATCTCCATGGAAGTCTCCAGCGCATCACCCGTCAACTCCCCGTCTCCCTGCGCAGCGTGGCCATCGCCCAGGAAGAGTAATGCCCCGGCCTGAAATACCGGAAGATAAAGAGTCGTACCTTCTCGAATCTGGTTGTAGTCCATATTCCCGCCATAAGGGCCCAGATCACCAGTGGCAAATGCCTGGTTGCGCGGCGGAGCTACGCTCACACACCCAAGCATAGGCCTGAGCGGCACGCTGAAGTTCTTCAGCTTGTCGGTCGGCTTTGCCAACACAGCCACTCCTCGCTCCGGATCAAGCTTCCAGGTGCTATCAAAGTTTGGCACCTCTTTGACGCTCTGCACGTAGCCAGGATTCAGAGCGCTCCCTACGATCGATGCGCCGCTTACTGCGGAGTCTCGATTTAAGCGCACGCGATTGAGGCGCACTACGAGCGTATCGCCGGGTAATGCCCCTTCGACATAGAAAGGCCCCGTCTCAGGATTTCCTCCCATCGAGCGGCGGACAGATTTATTATCGACTCCTCCCGCATCCACACTCCAGGTATGAACTGTGTCCCCCGGATAGATCTTCAGCACAGGTTCTATTGTGCCCGAGAAGAGACGATGAAACTTCGTGGGCTCGAAATTATGAACGCGGGGCGCGTCGGGCGGGCGGGCGGCGGGCCGTTGCGCTGTCCAAGTACCAGGGTTGCCATTAAAGGTTAAGGTGCCCGATAGCCTGCCGTTTTCAACCGCGCCCTTGAAGGTAGCTATGGGCTTGTTGTCCGGGGTCCACAACGCGAATTCGAGCTTGCGTTCGCGCAGCGAGCCTATGATCTTGAGGCCTCCGAAAGCTGTCCCTGCGAGCTTATCGCCCTCCACTTTGAAAGTCACACGTTCCACACGCAGCTCTCCTAACCATGTCGCAGACAATACCCATTGACCGGATATGTCAGCGGATTGCTCGGGCTGGACTGCTTGACCATTTGCTTTCAACACAGCCGCAAAGGCCAGCGCGACGATCAAAAGAATGGTTGCGACTCGTTTTTGCATTCTATTTCCTTTCCCGTGGAGGAGCGAAAGATGCCCTTCCTATCAGCTTGACCTTATGGAATAACCATGGGAGCTTGACCACGTTCTTCAAGCTATCATACCGGAGCGCGGTGAAGTCACCCGAGCACTAGCTCGGCTGCGAACACCACGCAATTTACCAGCTAGGCTGAACCGGAGGCTCGATTATATCGGCGTCCAACGAGGCGTTTCAATCCGCCCAAGTTGAACAGTTAGGTCGTGCCCAAACGTAGTTGTCATTCTATCCCGGCCGACACACGACAAGTCCTTCCGCAAACTGGCGAAGCATGCAATATTCTAATCGCGATGGTGTCACTGAGCTTTGTCAACGGACCACAAACGGGCGAAAAGATTCCGCTTTCAAGAGACAAGGTAACGTTTGGTAGAAGTCAGTCGTGCGATTGTGTTCTCTCTCACCCGACCATTTCGCGCGAGCATTTTTGCGTCGAACGGAACGGCGAGAAGATATTCGTCGTTGACCACTCGAGTGACAACGGCACGTTTGTCAACGGCGAGCGAGTGTCGTGGAGCGAGTTGAAGGACGGCGACAGGATTCAAGCCGGGCCGTTTATTCTGACGTTTGAGGATCCGGATGCGCAAACCAACTCTGCCGAGCTGCCCGCCGCTCAGCAAGCGTCGCGCGATCGCAACCTCTCCGGCAGCTTTTATCCGGCGCAGTACGTGGAGGGCATCGAGCACTTCAACGCCGGACGGTACTTCGAGGCGCACGAGATTTGGGAAGAAATATGGCTGCACTCTTCGGGCGATACAAAGCTGTTTTATCAGATGCTGATTCAAGCGGCCGTATCGCTGCACCATCACAATCGCGGCAACGCTCGCGGGGCGCGCGGGATGTATGAGCGCGTCGTTGATAAGCTCGGGCGGCTGCCTTCCGACTTTATGTCGCTCGATCTTGTGGGTTTCTCCAGACAGTTCAAGACTTACTTGTCCGGGTTAATGAACGACTCCGATCAATCAACGCAGACAAGTGAACCGCCGCGACCACAAATTGTGCTGGTCGACGAGGATTGGAGTTTGTAGCGGGTTCAGAGTTCACGCTTCAGCCTTCGTTGTGAGTTCGAGCTTCCAGCTTGTGACGGCTCAGAATTGGGGGCGCAAGCTAAAGCTCGAACTTAAAGCGCGCCGCGATCCAAGAAGGCAGACAAGATCGAATGATCGACAATGCTGAATCAGAAATCGCTCGAAGCATCGAGTCCGTCGTTGGTTCTGAGAACGTCAGCGAGCCGGGGGAGTTGAGGGTCGACGGTCACAAGCCGAAGCTCGTCGTGCGGCCGGGTTCCGCCGATGAAGTAGCGGCGTGTTTGAAACTTTGCGCTGAGGCTGGTCTGGCCGTAGTGCCTGTTGGGAACATGACGCGGCTGGAGTCGGGGAACCCGTTGAGACGCGCTGATGTCGTCTTGAGCCTGTCGCGAATGCGTCGCGTAGTTGATTACAGCCCGCCTGATCTGACGGCCACGGTTGAAGCTGGGTTGACTCTGCGGGAGTTCAATACTCTCGCATCCGAGTCACGTCAATGGCTGCCGCTCGATCCGCCGGGCTTGACGTCGGCGACGCTTGGCGCGATCGCCGCGTGCAACTCGAGTGGCGCGCTCAGACTAGGGTTCGGCACGCCGCGAGATTACGTTATCGGTCTCAAGCTTGCGCATGTTGACGGGACTCAAAGCAAGTCGGGCGGGCGAGTGGTCAAGAATGTCGCCGGCTACGACATGAACAAGCTTTACGTCGGCAGCTATGGCACGCTGGCAATCATTACCGAGCTTACGTTCAAGCTGCGGCCGTTGCCCGAACGCGACGCGACGATTCTGATCACCGCTAAGTATCGAGGACCGCTTTTCCAGTTCGCTCGACGCATCCTGGAATCAGAGCTTCAACCCGCATCAGTCGTGCTCGCAAGAGGGCTACTACCGAGTGTCGATGACGCCCTGTTGATCCAATTTATCGACAACAAAGCGGCGGTCGAGTATCAGTTGGACTGGATAAACCGCGCAATCGATGAGAGCTTGCAAGCAACGGAACTAGGCGATAAAGACTCCGAACGGGTTTGGCGCTCACTCGACGATCTCGACCAGCGCACCATTGGAGTGCGGTTGAGCGTGCCGCTAATGAGTGTTCCGGAGCAATTGGAAAAAGCGCTCCTTACCCATTTCGAGTGCGTTGCCAGCGCCGACGTTGGCACTGGTATAATTCGATTAGCGTTCGATGGCGAGAAGAGGGAGGTTATCGATCAGGTCCGAAGCCTTCGCGCGAACATCGCGTCGTCGGGCGGCACGTTGTTTGTAGAAAAGGCGCCGCCGGAGATAAGAAGGGAAACCGATGCCTGGGGCGATGTCGGAGCGACTACGTCGCTTATGCGATCGACAAAAGAAAAGTTCGATCCGCAATCGATCCTGAATCCGGGCAAGTTCGTCGCGGGAATATGATCAGTGATGAGTGAAACGTGATACGTGATGCGTAATGCGTGATACGTGAGAGGACTTGTCTCGAATCACGAATCACGGATCACGAATCATTAATCACGCATCACGTATCACGTATCACGCATCCGGATCACGAATCAAGTCCTATGACGGCAGTCGCACAAACAACCCAGACTCACGGCAAGCTTGCTTCGCTGCTGGAAGCTAACCTCGACAAGCTTCTGACCTGCGTGCATTGCGGCTTATGCCTGCCTGCGTGCCCTACTTATCGAGCCCTTGGCGATGAGAACGATTCACCGCGTGGACGAGTCTATCTCATGCGAGGAGTCGTCGAAGGCAGGCTCAGTATGGGCGACGCGTTCATTTCGCACATCGACCTTTGTCTCGGGTGTCGCGGCTGCGAGTCGGTTTGCCCCTCCGGCGTCCCCTACGGTCATCTGCTTGAAGCTGCCCGGGTCGAAGTAGCGAACGCAAAATCCGATCGCGGCTTTGTGTCCGAAAAGATGCTTCGCTTCGTCCTCAATCAAGTCTTCGTCCGACGCTGGCTGCTTCGGTCGATGCTAGCGCCCGCGCGATGGTTCCGCGACAGCGGGCTCGCGAAGCTCATCTTCAAGTCAAACCTCGTTCGCGGAAGGATTCGATTTGCCCTGGCGCTTCTGCTTGCGAGCCGCCCCGCTGTCGCGCGACCGCGATCCACCGAGCGATTTGAAAACGAAGGTGACATCCGTGTCGCAGTGCTTCGCGGGTGCGTGATGGAGGGACTGTTTCGCGAAACGAATCGAGCAACCGAGCGGGTGCTGGTTCGCAACGGCTGCCGATTGGTTGAAGCGGAACGGCAGATGTGTTGCGGCGCGTTGCACGCTCACGCGGGGCAGCTCGAGACTGCAAAAGAACTTGCGAGGAAAAACATTCAAGCGTTTCTCGACAGCGGAGCCGATTGGATAATCGTGAACGCCGCTGGTTGCAGCGCGGCAATGAAGGAATACGCCGGGCTTCTAGCCGATGATCCGACGTTTCAAGACCGCGCTCGCGAGTTCAGCTCGAAGGTTAGAGATATTTCCGAGTTCCTCACTGAGCATGGAATTCAGCGTCCCGCCGGCGGCGTTGAACGTCGAGTGGCCTACGATGCGCCTTGCCATTTGATACACGCTCAACGAATCGCCCAGGCGCCTGCCGACGTGTTGAGATCAATTCCAGGAGTAGCGCTTGTTCCGCTGCGTGGCTTCGAGAGCTGCTGCGGTGGAGCGGGCATCTACAATCTCCAGCATCCTGAACTGAGCAGGCAGATCTTGCGCGACAAGATCGCAGCGATCGAGGAAAGCGGCGCCCAAACAGTTGCCACAGCCAACCCGGGTTGCATTATGCAAATCGGCGCAGGCGCGTTGCTGAACGGATTGAACGTGGACGTGGTACATCCCATCGAGTTGCTTGATGCGGCTTACCAGCAATGATTGCGATGCAAGGAAGAAACGCGGCGACTCGCGTCTGCTTGATTGTTTCACTCCTGTTGACTGTTACTCTAACAGTCAGTGGTAGAAATCACCAATCGAACGGTTATGGTCCGGAGGTTAGCTCGTTTCTCGACCTGATGCGGCACGAAGAAGACGAGCTCGAATTTCTGTACAGGCATAACCAGGTGACGCGACGGGAATACGTTCGCGCGAAGGCGGAAATAACAATTCACAGACAAGCCGTCCTCAACCTGGTCAAAGAAACGGGTGAGGATCGAGTTCCCGAGTTGCACGTCGTCGCGGCCACCGACGTGGATCAGCTGATCGAAGACGGCGCCAACGCGCTGAAGGGCATCAAGGAGGGCGATGTCATCAAGGATAAGTGGCGCTACCTGGGAAGCCTTCGGCGAGGCGAGACGTTTTACATCTTCGAGAGGCTAACCCCCAAGTGATTCCATATCCTGGCGTCAAATCGGTTATCTAGCCTACCGCTTGCCAACAGAAGTATTGACATCGTCGTACTGGAGGCTAATATCGTTATTAGCCTTTAGACGACCTCTGCCCCTCTCGAACAGAACGTGCCATAAGGTTCCTCACGATGTCCACAATCAATTTTTCACAAGTGGTTCAGGAGATGCTGAGCGTCTCGGACAAGATATCGGACTTAATCTTCTCGCCAGGCCGCCCGCCGCAAGTGGAGCTGATTGGAAAGCTGACCCCGGTCCGAATGGCCGGACTGGAGGTGCTGACGCCTACGCATACTGCTGCAATCGCGAAGGCTCTTATAGGCAGCAACAAGACCGCTGAGGAGTCGCTGGAAAAATACGGCTCAGCCGACCTCTCCTTTAGCCTGACCGGGTTGTCGCGGTTTCGGGTCAACGTCTTCAAACAGCGCGGCAGCCATGCAATCGTAATGAGAGTTGTGCCCAACGAGATACCATCATTCCAACAGCTTGGCCTTCCGAACGTGTTGCATGAAATAGTAGAGCTCAAGAACGGAATCATTTTGTTAACCGGGCCTACCGGCTCGGGGAAGTCTTCAACTCTGGCTGCGATTATCGACCAGATAAACGAGAAGAAGAGCTTTCACATCGTAACGATCGAGGACCCTATCGAGTTCGTGCATCGGCACAAGAACTCGACGGTCCACCAACGCGAGTTGCACTCGGACACATCGAGCTTTGCCTACGCTTTGAGGGCGGCGCTACGCCAAGCCCCGAAGGTGATCCTGGTCGGTGAGATTCGCGACCTCGAGACCTGCGAGGTTGCGCTCGAGGCGTCGGAAACGGGCCACCTTGTGCTCTCCACACTACACACTACTGACGCAGTCAAAACCGTCGAGCGACTGATCGGATTGTTTCCCAAGAACCAGGAGCACGTCATCCGCATGCGACTTGCCGGAGCGTTCCGGTTCATAATCTCGCAGCGGTTAATACCGCGGGCAGATGGTCACGGGCGTGTCGCCGCGATTGAGATACTGAAATCCACCGCGCGCACTCGCGACTATATTGAGAAGGGCGAGCGGGAAGGGAAGTCGCTCTACGATGCGATCACGGACGGCAACCTGGACGGGATGCAGGTGTTCGACGCCGAGCTGGAACGTATGATTCGTGACGGCATTATAAGCACGAACGACGGTCTGGCTTACTCCACTAATCGCCAGAACATGCTTTTGAGGCTCTCGGATCTGGGCGACAACTCGCTGGAAGACATATTCAATGACCAACCTCACACCAGCAGCCTCGTGGCGTAGCGCCTCTCAAGACGCACGTCGTCCCTTCTCAAATCAAGTTTCGGGTTATCCGCTAAGAACAGAGAGCAAATCTGCTCTGATGTCCGAGTCTGAATAATCCTGTTCCAGATAGAAGCTGATGCGGTCATTCGCCAGCAGGTGCAGAAATAGCTCCTGAGTCAACTGCTCGTATTCAGCCGTATGGTCCGGCGCTGCGGCGCGGACGAAGATAGAGAGTTTGTGCCAGATCGCTTCCGCGTCCTGGCTGAGTAAGACTTCTCGCCAATCCCGCCCGTGTCCGGGGGCTTGTCTCGCGGACACGCTCGCGGGACTTCGGCGCTGGGCAACAGGGGTGAGGGCTCTCGTTGCCATTGCGCTGCTCCTGTCGTTTTTTGTTTGTTGAATCGGTGGTTGACAGAGTGGACGGCGGTTACTCCGGACCACGCTGTTGGCCACAGAGGTGCAAGAATACTCCAACCCGGAATTTTATTCAAGCTTCAAGGAACGTCCCGGCAATTCAATATTTCAGCCTGAGGTACCGACCACTGTAAAGCGATGAAAAATGGCCGCCGCAAAGAGCGCAGGACCGCGCGAAGGTTTCAGTTAGCGTGGGAGATAACAGCCACTGGAACCGATTTCCGCGAAGCCGGCACGCTTGTGAACCTGAGCTCGACCGGCGCGTTCTTCAATTTGCCGATGGAGCCTGATCTTGGAGCTGCGCTAGAAATAGAAATAACGGTGCCGTTCAAGAAGAGGAACCGCATGAAGTACGCTGCGAAAGTAGTGCGCGTAGAAGACACCGCCAGCGGCGCAGGAATTGCGGTGAGGTTCGATAACGTGCGCCCGGTTTTCGCGGAGGAATGATTACGGGTTTTCGCGTACTGCCCGGGCGGCTGATTGGGGTAGACCGGGCGGGTTGGTTAATTCTTCGTTTCTAGTTTCTTCGCTGGTCGCAGCAGGTCCCTCGGAATCACCTTCGTGAGTTTTCGAATGTAGGTCGGCGTCACTCCCAGAGTCGCCGCAGCGTCCTTCGCGTTGCCCCTCGCCTTGTGCAACGCTCGCGCCCAGAGCCACTTCAACAGCGATATCTTCGCCTCGGCAAGCAGCGGAATACTCGCGTCTGAGATTATGAAATATTGCTCCTGATCGAGCGCGTTGATTCGTCTGCGAGCCGCGTTGGCTTCCTTTTTCAGCTCCGAGAGCGGTCGTGAGCCAAGCGCCGCTTCGACCTCGCTCAACAATTTGCAAGCCCCAACGGGGTTCTTACTGCAGGTAGCTTGCACGAGCAAGGCCTTGATCTCCAGCTCCAACAACGACGCGCGAAGATGGCTGGCGATCTCGAGCGCATCTAGTAACGTTGCCGCCGCTTCTTCATCTCGGTCCAGTGATAAATAATATTTTCCAAGCGTACGACGCACCTCGGCCTTCTGAGATTGACTGTTAGCCTGCTCGGCTATTTCCATCGCCGTCGCAAGCGCCCGTCTGGCCTTTTCCCATTCCATCCGAGCAAGGTGCACTCTCGCCTTGATCTCATACGTTGAAGCAATCTGAGTGCTCCGCGCCTTGGCCCCTTTCTCGATGGCGCGAATGACGTAGCTCTCCGCGCGATCATAATCTCTCAGACAAACTAACGTCGCTGCGATGTTATTCAACGTCAGATAGCTGTACGATTCGTGCGACATGCGCTCGAACGTCTCCAGGGCGAGCGTCAAGTACTTAAGGGCAGCCTCGTGTTCCCCAAGCACATTGAGCGACAGCGCGACGTTAACCCGGCCAACCGCCAGGTTGTAATCATCCTGGCTCTTCAAGAGAATCCTTATTCCGCGCTCCAATGTGACGCGCGCCGCTTCTGCGGCTCCCGTTTGATTGCGCACCGCCCCGAGACAAAGGTAAGCCAGCCCCAGACGATAGGAACGCGAGCCGCCCGCATATGCGGCAATCGCATCCTCGAAACGCTGCGCGGCTTCCTCCCATCGCTCCAGCGCCCACAGCGCCTGTCCCTGGAGCTGCACCGCCTCTCCGGTTACGAACTCCTCGTCGCGAACTCGGGCAACAGTAGCAGAAAGGGTCGCTAGTCGAAGCGCCTCGGTTGGTTCGTGTCGGCGGTAATGATACATGGCCGTCATCAACAAGACGCGGGCGGACAACTCAAACGGTACATGACCTATGTTCTCAATATAAGGATTCAGCGCCGCCTCCATGTCCTCAACGCGGCCGTTCCGTCCGGCCAGCTCTGCGGCCAACAACCTTCGACGGATCGTCTGCTCGTCGAACGCGGGACCGAGCCGCCAATCATCGCCTAACAGGTTTGCGATTTTGTCGTAATCTCCAGACTCGCGCATCTCCTCAAGCGCGGCAACATCAATGTGGCTTCGTGGCAGCATACAACCTCCGGTCGATCGGGACAGACCGCATTGTCAGTCAGACGGTTCCGAGTGTCAAGAAGAAACGCGACTTTGATAGCGATTTCTGATGAACGAAAAACAGACCATCGCCAGCAGGAGCGCGAATGAAGAAAGAGTTGTGATCCTGCCCGCTCGACGCGGCGGCGTCTCCAAGAAATCTAACGTCACGACGTGCGTTCCTTCGGTAAGCTCTATCTCCATGTCGCCGTACTCCTCGGCCGTCTTGATCGGCGCCTGATTTCCATCCGCTTTGGCGGTCCATCCGGGAAAGTTGAAAGTGTGGACCAACAACTGGTCATCATCGGTCAACATAGCCTGGATTACTCGATGCTGTGGTTTCCATTGTTCAACTGTCACATCGCCGTTTTCGCCGGAGAGTTCGGCCTGCGGCAAACGGTCAGGCGTCTCATCCGATTCATCACTGCTGTTGTCGTCCGCGAGCTCGGCTTGGGGGACAACACGAGGCAGTTCCTCGGGATCGGCTGGCGCGGTGCTCGGGATCGTCGCCCAGTTCAAGTGCTCCGGTTCCGGCTCAAACACCGCTGAATCCATCATCGGACGCGCAACTGCAAACGCGCTGAACAGCACGGCGCCTGAGATCACGAAGGCGGCCAGTGAAGCGAACAAGATTCGCCGGGACCGCAATCGCTGCGCGCCTCCCTCGACCGCTGCCTGCGCGCATGCTCCTGACACCAACGACACTATCAGCGTGGTGATTGCGAGCATCCGCCAGGTGAAGACGCCGATATCGATTTTTGGTATCAGCGAACCGATCGGCATCGAGGCCTTCGTCATCATGAAACTCGCCAGAGCCCCCACTATTATCCACAATAGAAATCTCTGTCTCAGGGGGCCGCTCAGTATCGAACGCGTGCGTTTCCCGGATAGCATCACCGCTCCCATCCCAATCACGGCCGTCCCCGAAATCCATATCCAATCGATCAAATGAAAGAAGCCGCGATGGACGTCGGAGCCTTGGTACAAGTCGTGAACGAACACGTAAGTCTTGTGATAGGGCCAGGTCTCGGCGACGTACTCTTTGTGAATCAAGTTTTGTTCTATTGCCGCGGGCAGCAAGTATGCCGCGGACAGTCCGATCCCCAAAGCCATCGCCACGCCCACCGCCAGCAGTCCCTTCCACTCTCGTCTCCTGATGCTCGAGACTAAGATGTAAACTCCGAACACCAACGAGAATTGATAAGCCGTCGCCGGGTGCGACCACAAGAACGCGCCGTAAG
>Ga0137380_10003149_pt1 | contig 14303 bp, 10 predicted proteins | sample SagtaG_17_FD_104809 | JGI IMG/M metagenome (GOLD analysis project Ga0137380, IMG submission 104809) | Vadose zone soil microbial communities from Sagehorn Ranch, Mendocino, California, USA - Sage2_L_100_16 metaG | ecosystem: Environmental > Terrestrial > Soil > Vadose zone | place: USA...
CTAGCACTCAAACGCACGCGAATAAAAGAGGTGTATTGCTCTGAATTATCCATGTTCTATTTCTCCCTTATTATGGTAATCTAACAAACGTTTGTTAGTCTTCTATCTAAGCATATATCATTTGTTTATTGTATACTACCACATACTGTCATCGGTACAAATGTTTGAATTTAAACATTTATACCAATTGAAAAGTAAAAGCATTTCTCTGTTGTGAGCGTAAGGTGAGAAGAACGTTATTGAATACCAATAACGTCAAAACATTCGTTGATTGCGAAGAAGGAAGAACGATGACAACCAGAAGTCTGAAGATTGCTGTGCTTGGTGCTGGTAACATTGGTAGCACATTGGGTCGAAAATGGAGTGCTGCCGGACACCACGTTGCCTTTGGTGTAAGCGATCCTCAAGGTAAGAAGGCCCAGGCGTTGCGTGCTGAACGCGGAGATAGCGTGACTATTGGCTTGGTCGAAGAAGTGCTCAATGACAATCCTGATGTGATTGTCATGGCCTTGCCGGGTACGGCTATGGATGCGATCATCACAAAGAATGCTGCTCTATTGGATGGCCGGATCATTATTGATGCAGCGAATCGTCTGGGCGGCGGCCCCATGAACAGCTTTGCAACCTTCGGTGAACACACATCACATGCACAGGTTTTCCGAGCCTTCAATTCCCTCGGATGGGAAAACTTTGCCAATCCTTTTTTCGATGGCATACAAGCTGATCTCTTCTATTGTGGCCCTGATGGAGAAGCTCGTGAGGTTGTTGAGCAACTGATCGCCGAGATTGATTTGCGCCCTGTCTGTCTAGGTGATGGCCAGCAGGTTGGCTTGGTTGACTCCGTTGGTTCACTCTGGTTTGCCCTTGTCTTTGGGCAAGGCAAGGGGAGACATCTGGCCTTCAAGGTGCTGACTCGCTAGTTCTCAATGCAGTGAGCATAGCAGGACAATCATCTGTGCAATGGAGGTACTGCTACTATCCTTGGCTGACGGCATGCAAAGTATGCTCACTCGTTTCCTGTGATGCTGGCAGGATGCTGGATAGTGTCGCACTGATACGCTTGAGATGAGGCAGAAGTGTAGGAATGTGCCTGCTGTCTAAGCGGCTCTCTGGCCCTGCAATGCTCACCGCTGCTATGACCCTACCTTTGGAGTCATATACAGGGACCGCTAGGCAACGTACTCCTTCTTCTTGTTCTCCATTATCAATGGCGTAGCCCTGTTGGCGAATCATTTCTAGTTCCTGCTGGAGTTGAGCAGGGTCGGTGATGGTTGTATCTGTATATTTGGGCAGCCCTGTCTCTGCAATGATGGAGGCGATTACGCTGGCGGGTTGAGAGGCGAGCAGTACCTTACCACATCCTGTACAGTGTAAAGGTACCCGGTTGCCTGGTTCAGCGAGCATGCGAAGCATACGCATAGGCTGAGCTTGAGCTACGTAGACGGCGCGGTTGCCCTCCTTCACTGCCAGATTGGCTGTTTCACCGCTTATTTCTACGAGTTCTTGTAGAAGTGGCGTCCCTATTGCCTGCCAATCGGGTGTCTGTGACAACTCCCCATGCGTAAACGCAGGGGCTTCTCAGGAAACGCTTCACCTACTGGTGTACGTTAGCTCCTGAAGGCCATGCCCTGGCCTTGCACTTTTCAGGATATTCTGAGCCGCATTGACATCACGGTCTGCCACATACCCACAGAAAGGACACACGTGAGTACGCACAGACAGCGACTTCTGTACAATTTCCCCACAGTGGAAACACTTCTGAGAGGTGAAGCGCGGGTTGACTCGAATCACACAATGACCAGCTCTCTCAGCCTTCTCAGTGAGGATAGCGAGAAACGCGCCCCAACTGGCGTCCATGATGCTCTTAGCAAGACAATGGTTTTTCACCATGTTGTCAATCGAGAGTTTCTCGACCGCGATATGGTGATAGTTGTCAGCGTACTGCTTAGCTGTCTTAGAGTGAAAATCACGACGTTGACGGGCGATCTTCAAATGCGTCTGAGCCGTGTTCTTCGCGGCTTTGCGTCTGCGATTGCTGCCCTTCTTGCGTCGGCACAAGGTACGCTGTTTCCGTCTCAAAGTGCGTTGCGAGGTGCGATAAAAGCGGGGGTTGTCGACCGTGTTCCCTTCACTGTCGGTCAGGAAGGACTTCAAGCCCACATCAATGCCGATATCAGGATGAGAACAGGAAGAGGGAATGTGTTCGGTTGGAGGCTCAGTCTCACACACGATGAGAGCATACCAGTGACCGTCAGCACGATGGACGAGGTGAACGGTTTTCGGAGTTCCTTCAAAGGGGCGGTGCAACTTGATTTTCAGGGATTTGCCCAACTTCTTCGGAACAATCAAGTGTTTCGTATCTTCATGCAGATAGCAGTCTTTGCCATACTGTCTCAGTTGGATGGAATGCCAGCGATTGGGCTTCTTGAAACGGGGGAAACCGATATCAGGGATGTTGTTTTCTTTGGCAGCCAGAAAACGTTTGAGAGACTTCGTGAGACGGTCAGCAAGCATCTGGATAGTGGTAGCCGGGACATGTTCACCGTGTCCCTTGAAAGCCTTTTCCAGATCGTACTTACTCGGAAACGTTCCCTGCTCAGCATACTGTGTCTTCACCGTCTCAAGCATCTGATTATAGATGCCGCGAGACTCTCTCAGGCAGGCCATGAGCTTGCGGGATTGTTCCTTATTCACGAAAAGGCGATACTCAAATGTTCTCATGCGAATATTCTACCACAAACAATTAGAATGGTCAAGAGGGATGGACGCCTACGGTGGTGGCCTTTCACCCCCATAGCTGAAGCTAGGGGCCCTCAGGCCGCGATAGGGTAGAAATATCCCAGAAGAATGGATAGAAAGGCAGCAAGATTATAACCATCGACAGCCAGTCCTCCGCTCACATCGTCATGGAGCGTTGTGCTATTCTAGGGAGCTATAGCGAAGAGCCACATCGCCTCACCCGTCCTTTTGGATCACAAGCCATGCGTCTGGCAAACGAAGCCGTGGCAGCATGGATGCAAGCTGCCGGTATGATCGTTCAGCGAGATGCCATCGGCAATCTCATAGGACGCTACGAGGCCCGTTCTGCTGGTGCGAAAACGTTGCTTCTTGGTTCGCATCTTGATAGTGTGCGTGACGCTGGCAAATATGATGGGCCTCTGGGTGTGATGATCGCTCTTGCTTGTGTCGAACGCTTGCATCAACGTCAGGAGCGTTTGCCATTTGCTATTGAGGTGCTAGGGTTTGCCGACGAGGAAGGTTTGCGCTATCACACCGCATATCTTGGCAGTACAGTAATGACCGGGACATTCGATCCGGATGCTCTTAGTTTAACGGACACGAACGGTGTATCGGTGGCGGAGGCGATTCGCGCGTCTGGTGGAGACCCTGATCCTCGTATTCTGCAAACTCCACGCTGGCAACGGGATGATCTTCTCGGCTACTGCGAAGTCCATATTGAGCAAGGACCAGTGCTGGAAGCACGCAATCTTCCGGTTGGGGTCGTCTCAGCTATTGCAGGGCAGAGTCGCTTCAATATATATTTTACAGGTGAAGCTAATCACGCGGGAACAGTACCTATGCCCTTGCGCCATGATGCCCTCTGTGCGGCAGCAGAGTTTGTGTTGGCTGTTGAGGCGGTGGCACGAAGTCTGGCTGGACTGGTAGCCACAGTAGGTCAACTCACTGTGCAGCCGGGGGTGGCCAATGTCATTCCGGGACAGGTGACCTTGAGCCTAGATGTGCGGCACCAGCATGATCCGCTACGCGAGCAAGCCTGCCATCAGCTTGAAGAACAGCTAGAGAAGATCGGTCGAGTGCGGGGTATCTCGTGTAACTGGCAGGAGTTGCCAGTGCATCCTGCTGTGCCATGTGCATCACATCTCACCGAATTGATGGCACAAGCTATAAAGGAGACTGGCTATCCGGTGCATACTCTACCGAGCGGGGCTGGTCATGATGCCGTAGTGCTGGCCAGATTGACCGATATTGCCATGCTCTTTGTGCGTTGCCAAGGTGGTATCAGCCACAATCCGGCTGAAGCGGTGACCACAGAGGATGTAGCCATTGCCATTCAGGTGCTGGAGCGATTTTTGCAACTGCTTGCTTAGCATCTGCGTGCGTCCCACCCCCTGGCCTTTCTAAGCACGCGGGGTACTTCACGAAGGGAAATTCATGAGTCAATACGACCTTCTTGTACGCAATGGTATAGTAGTCACTGTAACAAGTGTCAGCCAAGCAGATATTGCTATCGCTGATGGTCGCATTGTGGCCATAGCACCAGAGCTTGCGGGCGTAAGCAAAGAAGAACTTAACGCCGAAGGTCTGCATATTTTCTCTGGCTGTCTCGATCCACATGTACATTTCAACGAACCTGGGCGCACCAACTGGGAGGGTTTTGCCACTGGCACTGCCGCACTTGCAGCAGGTGGGGTGACAACATATATTGATATGCCACTGAACTCTTCTCCGCCTACTACTACTGTGCAGGGCTTTGATCTCAAACTGCAAGCTGCTCAGGCTTCTTCACTGGTTGATTTCGCGCTGTGGGGTGGCTTAGTGCCGGGCAACATTGCCCAGCTTGATGAACTCACCGAACTTGGTGTTGTGGGCTTTAAAGCTTTCATGGCCAATAGCGGTATCGCCGATTTTCCGGTAGCTGACGATCTGACCTTGTACGAAGGCATGGCGCGGGCGGCAAAGCTGGATAGGATTGTTGCTGTCCATGCAGAAAGTGATCAGATTACGAGTGGGCTTGCCCAACGTGCCATTGCTGAGGGACGAACGGGTGTGCGTGATTATCTTGCTTCGCGCCCGGTCATAGCTGAACTAGAGGCCATTGAACGGGCCATTCTCTTTGCCAGTGAAACGGGCTGTGCATTGCACATTGTGCATGTGAGTAGTGGACGGGGAGTGAGTTTGGTGCTTGAGGCCCAGGCACGAGGCGTGAATGTGAGTTGTGAGACCTGTACACACTACTTAGTTCTCACTGAGGAAGATGTTGAAAGGATCGGGGCAGTGGCTAAGTGTTCACCGCCTATACGCTCACAAGCAGAGCAAGATGCTTTGTGGCAGCATATCTCTACGGGCACCTTGCCGATAGTTGTGTCCGATCATTCACCAGCTCCGGCAGATATGAAAACAGATGCGAATTTCTTCAAGGTTTGGGGTGGTATCTCTGGTTGCCAGTCTGTGCTACAATTGCTCTTAACAGAGGGTTATGATAGGCGTCAGCTTCCTCTATCCATGATCACGGCCATCACCGCTGAGCATGCTGCCCGACGTTTTGGTTTGTTCTCATCCAAGGGACGACTCGCCGTGGGGGTCGATGCCGATCTCGTACTCGTCGATTTGCAAAGCAGGAGCGTCCTACAGGCCAACGATCTCTTCTACCGGCATAGACACAGTCCCTACGTCGGCAGAACGCTGCGTGGACGGATTGTGCGTACGCTGGTACGGGGCAACACCGTCTTTTGCGAAGGGAAAATCGTCTCCGAGCCTATTGGACAGTTCTTGAGACCATATTCCTGATCAGAGAACTGCAACAATACCATCGTTATTTGAAATTTCACAGGAGGGGAACATCCTGTTATGACAACGCTACGAGTTGCGGTCCTGCTGCGGTCCTGAGATGAACAGGCGGAGATACTCACGGTCCACCACCACCACACGTCCCTGGGACATCTCAATGGCCTCGGCAGCCTCTAACTCTTTGAGCGCTCGCCACACCACTTCGCGTACGGTGCCTGACAGTGCTGCCATCTCCTGCTGTGTCAGACGAGAGACAACGTCTCTCTCCTGAAAGGATGCCTCCTGATCGAGCAGAAGCTTTGCCACCCGTAGGGTGACCGAACGTAAGGACAGGGTCTCTGCCAGGGCGACGAGATGGCGCAATCGAGTGGCAAGTGCCTGTACTATGGCCTGCGCCACCGCAGGCCGCAACGCGATGATCCTGCGTAACACGGCTCCCTGGATCACATAGATGACGCTGGGCTCGATGGTCGCCGTACTCGCCGGATTGGGACCACCATCGAGTGCGGGCACCTCGTTGAAGGTCTGGCCTGCCACAATCAAATGGAGGATTTGCTCCTTGCCTTCCAGTGACGTTTTGAAGACTTTGACCAACCCTGAGCGCACATAATAGAGTGCTCCGCCTCGCTCACCTTCGCGCATGATGAGATCGCCGCGATCACAGTGACGCTCTACTGTCACGGCTGCTATCTGTGCGAGTTCATCGGAATCAAGCATGGCAAAGTACGCGATCTGACGGAGCCTTGTGATTTCAACGGTCATTGCTTGCCTCCCTCCGGGGATGTGGCTGCTTGTCGTTCCAGGTCCTCTCTTCACGAGGCTTCTTCCATCTCCAGTGGAGAGAAAGAATCGAGAGCACGAAGCATGGTGTGACTTAAGTCATAGCCGCACGTCCCTCCATCAGTATATACTCTATAAGAGCAGGTCTGCCATGGGGTGTCCGGGCTGAGCGCCAACCGCGCACACAGCGTGTAGTGCGCTAGCTTGAGGACTATCTCTTCATCTGACAGTACTTCTTCTAAGGAGTAGAAAGCCGGTGTGAACAACGATGAGCTTACACATCATCATGGCATCACTTGGATTTCCGCTGTGGCTCCGCCTAAGTCACTACATCAACCTGCTGTTCATCGGGTTGCTGATCCGCAGCGGCATCGAAATCCTGGGCGCTCACCCAAGATTGTATTGGAATGATGGCTGTACGCCCGGGACCGAGTGGATAAAATTCACGAAGAAGCGGGTACCAACCGAGAAAGGCGTGATCTACACTGCCCGCGACGATGAAGTAGCTATTTCCTCCTGGCTCGCACTGCCGGGTCGCAAAAACCTGGGGCTTGGCCGTCACTGGCATGGCGTCACTAACACGTTCTGGCTGCTCAACGGCCTCATCTACATTGTGTTGCTGTTCGCGACAGGTGAGTGGGCACGGCTGATCCCGACGTCCTGGGATATTTTTCCACGGGCCTGGCACTCGTTGCTGATCTACCTCAGTTTCCAGATTCCACCGCTCAGCGATTTTCACCCCTATGATGCGCTCCAGCAGGTGGCGTATGCCTTCGTCGTCTTTCTGCTGGGGCCGTTTATGCTGATCACCGGGGCGGCCATGTCACCGGCAATTGCCGCCAGTTTCCCCTGGTATATCAAGCTGTTGGGTGGTCGGCAGGTGGCGCGCAGTCTCCACTTCCTGGGCATGGCGGCGTTTGCGCTGTTCACGGTGATGCACACCCTCCTGGTGCTGGTGGTCCACTTCCGCGAAAACATCACCAACATTGTGCTAGGGGGTCCAAATGAAAATTTGGGCTTCGCTGTAGCCATTGCCATCATTGCCCTCCTGCTCGTCCTGGGGATCTATGTCTGGACCACGTGGTATTCCTTGCGCCACAAACGTCAGGTCCAGGTGGCCCTTGATCACCTCGAAACGCCGATTCGAACGCTCGCACTCCATAATCTCACTTCGGGCCAGCACTATAAAGCGTCCGATATCTCCCCTTACTTCTGGGTCAATGGAGCACCCCCGACGCAAGCAGAGAGCTCGGAGTTTGTCGAACTTGCGAAAAACGATTTCCGCAAGTGGTGCTTGAGTGTGGGCGGGCTCGTCAGGCGTCCGCTGAGCCTCTCACTGGAGGAGATACGGGCCATGCCCAGCCAGCTTCAGATCACCAAACACAACTGTGTCCAGGGATGGTCGGGCGTCGGCAAATGGAAAGGTGTCCGCCTGTCGGACATTTTGGAGCGCTGTGAGCCATTGCCGGAGGCACGCTACGTCAAGTGTACCTCATATGGATTGGATCAGTTCACCTATGGCGGAAAACCACGCCAGCCATTTTATGAAGTGATCGATCTGATCCTGGCAAAGCATCCGCAAACCATCCTGGCCTATGAACTCAATGATGAGCCTGTGGCACTCCCTCACGGGGCCCCCTTGCGCTTACGCGTGGAGACCCAATTAGGCTATAAGATGGTGAAATATCTGCGCTCGATTGAACTGATTGCCGACTATCGTACTATCGGTGAAGGCCAAGGAGGCTCGCGTGAGGATACCATGTTCTACGGGAGAGGCGCAGAGATTTGAGGACGCTTCGATTGTTCCTGGAGGAGATGATCTCCTTGGTTCGTGAGGTGAGCTAGACGAACACGAGCTCATGTAGTGTCATCTCAAATAGAGAGGACTGCTAGTAAACAAGATATATGAGGAGAATTCAGATGCAGCAACAATCCCCCCCACAAGAACAGGCTCCGCGGCGGGCCCTTCTCGTCTCCAAGGGTTGGTTACAGGCAGTAATACTCGTATTCATCTTTGGCTTCTTCGTCATGGGACTGCTGGCATACTCTACTTACACCGATGAGCCGCCGATCCCGGCAAAAGTTGTTGATCCCAATGGCCGCGTTATTTTCACCGGTGCAGATATCATCAGTGGCCAGGAGGTCTTCTTGCGCAATGGCCTCATGGAGTACGGCTCCATTTTTGGGCATGGTGCGTATCTCGGGCCAGACTACACCGCCGACTATTTACACCGCGCCGCTCTCTACGTACAGCAGAGGTACGGAGGGCCAACTTCTGCTACGGCAGTGTTGCGTACCATTCGTGAGTTCCAGACGAACACCTATAATAGTTCCACGCAGACATTGCAATACACCTCGGTGCAGGCGGCGGCGTTCGACCAGCTCCGCCAGTACTACCAGCAGTTCTTCTCTAATCCGACCACCATCAACGGACTGCGGCCAGATGCCATTACTGATCAAGAGCAGATCAAGCAGCTGACGGCCTTTTTCAGTTGGTCAGCTTGGGCTGCCTCGGCTCGACGACCGGGACAGAACTATTCCTATACGAACAACTGGCCCCCGGAGGCGCTGGTCGGGAACACCCCTACGGCAAATACCGTTGTGTGGAGCGTCCTGTCCCTCATCACACTGCTTGGAGGTATCGGGGTACTCCTAGCCGTCTATGGGCGATGGAATTTCCTCGGTTGGCATGGACGAGAGCGAACAACCCTGTCGTTCCGTCCACCTGGGGAGGTTCCACTGACCCCTTCGCAGCGGGCATGCGCTTGGTTCCTGCTCGTGATGGCGGTCCTGTTCCTCGTCCAAGCGCTGATGGGTGCCGCCTCAGAGCACTACCGGGCGGACATCACGAGCTTTTTCGGCATCGACCTGGCGCAAGTCTTCCCATATAATCTTGTCCGGACATGGCATGTGCAGCTTGCCATCTTCTGGGTGGCCACCTCGTTTCTTGCTTCTGGCATCTTCCTGGTGCCGATGATCACTGGTCGGGAGCCGCGTGGGCAGAACTGGCTCTCCTACCTACTGCTGGCTGCACTGTTTCTCGTCGTGGCTGGAAGCTTACTCGGTGAATTTGCAGGTATGCGCAACTGGTTTGGGAGCCTGTGGTCCTGGTTTGGCGATCAAGGCTTCGAATACCTCGACCTGGGGCGCTTCTGGCAAATCCTGCTGACGATCGGCCTCTTTTTCTGGGTGGTGATTCTCTTCCGGGGAATACGTGGCAGGCTCAGGCAAGAGGCCATTGGCAACATGCCCTGGTTATTCTTCTTTGCTGCCCTGGCCATTCCGGCTTTCTATGGGGTTGGTTTGCTTGCCCAGCCAGATACCACCTTCACGACGGCCGACTTCTGGCGGTTCTGGGTGGTCCATCTCTGGGTGGAGGACTTCCTGGAACTGTTCACCACGGTCATGGTGGCCTACATTTTTGTACTCCTGGGCGTCGTATCTGAACGGACGGCTCTCCTGGTCATCTACCTCGACATTGTGCTCTACTCTGTCGGTGGAGTGCTCGGCACGATGCACCACCTCTACTTCTCTGGTGAACCAGCCCAGCATCTTGCGCTCGGCGCAGTCTTCTCCGCCTTGGAGGTCATGCCTCTCACCTTCCTGACAATCGAGGCCTGGAGTTTTCTGCAACTCGGCATGCAACAAGAAGCCAGATCTCAGACGCCGTTCCCACATCGTTGGGCAGTGATGTCTCTCGCCTCTGTCGGCTTCTGGAACTTCCTGGGGGCTGGAGTCTTTGGCTTTCTGATCAATCTTCCTATCGTTTCCTACTATGAGATAGGGACAGGGCTGACCGCCAACCACGCCCATACCGCTATGATGGGGGTGTACGGCATGCTCGCAGTGGGCCTGGCTCTTTTCTGCCTGCGCTACCTGATTGCTCCTGAGCGCTGGTCCGATCGCATGGCAAAGATCAGCTTCTGGTCGCTGAACATCGGACTGGCCTGGATGGCGTTCGCGACACTCTTCCCATTGGGCGTCCTGCAATTGTACGAAGCGGTCAACGTGGGATACTTCGAGGCACGCTCACTCAAGTTTTTGACGAGCGACCTGAACTCTCTGCTTGAGTGGATTCGCCTGCCAGGGGACGTGCTCTTTATTGTCGGTGGCGTTCTTCCGCTCCTGTACTTATGCTGGCTTGGTGTGCGTGGCAGGATAGCTCCAACAACGCTTGAGGAGCCAGAGGAAGTCCTGTTCGTCACCGTCACCGAACCCGAAGTGGTTGGAGGAGGAGAATAGAGTCATGAGCGGCTTTCAGCTTGAATGGTTTTTGAGTGATATCAGTCCTATGGTGTTGCTGGTAGTGGGCTATGGAGTGTTCCTCCTGTGCATAGCAGGAGGCCTTGAGCTCCTGGCCCGCAGCTCGCATCATCGCTCGCAGCGCCTGCGTACCATGGGCTTCACGTATCACAAGCATCTCGACGTCTGGGAATGTAGCCAGGGGCAACACCTCTTGCCCACAGCAGTCGATTACAAGCTCCGGCTTGTTCGCTACAGGGGGAATGCGCACGTATGTAATTCCTGCCCTCTGAAAGCAGCTTGCACGGATTCGCATGAAGGCCGGGAGATCGTGCATCCTCTCGATCCGTGGCCGTACTCGGAGATCGGGCGCTTCCATCGAGGCATCTCCCTCGTTCTGGCTCTCCTTGCGCTGATCATGCTCGGCGTGACGATGAGTTTTCACCACCGTCTGTATGAGCTGATGGTGCTTGGAGTCACGTTTGCTTTCATTGCCCTGGTGAGTTTGCGTCTACTTGTGGCCTTTCGCGGCAGTCCAGCGAACTTTCTCGATGGTGCGAGTCCCCACATCTACTCGCCACCCGGCCAGCAACGCCTTCAGTTCTACCAAAAAGTGGGGGTTGGTGAAACCGTGGAGGAACCACATTCATCCTTGACAGCAAGAGAATAATACAGCAGGAGGGTCTCCATCCTTCCGGGTGAAAACACAACACTAATCATTTGAGCCTCTGTACCTTGATTGACCTCCTCTTACGAGTTTACGACCAAATTCACCCGGAAGGATGGAGACCCAGTCCTAAGCAGAGAGGGGATAGGATTGAGACCTTGAGCTTTGGTACTAATCTGGAATGTGCCCTCTTATCAGCGGACGTGCATGCAACTTGATGCTATGACAAAAACATCTACGCGTGCTAGGATTATAGAAGTGCGACAAACGTGTCGTAGATAACCTTATAGAATGTCGTCTTCAAGAGGATTTAATGAAGAAAGCACTTCTTCAGCAGATCAAGTATGCATGGCATATACTGGCCTTGCTCATTCTCTTTGGAATTTTGGAGGCTGTGGCAACGCTTGCTCAGATGGCCTTGCTCAGTCAGATTGTGAGTCGGGTGTTCCTGGGGCATGCGCAGCTTGCTCAGGTCGAACTCCTCCTCCTTCTCTTGCTCGGCGCGATCGGCGTGCGTGCGGGTCTTGTATGGGGTCGCGAAGTAACCGCCCAGCAGGCAGCGATCCGCGTCAAGTCTGCCCTACGTGAGCGTCTATTCGCGCACTTATTACGCTTAGGACCTGCCTACAGTAAGGGCGAACAGACTGGTGAATTGGTGGCAACGACTAGTGAGGGTATTGAACGTCTCGATGCCTATGTGAGCCGCTATCTGCCCCAGGTAGTGCTGAGTATTCTGGTACCCTTTTTGATTGTGGTCTATATTCTGCCTCTTGACTGGATTAGCGCGGTTCTGCTACTGGTGACCGGTCCGGTTATTCCACTTTTGATGATTCTGGTGGGCAGCTATGCCGAGGCACGCACCCAGCACCAATGGGTCGCACTCTCGCGTATGAGTGCTCACTTTCTGGATGCTGTACAGGGATTGCCCACGCTTCAGCTTTTCGGTCGTAGCGGTGCAGAACGCGAACGCATCGCCAAGGTAAGCGAACGCTTCCGCGACAGTACGCTAAAGGCGTTGCGTATTGCGTTTCTATCAGGAGCGGTTCTTGAGTTCATGACGGCGGTTGCCATTGGTCTTGTGGCTGTTGCATTAGGGGTGCGTCTGCTCAATAGTGGAATCTCCTTTGAACACGCCTTTCTTATCTTACTTCTCACTCCAGAGTTCTACCGTCCCTTGCGGGAACTGGGTATTCAGCATCATGCTGGCATGGAGGGTAGGGCTGCTATGAAGCGCATCGCCGAAATTTTAGCGGTTCCTCTGCCAGTGTCCGAAGGCGCAGCATCTTCCACGAGTATCAACGGCCCATTGACAATTCGCTTTACCGACGTAGCATATACCTATCCTGGAAGCGAACGCCCAGCACTCATGGGGATCAACCTGACACTGCCAGCAGATACCTGCACTGCTCTGGTAGGCCGCAGTGGAGCGGGCAAAAGCACACTGGTAAACTTGCTGTTACGCTTTGTGGATACTCCGAGCGGTAAGATCACTGTGAACGATATTCCGCTTAACGACTTACCGGTGGAGACATGGCGAGACTTTGTTGCTCTGGTGCCGCAACGCCCATATCTTTTTTATGGAAGCGTAGCGGCCAACATCCGGCTGGCGCGTCCTACTGCGGATGATGCCGAAGTTATACGAGCAGCTGAACTGGCTGGCGCGGCAGAGTTTATCAATAAACTTCCCCAGGGTTATGATACTGAAATTGGTGAGCGCGGTACACGTCTCAGTGCTGGACAGGTTCAGCGCCTGGCCATTGCCCGTGCCTTCCTGAAAGATGCTCCACTGCTCATCCTTGATGAGCCTACATCAAGCCTCGATCCCCAAAGCGAGACACTTATTCGACGAGCCCTACAGGGCTTGGTGCGCAATCGCACGGTGCTGGTCATCGCCCACAGGTATAACACCATCGCCAATGCGCAACAGATTGTTGTCTTGGAGTATGGACAGATAGCCGAAGTTGGATGTTACACGACCTTACTAGAGCGCAATGGCTCGTTTGTTCATCTTGTAGGCGCTCATCAGGGGGATAAGTAGTGCTATGAAGCTCTTCCTACGCTTGCTGAAATTGCTGCTGCCTTTCCGTTGGCAAATAGCACTGGCTATCTTTCTAGGCTGTGTTACTGTGGCAAGTAATATTGGCCTGCTGGGAATGGCCGCATATTTGATTGCGGCTGCAGCCATTATACCCTTTCTGGTCTTGCTTACTTTGCCGATCTACTTCGTGCAATTTATGGGTGTCTTGCGACCCGCCTCTCGCTACATGGAACGCTTGGTGGCCCACAACATAACATTTCGCCTCCTGGCACGGTTACGTAGCTGGGTCTATAGTCGTCTCGAACCACTCTCTCCTGGCCACCTATTGCTGTATCGCAGCGGTGATATGCTCACGCGCCTCGTGTCAGATGTCGAAGAACTGCAGAATATCTACTTGCGGGGAGTGTCACCTCTTATCGTTGCTCTCCTGATCGCCCTGCTCACATTCGCTCTATTCTCCGTTTTCAGTCCGGTGCTGGCATGGACTGCCCTGGCCTTTCTGCTTGTTACTGCGATTGGCGTTCCATTCCTGAGCGGCATGCTCACTCGTGGACTAGGCAAGCGGCAGCTTGCGTTACGGGCAGAGTTGAACGCGCAAGTCGTGGATGGTGTCCAAGGCGTGCAAGACCTTCTGCTATGTGGACACCCCGGAGATCAACAACGTAAGATTGCAGACCTCGACCGCGCACTTGGGAAGGTGCAGCAGCGGATGGCCTTCATAGCAGGATTGCAGCAAGCGATGAGCAACCTCTTTATGAATCTGGCACTGTGGACGCTTCTGCTCCTGGCTATTCCGCTTGTAGTCAGCAAGACCATCAATGGCGTTTATCTGGGCTTTCTCGCTCTCGTGATTCTCGCGAGCTTTGAAGCTGTTCAGCCTCTGGCGCAAGCCTTTCAATTTCTCGGACATTCCCTGGCTGCTGGTGAAAGGGTCTTCGGCGTTATCGATGCGACGCCCCAGGTGGTCGAACCTGCTACCCCTCTACCCGCCCCTGCTGGACATATACTCGAGTTTGACGATGTGCATTTTGCCTATCACCCGGATGA
>Ga0137380_10003152_pt1 | contig 14298 bp, 7 predicted proteins | sample SagtaG_17_FD_104809 | JGI IMG/M metagenome (GOLD analysis project Ga0137380, IMG submission 104809) | Vadose zone soil microbial communities from Sagehorn Ranch, Mendocino, California, USA - Sage2_L_100_16 metaG | ecosystem: Environmental > Terrestrial > Soil > Vadose zone | place: USA...
GAGTTCTCATGGTAGCCGCCATCGACCACGCGTCCCCAGACGTGGTCCAGATCGCAGGTCTCCGCCGCATCGGCGCAGACCTTGGCGGCCGGACTGACATACGTGAAACGAGCGCTCAGGTGCACAGCGGTGCTGAGCGGCGTAGTCCAGCGCTTGCCGCCGACGGCGAACAAGTCGCCGACCTCGGGCATCTCGTCAGTGTCGAAGCGCGCGGGGCTCAACAGCACGCGCTTTCCCGTCTCGACGCGCGTCCCGTTCAGAAAAAGCCGCGGCAGCGGTCCCGGCAAGTTCGCGGCGTCGTCATAGGAGCGCGCGAAAGGATTCAGCTTGGCATTCGGGTGCGTATCGGCCCACGACCGCTCCCAAGACAGCTCGAGCGCGCGGGCGCGGTCGAAACGACGTATCGGCGTGAACGGCAGAAAACGCTGCAGCATGTCCGGAAACAGGAGATACGCGGTGACCGGCGACAGAAAATCGTCGTTCAGGAAATTGCGCACGCAGTTACGGACATTGCTTCCTTCGGTGGTGTTGCAAACGCCTCGTGCGCTCAGCTCGGCGACGAACGCGGCGGCGCCCAGGCTGCCGCCGGAAACGCTGCTGATGGCGAACAGGCGCTGCGAAAATTTGCCGCCAGTGGCAGCGTCGAGCTCCCCAAGCACGCTGCCCGTCCAGTAGGCGGCACGCAGCCCGCCGCCCTCAGCGGCCGCTATATAGACCGGGAACCATTCATCCCCTTGCGCCCGCGCCCGCCGGAATTCTTCTTCATGCAGCTTCAGCCACGCCAACGCGCTCGCCTGGACGGATGCTTCGCGCTGCAATCGCGGATCGGCTGGGAGCTGGCGCAGCTCATGGTTGTCCACGCCGCCCGCGGCGAGCGCAAGTGCAATCGGCAAGAGCGCGAGGGACGGCAGCCCATAGGTCTTGGGTAGCAGAACGAGCACGATGCTGCCGGAGAGTATCCACGACGTAAACGCGAGCAAGATGATCGGCGCTGCACCGAGCCATCGTGGCAACGTGACCTCCGAGATGAGAAACCCGAGCAGCAGCGCAAACGACATACCGAGCGACAGCGCGAGCACGAGATGCGTGGAGAGATCGAGCTGTTCCTTTCGCGCGGCCGCCGGCTCCAGATTCGGCAGGATCGCCCGGCGGTATACGACGAACAGCCAGTACACCACTCCGCAGCTGAGCACGACGAGCGCGTCGGTCTTTTCACCGGCGAGGAAGAAATATGCCGCGAGCGACAGGTAGATCGCCGCGCCCAGGACGCGCGGCAGCCAAGTGCGGACAAAAATGGCGAAGGCGTCGTCTGAGTCGAGCGCGCCGCTCGCGAAGCGGCCGTGGAAGCGCCGCTTGAGCAGCACGCGGCCGCAATACCAAGCGCCAAAAGCCCAGGCGGCGACCGACCCGTGGAAGATGAGCTTGAAGCCCGCGCGATCGTAGGTGGCGGTCGCGTCGAGAAGCTCATTGCCCTGCGGGACGAGTACGAGCAGAACGATGCCGGCGACGACGAACACCACGGGGTAGATGCAGATCCAACAGGCGGCGCCGAGTACCATTAGGCTGCCTACTACTCTGGCGAGCAGCGTGTTCTTTTCGTATGACTGCGCAGCTTGTTCCATATTTCCTCCCGCGTCCGTTTTATCAAATGCCGCCGAAGCGCGGAAGGAAATAAATGCGCAGCGCCTTATCTCTCGATCCGATTCTGTTTCGGCGAATCCTTCCTCAGTTTTGTTCTGTCGCTACAGCCCCTGGTACGGCGGCCGGTGCAGGCGGCAGTAGGCACGCGGGCGCACGCGTGCGCAGCGGAAAGCGGTTTGGCACCGCGTTACCAATCCGCACCTCCAACCAGTCTGGCGTGACGGCGATGATAGTCACGCTATCCCCTGTGACCCATGCATCCGTTCTGTACCTCATGGTTCGGTTTTCCCGAAGAGCAAACGGTTTCCTCCACTCGTCGTCGCCAGCCGCGGCGCAATTGTTCTCGAGAAAATCGGCGCGCGTCGCGTTGGCGAATGGATAAGGGCCATACATTGGCGAGGCAACGACGCAATAAGCATTCGCTACGATCCGGCCGGCATGGGAGAACTCCATTACGCTGCAGTTCGAGAGGTGCGAGTCGCCGCACAGAAATACGACGTTCTGGATTTCGCGCACCGCGATCAAAGCGAGCAATTCGCGCAACTGGGTGCCAAATCCATCCCATCCGTCAGAACGTAACCCGCGATGAACGTCCGCAAGAAACGGAACAACAACGCTTGATGACACGATGAACTTCGGGCGCGTGTCGCTCGGCGACATGGATTTGAGCCAAGCAATCAGTCTTTCGAACTGACGCTCGTGCAGCATGAATCTCCTGCCTTGGCGGCCGGTGCGCGCGTCGCACACGAAGAATGGAAAACCGTGCAGCCTGAAATGGTAGAAGTACCTGTCGTGCAGGGGTGAGGCCGCCTTCGCTTGCCCCTTGTTGCCGGGCCCGTGCAACCATTGGTATTGCCTGAACGCGCGGACGCCCTCCTCGCGCATCTCGGCCTCTTCGTCGGAAATGACATCTTCCGGGTGCCAGTCATCCCCGGCTTCATGATCGTCCATCATCATGTACACGGGCAACTGACTCAACACGGTGCGTGCATGCGGCGCGGTCCAAGCTTCACGATAAGCCTCATAGAAGCGCTCTCTGCGGTCTTTGGGATCAAAAGCCCCCGCCGTCGCATCCGCATAAATCTGGTCACCGACTAGGAAAAGTGCCGCTGGTGCAGTGCTCTTGTCTTGATCTTGCAAGCCTGCAGCGAGCTGGCGGAAGCTCGCGTCGGCCAGCTCGCGGTCGAACAGCCAGCCCGGATAACGGCAACTCCCCAATGCAAACGTCAGCGTGTTTCGCTCATCGCTGTTGGGCACGGTAACCTGTGCTCGGTCAATCTTTTCGTCTTTGGCTTGTACGGCCTTGCGCGCCTGCTGGAAACAATCCGCGTCGGCGCAAGCTTCCTTGACCGAAAGGCGGCTGTTCGGCGGAGGCAAATGAGGTTGCGTAGCAGATAGCTTCCTGCCGGCCCTGAGTTCCGCCCGCAACTGCTCGTTGGACACGCGCTCTCCCCTCGTTTCATGCGCGCTCAGCACGAAGATGTCGTAATTGCGGGCTTCATTACCGAGCTCGACATCGAGGCAAAGGATCGTGTCCATTGAACCGGTGATTAGTGATTCGACCTTGCCATCTTCCGGAGGCGCCGTTGAATCACTCGGCGAGATGACCTGCGGCGTGCCCTTCTCGCCCACTTGCACCCATGCGAAAGACACAGGCGAGCGCAGGTCATCGAGTCGGCACCAGATACGAACCCACCACTTCGACGTAGCAGGATCGCGCCGTAACCACCCTACGAGCGGTCCAATGAGCGGACGCCGGACGTAATAGCCAGTCGGTTCCTGGCTTGGCGCGCGCCATTGCGGAGCGGCGGCGCTCAAGAACTCGTGAACTTTGGGGAACACGTCGGAGGCGGCGTTCTTGCCGATCAGCGGATCCAGGTGGCGGTAGTGGTCCAGGATCTGAACGTCCGCTGGAAAATCCGGCCCGTGAACGCGCTTAAGAAGCTCATGTGACCGCACGCTCGTTAGCGGGTCGAACACATCGTTGTCCCGCCCGTGCAGAAAGCGCACCGGAAAGGTGAAATAGTCGCGCACGTTCTCCGTCGTGACGTACGAATTCCTGCCGTCTGAATCGGTGAGACGTTCGAGCAAGCCATATTGAATGGTCTGTACCCAAGTCGTGATGCTGCTGTGGCCGAGGATTTCGCCGAGCCCGGCGAGCATCTCATCGCTCAGGTTCTCGTGACGGATCATCATCCCGTCGATCGCCGCCCAGCGGTTGCAGTTCGCGATGTGCCTATTGTGCTCGCAGTCCCACCAGCGCAGCACATGGTGCTCGCCCTCTTTAGCGGGATACGGATAGGTGTTCACCAGACGATCGAACATCGACTGTACCCAGTCGGCGCGATCGTCGACTGAAAAGTCGAGGAGAGCGTCGGGCAGGAACCGCCGTGCCGGTGCGGCCACCAGCGCTCGGAGATGAGTGCCTTTCGACAAATAGATGAGTGGTCCGACCTGGAGCAACGTGGCGCTGCGGATCTTTGACTCCCCGGAAGCGTGCTGTAGCTTCCCACCGAGCACAGCGCTACAGAACATGGCGGAACCGATGCAGTGGGCGACCACGTTCAGTTGTCTCTCGCTCGTCTCCTCAAGCACGTAGTCAACGATGCGTGGAATGTCGCCTCGCGCCACCTCGTCGAGCGTCCACTGGTCTAGCGATGACGGCAATGCGATGCTTGTGCGCAGTTCCGCAACCCAAACGTCGAAGCCGCGATCGGCCAGGTACTGCACCAAATTCGGCTTGGCGCGACCCGTGGCAAATTGGATTCCGCCTGAGCCAAGCCCATGGATCAGTAGCACAGGTTTCCCGGGCCGCTTCTTGTCGAGTCGGTACCGCGTCAGCACCGGGTAGACGCCGGCCTCATCTGCCAGTGTTTGCGGGTAGCCGACAACGTAGCGCCGCATGTGAAGGAACTTGTTTGGCCATAACCATCTGCGCCGCGACTTGAGTGGTCCCGGCAAACGACGGTTATCGCGTTTCGGATCGTATTTCTGGTACTCGGGGAGGCGGAAGTTCCAGAAATGAATGTTGAGCATTACCCGACCGATGAAAAACGCAAGTGACATGAGGTCCATCAAGGCGGCGGGCATGTCGCGTTGCTGAGTGACTCGCAGGCGGGAACCAAAGCCATTGAAGAAATAGTCCAGATCAACGCTCAGCGTTCCAAGCGGAAACCGCTCTCCCTGCGATGTCTTCGCGCTCAGTGGAAGCTCCACCAGTTGCCGCCATGGATTTTTCCCGATGAAGTACGCGACGGTCTTTTGGCCCTTGATGATCGTCCCTTTGGCGAGTTGATGGCCCGTCCAATCGACGATGTCATCCTCGAGCGTCAGCTTGTACAGCAGGTAGCGAACCTCGCCGATGTGCGATGCGAGGGCGATGTAGCCTTGAGTCAACTCGAACAAGTTGAGACAAGCGAGCAAAAAACCTTTCTCGCGCCACTGCCGCCAAAAGCCCGGCAGGCCCGGCCATCGCCATTGCTGGCGAAACTTGGCCAGCGAAAACTTGTTCTCCTCATCGCATAGTGCTTCGACGAGATCCGTGGCGCCGCGCGTCAACCAATAGGTGCGCAACGCGCCCTTAGTCCGAGGCAATCCGCTGCTCGCCCCTCGCACCAGAAGCTCTACTTTCACGCTGACAGGGCATTCCCTGACTTGGCTAGGGTCAGCTGGATGGCGAAGTTGCAGGTTTCCAGGACCCTTCAGCCGGTGCCGCGGCTTACGTATGAAATCGACGAGATTGTCGACTTCGTCAAAGTCGAGGGAGAGTTCTGCGTGTACGGGGTCCGCGTTTGGAGCGAGGCGCACCTTGCCGTTCATGCGCTCGGAGAATCGAATCTTGGTCACTACATTGTCAGCGGCCTTGGCAGGACTAACCTGCGGTAGGGCGGGGAGGCCGGGAAGTGGCTGCGGCACTTCGCGCCGCGTCCATCTGCGGACGTCTTTGCAGTAAAGCTCAATCGCCCGCAAAGCGAGCACCGTGATCGTTAACAGGGGGTTAATGCCAAGCGCGGTCGGTACGATGGAGCCGTCCAGAACAAGCAATCCGGAGTGAACGCCGCCCGTCGCTGGGTCGAATACCTGTCCTATGTGGTCGACTACACCATCTTGCGCTGTGTTTCTTATTTGTCATCCGCACAACGGATGCACCGAGAACAACAAGCCGGATGGTTTTTTGCCCGACAGCGACCCGGAAATACCCTTTGGAATCGGTTGCCATAACGGATTGCGCAGGAACGTGCCGCGATCCTTGGCAAGTTCGACCAGCGCGTCGTCTTGCACTCTATAGATGTCGTGCTCGCCGGCCTTCGGCCAATGCACGCGTATGGCACCGCCTTGCACACGGCGCACGTTCTCGTCGGTGTTCCACCCCGGTACGAGCTCTAGACGGCCCCCGGCACCGTCATCCCCCATGCAGGCAAATACCTGAGTCCTCTCGATCGCGTCCCCATCCACCGCGAATGTGTCCGCCTTCGGCTCGCGGATCGGCTGGCCCTCCGCCTGAGGATCGCGCGGTGTGATCGGCTCGTGATCCGAAAAGTCATTGCGGCCGAAGTTGTCGAGCATTGCGCTCGTGGTGACAACCTCTTCGAAGACCCGACGCAGGGCCCCAGGAATCGCTAGCTCTTCAATGACCACGCGATCCTTGGCGCTAGTGCCTTTCCTTGCGATGCCGGTGATCGTCGGCCCTACGAACCGCCGTTCGAGGTCAGCGTCCTCTGCGGGCGCAGCATTCACGCGACGAGGCTGGTTGTAGAGCGCGCTGATCATGTCGCCGTTGATGGAAAACCTTTCGCCTAACTGCTGGGATAAACCAAGGTCGCGGCAGCGCTCCTTGGAACGCATCAGAATTTCTGGAGAACCGAATGCACCGGCGGCGAGGATGACTGTTCTCGCGCGAACTTCGTGCAGCGGATTCTCGACCAAGGGTCGCGGCTGCGCTGTGAGCGCGAGAAAGACCGACCATCCATCGTGCCGCTTCTCGATGTGCGAGACCGTGGCACCCGTATAGATTTCCACGCCGTGCCGGCGCGCCTCGGCGAGGAAGCTCGTCGACAAGGTCTTCTTCGCGCCGAAATTGCATCCAGTGGCGCAATCGCCGCAGCGCTTGCATTCGCCATGATCGACCGTAATGAAGGCCTTACCGCCAAGGCGTCGCGTTAAGTCGACAAATTCGTCGTGCTTCGCAATCCTCGGGAACTCGGCTGTCTTCTCGATCTGGGCGATTTCCGCACCAAGGGCGCGCGCCGCTGCGCCATATGCGGCGTCGATGGCTTGGGGCGTGCTGAACTCGTCAGTTATCTGCTTAGGCCAGCCTTTTTTGAAGACCTCTGGATGCGGCGTCGCCGCGACGCCGGCGTTGATTAAGGATCCGCCACCAAGCCCGCTTGCAAGCAACACGCTGACATCTTTTCCTACACGGATGTCGAACAGACCTTTGGCAACGCCCTTAACGATCGGATCGTCAAAGCGGCTGAAACGGACGTGACCGGGCAATTGGGAGAAGCTGTTGGGAAAGGTACCCGGGAGATGCTCCATTCCCCGCTCTAAGACGCAGACCCGGAGATTCCTCTTATTGCCGTGCTCATCGGTCTGCTGGGTCAACGCCAGGCGTTCGGCGGCCACGGCACCACCGTAACCGCTGCCCACGATCAGCACGTCGTAGGGCTGCTGTTTTCCCCTGCTCCATTTGCCCCTGCTCCATTTCGCAATAAGGCGCTCAGCGCCCTCGGACAGCCATTCCGGCTTGTACATGACCCCTCCCCAGAGGTACTTATCGCGCCGCTAACGGCTCAGCGCATCGAGCAACGCCTCCCGTAACTTATCCGGCGGTACCGGCTTATGCAGCAATGGCAGCCCGCTTTCATGCGCCTCGCGCAGGCGCTCGGGCGCGATGTCGCCGGTGATCAGGAGCGCGGCGACCTCCTCGCCCATGCGCTCGCGCAGATGGCGCACGGTGTCGATCCCGTTCTCGTGCTGGCGCAGGCGGAAGTCGGCGACGATCACGTCGAAGCCCAGGCCATGCTGCTCGACGAGCTGCTCGGCCTCGGCGCGGCCGCTCGCCACGGTAACGTGGCACCCCCACGCCTCGAGCAGCGTGCGCATCCCGACACGGATTAAAGGTTCATCGTCGATCACGAGGACATGCGTGCCGGCGAGCGCCGCTTCCGGGAAGACCTCCGAAGCCGCCGCCGCGGAGCGCGAGCGCTCCGGCTCGCGCCTCGAGCGCGGCATGCGGATGGCGAACTCTGCGCCCTTGCCGGGGTCGCTGTCGAGCTCGACGTCCGAGCCGAGCAAAACCGCCTGCCTTTTGACTATGGCAAGGCCGAGACCAAGGCCCTGGGGACGGTCGCGCTCCGGATTGCCATCTGGATTGTCAATCTGGTAGAACTCCTCGAATATGCGATCGCGTTCGCTTACTGCTATGCCTGGCCCGGTATCGCGCACCGCAACGCGAATATTCGCTCCAAAGGCTTCCGCTGAAAGCGAAACGCTTCCACGGACCGTGTACTTCATCGCATTGTCCAGTAGATTTCGCAGAATTTGCTCCAGCAACGCTGGATCGGTTTCGACGTCGGCCTCGATGGACTGGACGCGGAAATCGAGCTGCTTTCGCTCCGCAACCTGGCGAAAGTCCGTTTCGACCCGATCGATCACGCTGCGTACATTGACGCACTGCATCTGCGGCTTGATGACGCCGGCATCGAGTTTGGAGATGTCGAGCAAGGAGTCGACAAGCGCGGAGAGCGACATCACGGCTTGATTGATGCTCCGCCCGATGTTTCCGGTTTCGCCGTCAGTGGCATGCAATGTCAACGCCCCGCTATACAGTGAAAGCGCGTGCAGCGGTTGGCGCAGGTCGTGACTGGCCGCCGCCAGGAATCGCGACTTCGCCTGGTTCGCCGCCTCAGCCCTGTCCCGAGCCAAGGCGACCTCCTGCCGTTCACGTTCCAGCGCTGCGATCAGCCTTTCGTTCTCGTAGCGGATCTTGAATGACTCCCGCAATACACGCTCGTTGTCCCTGGCGAAGAAGGACAGAATCACCCCAGCAGCTAGGATCAGCGAGCCCGCCAGGAAACGCTCGCCCGTCGCAACGCTAGAGCCGACGAGCGCCCAAGCGCCAGCGATTTGCAAAACGATGGGAGCGACGTAGGCATAGTAAACCCGGGCATAAGCAGCCATCGCCGAGACGCCGGCCGCGGCCCAGCAAACCAGGATCATCGTCAGGAACGCGCGGCGCTCGTCGGTAAGAGGTTCAAAGAACAGCGGTGCCGCCATGCCAACAACGATTCCACCGGTAAATGTCGAAGCAATGTGAAAGTTCAGACCGGAAACAGCGTCTGACGGTGGATGACGCAGCACATGACTCGAGTACAAGCCTCGGGCGATCGGAAAAACCATCAACACAGCAGCCCATGCAATGACTTTTGTCGCGGGCACGAATTCCCACACTGCGATGACGACGAAAAAGATCGCGACAAAGACAGCGAACGGAGACCTCGTGGCCTGATAGCAGAGCGTCTTGAGCTGCTGCTGTCGCAGGTGGGCGTGGCTGTGCTCCTCGTCGTCTTCCATTGCAGCAGCGACGCGCGGGTCTGGCCGCGCGGCACTGAAGATGCTATTCGCCATCAACTTAGACAAGTCGCAATCCCAGCTTCGCGGCGACGTAGACGATCTCGGTGCGATTGTGGGCGTTCAGCTTTTGCATCGCCGCAGAAAGGTGGGCTTTCACGGTGGATTCCGAAATATCGAGGTCCCGTGCGATCTCCTTGTTCTGCATTCCTCTGGCGACGCGCTTTACCACCTCCAGCTGCTGATCAGAAAGCCCCTTCGAGTCGCTCGCGGAGATCTCGACGAGCAACTTCGGCGGGATGTATTGACCGTTCGCAAGGACGAGCCTCAGCGCTCCGATCATTACGTCCGTGGGGGACGATTTTGGAATGTAGCCCACCGCACCACGTTCGATCGCGAGCCGCACGATGCGCGGATTGGGGTCCTCTCCCGAAACCACCACCACCAGAGCTGACGGGAAGGCTTCGCGAATCGCCGCCAGGGCATCCAGTCCGTTAAGCCCCGGCATTTTCATGTCGAGGAGAATGAGCTTGTAGTCACGACTACCGGCCAAGGCTGTCGCCTGCGCGCAGTCGCCCGCCTGATCCACGTGAAGCTGGTCGTCAAGCTTGCGCAGCAGATGAGCGAACCCGTCGCGCACCGGGGGATGATCGTCTACAACCAGCAAGTTCATGATCCGACGTCCAGTTATGTTGGTGGCATAAGCATACCCCTCGTCGCGGTTCTGAGAACTTAGCCATTTGGCTAGGTATGCATGACCGAACGCCTAGTGATGCGCTCGGTCGTTTGTGCAATTGCGCAGACCCCGCACGGCGCCCACACTGCTGGCGCGGAGGGTGGCATGAACCACATAAGCGGTAACCAGAAGTGGGGGCATATCGACGAAGGTCTGCCGCGCGATTGCCTCGCGGCTTGCCTGATCACGGATGCTGAACGCTATACCGCGCTCACTGAGACTATGCAGCCGAGCGCCGTGGTCGAGCTAATCAACCGTTACTTTGGTGCGTTGTTCGGACCAGTGCTGGATAACGGGGGCATCGTTTCCGACGTAAAAGGAGATGGCCTGCTCGCGGTCTGGAACTACGAGTCCGCCGGACCGCAATTCAAGATGCGTGTCTGCAAGGCATGCCTGGAGATTGTCGACGCGGTGGACGAATTGAATAAACAGCACCCCGCGCATCGGCTGCCCACGAGGCTTGGCTTGGACTTCGGCCCGGTCGCGCTCGCACAGGTCGGAGCCCACGCACGCTACGAATACCGCGCGGTGGGAGATCCCGTTAACACTGCCAGCCGCCTGGAAGCGCTCAACAAGGCGCTGAAAACACGCGTCCTGGTTTCCGACGCCTTCGCGCAGGGCGTCAGTGGTTTCCTGTTCCGGGATCTTGGGAGCTTCCAGCTGCGCGGCAAACGGACACGGACGCGCATCAGGGAATTGGTCGGTAGCGCCGAGCACTGCAGCTCTCGCGACCAGGAGCTATGCGGGGAATTCGCCCGAGCCATCGCTGCGTACGCACTCGGAGACGAAATCGAAGCCGCAAGACGATTTCGATCGCTGCGGGCTCGTTTCCCCGAGGACGGTCCAGCTCGTTACTATCTCCAACTGCTGGAGACCGGCCGGCCTGCCCCTGGCAAGGAATTCAGTCCGCGGTCGGCACAAGGCCGCGCAACAACTAGCGGCTGGTTCAGCCAGCTCTGGCGAGCGAGCGGCCATGTAGCCGAGCGCGTTGCGAAGTGATCCACGGCATCAGTTAGAAGGGGGAGCCAAATGTCCACGCTAAAGCGTGTAGTCATTCTGACGTTACTGTTAGCTGCCACGGAAGTCTCGGCAAATAACGGATTGCTTTTTGTCGGATTCGGTTCCGAATCGCTGAATATGGGCGGCGCCGACATCGCCGTTGCCCGCGATACGACGGCGCTGAATACGAATCCTGCGGGCCTTGCGCAGCTGAAGCGCGGAGCGCTGGATGCCTACGGAACGCTTACCTACGCTGTCGACGTCGGCCACAAAGATTCTGTCGGCAACGATATCGGCGTCTCGAACCGACTCACGCCGACTATGGGGATCGGATACGGTCAGCGTCTCGAGGGCACCAAGTTAACATGGGGCGCCGGATTTTTCGTCCAAGGCGGTGCCGGTAACAAGTTCGAGAATCTCGCCACTAACGCAGGGACCCGGGACGAGTTATCCACGAGACTCGCGATCTTCAAGCTCGGCCCCGGTGTGGCGTACGAGGTAAGTGACCGTCTCAGAATCGGTGGCACTTTGGCAGCAGTGTTCGGCACACTGGAGCAGAAGTTGTTTCCGGGGACTTCCCTGCTGGCGCCGGCACCGTTCTTTGGTATTGACGCCGAAGGTCTGAAAGCCACCGGCGTCAGTGCGCGGGTCGGTCTGCAGTACCTGGCATCCGATCGGCTCACGCTAGCCGCGGTGTATTCCCCCAAAACCAAGCTCGATTTCAAGGATGGCACGTTGAAGTCTAATCAGAGCGCCGCAGGCTTGGGGGTCGTCACGTACCGCGATGCCCGCATCGAAGGATTCGCGCTGCCGCAGGAATTGAGCTTCGGCACCGCTTGGAAATCGGAAGGCGAGAGGCTGCTCGTCTCCACAAAATTCGCTTGGCTCAACTGGAACGATGCGTTGAATCAGCAGTCAATCATTGCGTCCGATCCCTCCGGGCCGGCCGCCGTGTCCTCGATCAGCCGGGATTCACCGCTGAACTGGAAGGATCAATACGTCTTCGCCCTGGGATTGGCGTACAAGACCGATATCGGTACTACGATCTACGGTGGCTTCAACCTTGCAAATAATCCCGTACCGCGGGAAACGCTTACGCCGCTGTTGTCTCCAGCGATCGCGCGAAAGCATCTGACTGCCGGCTTCTCTCATCCACTGGAAGGTGGCTACAAGCTCTCGGGAGGCATCCTTTACGTCTTCCCCGAAAAAGTAACTTATACCAATCCGTCGCTGCAGCCTCTGCTAGGAGCAAACAGCGAGGAGCGGATCAGTTACATCGGCATCAATGCAATGTTGAGCAAGTCTTGGTAACCCTACTTACGCCCTAGCGCCCTTTTCTTCCACAACTCCCAGGGCCGCTCTAGCGTGCCGCGGTTCGACGCGGTCGAGCGGCGGCCCTCCTCGTCGCTCAGGAACTCGATCGGTCCTTCGAGCTGCATCGCTTGTAGCTGCAGGCGCGCGTTCATCTCGGTGTAGATGGCGCGGAACACCGCTTCCTGGACGCTGTCGCCGACGACCGTCATGCCGTGACCGCGCATCAGGACGCAGGTGCACGCGCCAAGTGATTTGACCAGGGCCTGGCCCAGCGGCCGGTCGCGCACCAGCAGGTCGTTGTCCTCGCGGACTTTCCTGATGTCGAACACGGGAGCGCCGGACCAGAGGAACGAACCCATGTGATAGACCGGCCGCAGCCTGGTGCGCGTGACGCCGAACGGGATCACCGAGGGCGAATGGCTGTGCACCACGGCCATCACTTCGGGCCGCGCGCGATAGATCTCGCCGTGAATGTAACGCTCGATGAATCCCTTGCGATTGTCGCCCGGCAGCGGCTCGCTATCGGCGTCGAGCTCCATCAGGTCGGCGGCCGTCACCAGTGCTGGCGCGCGCGAGCGCGACATGAGGAAATGCTGCGGCCGGCGATCACTGCGCGCGCTGACATGGCCGTAGGCATCGAGCACCTCGTGCGCGGCGAGAATGCGGCTCGCGGCGACTAGGTCTTCGACGAGCGCGCGGCTGGCGGACGGCTTTTTCAGGCCTGGCGCCTTGCGGCCGACGCCGCCCCGCTCATGTTGGTGTCGTACCCCGGCACTACGCGCACGTCGACCACGCAGACGGCGCCATTCTTGACCGCCTCGATAGCTCTTTTAATTGCAGGTCTCAATTCAGCGAGGTTCGTAATCGGACCAATTCCCTCTGCGCCCTGCGCCCGCCCCATCATGGCGAGGTCGATGTCGGGCTCGTCGATGCGCTGGCCGATCCACTTGTTCTGCACCGGCCGGCCGCGCTCGCGCGCCACGCGCTCCTGGTGCATCTCGTCGTTGTAGAAGGAGCGGTTGTTGGCGACGATGACCAGGCAGGGAAGCCGGTAATGCACCGCGGTCCATAGCGCGGTCACGCCCATCAGGAAGTCGCCGTCGCCCACGATGCCGACGACCATGCGGCGGCTGCCCTTGAGCGCGAGCGCCGCGCCGACAGTCAGGCCGGGCCCGGCGCCCACCCCGCCGCCGCCGTCGGCGCCGAGATAATCGAGCGGATGCCTGAAGTGCCGGTAGGCGCCGTTCCAGCCGAGCGGCAGCTTCGCGATGCACACCTCGATGCCTGCGGTCGCCTCGTTGAAGACCTTGGCGAGCGCGTGGATGGATACGGCATTGTCGTCTTCCAGCGCAGCTTCACTTTTTGAAAAAACCGCAGCCGGCCTCGAGCGCGTTGCCTCTAGAAGCAGCGGCACCGCCAGGTCGGGCTCGCACATCAGGTAAAGGTCTGCGGGGGCGAGCCCCTGGTAATCCATGCTCCAGCCGCGATGCGAATGCGCGTCGACGGAAACACGGATCACGCTCGCGCTCACCGGCGCGTCGCCCCAGGCCTGCTTCAGGGCGCCAGCGGTGTCGACCCAGTCGAGCGCGAGCACGACGTCCGCGGCCTGCAGCAGTTTTTTCGCCTGATCGTCGAAAAAAGTGCCTGACGGCGCGGCGTGCAGCGGGTGATCGGTCGGAAAGGCGGCAGCGGCCTTGATGTCAGTGAGTACCGGTGCCTGCAGCTTCTCGGCGAGCGCCACGCGCGCTTTCCACGCCGCCTCGCTGCGCGAAACCCGGCCCATGAGGATCACCGGATTCCTCGCCGAGGAAAGCAGCTTCGCCGCCGTCTGTACGAGCTCGTCCTTCGGCAGCACCGATTCGGGTGCTTTGTATCTCGTCACCTCTGGCAGCGGCGGCAGCGGCCCGATCTTCGCCTCCTGCAGCGCCGCATCGAGGTTCACGTACGTCGGCCCGCGCGGCGCGGTGTTCGCGATCTGCGCGGCGCGCAGCAGCGCCTCGTAGGCGGCGGGCACCGACGCCGGCTGGTTGTCCCAC
>Ga0137380_10003153_pt1 | contig 14295 bp, 13 predicted proteins | sample SagtaG_17_FD_104809 | JGI IMG/M metagenome (GOLD analysis project Ga0137380, IMG submission 104809) | Vadose zone soil microbial communities from Sagehorn Ranch, Mendocino, California, USA - Sage2_L_100_16 metaG | ecosystem: Environmental > Terrestrial > Soil > Vadose zone | place: USA...
CGCGGTAAGCGATCAGGGCCTCGTGATAACGAGTGGCGGCGGCGTCGTAGTCGCCCGAGATGGCCCCGAGATTGCCGAGGTTGACGAGGTTCACCGCTTCGGGCTCCAGCCGGCCGGTGCGCCGGTTGGCCGCCAACGCTGTCTCGAACGCGCTCCGCGCACCGGCGAAATCGCCGAGCGTCTGAGCGGTCAAGCCGCGGTTGTTCTCATCGGCTGCGAGCCCACGTGCGTCGCCCGAACGGCTGCGGATCGCTCCGGCCCGGACGTACAGCGATTCCGCCTGCCGCAGATCGCCGCGATCCTTCTTGACACTCGCGAGGTTGCCGACAGCGTTACCGGCGGTGCGGAAGTCGCTGATGCGCTCCGCCAGGTCCGCCGAGCGAGTCCAGTACGCTTCGGCGCTGTCCAGCTCGCTCTCCTCGTAGAACCCCCGCCCGATGTTACCGAGGGCCGCCGCCATCGCCGATGTGTCGCCGATTGCGGCGGCGCGCCACACGCTCTCGCGCCACAGCCGCACGGCGGCGGCGACCCCGTCACGACCCAGCGCGTCGTTGCCGGCCAATCGCAGACTGTCCGCCATCACTTTGACACGCTGGTCCGCGGGCGGCGACCGCCGGAATCGGGAGACTTGCCGGCCTAGGAAGGGATCGTGCCAGGCAACAGCGTAAGCGGCGGCGAGCCGATCCGCAGCGGCGAGGGGAAGCGACGCGGCACTGTCAACGGCCGCGGCCGCCGCCAGCGCCAACAGCTGGCGCAGGGCGTCCCGCACGTCGTCGGGGTGATCCCGCACCTCCTGAATCAGGGCGGCTTGCGGGCCGTCGCGCGCCAGCACGCGCAGCCGCTCGGGCCCGCCCACCTGCGCCTGCGCGAGGGCGGCGAGCAGCGACAGCACCGGCAGCGCGCCGTTCATCTCAAAGGGGGCGCGCGACTGAGCGTGAAGGACGTGAGGTCGGAGGCCACCCAACGGCCCTGCTCCGTGCGGGCCGCGACCTTCCAGTAGTGCGGAACCCCAACGACAATGCGCACGGTGGCGGCCACGACTGCCGTGGTGTCCGCGGTCTGTGTCTCCCACAGCACCGAGCCATCCGCATCGAACAGGGTCACCTCGTAGCGATCCGCGAGCGGCACGCTGGACCACGTGAGCGCCGGCAGCGCCTTCACCGCGCCGCGCGGCGCGATGGGAGTCGGCGCCACGATCGTCGTGACGCCGGGCTCGCGCAGCACCGGGGCGGTCGAATCGGACGGGCGCCACGGTGCGAAGTACAGCACGAGCGCGGCGGCGGCGGCAAGCGGGACGAGAGTCTTCCAGCGATAGCGGCTGCCCGTCCTGGCGAGCCGTGCCACGGCAATCACCTCGCCGCGGCATTCATCGCATTCGGCCACATGGCTTCGCACACGCGCGCGCGCGGCGGCTTCGAGGCCGTTGTCGACGTAGGCGGCGACTTCCATCGCCGTCAGGTGGCCTGCGATCTTCTCACCAGGCATGCGGGTGCCTCCGACGCATTGAACGGATTGTCCGCCTTCGTTTGCGCCTCACGGCTCGGCCCCGTGGATGCCGCGCTCGCGCAACGCCCCGCGTAATTCGCCAAACAGGAAGGTCAGTCGACGGTACACGTGGAACGGCGTGGGAAGACCCAGCAGCCGGGCGATCTCCGGGGCTGACAAATCGTCGTCGAACCGAAGCTTGAGAAGGAGGCGGTCGTCCGCGTGGAGACGGCTGGTCGCCAACGTCAGCGTCCGACTGACGTCGGCGGCGTTGAGGGATTGGGTCGGGTCCGCGTCCGGCCCGGCGATCTCATCAGGATCCGCCCCGGCCACGAGGTCGACGAGCCGCCGCCTCACCGCGCGCTGGACGGCGGGGTCGCCGCGCGCCGACGCAGGCGGCGGCCGGCCATAGCGACGCCGGAGCAGGTCGAGGCACAGGCGACGGGCCACGACCACCAGCCAGGTCGTGAACTTGGTGCGACCGTCGGGTGCGTAGTCCCGAAGCCGGCGGCAGTCGTCCGCGCGAAGGCGCTCGAGCACGTAGGCGTAGGCGTCCATGACGGCATCGTGATCGGGATCGATTGATCGTGCGACACGAATGATCAGGCGGCTGTTTGCGGCTACGAAACTGGCCCACACCTCGTCGCGCTTCAGGCCAGGGGGGGCGTCGAACAAACGAGAGAGTTCAGGAGGAACCGCGGCCCCCATCAGCGCCTGCCTCTGTGCGCGTACAGGACGAGACGAGCGCCTCGAACCTACAGTCGGGACGACATGGCGCAACTCGTCAGCTAGCGCTTCTTCTTGCCCCGCCGTTCGAGCTCGGCGGGCGGCGGGTCCTCCACCACGATCACGCTCTGTGCGAGAGCGCTCCCGCCGAGTGCCGCTTCCCCTCCGAAGTACGCTTCTTCGCCATGTTCGCTCAGATCCAACCCAATCATCTCGTCCGCGATGCGCGCGCGTGTGCCGAATGTCGCGCGGACAATCGCAAGAATGACGATCGTCCCAACTGCGGCGATGAGCACCGCCGCCAGCACCGCATAGAACTGGACCAGCATCTGACCCGCGTTCCCCGCGAACAGCCCGTCATTGCCCCCGGGATTCGCCACCTTCGTGGCGAACACGCCGGTGAGAACGCGCCGCCGACTCCCGCCAGACCGTGGCAGGAGAAGACGTCGAGCGAATCGTCGAGCCGGCTCCGAGACCGTAGCTGAATGGCGAAGTAGCTGATGAAGACGCTCAGCACGCCGATCGCGAGTGCCGCCGGCGCGGTCACGTACCCCGCCGCCGGGGTGATTCCGACGAGACCGACGACGGCGCCGGTGGCCGCGCCAACGGCCGTGATCTTTCCCGTGCGCATCGAATCGAGCACGGCCCACGTGAGCACCGCGGCGGCCGCCGCGGAGTTCGTGTTGACGAACGCGAGCGCCGCGATCCCGTTCGCCGCGAGCGCCGACCCGGCGTTGAACCCGAACCAGCCGAACCACAAGAGGCCCGCGCCAACCAAAACCAGGGGAACGTTGTGCGGTGAGATCGGAACGCGGCGGAAGTCACGACGGGGCCCGAGGAACCAGGCCGCGACGAGCGCGGACACGCCCGCGCTGACGTGCACAACAGTGCCGCCGGCGAAGTCGAGCGCGCCCATCTTCTGCAGCCAGCCGCCCGCCCCCCACACCCAGTGGGCCAGCGGCGCGTACACCAGCGTGGACCAGAGCACGAGGAAGGCGAGATAGGCGCGAAACCGCATCCGCTCGACGATGGCGCCCGAGACAAGCGCCGGTGTGATCACGGCGAACATCGCTTGATAAACCGCGTGCGCCTGGTGCGGGATCGTCGGCGCATACGGATTCGGATCGAGCCCGACGCCCCTGAACATCACCCACGACAGGCCGCCGAGCCACGGCGATCCGGGCGCGAACGCGAGCGAGTAGCCGATCACCACCCAGAGCACGCCGATCGCGCCCATGGCCACGATGCTCATCATCATCGTGTTGAGAGAGTTCTTGGAGCGAACGAGCCCGCTGTAAAAACACGCGAGCCCGACCGTCATGAGGAGCACCAGGGCGCTCGCGGCGAGCACCCACGCGGTATCGCCGGCGCTGATGACCGGGGGGGCGTCTGCGTCATGCTTCGTCGGCGGCGCGCAACGCCGCCTGCTGCACCTCGTTGGCGTTCACCGCGGTGAGCGCCTCGTTGTTCTGTTCGCCGGTGCGGATGCGAATCACCCGCTCGATCGGCTGGACGAAGATCTTGCCGTCACCCACCTCTCCGGTGCGGGCGGAGGACAGAATCGCGTCGATGCAGGGCTGCACGAACGGCTCCGAGCAGACCATCTCGATCTTTACTTTCTCGTGGAATTCCATGACGAGGGTCGTCCCGCGGTACTGGCTCACGATTTCATGCTCGCCGCCGTGGCCGCTCACGCGGCTGAGCGTGATGCCGGTGATGCCGGCCCGGAACAGCGCCGCCTTGACTTCGGGGAGCACCTCCGGGCGCACGATCGTCGTGATCAATTTCATCGTCACCTCCGAGCGTCGAACACGAGCCGCGATACGTCGCGCACTAGCGCGTGGGAGTCTTCGTCCTTCTGAATCCCCCCGGTCAACACGACGAGCACGTAACGGCGCCCGCGCGCACCGACGGGTTCGACCAACGCTGCGTCATGATAGACCACCTGCCCGATCCAACCGGTCTTGTGATAGACCCACGTTCCCGGCGGGAGACCCGCCGGAATCCCTTCGTTGAACTGTTGCTTCGCGAGAATCGCGAGCATCTCGCGGCAGGAGGCCGCGGAGGCCGCTGTGCCGTTCGAGATCGCGGCGAGCAACATCCCGAGATCGCGCGCGGTCGTCGTGTTGTTCAGCCCCGCGCGGTAGGCTTTGCCGTCTTCGACCCCGCGCAACACCAGGATTGAGTCGGCGCCGAGGGCATGCGCTGTCGCATTGGCGCGCTTCGCGTCCACTTTGGCGATCAGCAGGTTGGTCGCAAGGTTGCTCGACACCGTCTCCATCAGCTCGATCAGCTCGCGAATCGAAGCGCGCTGGCCCACCCGCTTGTAGAGCGATGAATCCGAGTCGTCGGTCACATCGAGCAGGTACGGCGAGCCGTCCACGATCGAGCGAAACGTGTTCGTGATCGTGATCGAATCGTCGAGCGACAGCAGTCCTGCGTCGCGATCGCGGAACAGCTGAATCATCACCGGAATCTTCATCGTGCTCGCGGCGTGGAACCGCACGCCAGAGCCGACGGTTAGGGAGTCGCCTGTTGCCAGATCGTGGTAGTAGACACCGACCGCACGCGCGGGCGCCCGGGCGATGCGCGCTTCAACCTGGGATCGAAGACTCGAATCGCTCTGGCTGGTGAGAAAGAGAAGAAGTAGCAATGACATACTGCGAAATAAGATACCGTATAGATTCCATCCCGTGAGCGAATTCGTTTTCGGCACCTACGACGCCGCCTTCGTACAAGCCATGTACGAGGAGTACCTCCGCGACCCGAATTCTGTGGGCCAGGAGTGGCGGGAGCTGTTCGAAAACGGGAAGCTGGCGGAGCTGCCGATCATCCCCGCAGTTCGTCGGGAAACGGGAAACGTGAAACGGGAAACGGAACAGGCTAGCGCACCTGGGCCTGCCGTGCCCCCCACGTTTCCCGTGTCCCGTGTCCCGTCTCCCGGTGCTACACCGATAACCGGCCCTGCCGCTCGGTTAGTCGCCAACATGACCGAGTCGCTGACGGTGCCGACCGCGACTTCGTTCCGCGACATCCCCGCCACCACGCTCGACGCGCGCCGCAAGGCGCTCAACGCCCAGCTCGCGGCGAGCGGCAAGAAGGTTTCCTTCACCCACCTGATTGGGTACGGGATCGTCCAGGCCGCCAAGCGGTTCCCGGTGATGACGCACCACTTCCAGGAAATCGACGGCAAGCCGCACCGCGTGGATCCGGGAGCGATCGGCCTGGGCCTCGCGGTGGACGTCGAGAAGAAGGACGGCAGCCGGGCACTGGTCGTGCCGGTGATCAAGCACGCCGAGACAATCGATTTCGCCGCCTTCCACGCTGCCTACGAGGCGCTGGTCGAGAAGGCGCGCACCAACCGCCTGATGCCTGACGACTTTGCCGGCGGCACGATTCAGCTGACCAATCCCGGCACACTCGGCACGGTCGCCTCGGTGCCGCGTCTGATGAAGGGCCAAGGCTCGATCATCGCGACGGGCACGATTCGCGAAATCGCCGGCACGAAAATTATCACCATCACCAGCACGTACGACCATCGGATCATTCAAGGCGCGGAGTCGGGAATGTTCCTTCGCACTCTCGACTCCCTCCTGCAGGGCGAAGAGCGGTTTTATGAGGGAGTGACGGAGAGCCTTGGTAAAGCGGGAAACGAGAAACGGGAAACGGGAAACGTGGTGGCACCTGAACCTCCCGCCGCACCCACGTTTCCCGTTTCTCGTGTCCCGTTTCCCGACGATCTCAAAAACGTGGCGGCCGCTTATGCGCTCGTCCGTGCGCACCGAAACTTCGGCCACCTCGCGGCGCACCTCGACCCGCTAGGCAGCGAGCCGCCTGGTGACCCATCGCTCGACATCGGCCGGTTGGGTCTCACGCCGGAGATCATGGCCCGCATTCCGGCTGAGGTGCTGCGGATCTACGTGCCCGGCCAAACCCTCGCCGACGCGTTGCCCGCGCTGCACGCGACCTACTGCGGTACCATCGCCTACGAAGTCGAGCACATCGGCAGCCATGAAGAGCGCATTTGGCTGCGCCAAGTCATCGAATCGGGACAGCACCGCCGGCCCCTTTCTCACGAGGGGAAGAAGCAGCTGTTGGCGCGTCTCACGGCGGTGGACGCGCTCGAGCGCTTCCTGCACAAGGCCTACCTCGGCCAGAAGCGGTTTTCGATCGAAGGACTCGACATGACCGTCCCGATGCTCGATTTCACGATCGAGCTCGCCGCCGCGCACGGGACTCGGAAGACGGTCATCGGCATGGCGCACCGCGGGCGGCTCAACGTGTTGGCGCACGTCGTGAACGTCCCGTACGAAACGATCCTCGCCGAATTCGAGGGCGGCCGCAAAGAGGAGACGCCGGAGAACGAAGGGGCGACCGCCGGGACCGGCGACGTGAAGTACCACCACGGCGCGGAAGGGGTGTACCACACCGCCACCGGCGCGGACATGGCGGTGAAGCTTTCACCCAATCCGAGCCATCTCGAATCGGTGAATCCCGTTGTCGAGGGCCGCACGCGCGCCAACCAGACGGATCGGACCACACCTGCGGCGGAACACGAGATCAACATCGCGCTGCCGGTGCTGCTGCACGGCGACGCGGCGTTCGCGGGCCAGGGCGTCGTTGCCGAGACCTTCAACCTCGCGCGGCTGCGCGGATACACGACCGGCGGTACGCTGCACCTGATTCTCAACAACCAGGTCGGCTTCACCACCGACCCGCGCGAGGGTCGCTCCACCGACTACTCGAGCGATCTGGCCAAAGGTTTTGATGTGCCGATCATCCATGTCAATGCCGACGATCCCGAGGCATGCCTGGCGGCGGTACGGCTCGCGATGATGTATCGCGAGAAATTCCATGGTGACGTCGTCATCGACCTGGTCGGCTATCGCCGCTACGGTCACAACGAAGCCGACGAGCCCGCGTACACGCAGCCGACGATGTACGAGCGCATCAAGCAGACCCCGGCGGTGCGGGAGAAGTACGCCGCGCAGCTCGTGCAGGAGGGCATCGTAGACTCGGGCGCGGCGGCGGCCGAAGCGGAGGCCGCCTATCAGCGCCTCGCCGCCGTCCAACAGGCGGTCAAGTCCGGCCAGCGGGCGGACGAGCCGCAGCGCATTACGCGCCAGAGCGCGCCCGAGCCTGCCACGGCCGTCGCCGCCGATCTACTCAAGAAGCTCAACGACCAGCTGCTCGCTATTCCGGACGGCTTCGCCGTGCATCCCAAGCTGTTGAAGCAACTCGAGCGCCGGCGCGACGCGCTCACGTCGAGCGAGGGGATCGAATGGGCGCACGCCGAGGCGCTCGCGTTCGCGTCGTTGCTGGTGGAGGGCACGCCCATCCGCCTGACGGGCCAGGACACCGAGCGCGGCACCTTCAGCCAGCGGCATCTCGTGCTGCACGACATCCACACCGGCAACCGCTACGCGCCGATCCAGCATCTGCCCGACGCGAGGACGCCCTTCGAGCTCCATAACAGCCCGCTCTCGGAATACGCATGCCTGGGATTCGAGTACGGCTACGCGGTGGAGGCGCAAAACGCGCTGGTACTGTGGGAAGCGCAGTTCGGTGATTTCGCGAACGGCGCCGAAGTGATCATCGATCAGTTCCTCATCGCCGGGCTGGCAAAATGGGGCGAGACGTCGCGGCTCGGGCTGCTGCTGCCTCACGGCTACGAAGGTCAGGGACCCGAGCACTCCAGCGCCCGACTCGAGCGGTTCCTCGCGCTCGGCGCCGAGGGCAACATCCGGGTGGCGAACTGCACGACGCCGGCGCAGTACTTCCATCTGCTGCGCCGCCAGGCGCTCCACACCGAGATCCGGCCGCTGGTCGTGCTGACGCCGAAGAGCCTGCTGCGGCTGCCCGCGGCGAACTCGCAGCTCGACGACCTCGTCCTCGGCAAGTTCCGGTCGGTCGTGTGGGACCGGGATCGGACCTGGCCCGAGAAAGTGACGCGTCTGCTGTTGTGCAGTGGGAAGATCTATTACGACATCATCGCGTCGCCGCGCCGCGCCGAGACGCCGCACGTCAAGATCGGGCGCATCGAGTTGCTCTACCCGTTCCCGGGGACGGAGATCGGCGAATACGCCCGCCGCTATCCAAATCTCAAGGAAGTCGTGTGGGTCCAAGAAGAGCCGCGTAACATGGGCGCGCGCAAGTTCGTGCTGCCGAAGATCCGGGAGGTGTTGCCCCCCGCAGTCGCGCTGCTGGACGTCTCCCGGCCCGAGCGCTCGAGCCCCGCCGAAGGCTATCCCGCGGCGCACAAGGCCGAGCAGGAGCGGATTGTCGCCGCGGCCTACGGCTCCTAACGCCAGCATGCTTCAGTTTCAGGCCGTTCTGCGTTACTCGATCTTCGGGCTCGTCGCGCTCTCAGCGCTCGTTGCGCTCGGCTCGTGGCTCCTGCGGACGCGTCGCGTTTCGCCCTTCGGTGTGCTGGGCCGGAGGCTGCGGTCGGTCACCGATCCGATCGTCCGGCCCGTCGAGCGGCGGTTGGTGCGGATGGGAGGGAATCCCACGCACGCCGGCGGCTGGCTCGTCGTCATCACCGCGGTGGCTGGAATCGTGCTGTTGTCGCTGATCGGCTGGCTGGTCGGGACATTCCAGACGGCAGGTGCCGCGGCGAGCGCCGGCCCGCGCGGCACCTTCAGGCTGATCGTCGACCTCGCCTATCGTATCCTGCTTGCGGCGTTGATCGTTCGCGTGATCGCTGCCTGGTTCGGCATGTTCCGCTACTCACGCTGGGTGCGGCCCACCTACATCCTCACCGATTGGATCGTCGAGCCGATTCGTCGAGTCGTGCCGCCGGTCGGCGCCGTCGATCTCAGCCCGCTCGTAGCGATGATGGTCCTGAGCATCCTGCGGCAAATCCTGCTGTCCATGTTGAGGGGGTAGACGGATGAGACTGCTCAAGGTGCTGGTCAGCTTCATCGTCGGCACGATCGCCGGCGCGGTGGGCAGCAAACTCTTCGGCCCGTTCGGGGCGATCCTAGGCTTTATCGCCGGAGGAGTGGCGGCGTGGTGGGTGGTACAGCGGATGGCACTGTTCGAATGATCAATGAACAATGATCATTGATCAATGATCGCTGATTATTGAGTACCGATCATTCGCATCCGCTCGCGGATGCGCGTCTCCATATCAGGGAATGCGGAGCGCAGCTGCTCGAGCACCACGCGCGCGGAGTCCGGTTTTCCCGTGGCGACGTACGCGTCGGCCCTCAAAAAGCCAATGCGGAGCTGCAGCCGGCGATCATCCGCGGGCACCGGGAACCGCGCGAGCGCGGCCAACGCCGCGCGACCGTTGTCCCTGTCGCGCACGAGCGATTCGATCGCAAGCAACCGGACGCTCGTATCGTTGGGGAACTCGCGCTCCAGCTGGGCGAAGAGCGCCGCCGCGCGCGCGCTGTCGTGCTGGGCCCGCGCCTGCTGCGCCGCCTGATACAAGCCCGCCAGATACAGCCGGTTGACGTCCGTCGTGTCACCCGACCGAATGCCGACGCCGCCGGCGTAGTCGTAGACGAGATCGCCGCCCTTGTCTGCGGCCTTGAGGATCGCGGCGAAGCCAAATATCCCCACCACACCCGAGCCCCACAGCGCGACGCGCGCGATCTGCACGCTGCGCTTCTTGGCGACGAGCGCGATGATCTCGAGCAGCGCGACGACCAGGAAGACGTTGCGCGCCCAATGCCCCGCGTCCTCATGATCCATGACCGCCTGCCGGACTCCCGGAATGCGCTCGACCGGCCCGTGCGCGTCCGTTCCTGAGTGCACAGCCAAGAATGCGGCGGCGGCGCCGAGGATCAGCAGCGTCGCGGCCCCGGGACCTGTAAAGGGCGCGCGACCGGTGAGGGAGACCCAGCGAAAGATCACGCCGACGCTGAGGAGCGCGATCGCGAAGTGGACGATGACTGGGTGGTACGCACCGATGTTGGGCATCGGCAAAAGATCAATGATGAATGATCAATGATCAATGACCAATGATCATTGAGCGTTCGCGCGCCGCTTAGCGGGGTCGAATGGCGTCGCGCACGATGTCGTCCACCGCAAACTTGATGAACTCCGCGCGCTTATCGAGCCGGCGCTGTGTCTCGGCGCGCACCTCACCGAGGCGCCGCTCGATATCCTTGATTTCGAAGAGGCGCAGCTGGTTCTCGTAGTCAAAATGCGCGGCAATCACCTTCTCGATCTGACTCCGGATCGACTCGCGCTGCGTGTCCGCAGCAGCGCGGTAGGCGCGTTGGAGCGTGCGGGCCATGTACTCGAGGCCGAACATCTGCGTAACCAGCGCCGCCCGTGTGCTATCGCGCCGCACGAGATTCTGGACCACGTCGAACTGCACAGTCAGCTGCGCCACCTCCTGCCAGTATGCTCCCAGGTCGTTGGCTTTCAGCGACTCGAGCCAGGCGACGTTTGTTTCCACCGAGCCCTGACCCCGCTGCATCGAAATCAGGTTCAGGAACGCGCGTGCCGCAGCCTCGGCTTCGCGGGGACGCTGCTCCGCGATCCGCTGGACCTGCATCTGCATCGCTTGCGGATTGGGCATCGGGCCCTGGTCCTGCGCGCGAACGGCGCTCGCGAGCAGCAGGCCCGCGCCTGCAAGCAACAATTGGCTAGTTCGGCAAGGCATACGACCGCTCCTGTTCCAGTCGAGTGAGTTGAGCATCGATGTCTACCACGGCGTTCCCTCCCGCGACGTAGCCCGCCGTAGCCGACCACACGGTCGTCGGATTCCAGCCGCGTGCGGCGACATTGCCAGAGGGCGGGGTGCGGGTGACTAGGACGCCGGCGACGGCAGCGGCAGCGACGAGCGCGCCGAGCGCGGCCCACCTCACGACGCGTGGCCGTCGTTCCGGCAGTGCAACCTCGAGCGCGACGCGCGCGCGCTCGAGCTGCGCCAGCTGGTCCACGCACGCTGCGCAAGCAGCGACATGTGACTCGATTTCGCTGCCGAGCGGCTCTGCAAGCTCGCCATAGGCGAGGAGCAGGAGCTGGTCTTCGGTCGGATGATTCATCGGTAGTTCTCCAATGCCGCGCCGATACGGGCGAGCGCGGCGCGCATTTGCGTCAACACTGTGCCGAGCGGCCGGTCCAGGCGGTCGGCGATCTGCTGGAACGTGACGCCGCGGTGCCGAAGCTCCACGACCTCACGTTGTGCGGGTGGGAGCACGCGTACCGCCTCTCGGACAGCGGCGCGTAGCTCGCGTTCCAAGAGTCGCGCGTCCGCCGCGTCAGCCAAGCGCGGCTCTCCCGACTCCAGCACGACCGCCGCGCGACGCCGCACGAGCTCACGCCGCAAGTGGTCGCGCCAGACATTGGCGGCGATGCGAAACAGATAGCCACGCGCGTTGCCGTTCAATGACAGCCGGGGTGACGCCGTCACGAGGCGCGCAGCCACTTCTTGCAGCATCTCTGCGGTCAAATCGGCGTCCCGGCAGCGCGCGCCGAGGAAGTTTCGGAGCGCCGGCGTGTGCTCCGCCAGGAGTTGTTCGGCCGCGATATGACTCATGGTCACCTAAGAGTACGCGCGAAGGGGGTTATTATTTTCCCTTGTGACTACCACCTTCCGAGCCCTCCTGGCCGACGGCCGCGTCCACGTCTTCGACGGGGCTATGGGCACGATGCTGTACGGCAAAGGCTTCTTCCTCAACGTCTGTTACGACGAGCTGAACCTGAAGCAGCCGCGCCTCGTGCAGGAGGTGCACGCGGCGTACGTGCGCGCCGGCGCCGAAATCCTCGAGACGAACACGTTCGGGGCCAACCCGCTCAAACTGAACAGCTACGGGCTGGCCGACGAGACGGAAAAGATCAACCGAACCGCCGCGGAGCTGGCGCGGGCGGCGTCGGGTGGTAAGGCGAGTGTCGTGGGCGCGATCGGGCCGCTCGGCATCCGCATCGAGCCGTTCGGTCCCACGTCAAAACTCGAGGCCCAGGCGCTGTTCGCCCGGCAAGTCCAGGGACTGCTCGGTGGCGGCGTCGACGGATTCATCCTCGAGACGTTCAGCGACATGGACGAAATGCACGCGGCACTGCTTGCGGTACGCGCCGCGTCCGACCTGCCGGTTGTTTGTCAGATGACGGTCGGCACCGACGGCCTCACGTATTACGGCACCGACCCTGACACGTTCACCAAGCAGCTGGCGGCATGGGGCGCGGATGTGATCGGGGTGAACTGCTCGGTGGGACCGGCGGGCGTGCTCGAAGCCGTCGAGAAGATGGTCAAGGCAACGGAGCAGCCGGTCTCCGGGCAGCCGAACGCCGGTCTGCCCAAGGATGTCGGCGACCGCAAGATCTACCTCGCCTCCCCCGAGTATATGGCGAGCTACGCGCGGCGCATGATCGAAGCGGGCGCGCGCTTCGTCGGCGGTTGCTGCGGCTCGACGCCGGAGCACATCAAGAAGATTCGAGACTACGTCGCGAGCGTCGTGCCGCGCCAGCCGAGTGCCGTCGTCTCACGCGCGCAGGTGCAGGCGCCGCCCGACATCACGCCGGTGCCGCTCGCCGAGAAGTCGCACTGGGCGGCGAAGCTCGCGCGGGGTGAGCTCGTCACGAGCGTAGAGATCGTGCCGCCCAAGGGCGTGGATCCGAAACCGATGCTCGAGCAGGTGCGCGCGCTGAAAGCCGCGGGCGTCGACGCCGTGAACGTGCCCGACGGGCCGCGCGCGCAAAGTCGTATGGGCGTGCTGCCGTCGGCACTCTTGATCGAGCGCGAAGTCGGGATGGAGACGGTGATCCACTACTGTTGCCGCGACCGCAACCTCCTCGGCATGCTCTCCGACATCATCGGCGCTCATGCCGCGGGGCTGCGCAACATCTTGATCATCACGGGCGATCCGCCCAAGATGGGACCGTATCCCGAAGCGACGGCGGTGTTCGACATCGACTCGATCGGGCTGACGAATCTCGTCTACCGCCTGAATCAGGGACTCGATCCCGGGAACAACCCGCTGGGCGGCGCCACCAGGTGGGCGATCGGCGTCGGGGTGAACCCCGGCGCGAGCGATCTGGATCGCGAGCTGTCGCGCTTTGCGTGGAAGGTGGACGCGGGAGCGGAGTTCGCCGTCACGCAGCCGGTGTTCGACGCGCGCCAGCTCGAAGCGTTTCTGACGCGCGTCGAGCAGTTCAAGACGCCGATCGTCGCCGGTATCTGGCCGCTCATCTCGCTCCGCAACGCCGAGTTTCTGGCGAACGAGGTGCCGGGCGTGTCGGTGCCCGACGAAGTGTTGCAGCGCATGCGGAAGGCGCAGGAAAGAGGAAAGGAAGCCGCGCTTGCCGAGGGTGTGGCGATCGCGCGCGAGATGTTCACGAAGGTGAAGCAACTGGTGCAGGGAGTCCAGGTGAGCGCGCCGTTCGGACGTGTCGAGGTGGCGCTGCAGGTATTTCAGTAGATACCATCCCGGAGCCATGCCGGAGCTCCCCGACATCACGATCTATCTCGAAGCGCTGGAGCCGCGCATCGTCGGCCAACCGCTCGAGCGCGCGCGCATCGTCAGTCCGTCGCTGCTGCGCACCGTCGATCCACCGCTGAGCGCGGCAGAAAGCCGCAGGGTCGTGGGACTGCGACGCCTGGGGAAGCGCATCGTGTGGCAGATGGACGGCGACATCTTCCTCGTCTTCCATCTGATGATCGCCGGTCGCTTCAAGTGGCGGCCCGAAGGCACTCGCCCACCGGCCAAAGTCGGCCTCGCGTCGTTCGACTTTCCCTCCGGAACGCTGCTGCTCACAGAGGCGAGTCCTAAGAAACGCGCGTCGTTGTACGTCGCACGCGGCGAGGCAGGGTTGGCCGCGCATGACCCCGGCGGGCTGGACGTCCTAGGCGCCGACGTCGCGGCGCTCAGGATGCGGCTGGAATCCCAGTCGCATACGCTCAAGCGCGCACTCACCGATCCCCACCTCTTCGATGGCATCGGCAACGCGTATTCAGACGAGATTCTCCACGCGGCGAAGCTCTCGCCGTTTCAACTCTCGACCAAGCTCTCGGATGAGGAGGTCGCGCGACTGCACGGCGCCACGCAGCGCACGCTGCGGGAATGGATCGATCGTCTACGCAACGAGGCTCGCGGCGATTTCCCCGAGAAGGTCACCGCGTTCCGC
>Ga0137380_10003159_pt1 | contig 14287 bp, 15 predicted proteins | sample SagtaG_17_FD_104809 | JGI IMG/M metagenome (GOLD analysis project Ga0137380, IMG submission 104809) | Vadose zone soil microbial communities from Sagehorn Ranch, Mendocino, California, USA - Sage2_L_100_16 metaG | ecosystem: Environmental > Terrestrial > Soil > Vadose zone | place: USA...
ATGGCCGGTCTTCAGCTCGCCGTTGTCCGGCTGCGCCCAGGACAGGGGCGACGTCTGCGCCAGCTTGGTGGCCGTCACCCCGGCGGGGAGGGAGCTCTTGATCTCGACCGAAGACGCGATCGGGAAGAACGTCTGGAAGCGGAAGGTCTTGGTGATCGGGTGGAACTCGTCGTAGCCGTCGGCCGGCACCAGAGGGACGAGGTAATCGCCGCCGAACAGACGCGACACCTTGTCGACGACGACGTCGTTCCTGACCGACACGCCGTACGCGGCGAGCACGTTGCCCAGGCCGGGGTCCGTCTCGGGGTCCTGCAGGTAGAGCAGATGCCCGCCCTTCTGCAGGAAATCCTGGATCATCCTGACTTCCGCCTCGAGGAACGGCTTCTGGGGACCGGCGACGGCCACCACGGTGGCATCCTGGGGCACTCCCTGGCTCAGGACCAGGGGCTTCACCGTGTAGTGCTGCTTCTCCAGCTCTCCCTTCAGAAGGCTCGCGCCGTTGCGCTCGCTCACGCTCAGGTCGCGCTCGCCGTGACCGGTCGTGAAGTAGAGCACCCGCTCGCGATCCTTCGTGACCTTGATCATCGCGTTGGTCAGCGACTCCTCGTCCGGTGTGCTGGTGCGGCTCTCGTTCTTGCCGCTCTCGACGACGATCGTCCCGTACTCCGTGATGCCGTACCGCTTGGCGTCGCCCGGATGGGTGTCGGGGTCGATGTAGCGGACGCTCAGCTTCGGGCTGTGATACCGGTACTCGGCCAGGAGGTCCTCGAGCTTCTGGCGGGTCGGCTCCGCCTCGCGGTAGAAGGCGGTGACGGTCACCTCGCGCGGCAGCGATTCGAGTATCTTGACCGTCTGCTCGCTGAGCGAGAACGACTTGGTCTCCGTCAGATCGAAGCGCCTGTGGTGGCGGGCCGAGAGGAAATTCACCAGGACGATCACCGCCAGGACGGTCAGGGCATAGCCGGCGCTCGCCCCCGCGGCGCGCGCCTTCTTTCCCTGCAGGGCGGCGATGACGCGGTCGCGGTTCAGCAACAGACCCGCGACCACGAGGGCGAGCCCGAAGGCGCCGACCGCCAGGACGTACGTCGCGTGCTCCGGCACCATACCGTAGACCACGACGGCGAGGGCCAGCAGGATCGCCCCGAGTCCCCAGCCGATCCCCTTCAGGAACTTCACCCCGGCTCCCCTAGCCGCGCCATTTGCGCGACTCGACGATGCGCTGGGTCATGAACAGCGAAAAGAAGATGACGCTCAGGTAGAAGACCACGTGCTCGGTGTCGAGCAACCCCTTCCGGAAATCCTGGAAGTGCTCGGTGATCGACAGCTTGTTCAGGAGGTCGCCCAGCGTCGGCCCGCCCGTCCCGAGGTGCAGCTTCTCCCACAGCCCGAACGTCGCCGAGTTCATCAGGCTCGCCACGGTGACGGTCGCCGAATCGGCCACCCAGCCGATCGCCCAGAGCATCAACAGGGCGCCGAAGGCGCCGACCGCGGCGATGATCTGGTTCTCGGTCATGGCCGAGACCAGGAGCCCCACGCCGAGGAACGACAAACCCATCAACAGCACGCCGAGGTAGCCGACCAGGGTGGGCCCCATGTCCGGCTTGGCGCTCGTCGCCATGATCAGGACCGGGTAGCTGAGGGTCACCGCCAGCATCACGGCCAGGAGGAAGGCCGCGCCCAGGTACTTCCCGAGAATCACCTGGCCGCTGGTGAGCGGGCAGGTGAACAGCAGCTCCGCCGTGCCGGTCCGGCGCTCCTCGGCCAGAAGACGCATCGTCACCACCGGGATCATCAGCAGGAAGATGACTCCCATGCTGCCGAACAGCGGCCGGACGACCATGTCGTTCACGTTGAGCTGGTTGAAGACGTACGGGTTGTTGCCGTACTGCAGGCAGAGGGCCGAGAACCGGACCAGCGACGCCCAGAAAATATAGCCGCTGAGCATCAGGAAGACGCCCACCACGACGTACGCCAGGGGCGACGTGAAATAGGTCCGGACCTCCCGCCAGGCGATCGCCAGGACGTTCCTCAAGCCGCCTCCTCCCCCCGGATGATGCGGATGAAGATGTCCTCGAGGCTCAGGGTGATCGGGCGCATCTCGAGGAGGCCCCAGCCGTGGGTCACGGCCGCCTGGGCGATCTGCTCGCGCACGTCGCGCGTCCACTCCGTCTCGACCACGAACGCGCCGTCCTGCCCGCCCTCCCGGATCACCGCCAGCACGCCGGGGATGGCGCGGATCGTGCCCTCGACGCCGTCGCCGGCGCGCGCCAGACGCAGGGCGACGCGCCGCGTCCTCTCGCCGCGCGCCGCCAGCTGCTCGAGCGTCTGGTCCGCGGCGATCTTCCCCTCGTTGATGATCAGCACCCGGTTGCAGGTCATGGTGACCTCGGCCAGGATGTGCGTCGAGAGGATGACCGTCTGCGCGCCCGCGAAGCTCTTGATCAGCTGCCGGATCTCGCGGATCTGCGACGGGTCCAGCCCGACCGTCGGCTCGTCGAGGATCAGGACGTCCGGCTCGTGCAGGATCGCCTGGGCCAGGCCGACGCGCTGCTGGAACCCCTTCGACAGGTTGCCGATCAGCCGCCCGGCCACCGGGGGCAGGCCGCAGCGCTCGATCGCCCGGTCCACCCGGGCGCCTATCTCCTTGCGCGGCACCCCGCGGATCGTCGCCACGAACCGCAGGAAGGGACGGACCAGCATGTCGCTGTAGAGCGGCGGGTGCTCCGGCAGGTAGCCGATGCGCCGCTTCGCCTCGATCGGGTGTTCCTGCACATCGAACCCGGCGACCCGCGCCGTCCCCGAGGTGGGTGGCACGTAGCCCGTCAGGATCCTCATGGTGGTGGTCTTGCCGGCCCCGTTCGGACCGAGGAAGCCGAGGATCTCCCCCCGGCTGACGGAAAAGTCGATGCCGTCGACCGCCGCGCGATCGCCGTACCTCTTTGTCATCCCGGCCACTTCGATCATGAGGCCTCGTCCGATGGTCCCTGTGGCGCTCTGAGCGGGAACACCTTAGCAGAGGATCGGCGGAATTCCCACCCAGGATCGTCCCGGAGAAAAAGGGCGCTACCGTACCGTGAGCCGACCTCTGTGTCAATATGGACCCCGGCGCGGGGCGACCGCGTGCATCGAATCGCCCGAGCCATGAAGCCCTCGACATGAGAATGGACCGGATCATCCCGAGGCGTCTGCGGGGCGTTGTCCTCGGCGGGGTCGCGTTCGCCGTGTTCGCCAACACCCTCGGCTTTGATTTCGTCTACGACGACAGGAGCCAGATTCTCAAGAATCCCTGGATCTGGAGGGCCCGGTTTCTCCCCAACCTGGTCAGCCGGGCGGTCTGGTCGTTCAAGGGCGATCTGCCCTCCAACTACTACCGGCCCGTCCAGACGCTGCTGTACTTCCTGGCGGCGCATCTCGGGGGGCGGCACCCGTTCGGGTTCCATCTGGCCAGTGTCCTCGCCCACGCTCTGTCCACCGGCATGGCGTTCGTCCTCCTGCGCCGCATGACCACCGAGCCGCGGGCGGCCCTCGCGTCGCTGCTGTTCGCCGTCCACCCGGCCCACGTCGAGTCGGTGGCCTGGATCGCGGGCTCGACCGACGTCAACTGTGCCTTCCTGTTCCTCTCGGGTCTGGTGGTCTGGTCGATGGCGCTCGAATCGACCGGCCGGCGCAGCACGGTCCTGGCCCTGTGTTTCGGAACGCTGTTCTTCCTGGCCCTCTGGGCGAAGGAGACGGCCGTGGTCATGCCGGTCCTCGCCCTCGCATTGACGTGCGCTCCACCGGGCGCCGGGGGGCAGCCGTTGCGTCGTGACGCCTCCCCGCGGCGGCGCGACGCGCTCCGACTGGCGGCGATCGGCGCCGGCTTCTTCGGCCTGTACCTGGCCCTGCGACTGGCCGCCCTCGGTGGTCTCTGGACGCTGAACCGGCATCCGGAGCTGTCATCGATGGACCTCGCCGCGAGCGGGCTGGCGCTGCTGCCGCGCTACTGTCTCGTGGCCTTCTTCCCCTGGAACCTGGTACCCGACAGGGTCTTCGTGCCCGCTTCGGGACTGTCCGATCCCCTCGCGATCGGCGGGGCGGCGATTCTTGCGGGCGCCCTCGCCATCACGGTCGCCCTGCGTCGCACCGCGCCCGCCGCCGCCTTCGCGATCGCGCTGTTCATCCTGCCGCTCCTGCCCGTGCTCCAGGTGCAGTACGTGGGCTCCAATGCCCAGGCGGATCGCTACCTGTACATCCCGGCGCTGGGGGCGTGCCTCCTGGTGGTCGAGTCGGCGGCCGGGGTGCTGCGTCCGTTTCCGGAGCACCTCGGGAAGAAGGGTCTGGTCTGGGGCTGCGCTCTGCTCGCCCTGGCGGCGGCCATCCGGACGGTGAGCGCGTCCCCGATGTGGCGGGACGACGAGACGCTCGCAAAGACCGGCATCGCACTGGAGCCGCGTTCCGTCAATATGCGGCTCCTGCTGATCGGCGTCCTGGACGGGGCGGGCCGGACCGAGGAGGCCTTCCGGGTCGCCGAGGAGTCCGCACGGCTCCTGCCGGGCGATCGTCTCGTGGCGGCTTCGCTCGCCGGCATGCGGGCCCAGCACGACGCGAAAACGCCCCAGGAGCAGATCGCCATTCTTCAGACGGCGATCTCCGCCGATCCGCTCCACCCCTATCTCTGGGCCAGCCTGTCCGCCGCCTGCCTGCGCGCCCGCCTCTACGAGCGCGCCGAAGCGGCGGCGGAGAAATCCCTCCGGCTGGACCCCTCCGGGGTGGAGGCGATCATCAATCTCTCCTCGGCCCGCGGGGCCCTCGGGGATCCCGCCGGCCAGGAGAAGGAGGCGCGCCGGGCGCTGGAGATCGATCCGGAATCGACCCTGGCCTGGCTGGAGCTGGGCGCCGCCCGGCTTCGCCAGAACGACTTTGCGGGCTTCGAAGACGCGATACGCCGGGCCGCCGATCGGGATCCCGGCAACGGACGGGCCCACTTCTACCTGTCGTACATCGCCTCGATGAGACACGACCCGGACGGCGCGATGCGGGAAGCGGAGCAGGCGGTCCGTCTCGAACCGGAGGATTCCTCCCTGTGGAAATGGATCGGCGTGCTCCGGGCTCGGCGCGGCGAGCGCGAGGCGGCGCGGGACGCCTGGAGCCGGGCGCTCGCCCTGAAGCCGGGCGACCCCAAGGTCACGCTCTGGCTGAAGCGACTCGGGGACGCGGCGGGAGGGGTCTCACCGGACATGGAAGGCACGCCGCCGGATTGACCGGCGCGCGAAGTCAGGGGGTCGCCGCGCCGCCCGGCGGTCTCCTCGACTCCGACGCGACCTCGGCAAGGTATCCCTGTCCGATGGCGTAGAGCACCATCACCTGGCGATCAGTGATCGGGAACCAGGTGGACGTCTCTGTGCTGACCTTGAGGAACGGCAGGAAGCGCGTCAGGGAGAGCAGGCGTGCGGCCGCGGCGGGCAGCGGATCCAGCAGGGTCCGCTCGATGCGGTCGGATCGGGTGGTGCCGGTGGTGTCGCTCGCGCCGATCAGGTAGCGCACGCGGTGGCCGTCCCTGAGGCCGAGCCACTTGACGCTCCGATCCCAGGTGATGAAGTCCCCCGCGACGGCCCAGCGGGCCCCGGCGATCTCTCCCTCGAGAAGCCGCCCCGACGGATACAGAGGATCCGGAACCAAGCGGACGGAGACCCTGGCCCAGCCCGAGCGGCGCGCTTCGATCTGGCCGACCCGGACGGTCGTTTCGCTCGGTTGGAAGTCGGCCTGGGCGAGAGCGACAAAGGCGAGACCGGCGCCGAACAGGAGCACCGGGATCTCGAGCAGGAGGCCGAGAAGGCGGTCCTGGATGGTGCCGCTGTGGTAGGGCGCGCCGTAGGTGAAGCGCGCGCGCACGGCCTGGAGAAGACGCCAGCCGCCGCGCGCGCACAGGGCGATGCCGGCGATCGAGATCAGGACCGCGAGGATCTCCAGCCGGCCGATTCCGCCCATGACGGGCGGATCGTATGCCCCTCACTTTCCCGCGTCAACGAGCGAGTGCTCCCCCCGCGCTTGACCGCGACGGTCCGGTCGCGGATACTGCGCGCCCGGAGCCGGGGGCCCCGGGTCATCGACCAGCCGACGCGACGGAGGACGACGATGCACAGGTGCCGGTTCACGAGCAGCTGGGGGGGCGTGGCGCGCTGCGGCGAGCCGGCCTACCGTCTCGGCTTCTGCCGTTTCCACTTCGACTGCTACGTGCGCGGGGAGATCGACATCCGGGGGGTCATCTCGGAGCGGGTCACCGACCAGCAGCGACGGCGCCGGATCAATTTCCACGCGCTGCCGCCGGAGCGGACGACGTCCTCCGCGGCCTGAACGGCTTCACCTGGTACAGCCAGACCGCCCGGTTGTGCTCCTTCAGGTTGGTTGAGAAGAAATGACGCCCCGTGTTCATGGAGACGAAATACAGATAATCGGTGCCGGCGGGCTCGACCGCGGCCTGCAGCGCCGCGGAGCCGGGGTTGCCGATCGGCCCCGGCGGCAGACCGGAGTAGCGGTAGGTGTTGTACCGCGAGTCGATCTTCAGATCGTTCTTCCTGATATTGCCGTCGAAGCTGTCGCGCATTTCCAGGGCGTAGATGACGGTCGGATCGCACTGCAGCCGCATCCCCAGTCTCAGCCGGTTGTAGAAGACGGAGGCGACCAGCGGGTCCTCGTCGGAGTGGGCCGTCTCCCACTCGACCATCGACGCCAGGGCCACCGCCTCGCGGACCGTCAGCCCGCGCGCCGCCGCCTTCTCGATCCAGGACGGCTGGAAGACCTCGCGGAAGCGGGCCACCATCATCGCCACAATCGCCTTGGGCGTCGTCCCCTTCTGCAGGGTGTAGGTGTCGGGGAACAGGTACCCCTCGAGGTCGGTCGCCTCGGGATCGAGATCGGCGATCAGGGAGACGTCCCGGAACGCGTCGTCGTATTCCTGCTCGGACCCGAAGCCCGCGCGCACGAACAGCGCGAAGACCTCTTCCGAGCGCACGCCCTCCGGAATGGTCACCCGGTGGTAGTAGACGTCGCCGGAGATCAGCTTGTCGAACACCTCGCCCGGCGTCATCGGCCGGATAAAGTAGTACTCACCCGCCTTGATGCCGAGGACGCGGCCCGTCAGCCTCAGGTAACCGAGGGCCAGCGCCGAGCGCTGGATGATGCCGTGCTCCTCGAGAATCTGCACGGCGCGCGACGCGCCGGTCCCCTCCGGGATCTCGACGATGGCGAACGAGGCGCCGTAACCCCGGTACGGGATCGAGGCCCACAGGAAGATCTGCGCGGAGACCGTCAGGGCGATGACCAGGACGACGCCGGCGCTGGCGCCCAGCAGCCAGTGATCGCGGAGCCAGTGCGGCAGACGGCTCATTCCGTCACCGACCCGACCCGGGCGTCCAGGTAAGCCTGCAGGACGATCACCGCGGCCACCTGGTCGATCACCCTCCGGCGGCGCGCCCGGCTGACGTCACCGGAGATCAGGATCCTCTCCGCCTGGACGGTCGTCAGCCGCTCGTCCCACGGTATGACCGGAAGCCGGGTCGCCCCGCGGATCTTCCCGATGAACGCCTCGGTGATCCGCGCCCGCGCCCCCCGTCCCCCGTTCATCTCGAGAGGCAGACCGACGACGATGCGCCGCACGTCGTGCTCGCCGATGATCGCCCGGATGCGGTCGAGATCGCGCGCCCAGGTGGTGCGCGTCAGGGTCATGAGAGGCCGGGCCGTGACACCCATCGGATCACTCAGCGCGAAGCCGATCCTGCGATCGCCGTAGTCGAGAGCCAGGGTGCGTCCGGGATGTCCCCCGTTGCCCGCTTCGTCACGCGTGTCGCCCATGGCCGTAAGGTATACGCCGGGGCAGGGCAGGTCAAGGAACCCGGCGCCCTGCCGGGACTCACCGCCGGGCGCGCTTTTCGTCCCAGTGCCTGATCTTCGGGATGTATTCGGCAGGCTTGAAGTCCGGGCTGTTCTCCGTGCTGTGGCAGGTGACGCAGAAGGAGGTGTCGGTGCGGCCGAATCCCTGCTGGAACTGGTCGGGATGGCGGCTGGAGGGGCCGTGACACGACTCGCAGCCGACGTTCACCAGGAGCGGGGTCGCCAGGGGGCTGAGATAGCCGTGCGACAGGCCGTAGCCGACGGTGTGGCAGCCCAGGCATTTCGGGTTGTACTCCTGCTTGTTGGCGATCAGCGTCTGGAAGGCGCGGGCGTGGCCCGACCTGGCCCACACGGCGAACGCCTGCTCGTGGCAGGGCGCGCAGCGATCGGAACCCGTGTAGGTGAGCGCCTGCGCCAGCGCCGCGGCGGTCGAGGTGGGTCCGGCGGGCGTGCGGGGGGCGGGGGACGTGGGCGGCGCCGGCGACCCGGCGGGCGCGAACGGGCTCTGGCTCTCCGTCTGCGTCTTGTTGTAGTCGTTGATCGCGACCTTCACCGTCTCCTGAATCTTCGCCAGATCGGGGTCGTCGGGCCACTCGCGCGTCAGGCCGATGAGGGCCCGCTGCGTCGAGGCGATCGCCTTCTTGGCGTCGAAATAGAGGCGCACCTCGCCGAGGAACTTCCCCTGGTCGCCCGCGTAAAGGACCCGGGCCCGCCCGATCTGCGTGTCCTCCGGGAAATCGTCGGTGCGCGTCTGCACGCCGGTCTTGCCCGGGTTCGAGTCGCCGCCCAGGACCAGGTCGATCTCCCTGGCCTTCTTCGGCAGCAGCCGTGCCTGGTCGAGATCCATCGCCACGAGCGCCACGATCACGTCCGCCTTCTGCCGCAGCGCCGGCACGCGTTTCTCGACCGCCGCGAGCGGGTCGATGGTGACGATGCTGCGGCCCCCCGGGACCTCCTTGAGGAAGGCGGGGTCGTGCCGGGTGAGACCGATGAACCCGATGCGCACCTCCTTGATCTTGGCGCCGTCGCGCACCGCGGTCCTGACGACCGTCGTCGCGGCGATCACGGGCTCGCCCGTCGCCTTCCAGACGATGTTGGCGGAGACGAACTCGAAGCGCGCTTTCTTCTGGCGCTCCAGAAACGCGTCGTACCCGTTCGCGAGGTCACGCAGGGACAGATTGGACACCTTGTAGTCCATGGCGTTCATCCCGTCGATCAGGGCGTCGGTCTGCATGCGGCCCTGAGGCGTCGGGTCGCCGGTGAAATCACCCGCATCGACGAACAGGATGGGAGTGGCGGGATAGGTCGCTTTGAAGACGCCCCGGTAACCGGCCCTCCGGGCCAGCCCTCCGCGAGGGTTATGCGGTCAGCCGCACGGCTCGATGTAGCCGATCACCTGATCGGTGAACACCAGATCGAGATCGGGCGCGGGGCCCGCCGGCAGGGGGGCCGCGACCTCCGGCGCCGACGGCGTCTCGGTCGAGAGGCCCGCCGCGGCCTCAGTCGACCGGGGAGCGACCGGTGCGGGGGGCTCGCGGAGAGAGCGCGCCCGGACCGGCGCGCGGGCCGCGAGACCGATCGCCGCGATGACGACGGCCGGAACCACGGCCGTGAAGACGACCCACGAGGCGTATGGATTCCGCCGCGCCACGAGCCCTCCGCCGGACGATGACTGCCGAGACTCCGCTGGGCCCGGTGATTATAGGGTCCGTCCGCCGGCCGGTCAAACACCCTCCGGCCCCGGGAATCCCCCCGCCGCCCGGGAGCAGGCGCGCGGGGAGCGCGTTGCGCCCGCCGCCCGCGATCCGCTAAAGTGACCCGCCGCCCGGACGTCCCGGGCGCTCACCCGGCGCCGGCCGGCGAGGAGGGCAGTCTCCATGGAGAACAAACCGCCGCAGGAGATCCAGCTCCGCGCCCGGATCGACGACTCCGTCGCCGAAGGGATCTACGTCAATTTCGGCAGCATCGTGCACAACCGTTCGGAATTCATCCTGGACCTGGGGCGCATCGTCCCGGGGAAGCCCGAGGTCAAGATCCTCACGCGCGTACTGACCACTCCGCTGCACGCCAAGCAGCTCTGCCGCGCCCTGGCGCAGAACATCGAGCAGTATGAGAAGACGTTCGGCGAGATCCCGGGCGTCGACGACGTGTCGAAGCGGGTGGGGTTCTAGGAGCCTGGGATGGCGCGCTCGGGTCTGCAGTTCTGGCACCTGGTCGTCATCGTGATTCTGGCCGGGATGCTGGGGACGGCGGCGGGCGACGTGCTCGCCAAGGGGTTCCCCGACTCCTCCGTGTCGCGATTCCTATCGGCGGGGGTCACGATCGGCACGCAATCCCCCTGGGACCTCGACCTGCGCATCGTCACGCTGACCGCCGGCGTGGTGCTGCGGCTGACCGTGCTCGGGGCGGCCGCCGCCCTGGCCGCGCTCGTCCTGTTCTTCCGCCGTCTCTGACGCCTTCCGATGCGCGCCCGCGCCCTCGTGCTGGTCTCCGCCTCGCCCCGCCGCGCGCACCTCCTCCGCCTGGCCGGCCTGGAATTCACGGTGCGCCCGTCGGAGGTCGAGGAGACACCGCTTCCCGGGGAATCTCCCGGCGTCATGGCGGAGCGCCTGGCGGTGCTCAAGGCGAGGGCCCTGCCGCCCTCCGGCTCGCCGGCCCTGGCGATCGCCGCCGACACCGTCGTCGCGATCGGAGACGCGGCCCTGGGCAAGCCGAGCGACCCGCGGGACGCGCGGCGCATGCTCGGGCTCCTCGCCGGCCGCACTCACGAGGTGATCACGGCCCTGGCGCTGCGCGCCCTCCCGGAGGACACGCTCACGTGCGAGCGCGCGCTGTCGCGCGTCACCTTCGCGCCGATGTCGGCGGACGAGATCGACTGGTACGTCCGCACGGGTGAAGGGATGGACAAGGCCGGCGCCTATGCCCTGCAGGGCATCGGCGCTCTGTTCGTCCGATCCATCGAAGGGAGTTACACGAACGTGATCGGTCTGCCGCTCGACCGCCTCTATCCGCACCTCCGCCGGCTCGGGCTGCTCCCGGCGTCCCCCCGGAGCGGCACCTGACGATCGGCGCTCCCGCGCCCCGCGTCCCCTCCATCGTGACACGGATGCCCGCCGGACCTTGCCGATGCAGGCTCCGCCACCCTAGATTTTCATGGGCCACTCTGGACAAAGGAGCGCGCGACACGGCATGGAATCGACGGTCCTGGAAGCCTACGAGAAGCTGATCACGGTCCGCATCAACGGCAAGGACTACGAGGTGCCGGAGAACAACACGCTCCTGCGCGTCCTGCAGTTCATGAACCTCGACCTCGCCTACAGCAAGTACTGCTGGAACGGCGACTGCCGCAACTGCGCCTTCCGCTACGTGTCGCGCAAGACGGGCAACGAGGTCGAAGCCCTCGGCTGCCAGATGCGCTGCTTCCCCAACATGGTCATCCAGCGCCTCCCCGAGGGGGTGGACCTGAACTAGGTTGTTTCCAGCGCAGGACGGGGTTGCGGGCGGCGCCCACCTCGTCCAGACGCCGCACCGGAGTGGTGTGCGGCGCCGCTCGGACGAGCGCCGGATCGCGGCGGGCCTCCTCGCTGATGCGGCGCATGGCCTCGACGAAGGCGTCGAGCTCCTCGCGGCTCTCGCTCTCGGTCGGCTCGATCATCATCGCCCCCTTGACGATCAGCGGGAAATAGATCGTGGGCGGATGGAAGCCATAGTCCATCAGGCGCTTGGCGATGTCGAGGGTGCGCACGCCCGTGTCCTCGAGATGGCGATCCGAGAACACCACCTCGTGGAGCGACGGCTCGCTGTACGGCAGGTGATACACGTCCTCCAGTTTGCGCCGGATGTAGTTGGCGTTGAGGACGGCGGTCTCCGACATGCGCCGGAGCCCGTCGGGCCCCAGCGCCAGGATATAGGTATAGGCGCGCACGAACATCCCGAAATTGCCGTAGAACGAGCGGACTCTGCCGATGCTCTTCGGGCGGTCGTGCTTGAGGAAAAAGACCGGGCCCTCCTTTTCGATCGTGGGGATTGGCAGGTACGGCTCGAGAGGGCGCCGGACTCCGACCGGCCCCGCGCCCGGCCCTCCCCCGCCGTGCGGGGTCGAGAAGGTCTTGTGCAGGTTGATGTGGTGCAGGTCGACGCCCATGTCACCGGGACGCGCCACGCCGACGAAGGCGTTCAGGTTGGCGCCGTCCATGTACAGGAGCGCGCCCTTCGCATGGACCGCCTGCGCGATCTCGCGGATCTCGGTCTCGAAGACTCCGAGGGTGTTCGGGTTGGTCAGCATCAGGAGGGCGACGTCCTCCGACATGCGGCGGCGCAGCGCCCCGAGATCGATGCAGCCGCGCTCGTTGGAGGCCATCTGCTCGACCCGGTAGCCGGCGATGCGGGCGCTGGCCGGGTTGGTGCCGTGCGCCGAGTCGGGGATCAGGACCACCTGGCGCGGATTGCCGCGCTCGCTGTGGTAGGCGCGGACCATCATGATCGCGGTCAGCTCTCCCTGGGCCCCGGCCGCCGGCTGCAGGGTGAAGCGATCCATGCCGCAGATCGCGCACAGGGCGCGCTCCAGGTCGTGCATCAGCCGCAGGCAGCCCTGCGCGGCGGATTCGGGCAGCTGCGGGTGCGCCTCGGCGAACCCGGGCAGACGGGCCACCTTCTCGTTGATCTTCGGGTTGTACTTCATGGTGCAGGAGCCGAGCGGGTAGAGTCCGAGGTCGATGGCGTAGTTGAGGCGGGACAGGCGCGTGTAGTGGCGCGCCACCTCGACCTCGCTCAGCTCGGGGAACCCCTCGATCTCGGTGCGCGTGTAGCGCGCGTCGAGGTCGAAGCGCTCCGGCTGCGGCACATCGAGGGGCGGCAGGGCGAAGCCGCGCCGTCCGGACCTCGACAGCTCGAACAGGAGCTTCTCGGCGGGCCTCAAGCTGCGCGGCTCCATCAGGCGAGCCTCCCGAGCTCTTCCGCCAGGCGGTCGATCTCGGCGCGCGGGTTGGTCTCGGTCACGCAGACCAGCAGGTCGCGCTCCATGCCGGGAAAGTAACGGGACAGCGGGATTCCCGGTATCAGACCGCGGTCCGCCAGGGCGCGCACCGCCTGCCCGGCGGGGACCGGCAGGCGGACGGTGAACTCGTTGAACACCGGCGCGGCGTACGGCAGCCCGCAGCCGCGCGCGGCCCCCAGCGTCTTCTGCGCGTACGCGGCCCGCGCGTGGTTGTGCACGGCCAGCTCGCGCAGGCCCCGCCGGCCCACGACGGCGAGGAAGATCGAGGCCACCAGGGCGCACAGCCCCTCGTTGGTACAGATGTTCGAGGTCGCCTTCTCGCGCCGGATGTGCTGCTCGCGCGTCGACAGCGTCAGCACGTAGCCGCGCCGGCCGTCCACGTCACGCGTCTCCCCGACGATTCGCCCGGGCATGTTCCGCAGGAACGCCTGGCGCGCCGCCAGGAATCCGAGGTAGGGGCCTCCGTAGGACAGCGGCACTCCGAACGAGTGCCCCTCCCCCACCACGATGTCGGCCCCCTGCCGCCCCGGTCCCTTCAACAGGCCGAGCGCGACCGGCTCGGCGACCGCGACGATCAGGTGCGCCTTCGCCTCCCGGGCCACGGACGCGAGCGCCTCGACATCCTCCAGGCAGCCGAAGAAGTTGGGATGCTGGATCACCAGCGAGCCGGCCTGCCCTTCGCGGAAGGCCCGCCGGGCGGCCTCCGGGTCGGCGGTGCCGTCGGGACGGGCCCCGAAGGTCGCGAGGCCGACATCCAGGTTCGCGAGATAGGTGCGGCACACCTGGACGTACTCGGGATGCACGCGGTCGGAGACCAGCACGCGGCCGGCGTGGCTGGTCCTCTCCGCCATCAGGACCGCCTCCGCCAGGGCCGAGGCCCCGTCGTACAGGGAGGCGTTGGAGATGTCGAGCTCCGTGAGCTGGCAGATCAGGGTCTGGTACTCGAAGATCGATTGCAGCGTGCCCTGGCTGATCTCCGGCTGGTAGGGCGTGTACGAGGAGTAGAACTCGGCCCGACCTGTCAGGTGGTCGACCAGCGCCGGGCTGTGATGCCTGTAGGCCCCGCCGCCCAGGAACTGGGCGGAGACATCGGGCTGCCGGTTCTCCCCCGCCCGCGCCGACAGGTCGGCGAGAAGCTCCTGCTCCGCCAGGGCGCGCGGCAGGGACAGAGGCTCCTGGAGGCGCAGGGGACCCGGGATCGAGGCGAACAGATCCTCGATCCGGGCGGCGCCGATGTCGCGCAGCATCGCCTCCCGGTCGGCGTCCGACGCCGGTATGTAGCGATGGCCGTCACCCATTTCAGTTGGATTCTTCCTCGATGTACTTGCGGTAATCGGCCGCCGTCATCAGGGAGCCGAGCTCCTTCGGGTCGGCGAGCCTGATCTTGAGGAGCCAGCCCTCACCGTATGGGTCCTTGTTCAC
>Ga0137380_10003167_pt1 | contig 14276 bp, 11 predicted proteins | sample SagtaG_17_FD_104809 | JGI IMG/M metagenome (GOLD analysis project Ga0137380, IMG submission 104809) | Vadose zone soil microbial communities from Sagehorn Ranch, Mendocino, California, USA - Sage2_L_100_16 metaG | ecosystem: Environmental > Terrestrial > Soil > Vadose zone | place: USA...
GGAGCATTGCGCCGTCTCGCTGGGACCGGGCACTACGTCTGACGGGACTTGCCCAGTGGCCGCGTGCGGCCCGTCGGGTAACGGGGGACCGCTTGCACAAGGTTGCAGAGGTTCTGAGCCTCGAAACCCAGGAGGCCATGTACCTCGACTTCATGTCGCACTGGCGCGATCCGGGTGGCGTGACACGGGGTGGCAAGGAACCGCCAACCGCTTTCACCGACCCAAACCGCGGAGCCAAGATCGCCGGGCTGTTGTCTCGGATGATGTACTTAGACCTGGTCAGCTACCTCCCTGACGACATTCTGGTCAAGGTTGACCGCGCCAGCATGGGTGTGAGCCTTGAGTCCCGCGCGCCTTTCCTCGATCATCGCGTTGTGGAGTTCGCATGGCGCATCCCACCGAGTCTCCGCGTGCGCAAAGGACGGGGTAAGTGGCCCCTACGTCAACTCCTACAGCGCTACGTGCCGCAGCCACTGTTCGATCGACCCAAAATGGGGTTCGGAATCCCCATTGATCATTGGCTGCGTGGGCCGCTCAAGGATTGGGCAGCCGCACTTCTCGACCCATTGCGACTTGAGCGCGAAGGCTATTTCGATCCGGACCCGATCACGCAGAAATGGTCGGAACACCAGAATGGTTCACGAAACTGGCATTACTGGCTCTGGGACGTGCTGATGTTTCAAGCCTGGTTCGAAACACAGTGAACGCTCGGTTTCAATGCGTAATGTCTCTCAATCGTGCACTCCGACTCCTTTACCCGCTAAAGGCGACGGGTAGAGCCAACCGCGCGTGAGGATCTGTTGCATCGCCTCAAGTCTGTCTGCGGGTGGTGCCGAACGGGTTCTATCCTTGCTGGCAAATCAGTGGGCGCGGGACGGTTACGGCGTTACTATCGTCACCTTGGCAGCAACAACTGCTGATGCGTATTCGCTTGACTCGATCGTAAACCGCCTAGGCCTTGATCTCGAGACTGAATCACGCTCTTTGGCGAAGGCCGTCAAAAACAATCTTCTGAAGATCCGAGGCTTGCGACGTGCCATCACGGCCCTCGCGCCCGATGTCGTCATCAGCTTCGGTGATAAGGTCAATGTGCTCACCTTGATCTCATCGATAGGCGTGGGCGTCCCAGTAATCATTTCTGAACGTGCTCACCCGGTGCATTGGGACATCGGAAGAATCTGGTCTTGGCTCAGGCGGCTAATGTATCCACATACAGACACACTGGTGATTCAATCGGAGGCCATTCGCGACTGGGCAGAAGTGGTCGTGCCGAAGCGCTGCATACGTGTCATACCTAACCCCGTCGGCCGCCAGTTCTCAGCTAACACTGGCAATACTTCTCCTCGTCGGCCGTTTGTACTGGCCGTCGGACGGCTGTCGCCGGAGAAAGGATTCGACCTATTGATCCAGGCCTTTCGCTCGGTAGTCGAGCGGCACCCAGATTGGTCCCTTACCATCATTGGGGAGGGGTCCAGGGATGGGGAGTTGAAGGCTTTGGCTCACAAGTTTCTTCCCCCAGAGTCAATTCGCTTCCTTGGGACCGTGAAGGACCCCGAGCATTATTATCGCATCGCAGGATTGTTCGTGCTCCCTTCTCGGTTTGAGGGGTTTCCCAACGCGTTGCTCGAGGCGATGGCGTGTGGGTGCGCAGTACTCGCCACTGACTCGCCAGGGGGCACATCAGTGATGGTGCGGAATGGCGTCAACGGATTGCTTGTTCCTCCAGGGGACGTCGAGGCACTCGCTCGGGGAATGGACCGTCTTATGACTGACGCGGCTGAGCGGGCGCGGCTCGGCGAGCGAGCCCTGGACGTATCGATCCGATTTAGCATCGACAAGATCGCGGCGTTGTGGGAAGATGCGATCACCGAAGTGCGTCGGTTGTGATGACGAGTTGTATGTTCATAATTGCTTGATCAATGACGGTACCTTCAATGCCTCCACGAGGGCCTTCGGATGAAAAGCGTTTCCAGTTCGGCAAGAATTGGGAGCGCTTTCTCAGCGTGTTGGATGACGAGCGGATGGCACAAGCCGAGCACTCGCTCCGCGAGATGCTTGAAGTGACCAATCTTCGTGGATTGTCCTTCGTCGATGTCGGTTCAGGAAGTGGTCTCTTCAGCCTCGCGGCGAAGCGACTGGGAGCGGCGCGAGTGCATTCGTTCGACTATGATCCGAACTCGGTGGCATGCACGCGCGAGTTGAAGCGTCGGTTCTACCCCAATGACGCGGACTGGACGATCGAGCAGGGGTCCGCGCTCGATAGGGCCTATGTTCAGTCCCTTGGCACATTTGACATCGTCTATTCGTGGGGTGTGCTCCATCACACAGGGGAAATGTGGCGTGCGCTTGAGAATACCACCGGGCTGGTGCGCTCTGTTGGCCGATTATTCATAGCTCTTTATAACGATCAGGGTAGCACGAGTCGGCGCTGGCTCGTGATCAAGCGCATTTACAATCACTCGAGCCTTCCTTTCAGAATAGGTCTGAGTTTGGGAGTGCAGTTCTACTGGGAATTACGTGCACTAGTGGGACGAATCCTGCGACTTGAAAATCCGTTACCCTTCAAGACCTGGCGCGACAAGAGGCGAGAGCGAGGTATGTCCGTCTGGCATGACTGTGTAGACTGGGTAGGTGGCTATCCGTTTGAAGTCGCGAGGCCGGAGGATGTCTTCGCCTTTTGCCTAAAACGCGGGTTCGCCCTGCGACGCTTGAAGACCGCCGGCGGGGGACACGGCAACAATGAGTTCGTCTTCGTTAGGGACTTGGCCTGACACGAGCCGACCAATCTTCGGCTAACCGTCCTGCACAACGGGGAAGATCATTGGGGATCGTTCGTGATTGCAACTGACAAGGCGCCGCTGCAGCGACACGGGTCAGTGCTCATGGTCTCCTACCAATATGCGCCGATGGTGGACGGGGGGGCGGAGCGCCAGGCGCAGCAGCTGGCTGAGGGCCTTGCCCGTCGTGGACGACGAGTCGGCGTAGTTACTGGGCGGTATCCTGGCCTTCCGGCGTTCGAACGTGTGGCTGGCGTTGATGTTCATCGAGTTTGGGCAATTCCCAAGCCTGGATTTTTTTCCCTGACATTTCTTCCCTCACTTGCTCGTTTTCTTTCGTTCCACGGCCGGGGGTACGAAATTTGGCATGTGCACCATGCATTCTACAGCGCCGGTGTGGCTTTGACACTCGCCCCTCTACTGGGTAGTCGATGTGTGGTGAAGGCAGCGGCTAGCGGACCGTATGGGGACGTTGCGCGGCTGCGTCGCGCGTGGATGGGGCAGTGGGTCAAGAGAATTCTTCCCAGAGCGGACGCAGTAATCAGCCTGAATTCAGACCTTACCGGGGAGCTTGTGTCGTCGGGAATTGATCCTGCCCGAATACGTCTAATTCCGAACGGTGTGGACTGTCGGCGATTCTCGCCTCCCTCCACAGATCAACGGGCACACGCGCGAGCGGCCCTGGGTATTCCGCCACACCGAAGACTGGTGGTCTTTGCCGGTCGTCTCGCAGAAGACAAGGGTGTCGGCTACTTACTCGATGCGTGGCGGAGTATTGAAGAGAACATCGCAGGGGAAGCCTGGACTCTTGTCGTAGCAGGGTCGGGACTCCCCGGCAACAACTACCGTGAGCGGGGACAGCGCGAGCTGCGGAGCGCGAGGTTTGTAGGAAAGGTTCCGGATGTTCGGCCGCTGCTTGAGGCGGCCGACGTGTTAGTCGTGCCCTCCCTGTCCGAGGGGTTGAGCAACATCGTGCTCGAGGCGATGGCGACTGGCCTACCCGTGGTGGCGACATCCATCGGGGGACTCAGAGAACAGGTCGAAGATGGAGTGACTGGCCTTCTTGTTGCGCCTCGGGACGCCGCCGCTCTGGTTGAAGGGCTTAGGACTCTGTTACGAGACCCGCAGCTGCGAAGGGCGATGGGCGCGGCGGCGCGCATCCGCGCCGAGCAGCGCTACGGTGTCGCCTCGATGGTGAATGCTTACGAAGATCTGTACGAACGGCTGGCTCACGACCGCGTTGGCGGGCGGCCTGCGGCCCAGCAGTGAAATGAGGCCGACTCACCGAGCGCTTCGAGTGTGCTACGTGATCACCGAGTTTGACGCCGGAGGCGCCGAGCGCATTGTGCTCCAGACCGTGCAACGCCATGACCGGAAGGCGTTCCGATCCTACATCGTTTCGCTTCGTGCACGGGGGTCGCTTTCCCCTGAGGCCGAGCGTTCCGGCGTGGAAGTGATCCATTTGGGGATGGGACGGCGGCCTGGACCAGGGACAATCTGGCGCTTGGCGCGTCTGTTTCGTGACCGGAACGTGGATATCGCGCACGCATACTTGTACGATGCGAGCATCGCGACCCGCATCGCGGGACGGTTGGCGCGCGTGCCGGTCGTTGTGACGTCGACCCGGGCTTCCCTTTCCTATCTCCCGCGCCTGGCTTGGTGGCTCGACCGGGCAACAGCGCGCTGGTGCCAACGAATCATCGCGGTTTCGCGGGGCACAGCCGAGTTTGTGGTCGAACGGGAAGGAATCCCGCGCGACAAGGTCGTCGTGATTCCCAATGGAGTGGACCTGGAGCGGTTCCGCCCGGGTGACCGAGTGAGGGCACGCACTCACCTGGGAGTTTCGGTTGATGCGTTCGTGCTGGCTTGCGTTGGGCGCCTGCACCCGCAGAAAGGACACCGCTACCTCTTTGAAGCCATCGCCGCCGTGCACGGCCGGACCCGGGAGTTCATTTGCCTCATCGCCGGTGACGGACCGCTCCGCCGGGCACTCGAGGCGGAGGCGCGACGCCTGGGGCTTGGAATGGTATGCCGGTTCCTCGGCGTACAGGACCCCATCCAGCCGCTCTACAATGCCGCGGACGTAACCGTGCTCGCGTCGTTGTACGAGGGCATGCCCAATGTCGTCCTAGAGGCAATGGCGATGGGTTGCCCCGTCATCGCCACAGCGGTCGAAGGGTCCGTTGAACTTGTGCAGACCGGTGTGACAGGTCTTTTGGTGCCGCCGGCCGATGCTCACGCGTTGGGACTCGCGCTCCTCGAGTTGGCGGGCGACCCGCAGCGCCGCAGCGCCATGGGGCGCGCCGCCCGAGCGGTCGCGGAGCGCTTGCACGGGATCGATCGGATGGTCGCTGCCCTCGAGGCTTTTTACGCGACCGAATGGGACCTCTCAACGGGTACGGACGGTTGGCTAAGGGAGGTGCCTGACCAGCCGAGGAGTCGCCGATGAAGCCACTCACCGAAATGCAGCACTGGAATTCGCAGTACGATCCTCGTGCTGCCAGGGTGGCCGCGGACGCGCCGAGTCGTCTGAAGTCCGCCATTAGGCGGTTTCTGGGCCCGACGGTACTTGAGTACATGCGCGACTACGGCGACTATCTGTTATGGAACGTCATATATCCGCAGTTCCTGTCGACAAAGAGAGGGGCGAAGGTTCTCGAGGTGGGGAGCGCGCCGGGCCATCACTTGATACGCCTGCGCGACGTATTCGGCGTCGAACCTTACGGCGTAGAATATGCGCCAAAGGGTGCCGAACTAAACCGAAAGTTGTTCGAACTGCATGGTATAAGTAGCAACCAAGTAATCCAAGGCGACTTCTTCTCTCCAGCGTTTCAAAGTAAGTACGCAAATCATTTCGATGTCGTTGTGTCCCACGGGTTCATCGAACATTTTACCGATGTGGAGGGCGTCATTTCCAGGCACCTTAACGTTCTGGCGCCCTGTGGGTGTCTCGTAATTAGCATCCCCAATTTGCAAGGCGCGAACTACTTCTTGGTCCGGCTGTTTCGGCAGGAACTGATACCGCAGCACAACCTGTCTATAATGCGCCGCGAGGCTTTTTGCAGACTGTTCAACAAGCAGGAAGTAACTCCGCTGCTGTGCGACTATTACGGCACATTCAGTTTTGGACTCTTCAACAGCCCCCCAAAATCCAGAAGGCGTCATCTATTAACGGTGTGTGGTAAGGTACAGAGGCTGTTGAACGCGACTTTTCGAGGACTCTTTGGAGCCCGGGGAGCGGAAAGCCGCTATTTCAGTCCCTATTTGATCTTTGTTGGCACGAAGGCGCGCTAACCGCTATTACTCGGACCTACAGTTTGAACAGACGCGGCGCAGGTGGTCGCCTTCGATGAAGGTGGATTCGACACTCGCTCGGCGCGTGGCTGCTTGGTTTCAGGCATCCCCCAATCGCCGCATCCTCGCGGCGATCCTAACCGTGGGCGGCTTCTCGGTCGTGGTCAAGGTGACCGCGACGGTAAAGGAGCTGGTCGTCGCTTATCAGTTCGGGACTGGGGACGCGGTTGACGCGTTCTTGATCGCTTTCCTTGTTCCGTCCGTTGTCGTAAACGTGGTCGCAGGCTCACTCACGGCGGCATTCACTCCTGTCTACATCGAGGTTCGCGAGACGCTAGGCGTGCCGGCGGCACGTCGGTTGTTTCAGAGTGCCAGTACGGGGAGCGCAGTCCTCGTCCTCGTGGTGACAGGCGTCTTGCTGGCGCTTACGCCTGTCGCCGGACAATTTCTGGAGGGAAGCTTCAGCGCGGCAAAGCTGCAGCTCACACGCTCGCTGTTCTTTCTGCTCCTACCGATCATACTTCTCAACGCTGTCGTCACAATCTGGTCGGCGCTATTGAATGCTGAACAACGATTTGCATCGGTGGCGGTCGCTCCAGTATGTGTGCCCTTGCTGACCTTGGCGATGGTTGTGGTCGCCGGTCGGATCTGGGGCATTTATTCCCTTGCTTTGGGAACCGTTTGTGGCTCTCTCGCTCAGTGTGGTGTGCTGGCGATGGCGCTCATACGCCAGGGAATGCCGGTGACCCCAAGATGGTGTGGCGTGACATCAGAGTTGCGAAAAGTCGCCCTTCAGTATGTTCCGATGGTCGCGGGAGCTGCGCTTATGAGTAGCAGTTGGGCCATCGGCCAGACAATGGCTGCTATGTTGCCGCCGGGGAGTGTAGCGTCCCTAAACTATGGGAATAAGGTTGTGGGCATGAGTACCGAGATTGGCTCGATGGCTCTCGCGACCGCGGTCCTGCCTCATTTTTCCGTGATGGTTGCGCGCCACGACTGGTCAGCAATCCGGAGAACTGTCGGAGTCTACGTGCGTTTGATCGTCCTGGCCGGGGTACCTGCTACTGTCGTCTTGATTCTCCTTTCAAAATCAATCGTACGGATCTTGTTCGAACGGGGCGCGTTCACGCCGGCAGACACGAACCTCGTGGCGAGTATCCAAGCTCTCTATCTTCTGCAAGTGCCGTTTGTGATGGTGGGGATGTTGTTTGTTCGTCTCGCGTCATCACTCCAGAGGAATCAAATCCTCCTGTGGGGGGCCGCGATCACTTTGCCATTAAATGTCGTGCTGAACCTAACTTTGATGCGGTGGCTGGGGGTTGCTGGGATTGCCTTCTCCACCTCTCTCGTGTTCTTCGTTTCCTGCTCCTATCTAATGCTGTCCGTCTACCGCGCACTCGGGATCGTGGAGCGCCGCCACCCTCAAGGCCCTGTCGTCGAGGCCACCTGAGAAAAAGGGATGAGCAGCATCGTGGGTGAGGGACCCGTTAGCGGACCGCCCGTCGCGGGGAGTAACTCCCCAATCAGTTCAGCGAGGCGATCCAGAGATCCGTTGATCTACCTCGTGCCATTGGCGCTGGCTTTCCCACCTCTGCTGGCGTACGGCGCCGACGCGCTCGGTTGGTCGGGGGGATGGCTGTCGACCCGTGTAGCACTAGTCATGTGCATCGGGTTGTTCTCGTTTCTCCGATTGTTACGGCGCGACTTCTCCTACTGCCGGATCCCGGGCCTCTCGTTTGTGGCCCCCTACTTGTTGCTCGTGATCGCATCGGTGCTGTGGGGCGTTTTGGGCACAAACAATGCCGAAGCGGCGGTGATTGCGAACGAACTGCTGAGTTGGCTGATCTTCGCAGCAGTATTCCTCATGATCGCTGGATCATCCCATCGGGAGATCGATTTCACCGGCGCCGGTCGAGTCCTCATTGCGGTGGCGCTTACTCAGGTGCTTTACTCTGGTTTCCAGGCGCTTGTCCTGGTTGGATTGGAACGGCTTGTGCCTGCTAGCATCGTGGAACTCACACAACACGCACGCGACGATCTTTCGTTCGGATCCCTACGATTATACGGCACGTTGCCCAACGTGGGTCCCAACTTCTTTGGTGCATTTCTGCTTTTTCCCACCGTGTTTGCCTTTAGCCGGGCATTTGGCCAACACGGGTTCGCGCGAGTTGGATGGCTACTCGCGGGCGTCAGTTGCGCAACTGTCATCGCCGCAAGCTATTCACGTGGCGCCACGTCGGCGCTGGCGATCGCCCTTCTCATGATTCCAGTTTGGCGCCGAAGCTGGCGGGGCTTCGTCGGCATGATGGCCGCCATCTCAATGGCTGCTCTCATTGTCCTGCAGACACCGGTGGGACGTCACGTGACCGAGCTCTATGAGGCTGGGCAGCTCGATCCTTCCGGAGCGGCGCGCGTGTACTTGTGGAAGGCAATCTTCAAGAGTGCTGAGGATCACCCTCTCGGGCTCGGCTTCAACGGGTGGCCTCGCGCGGCGCGCACGTCGATGGACGTCGGGCTCGGGGATCCGCCGGCTAGCATCGGCGCTGAACATCCTGCCGAGAATCAATGGATGCGAGAACTTGCCGATCGGGGCATTCCTGGAGTCTTTGCGCTAGGCTTGCTTCTCGCAGGGATCATCCGCTTGACTTTTCGGGCAACGCAACCGAACCGACCGCGGAGTTACGCTCGAGACTTTTTGGTGGCTGCCGGAGCAGCAAGCGTCGGGTGGGCGTTTGTCTTCCTTACTGGAGACCACCTCATGTACGACAACGTTGCAGGGATCTTCTGGTACATGACGGCCCTCGCCTTGGCCGCGACTCGTGACGCAGTGGCACCCACTGCAGGAGCAGTCGAGAGTTGATCGTTCGGAGCTGCCTGTGCATCGCGGAATCTGGTTTTGGGAGCGCATTGGCTGGCTAACGATGGGTCGACTGCCTGCCAAGATTACGGACTGACATACTCCAACCGGATTCGCACCGTGTACTGCGGTTTCCCCCCAACGCCGATGAACGTTGTTTGATAAGTGATATTCTGACTCGCGGCTGAAAAAAACAGGAAGCTCCCATCGATTTCCGTTCCGATCGCCGTCGTCGTCGCGAGTGTGCCGGTCGTGCTCGACTGCGCCAGCGTTCCGTTGTTCCATCCAATGGTCGCTGAAATCGTGCCGGCAGTCCCCGTCTTGGTGAGAATCAGCGACACCGTCGCCCGATAGAGTCCAGCACCGGGAATCAATCTTGAGTTAAGGATCGTTGTCTTCTCGATCGCCGCCGTTTGCTCCCTCAGTGTGACGGCACTCGCCCCGCCTCCAGCCGTTTGGCTAGTAAAGAAGTTGGGACTCGTCGTAGTGGGGCCAAAGAACTCTTGCGACCGAACCGAGCGACCGTTCGAATCAACATAGGTACAATTGCCCGCGCCGCACGCCCACACGTTGCCCGTGAAAATCGCCGGCGGGTCCGTCGTCACCGGGTTAGTGAGGCTGATCGTCAACCCCCCGGACCCAGTATTCTCCCAGCGGTTGCTGGCAAAACGTGAAAGCGCCATCGCGCCGTTGATGGCGTGGAAGGCGCTGTTGCAGTTCGCCTCAAAGCGATTCCCGATCCAGCCACTCGACGACGCAATGTCAGTGCCGGGAGTGACAAAAACGATAAAGCCGTTCCCATCGCCAGGACATCCGGCGTTCACGTTGCTATTGATGACAGATATACCGTCCGGTCCCCCGGCCGTCCCCTCCATGCTGGTCACCCGGAAGGCGTAAGTCGGGAGCGTTGTGGTCGCGGCAACTTGGATCTCCGTCTGATTAACATCATCAAAGCCACAGCACACGGACGCGGCTCCGGTGAACTCCATGCCGAAATTGTTGAAGCCAGTGATGGTCACCCGGTTCACGTGGCAATACATACACGCCATGGTGATCCCGCCTGGCGGGAAACTGGGACCGCAGTAGCCGCTGAGTTGGAAGTCTTGCAGCGTGACACGTGCAACAGGCGCGGTCGTCGTTCCAACGGTCAGCATGGGGGCCGTGCTGTTGGAGGAACATAACCGCGTGCCCCCCAGGCCACCCCTCGAGCCTCCCGAGCCCGCTCCATATAACACTAGCCCCGAGCACCGAATCGAGAGATTGACGATGAGATACTCTCCCGGCGGGATGTAAACCGGCGCTGGCCCAACGTTCTGGGTTGCCAACGCACAGCTCGCGTTAATCGCTGCCTGTAGCGCCGACGTTTGGTCAGCTCGTAGGGTCGGGGCGGCCCCGCAATCCGCTGCATTAATTGGGAGACTCGGGTGGACGGTACACTGTGCCGCCACTGAGTGCGTAACTGCTACCATCGCTGCAATGTTAATGAACAGAAGCCGGTTGATCATCGTGCCGTTTTCGATTCGCCGACTCGGATTCTGGCCAGTCGGTCCAGCGTCGCCTACGCCCGCCTCGGCGTGCGGCCCAAGAACTCCGTCACTCGCTGACGCAAGCGGAGGTATTCGGGATCCCCGGAGGCTATTAGGTCCTCATGGTGCTGCAACATGAGAGCTAACGCTGAGACCAGGATAGCCACCACAAAAGTCACAAGCAGCACAGTGATGGTACGCCGAGGGCGGATGCGCCATCCTGGAACTGTCGGTTGATCGATGATCGTTAGGACCGGCGTGTTATTGACCTCTTCGATCCGAGCCGTTTCGTATTCCCGACGTAAAGTGAGATACAGGTCCTGCTGCACCGCCACCTGCCTGGTTAGCTGTTGTTCCTCGAACCGTAACTGGGGCGAGCTTTGCAATTGCCGGTTCCGTTGATAGAACGTACGCAAAGCATCCTCTGCACCTCGCAGTTGTTGTTCGGACGTGGCGACGCGTCCCTCAATGAATTTTCGCCGTTCGCCCGCCGTGCTTTGGCGGGTATGCAGGTTGAAATCCGCGAGTCTGTCAAGGAGAAGCTGTAGAACATCTTGTGCTGCAACAGGCGAAGGCGCCTCGACGGCAACGCGGACGACGTCGGTTCGCTGATCTACGGCGAGTGTGATCCTGGCGCGAAGTGCCTTGATCCCTTCGTCGTCACGTTGCTCCGGAGTGGATCCAGAGACGCGATACAGATCATGGACCGTGATGCTGTCACGGGGCGTTGGGCCCGCGACTTTCGCCTGCAGAACCTCACTGAGAATCTCCCGACTTCTAAGCAGATCAGCGTAGAATGCAGGTGACCGGCTGGCTTCGGCGCCAAGACTTACCCCAAACTGCGTCGCCAGTCCTGCAAGTCCTGCAGGAAGTCGGGATTGAACGGGGTTCTCCGCCACAAACGACGCAGTGGAAGCATAGGTTGGTTGCATTAACAGGACAGCAACGGACGTAAGCACGGCTGCGATGAACGGGAGGCCGAGAACCAGCCGACGCCGTCCCAGGAGGGCTTCGAGAATTGGAAATATGGTGCGCCGCTCGGTCGTCAAGACACGCGTCACCGTGTCGCCACGACGATGATCGCGACTGTGCTCGCGAGGATCTGCGCAATCGCGCCAAACAGTGAGACCATGTCCGTGTGTGGTGCGTTCGGATCCTTCGCGGGCACGAAGACCTCAGACCCGGGCCCCGGCGCGGGATTGCTCCTGAACAAGCCACCACGTCGCGTTCGCACGTCGCCATTCGCGTAGTGGACGCTGACCTGTCCTTTTTCAGCAAGCCGCGTGAATCCGCCGGCGGCGCTCAAGTAATAGTCAAGGCCGGCGCCTTGGCGGTACAACACACTTCCGGGTGAGTTCACAGCGCCCGTGACCCGCACGCTCGGCTGATACTCGGGAACCCGAATCGAATCGCCCGGCTGCAGGATGATATTGTCGCGCGACCCATGATCCCGCAGCGCCTTCGGTAAGTCGATGTTGATCCGACCCCGATTATCCGCCGGACGGACGAACCGAATCCCCTCCGGATACGCCCGCGGCGTCAGTCCACCCGCCCGCTGCACGAGATCGGCCAACCGGTCGTCCTTTGCCTTCAGCGCGTAACTGCCAGGATACATCACCTCGCCGGCAATTGTGACGGTTCGCTGCAGCTCGAAATCGGGCTGCCGGAAAACCAGCACATTATCGAACGGCTCGAGCGTCAACTCTTGTGCCGAGCCGCGAGCCGGGAAAGGCACGCCCGGTGGTCCGATATACCGCCCCGTTGAGTCGCGCAAGAACAGATACGTCGAGTCGAGCGGTACTCGCACCGTTGTCGCGAGCTGCCCCTTGGAACGGTCGGCGGGCAGCTTGGCAATCTCCGCGTCCCGCAGATCGGCCCCGATCTTCGGCCCGCGCGCCAGCGTCATGAGCTGCCGCAATGTCATTCCCGCTCGCCAGGGATACGTCCCCGGTTGTTGCACCATCCCCGTGATCGCCACGGTGTACTGCTCGGCGGCATCGCCCAACGCGTCCACCTGGACGACGTCTCCGTCTTCGAGCCGGAACAGTGGCACAGCGCCCTTGGACATGGGGACGTCAATCGTGACCCGCGCCGTGCTTTGCGTGCCGCGCGCATCGGCTGGGAGAATCCGCGTGACCTTCAAGCGCTCGCGCGCGGCGTCGGGGCGGAATCCTCCCGCCGCCGCGATCATGTCGGCGAGCGTCTCGCCCGCCTTGGTCTCGTAAACCGCGGGCCGGAGCACCGCTCCAGTCACCTGCACACGCGACTCGTGAATCGGGACGAAGATCACATCCCCTGTCTCGAGCCGGATGTCGCCCCGCGTATCGCCGCGGAGCAGATAATCGTAGAGATCGAGTGTCGCGATCGTCTTGCCGTGCCGCTGCACGTCCACCCCGCGCAGCTTGGCTCGCTCGGTCACTCCACCTGCGGCGTACAGCGCCGTGAACACGGTGCCGAGCGAGCTGATTTGATAGGCGCCTGGCTGCGCCACCTCGCCCACCACGTACACCTGGTTCGCGCGCACATTCGCCACAGTCACATCGAACCGAATAATGGCATTTGCCCCGCCGCGCAGCCCCGAATATGCGCGACTCAGTCGCGAGTACAGCACGTTGCGCAATTGATCGAGCGTGAGGTTTGCAACGTATACCTGGCCCACTTGCGGGATCAGGATGAAGCCTTCACGTGTGATAGGAAGGTTATATGTCAGCTCCACTTCGCCGGTGAGAATCAGAACGAGATTGTCGCCGGGTCCGAGCTTGTAATCAGGGGGGACGGGACCCGAAAGGAGCGGCAAGAATTGCGTCGTCGTGCGGCGGAAGACATCGACGCCAAACACATCGCTCGGCGGTCCGCCGGCGGCGCGCACGATCCCCGTATCGACATTGAGCAATGGAGTCTTGACTGCAGGCAGGCCGAGCACCTGAATCGCCGCCAGCTCCTGCGAGCCCGGGGCGCTCGGTACGGCGTTCGTTCCCATGTATGCGTCGAGCAGCGTGGCGGGATAGCCGTTCGCCAGGAGCCGCGCACGAATCTGCTCAGCCGACAGCCCCGACTCCGCGATGCGCGTGCGCACCATGTCGCCAAGGCCAGCCTGCTGTTGCAGCGCCTGCTGCACCTGTGCCGCAGTCGGCTGCTGGGTGCTGGCGATCGACGGCCCGAAGGCTAGCACCGATATCGCGGCGAGCATGAGCACGGAGCACGGAGCAGTACGCTCTGGTGCCTCTTTCTGCTCCGTGCTCCCTGTTCCGTGCTCCGTCATGAGGGAGCCAAACATGAGCCCTAACTCACGGCGGGTCAAGCCGTTAAACACAGGCTTGCCCATGATAGCTAGTTTGCTATCATTGGCCATGACCACGGCTGCCACACTGCTCCGTCAAGCCCGTGCTCGCGCGGGTCTCAGCCAGCGCGCCCTCGCGCGCCGGGCCGGTACCGCCCAATCCGTCATCGCGCGCATTGAGCGAGGTCAAACCAGTCCGACCTGGGAGACGCTGGAGCGCCTCTTGGCGGCCGCCGGCGTCGCACTGCGCCCGGAGCTCGAAGCGCCGGTCGTCGTTGGCTCGCATATGCTCGCAGAGGTGCCCGGCATCCTGCGGATGACCCCCGAACAGCGGCTGCAAGAGATCAAGAACCTCAGCCAGTTCCTCGAAGGAGCACGGAGCAAGGAGCAGGGAGCAGCGGATGGCTGAGCAGAGGGCGGTCGCGCCGCTCGATCCGGAACGCATCGTCCGGACACTCGCGAAGCACGGCGTCCGCTACGTTCTGATCGGTGCCCTCGCAGCCCGGCTGCAAGGCTTCCCGCGATTCACCGCTGACGCCGAC
>Ga0137380_10003169_pt1 | contig 14272 bp, 14 predicted proteins | sample SagtaG_17_FD_104809 | JGI IMG/M metagenome (GOLD analysis project Ga0137380, IMG submission 104809) | Vadose zone soil microbial communities from Sagehorn Ranch, Mendocino, California, USA - Sage2_L_100_16 metaG | ecosystem: Environmental > Terrestrial > Soil > Vadose zone | place: USA...
ATGCGATGTGATGATCGTGGCCGGCACGGTCACCTACAAAATGGCTCTTGCGGTGAAGCGGATCTATGAGCAGATGCCGGAGCCGAAATGGGTGATCGCCATGGGCGCATGCGCTTCCACAGGTGGTATGTACCGCTCTTACGCTACACTGCAGGGAATCGATCAGCTTATCCCCGTCGATGTTTACATCTCTGGTTGCCCACCGCGTCCGGAAGCGTTGCTAGCTGGTTTGATGAAATTGCAGGAGAAAATTTCTCGCGAACGCTCATTCAGAAATCAAAAGCCTGAACTGGCAGAAAAATTCGAGGAAGCGCTCGGATGAGCATGTGCGCTAGAATTTGGAATTGTAGGGCAAGCACTTCGCTTGCCTTCCATGATCCAGGCAGGCGGAGCGCCTGCCCTACAACAGCATAGCGCATGACCAGCCAAGAACTACTCGACTTGTTCAGCAAATCATTCGGCGAAAAAATTCAGAATGAAACTGAATTTCGCGGCGAAACGAGTTTTACGATCGCGGCCAGTGATGTCCATGAGATCGCCAAATTCTGCCGTGATGAGCTTTCATTCGACTATTTGCTCGACATCACAAGCATCGACAATTTCGGCGAAGACCCGCGCTTCGAAATCGTTTACCATCTTTATTCGATGCCGCACGGCGTGCATCTGCGCTTGAAATTAAGAGTTCCCGAAGAACTCGGCGCGGTCGACACCATTTCCGACATTTGGCCCACAGCGAACTGGCACGAGCGCGAGGCTTACGACATGATGGGCATCAAGTTTACTGGCCATCCCGATCTGCGTCGAATCCTGATGTGGGACGGCTATCCATTCTTCCCGTTGCGAAAAGATTTTCCGCTCGAAGGATTGCCGAGCGAAATGCCTGATATCGCTTTCACCAAAGTCACGCCGATGGAAGGCGGCCCGTTTGTCACGGTTCCGAGCACTGCCGGCTCAAAGGATCGTGAGCCGCGTGCGCATCCGCCGGAACTGTAGGGCGTCTGTGTCAGACGCCACCTTTGCTGCGATTACGCAGCCGAGATTGGCGGAGCGGTTTCAGGTTTGCGCCTGGCGGCCATCACGTCTGGGCGCAAGATTTCGTCGCGCGGCACTGCCGGTCTGTGTCCTGCCTTTGGATAAGCGATTCGAGTATGCAACATCGATAGAAGCGTGAATCGGAAACGGTCGGCGATTACTTTCAATTCGCCGAGCGTCAGATCGCATTCATCCAGTTGCCGATCGCTAATGCGCTCGTCGATCAGCTCGTTCACGAGCGCTTCGATTTTTTGCGGCGTTGGTTTCTCCAGGCTGCGCGAGGCGCTCTCAATCGTGTCGGCCAGACTGACGATCGCGCTTTCCTTCGTCTGCGGCTTCGGCCCGCAGTAACGAAAACTTTCCTCGTGCACTTCTGGAATATCGTCCGCGCGCAGCTTCATGATCTTCCCCCCAGCGCGCGCGTCTTCATGCTGCTGGACCGCGCGTTGATAAAAATAACGGACGAGCGAGGTGCCGTGGTGCTCCTGGATAATATCGATGATGCGCTGGTTTAGCCGATGCTTCAGCGCAAGATCCACGCCTTCCTTGACGTGCGCGATGATAATCAGTGCGCTCATCGTCGGCGCGAGTTCATCATGTGGGTTGCGTTCAAAGCTCATGTTTTCGGTGAAGTATTCCGGTTTCACCAGCTTGCCAACGTCATGGAAGTACGAGCAGACGCGGCAAAGCGTCGCGTTTGCATCGACCGCTTCCGCTGCGGCTTCGGCGAGGTTGGCCACAACGAGGCTGTGATGATAAGTGCCCGGCGCTTCGATCGTCATGCGGCGCAGCAAAGGGTGATTCAGATCGGAAGCCTCGAGCCACGAAATGTCCGTCGTGATTCCAAACACGTTCTCGAGCATTGGCAGCGCGCCGCCAGCCAGTGTGGCGGTCAAAACTCCATTTCCGATAGCGAGCGCACTTTGCCATCCGATCATGCCCCAGTCGTTGGCCGTCGGATAAAACCAATTGATTGGTCCGATCAACCCAAACGTCAGCGACAACAACCAAATCGCGAGCCCGACATACAAACCAGCACGGATCAATTTGCTGCGCCGTCGCACCTGCAACGTTAGAGAGACAGCAGTAAATCCGCTGATCAGACTGGTTAACAAAAGCGCGGCATCAATTTGACCAAACAACATACTGCTCCATAAGCTGACGAAGAAGGCAGCATAAAGGCCGTGTTGCCGCCCCAGCAGCACGCTCAGCACGAGCGGCGCAAATGCATAGGGCGTGATCAAGCCGGCCATCTCCGGCTTTAAGAATCGGTAATTGCCGCTGTTACAAATGACCAGCAGTAGTTTTGTGACGGCTAGTTGGGCAAGGATAACGCCAAACACGAGAAGGAGACGCGAGTTTTGGTAAAAGCTCTTCGGCTGGTTGATCCAAAGCTGGGTAATCGCCGTGGCCAAAACCAGTAGCGCAATCACGTAGTTTTTTGTCGGTTCGGGCTGTTGACCGCTAAAGACGAGAAATGCCAGGCCGCCGGCAAACATTGCAAAGAGGAATACCCTTACGTAGGCCGCGTTTTCCAAGTTGCGCATCAGCTCGCTGCGTGCCCGTCGCCGGCGCCGCATCTTGCGTGAGGCGAGGCCGCGTTTGATGAGTCGCCCGCGTCTGAGAAAATCGAACATATTGTTTTCTATTTGCGCGATGGTGGCGCGGGCGAGCGGTGCTGTTGGTAGGCGCCAATGATGGCGCGCACGAGCTCATGGCGAACAACGTCGCGCTCGGTGAAATATACGGTCGCAATTCCCGGCACGGCTTTCAATGCCTGTAACGCTTCGACCACACCGGAGCGTTTGTTCGCTGGCAAATCAATTTGTGTGACATCACCGGTAACCACGCATTTGGAATTCACACCGATTCGTGTCAGCAACATGAACATTTGCTCAGTTGTGGTGTTCTGGGCCTCATCGAGAATGACAAAGGCGTTATTCAAGGTGCGTCCACGCATATACGCCAGCGGAGCCACTTCAATGGTTTGCCGCGCAATCGCCCGCTCCATTTCCTCCGGCTCCAACATTTCATGCAACGCATCATAAAGCGGCCGGAGATACGGCGTAATTTTTTGTTCGAGATCGCCGGGAAGAAATCCCAGCGCTTCACCAGCTTCCACCGCGGGTCGCGTTAATATAATGCGCGCCACTTGCTCTTTCTTGAGCGCCGCGACGGCCATCGCCACAGCAAGGTAAGTTTTGCCCGTGCCAGCCGGTCCAATTCCAAAAACCACGTCGTGCTTTTGAATTGCCTCGACGTACGCGCGCTGGTTTGCGCTTCGCGCCACGATGGGCGGCTTGCGTGACGAGGTTGTGATTTTCGTCGATACAATGTCGCTCAGATTCTCATCCTTTTGTCCGGTCACGGAGTTAAGGGCATAATTGAATTCGTGCCGTTGAATATCGACACCTTGCTGACGCGCTTTATCAAGCTGTTCGAATACTTGTTGCGCTTTGTCTAGACGGCCCGGGTCGCCTTCGAGCTTCACCCAACCTTCACGCGTGGTCACCTTCACGCCCAGAGAGTCCTCGAGATTCTTCAAGAGCTTAAGATCGTTAGCGTAAAGCGACTGCAGAACGCGTGGGCTTTCAAACTGCAAAGTTCGCGTTTCAGTCATTTTCCAAGTAGCATCGGCATCTGCACGATTCGAAGCCACTCAGTTCTACCGAAAACCATACACCAATGCCCAATGAGTCCGATCCTCTGGCGATTCCTCAACACTGACTATGATGAAGTAGCTGCCGGTCGCTTTTGGAATGACGTGTGCACCTGCAAAGTGGCCTTTCTCCCATCCGTCCGGCTCTTCTGCAAGTTTGCCATCTGAGTCATAAACGTGAACGGAAACCTTCGCCTTGTCGACTTCCGTTCCCAGCCAAAACCAGTATTCGTTCCCTTTGAACAATTGCTGTCGGACTGCCTTTTTTTCTCCGGAACCGAGGTCGCCTCCCCAGTAATCTTCACGCACCTGGAATCCCTGTTTTACGTATGGTTCGGCGGCTTGAAGAGCAAACGACTGCGCATCGTCCACCGATGCGAAAATCACAGGTTGAAGGGCTACTAAAACGAGCAGCAGAGCGCTCGTCTGGAACACGAGTTTCGCGCAGCTTTTCATCGAAGTGCTAGTCTCTTGTGACGATGCCATGGCCGAGGCGGGTTGTGATTTCATTGACCTTCTTCACTGATTCGGGCGGAATGCGGCGATCGCCGACATCAATCAAAGGTTTCACCTCGACCAGCGCGTCTTGAATTTGGCGGATGATAGGCAGGTTAAACTCGGGCATAGCCTGGAGCCTTGTTTGAAAATAGGAAAGCAGATCGGGCTGGTGCAGCAGCTCGGCGCCATCGCTGGAAAAATGCTCCTTCACAACCGAGGTCAACACCTCTGTACCACGCAGCCATCCGCCCAAGCTTACAAGCTGTGATAGTTTTTCATCGTGCACCTCGTTCATCGCCTGTTGCACGCTGTTTTGGGTGCGATCCAGTTCTCTGCGGACGTTTTCCCAATTACGCTTGTCGGCTGCCTCGACGATCGCCTTGGCATGTGGAGTAATTGAATTTCCCACGCCGATACCCTTCGCCAGGGCCAGGACGCGCTGGCCAATATCTTTTACGGTGTCGGCGTCTTCCGCCTGCACTGCGATAAAACCATCGGCGATCACCGTCCCAAGTAAAAGAGCGATACGCGGCCTCTCGGTAAAGTTCGGTCCTTTGTCGCTGCGCACGTGCTGCTTCCAGTTCACCGTGCCCAGTTTGTTCAGGGCGCCGAAAATTTCGTTCGGCAACGGCACGACAACGTCTTCCACCCTGGTTGATAATTGTTTAATATTGATGTGTTGTGGCGCTTGGGCGGCACCTGCACACAATGCAAGCCCACAGAGGACACCCACGCCTAATTTCAAATATCTGGTTAACGGAATCATTGGCACTTTCGATTGTTGATTTCGAGTTCGATTTAAGGATTTAATGGAGCGAACTTTAACAGAACCCGCCCCACGCACAAACGCCGTCAAGAAAAATTTGCTTTCCCATAGTCGAACCATTGCGCTGCCTCGGTGGCATCTTCTGCACTTGTTATGAACCCTAACAGACTCAAGGCGGTTCTGGATCGTTCGCCAACAAAGCGAATACTGGTCATCGGCGATTTGATGCTCGATGAATTCGTGTGGGGAAAAGTCGGCCGCATTTCCCCCGAGGCGCCGGTTCCTGTTGTGGAGGTCACCAGAGAGTCGTTCTACCCCGGAGGCGCTGCCAACGTCGCACGCAATCTGCGCGAATTCGTAGATTACGTCGCGATCATCGGCTTGCTGGGAAACGATCGCAGTGGCCAGCAACTTCAGCAACTGTTGGCGGAACAAAAAATCGATTTCTCCAACGCGGTTAAAGACGAGTCGTTCCGCACGATTGTGAAAACGCGCATCATTGCGCGTCATCAACAGGTTGTTCGCGTCGATCGTGAACAGTTTACCGGGCCATCGGCACACCAATTCGAGCATGTGCTCGCGGCGGTCCGAAACACCATTGCGCAGACAGACGCGATTATCTTTGAAGACTACGGCAAAGGGTTTTTGTCGGCTGACATGGTTTCGGAGATTACGGACGTTGCGCGCTCGGCCGGCAAGATCGTGGCGGCCGATCCCAATCCCGAGCATCTAATGGATTGGCATAGCGCCACGGTGGTTACCCCGAACCGCGCAGAAGCTTTTCTCGCAGCTGGCATTCCCGGGCGCGATCCGGATGCGGTCCCGCCGCACGATGTCGATCTCCGGCGCGTCGGCGAAGCGCTTCTTAAGAAATGGAACACAAAATATCTTCTCATCACGCTGGGCGAACACGGTATGATGCTTTTTCAACAGATAGAAGAGCCACATTATATTCCAACAAAGGCACGACAGGTTTTTGATGTCTCCGGCGCGGGCGATACTGCCGTTGCGCTCTTTACCCTCGGGCTTGTCTGCGGAGCAACTCCAATTGAAGCGGCAGAAATCGCCAACCACGGAAGCGCAATTGTGGTTAGCAAACTTGGAACTGCAACCGTGACGCGAAATGAACTTATCGCCAGCTTCCGAGAGGACAGCGACCATGACTGATGAGCTGTCTCCTGCCGTCTTTGTCGATCGCGACGGCACCATCATGAAGGATTGTGATTATTGTTCCGACCCGAAAGACGTCAGGATTTTTCCAGGCGTTCCGGAAGCATTGCGGCGTTTGAAAGCGCGTGGTTTCAAACTGATTGTCATTACAAATCAGAGCGGGATCGGTCGCGGTCTGATGACAGTCGAACAATATCGTGCCGTTGACGCGGAGGTCCTTCGACAGTTGGATGATTTGATCGGGGCGACCTATTTTTCCCCCGATCTTCCCGGGCAAGATTCCAGCTCTCGCAAACCAGCCCCCGGGATGATCTTGCAGGCCAAGCAAGAACACGGGATTGACCTTTCACGCTCATTTTTCATTGGCGACAAGGAAGTCGATGTCGAATGCGGTCGCAACGCTGGCGTGCGCACGATCCGCGTTCAAACCGGTTTTCAACGCGACATTACTAGCAGCAAGGCTGATTGGATTGCGGAGGATTTCCCCGCAGCGGCGGAGATTATCTTGAACATAACGTCATGATTACGCGGTCATTCCGAACCAGGGGAGGAACCCCGCCCTTTGGTTCGTTGCACGGAGACGTCCACTTGCGTAATGCTTCGGCAATCGAGAGATCCTGCGGTTCGCTCAGGATGACAGGCAATGAATAAGGCCTTGGGCGTCATTCCAGCGCGTTGGTCGTCTACACGTTTTCCGGGAAAACCATTGTATCTCATTGCAGATAAACCACTTCTGCAACACGTCTGGCAGCGGTGTCAAACAGCCAAAAATCTAGACCGGCTAATCGTTGCCACCGACGATATGCGCATTGCCGAGGCCGCTTTCGATTGGGGCGCCGAGGTCGCTTTGACCTCCCCGAGACATCGTAGCGGGACTGATCGGGTGGTGGAAGTCGCACGCCGCGCGAAAGCTTTTGCGTTCGTGCTCAATATCCAAGGGGATGAACCGTTGCTCGATCCCCGTTTGATTGATGCAGTCGTTGAAAAACTCCGCTCGGACGTGAAGATCGACATCGTTACTGCCGCGCATCCGTTCCAAAATCCTTCCGAAGCAGAATCACCGCATCAAAACAAAGTCGTCATAGATCGGCACAATTGCGCTCTCTACTTCTCGCGAAGCGTTATCCCCTACTCTGCCAAACCTTCCCGTGTTCGTTATCTGCGGCATCAGGGTATTTATGGTTTCCGTCGCGACGCGCTGCTCCAGTTTGTGAAGTGGAAACCGAGTCCACTTGAGCGCGCTGAGTCGCTGGAGCAATTGCGCGCGTTGGAAAATGGTGTAAAAGTTCATGTGCTCGTCACCAAACATGGTTCGCCCGGCGTGGACACGCCCGCCGACGCAAAATCGCTGGAGCAAAAACTCGTTCGCGCCCAACAGAGTGCTCGCTCCGGATGAAATACATTTTTGTCACCGGGGGCGTCGTCAGTTCGCTGGGTAAAGGCTTAACCGCAGCCTCACTCGGGACGCTACTTGAAGCGCGCAAGCTGCGCGTTGTCCTCCAAAAGTTCGATCCTTACCTCAATGTCGATCCCGGCACGATGAACCCGTTCCAGCACGGAGAAGTTTATGTGCTCAATGATGGCGCTGAAACCGATCTCGATCTTGGACATTACGAGCGCTTCACCAACTGCGTCCTCACACGGCACAACAACCTGACCAGCGGCCAGGTTTACGAGACCGTCATTTTAAAGGAGCGGCGCGGCGATTATCTCGGCAAGACTGTCCAAGTCATTCCGCATGTCACAGACGTGATCAAAAATCGCATTCGTGAGCTTTCCGACGAAAGCAAATACGACGTCGTTATTACTGAGATCGGCGGAACGACCGGTGACATCGAAGGTCTGCCATTTCTGGAAGCGATTCGACAATTTATTCTAGAGGTCGGCCCGGAAAACGTGCTGAACATGCACGTGACGCTTGTTCCGTACATCAAGGCGGCGCACGAATTAAAAACAAAGCCAACGCAGCAAAGCGTGGCGAAGCTCCGCGAGATCGGTTTGCAGCCGCAGGTGTTGATTTGCCGTAGCGAAAAACCGCTGGATCGGGATGTGCGTCGGAAACTGTCGATGTTCTGCAGCGTTTCTGAAAAAGCCGTGATCGAGGAGCGCGATGTCGAGCACACGATTTATGAAGTGCCGTTAACACTGCATGCTGAGGGACTCGACCAATTGGTGTGCGATCTTTTGCATCTGCAAACGCCTGCCCCCGATCTGGCAGACTGGCGGAAATTTGTCGAACGCGTTGTAAATCCAAAGCGCCGCATCAAGATCGCTGTAGTTGGCAAATACATGGACGTCCGCGACGCCTACAAGAGCATTTATGAATCACTCACGCACGCCGCCGCGAGCGAGGACTGCGGAATCGATCTTAAACTGATTGATGCCGAATCGCTGGAGCACGGCGTGGACTCGCAGTTGAAAGATATTGGCGGCGTCCTGATTCCTGGCGGATTTGGCGCTCGCGGTGTTGAGGGAAAACTCAACGCAGCACGTTTCGCGCGGGAGCATAAGATTCCGTTCCTCGGTCTGTGTCTTGGCATGCAGGTGGCGACGATTGAATTTGCGAGGAACGTCTGTGGAATCAAAGACGCTAACAGCACTGAGTTCGACAAGAAAACTCCAGAGCCGGTAATCTCCCTGCTGGAGGAGCAGCGTGGCGTCCGTAACAAAGGGGCAAGCATGCGACTGGGCACATGGCCAACCAAGGTTGTCCAAGGCACGCTCGCTGAAAAAATCTACGGTGACACCGAGGTAACGGAGCGGCACCGGCACCGATACGAATTCAACATGAAGTATCGCGACCGAATGGACGCGAAAGGCTTTGTGATTTCAGGAACATCACCGGATGGCTCGCTCGCTGAATTGATCGAGCTGCGCGATCATCCGTATTTTGTCGGTTGCCAGTATCACCCGGAGTTCCAAAGCAAACCAAATAAGCCGCACCCACTGTTTAAAGGATTTATTCAGGCATCTCTGGGGCGACAGAGTAGCCGTGCGACGCACGCTCAAGCCGATCAAGAATCGCTGCGCCGAGTCCCTGAGAGGGAACTCGTTCCGCAACGATAAGATCGAGACCAAGTGCATCGAGTTCGCGCAGATATCGAAACAGGTTCGCAGCCGCTTCGCGAAGGTCTTGTTGTTCGCTGAGATTTCGGACTGCGAGAAATTGCAAGGAGCGGCGGTCTCCAGTCCGCCGCTGGGCGATCTGGAGATCGCCCTTCCTTGGATGCCACGCCAGCAAACCAACGCGTTGGTCGTTTTTCGGTGAAAATGATTTCGCGTCGTCGATCAAGTCCAATGATGTTTTGGGCGCATAATGCGATGGCAATTGTCCCGGAGCCGAAATTTTCTGTGTCGACGCCGCGACGATGTTGATCTTTGCAAATTCCGATAACTGCTCTGCGGTAATCGGCCCACGCCGCAAGATCTGGATGCTGTTTCCCCGCACACGAACAATTGTTGACTCAAGTCCATGTTGGGTTCGCCCCGCGTCAATGATTAACTCGATTCGTCCATTGAGTTCAGCGAGCACGTGTTGTGCAGTCGTAGGACTGATGCGGCCGAATCGGTTCGCGCTAGGCGCAGCAATTGGTTTTCCAAGTTCGGAGCTGATTTCGGCAAAAACCGGATGCGAACTCATTCGCACGGCAACGGTGTCGAGCCCCGCGGTTACAATTTCCGGAACAATCGATCGCCGATCTAAAACTAGTGTGAGCGGTCCGGGCCAGAATCGCGTGACCAACTTATTGATCGGCGCGTGGGAACGATTGTCGATCTTTGCTACGCGTTCCAGCCATTCTTCGTTGGGCAAATGCACAATCAGCGGATCGAACCGCGGTCGTTCCTTCGCCTCAAAGATTTTCGCGACTGCAATCGGGTTCAGCGCGTCAGCAGCGAGTCCGTAAACCGTTTCCGTGGGCAGTCCGACAATCTCGCCTTTGCGCAGCAGTTCAACCGCCGCAACGCGGTCGGTTGAAATCACTGTTTTCACTTTGGCAATTTCGCGGCCAGTACAGCTTCCGACTGTTTCCTACGAAAGGCCTCCAGTTGATGACGAATCGTCTTATCGGATGTGGCGAGAATCGCAGCCGCGAGAAGCGCGGCGTTTTTCGCCCCCGCCTCCCCGATCGCTAAAGTGCCGACGGGAATGCCCCCCGGCATTTGAGCAGTCGACAAAAGGGAATCGAGCCCCTGGAGCTTCGATTGAATCGGAACACCGAGCACAGGCAGCCATGTATGTGCAGCAATCACTCCAGCCAAATGCGCCGCGCCACCTGCGCCAGCGATAATCACCCGTACGCCGCGATCAGCTGCTGTTCGCGCGAACTCCGTAGTCGCGTCGGGAGTGCGATGCGCAGATAGAACGCGCGCTTCATTCGCCACACCGAGCTCATCTAGCGTTTCCACAGCGTGCCGCATCGTTTCCCAATCTGATTTGCTGCCCATGATGATGGCAACCAAAGGCTTCGATTCAGGCATGGGCAAATTGTAGGGCGTTTGATTCATTTGCGCCAGCAAACTCACCCTTCGGGCTTCCCGTCCATGTCGCTCGGCTCCCGCCTGCTCCATTCTGTGAAACGCCAAGCCCGACCGCTTAGTCTTTCATTAACACCGCGCTTCAGCGCGGTGTGCGATCCACACTTAGAAGCAAGCCGTTAAACGGCTTTCTCTGCTTTTCCGGTATATCGCACCTAGCTGAAGCAAGGTGTTAATGAGATATTGCCCTGTGAACGCTGTCGCTACATCGATTGTCCTCATCGGCATGATGGGGGCAGGAAAGTCGTCCGTTGGAACCTGCCTGCAGCGGCGCACGGCCCTCGCCCTGTTCGACACCGACGACATCGTTGCGTCGAAATTTGGACTCTCGATCCCGGAAATCTTTTCCAAACATGGCGAGAAGAAATTCCGTGAAGCGGAAACTCAAGCCCTCCGCCAACTGTCAGAGACAAAGCGGGCAATCATCGTAACCGGTGGGGGTATCGTTTTACGCCACGAGAATCTGCAGATTTTGAAACGGCTCGGCTTAACCGTTTGGCTGGACGGCAATGAGGAAGCGCTATTCGAACGCGCCTCGCGATCAGGCTACCGACCGTTGTTGCAAGTGAAGAGTCCAAGGCGATCGTTTGCGCGAATGTTACAGGCACGGCAACCACTTTATGGCAGCGTTGCGGATGTCCGAGTCGATACGTCGATGCTTACGGACGAGGAAGTTGCCCTGGCAATTTTGAGCAAACTCGGAAGAGTCGGCGCCAACCCGCAGCCGGAGCCGCCTATGCCGGCTACAGCATGATGACTCAAACTTCGCAAAGGGATTTGAAGGCGCAGTTGGTGTCTTTTGCGCGGCAGATTGGTTTTGATTCGTGTCGCATAGCAGCTTGCACCGAGCCAGCGCATGCAAGTGAATTTCGGGAATGGTTGCATGACGGCGCACACGGCGAAATGCATTACATGCAACGCGGCGAAGAGAAGCGTTGCGATCCGCAGAAAGTTTTGCCCGGCGCGCGATCCATCGTTACTTTGGCGCTGAATTATTTTCAGGGTGAACAAGTTCGTCGGTCGCCCCGACATGTCGGAGCTACGGGCAGAATCGCGCGCTACGCGTGGGGCGAAGATTATCACGATGTGATCGAGGCGAAGCTCAGCAAGATCGACCAGTTTCTTCGCAGCTTTGGCGGACAGCAGAAATATTACGTGGATACCGGCCCTATTTTAGAGCGTGACCATGCCGCGCAAGCTGGAATTGGCTGGCATGGCAAAAACACCATGCTGATTGATGAACGGCTCGGGACTTGGTTCTTTCTCGCGGAGCTTTTGACGACGCTCGAATTGCCATCGGATCAACCAGTCGCGGATCGCTGCGGAACGTGTGAGCGCTGCATCAACGTGTGCCCGACCAATGCGATTACAGCGCCGCATCAGCTCGATGCCCGCCGCTGTATCTCTTATCTGACCATTGAACTCAAAGGCTCGATTCCGGTCGAGCTCCGGCCGCTCATCGGGGATCGGATTTTCGGTTGCGATGATTGTCTGGATGTCTGTCCCTGGAACCGGTTGGCTCAAGTTTCGCACGAGGCAGCTTTTTCAGGACGCGAGTCGACCAGCATGTCCTTACGGGACTATCTTGAGCTAAGTGATGCAGAGTTCCGCGTGCTTTTCAAAAACTCTCCAATCAAGCGTGTCAAGCGTCGGGGCTTTTTGCGCAATGTATGTGTCGCCTTGGGCAACGTAGGCGACGCGTTCGACATTCCGGCGCTCGAACGCGCGGCAGCCGATCCGGAGCCATTAATCGCGGAGCACGCGGAGTGGGCCATTCGTCAAATTCGGTCTCGCCGCGGAGAAATCCGTCCGATTGGCAGGATCCAGCGAAATGCTAATTAGTTGAATCCAAAGCCGTTCTTGGCCGCATCCCACGGTTGTCATGAACGGGATTTCGTTTGCAAGAGTCCAACAACCAACTAACCCTGAGGCTTTCACCCCGCGAACCGCTCCCACAATGCACCAAGCTGTAAGCACACCTGCCCCAGCGCCTTTGACGGCGAAGCAGCGTCGGGCCCGACGCAAAAAGCAAATCATTTGCAGTTCCATCGGCCTGGTCGTGCTTTGCATCGCTGCGTCGATTATCTGGAGCAAGCGCGAGAAGCCGATTCCGGTCACCACGGAGAAGGCGATTCGCAAAACCATCGTGCAGACAGTTTCAGCAACAGGAAAGGTGCAACCGGAAACAGAAGTAAAAATTTCTCCCGAGGTCGCGGGCGAAATCATCGAGCTACCGGTGGAAGACGGAAAGCGAGTCAAGCAAGGCGATCTGCTCGTGCGGATCAAGCCGGATTCGTACAAGGCGCTCGTGGAGCAACAGGAGGCGGCGATCAGCGCAGCGAAAGCAACAAATCTTCAGCAGAAGGCGACGATGCTGAAGACCGAGCACGATTTCAAGCGAGCGGAAGATCTGTTCAGTAAGAAGCTAATTTCAGAGCAGGAATACAATGCGGCTGAAGCAGCGTATGACGTTGCGAAGAACACTTACGAAAGCTCGCTCCATGAGATTGAGCGCGCGCAGGCTGGCTCGAGTCAGGCGCGCGACCAGCTGTCAAAGACGACAATTTATTCCCCGATCGATGGCACGGTCACAGTTCTCAACAGCAAACAGGGCGAACGTCTGGTGGCGACAGGGCAATTTGCCGGCACGGAAGTCATGCGCGTTGCTGATCTCAGCCACATGGAAGCGCGTGTCGATGTGAACGAGAACGATGTCGTAAGTGTCAAGGTGGGCGACAAGGCCGAGATCAAAATTGACGCCTACGGTGATCGGAAATTTCATGGCACAGTTTATCAAATCGCCAACACTGGAAAGACAACCGGCGCGGGCACTCAGGAAGAGGTCACCAATTTTGAGGTGAAAATTCGAATCGAAGACGCTGCCGTAACGTTGAAGCCCGCGCTGAGTTGTACGGCGGAAATCCATACAAACGAGGTGAAAGACGTCGTGGCAGTGCCGATGCAGGCCGTGACCATTCGCACCGGCGAGAGCAATTTGAGTCCAGAGGAAATCGAAAAGAAAAAGCAGAAGGTCGCGCAGCGCGACAAGGGCGATAACAATGCGGAGTTCGTCAATGAGCGCGCCGAGAAAGCGGCACAAAAAGAAGAGCGCGAAAGAGTCTCCAAGGTCGTGTTCCTTAAAAAAGGAGCCAAAGCCCAGATAGTGAAAGTAACGACCGGTATTTCCGACGATACGTACACCGAAATCAAAAGCGGCATTCAGCCTGGCGACGAGGTGATCTCGGGAAGTTACAGCGTGATCAGCCGAAAGTTGAAAGACGGCATCAAGGTCACTTACGACAAGGAAGGAATGAAGTAATCTCGACGAGCGACTATCGACATTGCGATGGAGACTCGAAACTCAATCAGACCGCGTGGGCCGGTCGTGATCGACATTGAGAACATCACTAAAGACTACGTGATGGGGGAGGAAGTCGTTCGTGCGCTGCGCGGCGTCAACCTGAAGATTCATCGCAACGAATACATAGCCATAATGGGGCCGAGCGGCAGCGGCAAATCGACGCTCATGAACATGCTCGGTTGTCTCGATACCCCGACCTCCGGCCGCTACGAATTCAATGGCAAGAACGTTGCCGAAATGGATGACGACG
>Ga0137380_10003178_pt1 | contig 14247 bp, 11 predicted proteins | sample SagtaG_17_FD_104809 | JGI IMG/M metagenome (GOLD analysis project Ga0137380, IMG submission 104809) | Vadose zone soil microbial communities from Sagehorn Ranch, Mendocino, California, USA - Sage2_L_100_16 metaG | ecosystem: Environmental > Terrestrial > Soil > Vadose zone | place: USA...
ACGAGCACTGGAGCGAGACCGGATTTCTGGCCGGTGAGGCGGCCGTAAATAGCTGGGTAGCGGTCGAGGGATTGAAGTACTCGCTGCGGCGCGAACGACCGTATCAAGGCGATGGCAGCGGACCATTTTTTCAGAGCGGTGGCACCTCCTTCCCCTCGGGGCACGCCGCAACTGCATGGTCCATAGCAGGAGTCGTCGCTCACGAATACCCCGGCCCACTCACAAAAGTAATGGCGTATGGCTTGGCGTCCCTGGTCAGTTTTTCTCGCGTGCGTGCTCATCAGCATTTTCCATCGGATGTGCTCGTTGGCAGCGTGATGGGTAATCTCATCGCGCAGAACATTTACAGCCGGCATCACGATTCGGAACTCGGCGGCGGGGAATGGAGATCTTGGAGTGCAATCGCTCGAGGGTTCGAATCCTCTGGTCCGCAAAATCTCGGCTCGCCCTATGTTCCGCTTGACAGCTGGATCTATCCGGCTCTCGACCGTTTGGCCGGACTCGGTTTGATTGATAGCGGTTTTGCGGGATTACGGCCCTGGACTCGCCGCGAGTGCATGCGGCAGCTAGGTGAAGCTGAAGAAAAACTTACGGGAGAAGAAAACAACGAAGCACAGAAGCTCGTTGATGCGCTGCAACGCGAGTTGCGTCCGGAGAGTGAGGCAACAGGGAACGGCGACGACCGCGGAATATTCCGATTGGAGTCTATTTATTCGCGTACGGAGCACATTTCGGGGACGCCCCTTACCGACGGCTACACGTTTGCGCAGACACAGATCAACGATTTTGGGCGTCCATACGGCGAAGGGTGGAGCACAGTAGATGGCTTTTCTGCGTACGCTACGAGGGGCCCTTGGGTCGCCTATGTACGCGGCGAAGAGCAATCCGCCCCGAGCATTCCAGCTTTTTCTCTCGCGACTCGTCAAATAGTTCAGCAGGTGGATTTCTTTCCCACCTTACCTCCGGCTACGGCGCAGCTGTCGGTGACCCAGTTCAGTTTGTTCGATGCGTACGTTGGCCTGATGTTGTCGAACTATCAGGTCTCCTTCGGGAAGCAGAGCCTCTCGTGGGGACCAGGCGACGGTGGCTCGATGACGCTCAGCAACAATGTGCAGCCGATCAACATGTTCCGGATTAGCCGCACGACGCCGCTCAAGTTGCCCAGCATTCTTGGGTGGCTGGGACCAGTGCGGACGGAGTTCTTCTTCGGCCAGTTAGCCGGACAAGAATTTCTGGACAACCCATTTGGCCTCGTCGGGCAATTCGGCCAATCGCTCTCTCCTCAACCATTCATTCATGGCCAGAAACTCAGCTTTAAGCCCACCCCCAATTTCGAATTTGGATTCTTCCGAACAACGATCTATGGGGGACCCGGTTATCCACTCACATTCCACACGCTCGTTCGCAGCTTGTTCAGTACTGGGAACGAGAATGCCGGCGGCGCCTCGAAGCCAGGGAATCGAACTGCCGGCATGGATCTAATCTATCGACTCCCCGGTCTGCGCAACTGGGTGACCTTCTATGCTGACGGCTATACGGATGATCAATTTTCACCCGTTGCCTACGCCGACCGCTCTGCGTGGCGCGCTGGACTTTATTTTTCTCAATTTCCACGGGTTCACAAGTTGGATCTCCGAGTCGAGGGCGTTTACACCGATGTTCCTCCGGGAGGCGGTCCAATCACCCCCGGCCAGTTCTATTTCAATGGAACGTGGCTGAGCGGCTATACAAACAATGGGTATTTAATCGGTAGTTGGGTTGGCCGAGGTGGGCAGGGTGCGCAGGCCTGGACCAACTACTGGTTCAACGCACGCAACCGAGTGCAATTCAATTTTCGGCACGAGAAAGTTAGCCAAGTATTCATTCCAGGTGGTGGCACGCTCACGGATTTCGGGGTCCGCAGCGACTATTGGATTAGACCGAACCTCGGCCTTTCCGCATGGGTACAGCACGAGCGGTGGCTGTTTCCTGTAATCCAATCGAATATCTCTAGAAACGTATCGGCTACGGTGCAAATCTCGTTTGCGCCTCATAAACTGTTCCAGCACAGTGCTTCTGGCGCGCCGGGAGACCTGCCATGACCTACACAGGTAGCGCTCCCGTCCGACAGCCTGTGCCCGAACTGCCTGAACATGAAGTCCCCGCCGTACCAGAGGTGGATGTGGCCCAGCCTGAAGTCACAGACTCGGTCCTATACCTTCGGCTATTCTGGCACCAGCGTCGTTTCCTTGTCCGCGTTGCACTGTACGCGTTTCTCGCGAGCACGCTCTTAGCATTTTTGATCCCAGTGCGATTCGAGTCGACGGCGCGCTTGATGCAGCCGGATAATCAGTCCGCATCCAGCCTCGCCACTGCGGTTGCCGCAATGTCAGGTGGGACGGGAGGGCTGAGTGGGGTCGCGAGTGATTTCCTTGGTCTCAAAAGCACGAGTGACATCTTTGTCGGCATTCTGTCAAGCCGCACCGTTCAGGACAAGTTGATTGAACAATTCGACCTCAAGAAACTTTACGGAGACGGTCGAATGGAAGACGCACGCAAGGACCTTGCCGAACACACCGGCATTTCTGTTGACCGTAAGAGCCAGATTATCACCATCGCGGTCACCGACCATGACGCGAAGCGCGCCGCAGCCATAGGCCAGGCGTACGTTGCGGAACTGAACCGACTGGTCGCGGAATTGAGTACGTCGTCTGCCCGGCGAGAACGCATCTTCTTGGAAGAACGTCTGCAAGCAGTCAATAAAGAATTGGAATCGGCAGAGAAAGAGTTCAGCCAGTTTTCCAGCAAGAATTCAGCTATCGACATCAAAGAACAGGGCAAAGCCATGGTCGAAGCGGCGGCGACCCTCCAGGGGCAGCTTATTGCCGCCGATGCCGAGCTCGAAGGCCTCAGGCAAATCTACACTGACAACAATGTGCGCGTCCGCTCCGTACGGGCGCGAATTAGAGAACTCAAACACCAACTCGAAAAAATCGGCGGCAAGGGTGAGGATGCAGCTGGGGGTTCTGGCCAGCAACAAGACTCGCTCTATCCTTCGATCCGCAAGCTTCCGCTCCTCGGCGTCACTTATGCCGACCTGTATCGCACGACGAGGGTGCAGGAAGCGGTTTTTGAGACTTTGACGAAAGAATACGAGCTGGCAAAGGTCCAAGAAGCCAAAGAGATTCCAACGGTCAAGGTGCTCGACCCTCCCAACATTCCGGATAAGAAATCATTTCCACCGCGGCTTGCAATCATCTTTCTGGGGACCGGATTCGCCATTTTGCTAGGCACTTCGTGGGTGGTCGGCGGAAGGTTGTGGGAGGAAGCCGATCCCAAGGATCCGCGGAAACAGTTGGCGCTGGAAATTTACCGGACTATGCCGTGGGCATCGCCGAACGGATCGCGACTTGGCGCGCTGAGTCACCGGGTTTGGAGTCGTCTCAACAGGCGGCACGACAGGCCGAAATAGCACTAATAACTAGCCGATTTGGCTGTAAGTGCTTGTAAGTTAACGGGTTGTTTGCGTTTTGGCTCTGTGAGTGGCGGTGCGAAGCTGTGCCCATGGCCTAAAGTCTGACGCAAAGAGGCGGGCGATGATCCAAGACTTGGTGCAGGAAAGTCGATTGGTACAGCCAGCGGGGCAAATCGAGCCGCGTTGGTACGTTGTCTACGTCCGCGCGCACCACGAAAAGCGCGTGGCCGAACAACTCGGCCAGCGTTCGGTCGGACATTTCCTCCCGTTGTACGAAAGCGTCCGGCGGTGGAAAGACCGTCGGATGCGATTGCAATTGCCGCTCTTCCCGGGCTATGTGTTCGTCCACCTTGTGCTCCAAGACCGGCTGCGCGTTCTCCAAATTCCCAGCGTTGTCCATTTCGTCGGTTTCAGTGGTCTTCCCTGTGCGTTGCCCGACGAGGAGATCGAAGCCCTGCGCTATGGACTAGGGCGCCAGCCGCGTGTGGACCCGCACCCCTACTTAAGAGCGGGCCGCCGCGTCCTGATCAAACGCGGGCCGTTTCAAGGTCTCGAAGGATTCCTTGTGCGAAAGAAGGGTAACTTCCGGGTCGTGCTTTCGGTTGAGCTAATCATGCGGTCGATCGCGGTCGAGTTGGATGCCGCGGAAATCGAGGTGCTTCAGGAAGTCAGAGGAAGCAAGAGAGAGCGACACCGGTCGGGTTCTGGATATCGCCAACGCGCCGGAGACGGGATCCGGTCCACCGTGGCTGCCGATTAGACTGCCTCCACGTTTTTTTTCTAACCAGAAGGGCCTCGAGATCGGTTTTCAGGGGTAACAGGTCTGAGTGCGGAGGGGTTCTTGCGTTGAGAGCACATCAAGGAAGTTAGAAGTCGTCAAGTCGTCCTTGGTGAACCGTTACTCTGGGTGTGTGACGTTGGCGGACATATACCTTTAGGAGAGGAACATGCAAATCTTTCTAGACTCAGCAAACTACCGGGAGATCGAAAGCTGGTTGGACCACGGTGTGGTTGATGGTGTCACGACGAATCCCAGTGTTATGTTGAAGGATGGCGTCAGTGACATCGAAGAATGCACGCGGCGATTGTGTGCCTTACTCGGTGAGCGCCCTGTGAGCGTCGAAGTGACCACCAATGACTGCGCGGAGATGAAAAAACAAGCCCGAACCTTCGCTGGTTGGGCGCGGAACGTGGTGGTCAAAATTCCAGTAGTTAATGAGTATGGCGAATCCTGCCTAGGTGTTATCAATGCGCTGCAAAACGAGGACATTGTAATTAACTCGACAACAATTCTGTCCTTTAATCAGGCGATCTTGGCGGCCAAGGCAGGCGCAACTTACGTGAGCATCTTTGCCGGTCGCATTGCTGACGAGGGTAACGACCCTACTTTGGTCATCAGAAATGTACGCTGGTGGCTTAATCAATGGGGTTACCCCACAAAGATTATTGTAGGTAGCATCAGAACGGCGATCGACGTACAGAATGCAGCCTTGGCTGGGGCACACATTGTCACGATTCCACCGCAGTTTCTGCCCAAGATGGTCGATCACAAATACAGCCGAGAAACAGTGCGACAATTTAATTGCGACGCCGAAAAGGCTTTGGCAAAAATGGCGAAAGCAGCGGCAGGTAGTTAGCTTCCAGCAGAACCGCATTGATCCAACGAATCCAAAAATCTTGAAACTCTCAGGCAAGAACAGTTGATTGGGAGCGTGGCAGTCTTTGAGTGGGCGTGATTGCAACATAGTCGTCTAAAATCGTCCTTATTCATATTTTGTAGGGTCCGCTCTTTCATCAATTATGGTTGTTTACCTCAAGCCAAAAGTGTAAGTCGTTTGATCGTTCTGGCCTTCTGTTTCTTGTATTTCTCGCTCTCCGGGGAGTCTGCTGACTGATGCTTTTTCTTCGCAGCGCCTACCGATTGCATACCTATGATATCCAACGCGTGCTTGTAATCGGTTCCAAAGCGCGTGCGAAGGAGTTTATCCGACAATCGAATAGGTTGCAGCGCTGTGAGGTAATCGGGTGCTTTGAAGTCGAACCAATGTTGGCCAAAGGAGAAGTCGAGAATGTCCCGCTTTTGGGAACTACAGAAAACCTGCGGGAGTACTTGTTCGGGCATCCCGTCGACGCCGTGGTTTTCGCAATGCCCGTGGAGCGAATCCCGAACGCACAAAGTCTGGCGGAGTCGGCCATGGAATTGGGTCTCAGTGTGGTTGTCCTTCCCGATTTGTATGTCTACCGGATTGGGTATGAACCGAATGGGCATGAAGTCTCACTGGGTTCTTTTCACGGTGTCCCTGCCGTCGTCCTGGCCAATGTTCGCCGGAAGACGTCGTACCTCGTCGCCAAGAGGATTCTCGACATTCTTCTTTCCGCCACTCTATTGGTGGTGCTTTCACCGTTGCTCCTAGTCATTGCTTTACTAATTAAAATGACATCACCACGTGATCCACTGCTTCACCGGCTGAAGTTGGTGGGCACGAACCGGAAACCATTCACTGCCTATAAGTTTCGCACTATGGTGCCCGATGCAGACGAACTGAAACGTTCTCTCATGAAGTACAACGAAATGAAGGGGCCGGTTTTTAAAATGCGCAACGACCCTCGAATCACGATGCTCGGTCGATTACTCCGCAAGTACAGCCTGGACGAACTGCCGCAACTATTTTCCGTTCTTAAAGGAGATATCAGTCTGGTTGGGCCCCGCGCTCCCCTAAAGGAGGAGGCCGACAGATTCGAGTTCTGGCAGAGACGCAAACTCAGTGTGAAACCCGGGATTACGTGTCTTTGGCAGGTGAACGGACGAAGTCAAATCACGAGCTTTGACGAATGGGTGCGCCTCGACCTGGAATACATCGATAGGGCTTCTTTCTGGTTGGATCTCAAGATTCTGCTAAAAACCATCCCGGAAGTAATACGCGGTCGGGGTGCCTACTGAGGAGACGTAAGCATGGGGCAGGATTTGATAACAGGCGGTTCTGGATTTATCGGTTCGCACATGTGCGGTCTCCTTCTTGTCCACAATCATCAAGAGCGTGTGCTGGATAGTTCGCAACGCGGGATGGGCGCGAAGGGCCGCCCAGCGTATATCAACTCGTGTGTAGAACATCGCCCGTCAGCGGTGTTTTTCAATAGGGAGGGCATCGTGAACAGGCTGGTTCGCCGCCGCCGCATGGTCTCCCCGCGTGCGCTTGAGAATTTCGAACTCCTGACCGGCTTGGAGCGAGCCGTTGAGAGGCTGGGACGCGCCCTTCGAGAGGTGACACATGCGATTTTGCGGAAGTGGAGCGGGCACCAAGAGCGGCCCTCTCGAGGGAAGGCAAGGCATTCTATTAAGGAGAAAAGGAAGCGTGCGTGTTGTCCTCTCTCATCTTGCGGTCCATCGCAGTTGATGTGGATGTTGCCGATGTGGAGCCCATAGTTCACCGTGGCACCCTGTGATGCTAATGCGTTCTCGCCCGTTCCGAAGAGCGCAACGTCCCTTCGGCAGATTTTCCGCGGGACCGCGTGGTACGGTTTGGCCATTGCCGTCAACCGGTTCATCCCGGGACTCCTAACTATTATTCTGGCATGGTGGCTGGAGCAGCACGAGTTGGGCGTTCTCTCGTTCGTTTTGGCCTACTATGGTGTCCTTTCGCTGGTTGCCGATTGGAGCATCGCCTATGCAGTTCAAAAGCTAGTCCCAGAAAACAGCGAGCGCGTGGGGCAGGTCGGGTGGACAGCACTGTTTGTCCGACTGGGACTTTCGACACTCCTGGGACTTTCTTGCTGGGGACTCGATGCCATTACCGGTGCGTTCCAGGGATATGGCGTTTACCTTGCGCTTCTCCTCATTAGCTCGGCCTTCGGAACTATCGTCTACATACACAATGCGCGCTGCCATTTCGCCGCAGGCAGCCTGTTCAGCATCGGCGTTTATTTGGTTTGGCTGCCTTTGGCCCTGACTCTGGTCAAACTGGGAATGCGGATCACGGGACCGCTTATCGCGCTGTGCGTTTCGTTTGCTGCGATTGGAATTCCGGGCTTTTTGTTCAGTCCCGCCCTGCGAGGACACGTGGCCTTTGTTCGTCCAATTGCGCTTGAGATTCTGCGTTTCGGAGCATGGGCCACCTTGGCTACCTTGCTCAGCGGTCTGGCCGACCAGGTCGGAATCCTCGTGGTGGCTTACAGGATCGGCGATGCGCCTGCCGCGATTTTTAAGGTCGCCACGACCTTTGGAGTGCTTCCGGCCCTCTTGGGGATGATCGTCGTGCTGCCCCTCATGCCGGTTGCCAAGCGAGGTATGCTCAATGGAGATGACGTTTCTGTCGGCTTGATTCTGCCGATTCTTCGCTACCTGCTCATGTTTGGACTCGCCATCGCTGCCGCTGGATTCGTGCTGGCTCCGGCGGTAATCCGCACGTTCGTCCAGGAGAGCTATATGGGCGCCGTCTGGCCGTTGCGCTTGCTCCTGGGAGCGAGCCTTCTGCGAATGCTGGTGACGGTCCTTTCCGGCATCCTTTTTGTAGGTCAGGGATTGAAGGCTCTGGCAAGAATTCACGGAACCGTCGCGGTCATCGGTCTCGCGGGCAGCCTGCTCGTGGTCCGTAGGTGGGGCATTATGGGAGTGGCGGTCGCACTCCTGGCAGCCTGGACCGTAGGGATCGTGCAGTTGCACCACTGGTTTCGGCGCAAGGCGTCGCTGCCGCTCGAGTGGGGCAAGTATTTGCGTTACGCAGGCTCGGCCGCAATCATGGGAGCTTCCGTGTTCCTTGCCGCAAGACTCATAAATCCGCCCATCGAACAGTTCGCGTTCGGCGGATGCGTCGCGGCAATTGTCTATGCCCTCCTTCTGTGGACACAACGCGATGTTGCATTTCGAGGGCTGATAAATATTGTTAGGACCTGGGTAGCACCGTAACGGGTATCCGGCTGGAGCATAGAGATGGGGACTGAGGGACGATTGAATCCCATGATCGGTACGAATGCCTATTGTCCTGAACGCCTGCTGCCCCCCGGGGCTGCGCGAGAACAGGTGCTCAGGCGAAGGCTCCTCTACCTGCTGATCTTTATTGTTGCGCTCGTCCGGCTCTTTACCGAGACGCTGGGAGTCCTACCGCGTGCGTTAAATTTCGCGGACCTCCCACTTTTCTTGTATGCATGCGCTGCGCTGCTGGCCCGGCGCGACGTGAAGGGAGAGACTACCTCCTTTTACCGGCGCTCATTGTCACGTCCTCTGAAAATGTTTACGGCATGGGTTATGTTGTCAACCGCCGTCAACCTTATGCTTTACAATATCCATTTTCTTCCGGCGCTCGTATTTTGGGCATTTCACCTGGAGCCGATCGTATTTGCCTTGTTGTTGATGCGGCTGGGCTGGAACCAGGAGGACACGCAGAAGCTTTCGAAGCTCTTGGTAGCCATCGGTCTGGTCCAGATTCCTCTTTCGCTCATCCAGCTCTTGAGTGTATTTTCTGAGGACAATCCGGATCTCGCATCGGGCACATTTGGCACCAATGGGAGTCAGATGTGCTTTTTCCTTGTGCTGGTTATCGCCTACCTGCTAGGCCGCTATCTGATGGAATCCAGGATTCGATGGCTACTGCCGGTACCCGCTTTGGTGGTGGTTTTCTACGCACAGGGATTCAAGGCACTGTGGTTGCCTTTCGTTCTAACGATACCGGTAGGCGTTCTGTTGTGTTATCCGGGGAACAAGCGCAGGAAGTGGGGCTCAGTTGCTCTGGTTGTGGCGTTCGTTCTACTTGTCGCCTTTCCGATTGGAAAGGTGACTTCGCGTCAGACTACAGAGTTCTTCCGCTGGGAGTACGTCAGCGATGTTCTGAGGTCGGGAGCCATCTGGAATTTGGGCAAAATCCAATCCTTCGTAAACGTAGGTAGGATCTACACCGATTCTCCCATCGCGACGCTTGTTGGGGTGGGACCCGGTTCGTATTCGAGCCGTGCTTCCCAAACGTTTACACAGGTGGCACTGGAGCCTGATTCCCCCACCAATGTGGTGTATGGCTATGTTTCGCCTACTCCCCCAGGTGCTCTCACAGAAAAGTACATTGTCCCGGAGGTGTTTAAGAGCGAGATCCTTTTCGGATCCGGCACAATCGACGGCCCTTTCAATAGTTATGTGGCCCTCTTGGCGGAGGTAGGGGTGGTTGGATTTGCCCTCTACGCTGCTATCTATTATCGGGTATCCAAGAAAGTATTAGCGGCGGGTCAAAAGGCTTGGGGAGAGCGAAATTCCGAACTGTTTGCAATATCCTTAGCCGCAATCTGTGGGCTTCTCACCTTATTTGAGATGGCTTTTCTTGACAACTGGCTGGAAGCGAGCCGGGTGACGATTCCGTTGTGGCTGGTCCTCATTCCCGCGATGTCGTGCGTGGAGGTAAGCGAGGTCAGCAAGATCCCTCTGAAGAGGAAATAATGAATTTTAGACACCCACTTCCGAAAGCAAAGCTTCTCGATTCGAGAAACCAGGCGCTGCTTCGTCTTTGCGCCGGGAAGACTGTTCTGCATTTGGGATTCGTAGATGAAGGTTTATTCGACGACCGCCTGCGCCAAGAGGATTGGCTGCACGCGATGCTGGCGGGAGTTGCGGCCAGGGTGGTGGGGATCGATATCTCTGAGCAGGGCGTGCGCCGCGCGCAGCAGGCCGGCTACGCCGATTGTTACGTGGGCGACGTTGAACGATTGAGTGCTGTGCCTTTTCCCCGTCTGGAGTACGACATAATCTTAGCAGCGGACATTATTGAGCACCTGGACAATCCGGGGCTATTCCTTGACGAACTGCAGAGGGTAGCGACCGAAAACACGCTCGTCGTTATCACCACGCCGAATGCTCTCAACATCAAAACGGCCTTTTATCCGCTGGCTCGCATTGAATGTGTTCACCCCGACCACAACCTTTACTGCTCGCCCACAACATTAAGCACCCTTCTTGAGAAGCACGGGTTTCAGATCGTCGAGATGAATCTGTATTCCAGTGTTTATAAGCCAAACAAAGGTAAGCTGGCTGGCGTAGCGGACCGTATAGCAAAATATGCTTTCAGGTTGCTTGACTTTGTTTTGCGCTATTCCCTCGTGCAACTTTTCCCCCATTTCAGCGAGGGGATACTTGTCCAAGCAAGGAAGCAAGCACGAGAGGTTCGACAAAGCAACACTCCAATTCCTTCATTCGTTTCGGCCGGGCGCGCCGGTGCTCACCTGAGGGAAAAGATTTTCCTTGTCGGGGTTCTCGGGCCGTTCGATTCGGGTCCCACGCGCGTTTACGAGACGCTATTGAAAAGCCATTTCACTGAGCGCTTTGACGTTCGCTTCCTAGATTTCCAATTTGCGAGCGACGTGGCCGACTTCCATCGCTTGCGGCCGCAAAAGTTCTTTCTCTTGCTGTGGTATCTGCTGCGTACGACCTATTGGTTGTTCCGGGAACCGTATGACGCCCTCTGCATTCCCCTCTCGACAAACCGGAATGCTTTCCTCAAAGACTCCCTGTTTGTCTGGTTGGGGGTCTTATTCGGCGTTCCGGTCGTTATCCTTGAGCACGGGACGGACATTCCGGGCCTGTACCGCCGCTCCGGCCGAATCGTGCGGGGGATCATGAGGGCTACATTGCGCCGGGCGACGCGCTGCATCGTGTTGGCCGACTGCTTGAAGTTCAACTTCGAGCTATTCCTGCCCGCCGACCGCATTATCTCGATGTATTTGGGGATCGATCGCGTCGCGACAAATGGAAAGCCCTCTTTGAAAAGGAGCCAAAACGACCAACTCACCTTGCTCTATCTTAGTAGCCTAGAAATTCGAAAAGGGTATATGGTCCTTCTCCAATCCCTCCCCCTGGTCCTTCAGGATCGAAACAATCTGAAGTGCGTGGTGGCCGGCGGGTGGGGCTGGGATTCCGAACCCACGAAGTCGTGGGTCGCTCAGCTCATTTCCCACGAGCGCCTAAAGGACAAGGTCTCTTTTGTAGGGCCGGTCAAAGGGACTGAGAAGGAAGTCCTCTTGAATACGGCAGACATCTATGTCCTCCCTGCGCTGATCGATACTGCTCCCCTGGTGCTACTGGAAGCTTTGCGGGCCGGGCTACCGATCGTGGGGACGAACGTCGGTGCCATTCCAGAGATCGTGGCAGATGGCGTCAACGGGCTCATATGCGAGAAAGGGAATCCGGAGGACCTGGCCGAAAAGATTCTTTATCTCGTGGAACGCCCGGCCCTGCGCCAGCAAATGCGGCAAAACAACCTGGATCGCTTCGAGAGTCTCTTCACGATCGAAAAATTTGCAGACCGCATAATTGGTGTCTTCGATTCCGTTTTTTCGGAGAAGCGGACAGGAAGCAAGACTTAGGCAACAATAATTCGAACCTTGCCGGCCGACTCCGCGAGTGGCACGCGCGGAAGCCGGGGAGGGGTCCGAGGTGGTTCAATGAACGTGCTTGTTGTTGGTGGGGCCGGATATGTCGGCGGGGCGGTCACCGATCTTCTGCTTCAGCGGAATTACAATGTGCGCGTTTACGATGCGCTCTTGTACGAAGAAGCCTATCGAAAACAGATCCCCTTTGTGTTTGGCGACGTGAGAGACCCGGACTGTTTAAAGCCGCAGCTGGAGTGGGCGGACGCCGTCATTTGGCTGGCCGCGCTAGTGGGCGACGGGGCGTGCGCACTGAACCCGGAGATCAGTGTCGCCATCAATCAAGAATCGGTTCGATGGCTGGCCGAGCACTACGACGGTCGTGTCGTTTACATGTCAACGTGCTCCGTCTATGGCGCCCAAGACAAAGTGCTCGACGAAATGTCACCGCTTAATCCGCTTTCCGTCTATGCCGCTACTAAGCTGGAAGCCGAGTGCTATTTACAGCGAAAGAATGCAATTATCTTCCGGCTCGGAACGCTTTATGGGATTGGAGATGTGTTTTCGCGCATCCGACTGGATCTAGTAGTCAATACATTGACCGTTCGTGCCCATCGCTACGGCAAAATCAGCGTGTTCGGTGGGGACCAGTTTCGCCCTCTGCTTCACGTGATCGACGCGGCTCAGGCCGCTGTCGACAATCTCCAGACGTCCCACGTCGGCATCTTCAACCTGCAGCGACAGAACGTCCGGATCATCGACCTAGCTTACCAGATTCGCAATCATTTTCCGGACCTCGTGATCACCCAGACGCCGATGAACTTTCAAGATGCGCGCAATTATCGAGTTAGCAGCGAGAAAGCTCAGAAAGTATTCGGATTCTGTGCGGCCCACTCCATCGACGAAGGGATCGAGGAGCTGAAAAGTCTGCTTAACACTCGCCGCTTGAGCGATGTGGACAATCCTCGCTATACGAACCAGGTTTTCCTCTCCATGTTCAATACCCATAAGAGGGATTTGACAACGCGGGGCGAGGCATGAAAAGAGAAGACCTTCGACTGCCGTCCCCCAAGCTCATTGAGGGGGGACTCGGGATCGACGACCGCGGGGAAATAGCCTTCGTTAACGCGTTTGATTTTGATGGTATCAAGCGGTTCTATATAGTTTCGAATAATCGGGCTCGCTTCGTCCGTGCCTGGCATGCCCATCGCCGCGAGAGCAAGTACGTGTCGTCGGTCCAGGGCGCGGCCGTCGTTGCCGCTGTCCCCATCGACAATTGGGAATGTCCTTCCAAGGAAGCCTTCGTGCATCGCTACGTTCTCTCCGCCCAGAAACCGGCTGTCCTGTACATCCCTGCAGGCTATGCAAACGGGTTCATGTCGCTGACTGCGGATGCTAAGTTGGTTTTCTTCTCCACAACCACATTGGCCGAGAGCAAGGAAGATGATGTGCGCTACGATGCTCGATATTGGAATCCCTGGGACGTTCTCGAACGATAGATACAAGAAGGGGCAACGGAATGAAGGTCGCGGTTCTCGGCGGTTCTGGAATGTTGGGTTCTATGGTCGTGGATTTTCTTTCACGTGACCATTCCTCGGAAGTGATTGCGACCGTACGGGCCTCGAGGTTATTGGAGGAGTTCCAGGACCGTTGTCGAGGCGTCGAGTGGCGTCTGTTAGATGCGGACCACTGCACTCTTGTGGATCTCACGAATGTGATAGATGGTTTCGAATGGGTGATCAATTGCATCGGTGTCATCAAGCCACATATCCACGATGATAATCCGGTCGAAAGAGAGCGAGCAGTCGTTGTCAACGCCGTGTTCCCGCATCTGCTAGCCCGCGCTGCCGCCCTGACAGGAGCCCAAGTTCTTCAGATCGCCACCGACTGTGTTTTCTCCGGCCAGAGAGGCCAATACTTGGAGCACGATAGACACGACGCCCTAGATGTCTACGGCAAATCGAAGAGCTTGGGGGAAGTTCCGTGCTACAAGATTCACCACCTACGAGTTTCAATCATTGGCCCAGAGCCTTTGCGACATGTTTCGTTGCTAGATTGGTTCCTTGATCAACCCCAGGGGAGCATTGTTCAGGGCTACACGAATCACCGATGGAATGGAATCACGACCCTCCATTTTGCAAGGCTCTGCCACGGCGTCATCACGCGGCAATTGAGGCTGCCTCCTGTACATCATGTCGTCCCGATCGACACGGTTAGCAAGGCAGAGCTGTTGCGCACCATCGCCGAAAACTATCGGCGGGGTGATATCGAAGTCAGGGCGAGCGAGGCCCCATCAACCGTAGATCGAACTCTTGCAACTTCCGACTCGATCTTAAACCGCAGATTGTGGGAGGCCGCTGGCTATTCGCAGTCGCCGTCAGTTGCGCGGATGGTGGAAGAACTTGCGCAATTCGATTGCCGCTTTCGGAGCGAACTGTGCATGCGGAGGAGTC
>Ga0137380_10003189_pt1 | contig 14225 bp, 13 predicted proteins | sample SagtaG_17_FD_104809 | JGI IMG/M metagenome (GOLD analysis project Ga0137380, IMG submission 104809) | Vadose zone soil microbial communities from Sagehorn Ranch, Mendocino, California, USA - Sage2_L_100_16 metaG | ecosystem: Environmental > Terrestrial > Soil > Vadose zone | place: USA...
ATCTTGCCGATCTTTCCGCCCCGGACAAGCTCGACCGCGTTTTGAAAGTGCGTGCCCGAACGCTGCTGCGTGCCGACCTGCACTATGCGGTTGTGCTTGCGCGCGGCCTGTACCATCTTGCGCCCTTCATCAATCGTGTGAGAGAGAGGTTTTTCGACGTAAACATCCTTGCCGGCCTGGCAGGCCATAATCGCTGGCAACGCGTGCCAGTGATCTGGGGTGGATACGACCACCACGTCGATGTCTTTGCGGTCGAGGATGCGTCGGAAGTCTTTATATTTTTCCGCCTTCGCAGTTGATGCGGCGGCCTTATCGAGGTTTGGGGCGTAGACATCGCAAATGCCGGCAACATCGACGTCCTGCTGTTTGAGAAAGTCTTTCAGATTCGACTGCCCCATCCGCCCAATGCCGATAAAGCCGGCGACGATGCGATCATTCGAGCCAAGCACGCGCCCGGAAGCTGAGCTTGCGTGCAGAGCGATGCCTGTGCCCAGCGCGCCGGCGGCTGTGCTCTTGATGAAATCTCTGCGATCCATTCTGTTGATCATAACCGCTCCTTGAGATTTATGGTTTGCGGGAAGATCGTCATCTAAGCCCCGAACAGTGCACTGTGTCAAGTCGGTTCACCTTGCGTTCAACACCACAGCGAGCGACAAAACGAAGTGGTCGTTTGAGGTCTAGCTTCACCTTGTCGGCAGAGGATTCCCGGGAGTCAGAATTGTGCTAGACTGCCTCTCTATGCAAACTCGTTCAGCGGAGATCGCGATAGTTGGGGCTGGACCGGCGGGCGCTCACCTGGCCGCGCGGCTGGCGGCAGAGAACCGCGACGTGGTTCTGTTTGATCCGAAGGGCGCTTGGGAAAAGCCCTGCGGCGGAGGTGTTCCCACTCGGGCGCTTCGTGAATTCTCGTACTTGCTCGAACGCGGCAACTATCCACGTAAGCTCGTGCGCCGGATCACAATGATCTCACCACTCCAACGACGCGTATCTCTGACACTGGATGAGCCTTTCGCGGTTTACTCGCGTCAGGTGCTTAATGGGCTCGTACTCGATCGAGCGCTTGAGGCCGGAGCGCGATTTGAGCAAGCGGCGGTCTCCGATTTCTCTCGCGAAGGCGAAGGCTGGAGGATTCAGACCAGCAAGGGCGAAGCCTGGCGCGCGAGATTACTCGTGGGAGCTGACGGTGCTTCGAGTTTCATCAGGCGTCGACTCGTCGGTATTTTCTCGAAGGATGATCTTGCTCTGGCGTTCGGCTACAACGTGTCAGATGTCGATCGCGTCGCGAGCGCCAACGGGAATCAAAAGGAGGGTTCGACCGATGATGAAGTAATCGTTCGGTTTCCGAAAGAGTTCACGGGTTACTTATGGGCATTTCCGCGCCCGGGCGTGATGAACTTTGGCGTGGCCTCGAAGCTGGGCGAGCGCACTTCTGATGAGTTACGAGCGTTGCTATGCAACTTTGTCTGTGACTTTTACGGCGGCCGAATGCCTGAGGCTGAGCGCGTAAGCTTCTTCGGAGCGAAGATTCCGACGCTTGATTTGGCAACTTGGAAAGACCTGCGAACCACTGGTGACGGATGGGTGCTGATCGGCGACGCAGCCGGGTTCGCTGATCCGATTACAGGCGAGGGGATCTATTACGCGTTGAAATCGGCGGACTTGCTCGCGGACTCGCTGGTTGAGGCGTCCAAATCCAACGGGTCCAGCAGCGGGCGAGCAAATGCGTTGTACGATGAGCGCTGGCGGGGGTCATTCGGGCGCGATCTAGAGCACGCATCGTACAGGCTGCCTCGGTTCTATCGAGGCACCTTCTTCGGGCACGTTTTCACCGACGCGACGATCTGGCTTGCTGCGCATCATCGCGGAGTGCGAACGATCCTTGCGAAAGCGCTGGTCGGAGATCAAAGCTACGTGACATTGAAACGAGATCTGCTGCGAAGAGCCTGGCGAATCCTATAGCTTGCAGGGACGCTGGGACTTACGTCGGTGAGTGGCGGTAATCGCGATTCTGATCTACGATTGATTCTTGACTGCCTGCGGACGATGGAAGGGGCCCATTCCGATGCATCGGATTGCTGTCAGTCTCTTACTTGTTGCTCCCCTCATTGCAACCTCATACGCCGCTAACAATCAGCAGTCAAACTCGCGGCCACCGAGCGATCAGAAGAAGTCGGAAAACCAGGAGCCCAAGGACAACATTCAACTGCGGGCTCGGCTGGTCAGCTTGACCGTCACCGTTTCAGACCCACTGGGCAGGTTCGTGACGGGCCTTGCTCAGAGGAATTTCGAGGTCTACGACGACGGAGTGAAGCAAGAGATAGCTCACTTCAGCGATGAAGACGCGCCGATTACGCTGGGCATAATTTATGACGTGTCGGGCTCGATGAGTGATCTTACGTCGCGCTCGTTCCAGGCGCTGCGCAGGTTGTTTGAGACTTCTCATGAAGACGACGAGTATTTCATCATCGCCTTTAACGATCGCGTGAAGTTGGTCCAGGACTTCACCACCTCGCCAAGCGAAATCATGAGCCGGGTGATATTCGTCAAGGCTAAGGGCAGCACCGCGCTGTACGACGGCGTTTACCTCGGAATCGAAAAAGCTCGGCAAGGACGACACCAAAAGAAGGCTCTGCTGATCATTTCCGACGGAGAAGAGAACAGCAGCCGATACAGCGGGCGCGACCTTCGCGAGCGCCTGAAGGAATCCGACGTTCCGGTTTACAGCATCGCTATCAGTCAGTTGTATGCGGGGCTCGGAACGCTGGAGAGCCTGTCGGGGTGGAGCGGAGGAATGACTTTCTCTCCTGCCGACGAGCCTCAAACCCGCGACATCTACACAAGGATCGCGCTGATGCTGCGTCATCAATATGCGATTGGTTTCTACCCGACTGATGCCGCGAGCGACGTTGACTGGCACAGGGTGCGACTTCACATCAACGCACCCAGAGGGCTGGGCCGGTTGTCGCTGAGCTATAAGAAAGAATACAAGTCGTTCGTGAAATGACTCTGTGAGAAGGCGGGTTAGCTAACTTTCTGCGCGCGCCCCCGCTTCGCTTTCGCGCAGGGCATTCAATAGTTTTTGATGAATCCCGCCAAACGAACCATTGGACATTATCACGACGATCGCATTGCCGCTGAGACGCCGAGTCAGATGGCAAACAATATCGTCTGGCGCCGGAATGTAATAGGCATCTCGACCTCGCGCGCTGAGGTTCTCGGTCATTTCGGTTGGTGAAATTGCGGTCCCTGCGTTGTACCGCTCCGGATGGAACAAGCGGGCAAGTATTATCTCGTCGGCTTCTGCGAGCGCGTCTTCGAATGCTTGCTGAAAAGGCTTTATCTGCGCGGTGTACGAGCGAGGCTCAAAGATTGCCACGATTCGGCGACCAGGGTATCTCGCGCGCGCGGCCTGAAGCGTTTCACGCACTGCCGTCGGATGATGAGCAAAGTCGTCGATGACTGTAATCCCGCGAATTTCCCCAAGCACCTGCAAACGCCGCTTAACGCTTTTGAATTCCGCGAGGGCCTCTTTGACCGCCCGTCGATCGAGCCCGAGCGATTCACACGCCGCGATTACGCCCAGACAGTTGCGCACGTTGAACAGACCGGCTAACGGTGTTTGATAGCGCCCGAACTCCTGGCCCTCAACGCGCACGACGAAAGTTGTGTTCTCGGCTGAGAACTGAACGTCGGTTGCGCGCCATCGAGCTTCGCTCTCGATGGCGAAACTCTCGACTGGACAGAACGCTCGCGGCGCCAGCTCCCTGACTAGCTCGGAATCCCAACCGGCTATCAATCGCCCGCGACCTGGAATCAGGTTGATCAAACGGCTGAACGCGAATTTCACTGCGTCGATGTCGCGGTAGATGTCCGCGTGATCGAATTCAATGTTGTTCAAGATCACCGTGTCTGGCAGATAATGCATGAACTTGGGCCCTTTGTCGAAGTAAGCGGTGTCGTACTCGTCCCCTTCGATCACGAAGTAAGGCCCTCGACTGATTCGAAATGATGAATCGAAATTCTCGGCGACGCCACCGATCAGAAAAGACGGATTGGCCCCGGCTCGCTCCATCGCCCAGGCCATCAAAGACGTGCTGGTGGTCTTACCGTGGGTGCCCGCGACTACGATCGAGTGATGCCCGCGAATGAAGTTTTCTTGGACTACTGCGGCCATCGAAGTGTAATACATTTTCTCATTGAGCGCGTATTCAAGCTCGAGATTGCCGCGCATGATGGCATTGCCGACAACAACCACGTCCGGTCGCACGGAGACATTCTCGGGGCGGTAGCCTTCGCTCACAGGGATGCCGAGCCGCTCGAGTTCGAGCGACATCGGCGGATAAACATTCTCATCCGAGCCGGTGACTTTGTGTCCCTGTTCGATGAGCATGCCGGCGAGCGAGGCCATAGCCGTCCCGCAAATGCCGATGAGGTGATAGTGTTTCTTGTCCAGCGAGAGTCTCCCGACGAAATGAATAAACCTGAGTATAACCGCGCGGTAATTGTTTTTAAAAGTTTCGGTTGCTCCCTTGCGCGCGTCAGTGTGTGCGTGAAAGAATCTCTGGGCGAATATTCATTCTTACGCAATAGAACGAAAGGTAATGCTGAAACTGAGCTGCGCTGTTGTTCTGTCGTTCGTCTGCGTCACTTTGATGGCCTCTTCGCGCGTAGCAAGTCTATCACGCGCGGCCGCAGACGGACCCACGTTTGCTTTTGAAACGCCGGTGAGTCCATCCGGCGACCCAGACCCACGCGACGAGACCTCCATAGCCGTCAGTCTTCGAGATGATCAGGTGATAGTGGGCGCGTCGAAGTTAATCGCGGGCGGCGGAGGGCCGGGGTCATCAGGCAACACTCGAGTCGCGCATTACTATTCGTCCGATGGTGGTCGCAGCTGGGGGAACGGCATGATCTCTCTCGAAACGCCAGAAAAAAGCTGGGGCCGGTCGTCAGACCCTTCTGTTGTCTCAGACCTTGACGGCAATTTTTATCTCTGCGTGTTGATGCTTGACAGCTTAAGCCAAGACACCGGGGTTTATGTTTTCAAATCGACAGACAGCGGCCGCACGTTCGGCGATCCTGTGCCTTCGGCGCTCGATATCGGCACCGGCGGAAGCAAGAGGGCTGATAAGTGCTTAATCTCCGTTGACACATCGGCGGCGAGCCAATTCAAGAACACGATCTACGCGGTATGGACAAGCAACGAGAGCGTCAATCAACAACCAACGGCATTCGTTCGTCTCGCTCATCGTCATCCCGGCGATGCGACTTTCAGTGATTCAAAGATCATCAGTCACGGCGGCGATATGCGGGGGCCATCTGTTGCCACAGGCCCGAATGGAGAAGTTTATGCGGCATGGGAAGGAATAGGTAATCCGCGGGTCATCCTGTTCAACGCCTCCACTGATGGCGGTGAAACCTTTCTGCCTCCGGTTGTAGCTCCTTCCGGGGATCTGGTGATCCACGAGTTTATCGGTTCTCTTTCGCCTCCGAATGCCGCAATCGACATCAATGGCGTATCGCGGATAAACAGCTTTCCGGTGATCGACGTGGATCGCGGCGCCGGCGCCAACCGTGGAATGATATACGTGACGTGGGCGGAATCCATAAACCGACGCGACGCGGATGTCTTTGTTAGCAAAGTCACACCCCCAGACGGAATGCGTCCAACTGTTGGGCCGGCCGTGAGAGTCAATAGCGACGGCAGCGCAGCCGATCAATTTTTTCCGTGGCTGAGCGTTGACTCGTCTACCGGCGACGTCGAGGTCGCTTTTTACGACCGGCGAGACAACCCCGGCACGGCGCTGACGAAGCTTTACCTGGCGCGGTCGACGGACGCCGGCGCCAGCTTCGGCGAAAACAATAATTTCAGCCAGGCGGCGTTTGATCCACGCATTCAGTCAAACGTCACCCAATCGAACGGAAACTTCATTGGCATCGGCGATTATGTTGGTCTAGTTGCGACACGCGGCAAAGCCCATATGCTCTGGGCCGACACTCGCAGGGGCAAACAAGAAATATTCTACGGGCGGCTCGGTTTCCTCTCATCGCCGCCGCCAGGATTGTCGGGCGATGATTGCAGAAGTCCACGCCTCATAACCTCTTTGCCTTATTCGGATGCCGTTGACACGAGAACAGCGACCTCTTCATCAGATGATCCTCTCTCGTGCTCGGGAGGTCGCGACACTAACACCGTTTGGTATGCGATCACGCCCGCGGTGGCCACAACTTATGGCGTGGACACGACTTCAAGCGACTATGACACCGTGGTCAGTGTGTATCGTGGGTCCTGCGTCGCGCTTACATCGGTGGCATGCAACGATGATTTTGGAAACACCTCCGGCAACCGCTCACTGCTGACCTTTCCTGCGATTGCGGGCGCGACTTATCTGATAGAGGCGAGCGGGAAGGGAAGCGGAGGGTCTCTCAAGATACGCGTAGGGTATCCCGAGATAACGAGTATCGTATTCACAAGCTCGCCAATTGATGGCAGCGACGCTCTGGAGATACACGGTGCTGGGTTCGTCAAGGCCGACGCAGTTGTTACTGCACAAGTCAACGGCGAGGATATCCCGCTGCCCAATGTGCTGTTCGTTGGTCCGCCTCTTCCCGGCCCGACTGACACTTTATTTTACGCCTCGAAGAAGAAACTGAGAAAACTCTTCCGATCCGGAAGCGCGCTTGTCCGAGTCGAGAGCCCCGCCGGCAGCGGACGGGTGTCGAATTCGTTCCTGTTTGCTCGATAAGCAAGTTCAAACATGAAGGCGCTGAGATTCGATGGCGAACTTAAGTTAGTTTGCGACGCGCCAATTCCGCGTCGCGAGGGCGAAACTTTAATCCAAGTCATCGCAGCAGGGATTTGTAATACTGACCTCGAAATCACGAAAGGCTATGCGGGGTTCCGCGGCACGCTGGGACACGAGTTTGTCGGCCGGGTCGTCGAGTCCGGGGACAGCTCTCTCGTCGGTCAGCGAGTAGTTGGCGAGATCAATGTTGGCTGTGGTGAATGTCAGCTTTGCAAGGAGGGTGATGCCAGACATTGCCCGACAAGGACGGTGCTTGGGATTAAGGGAAGAGACGGGGCTTTCGCAGAATTTTTATCGCTCCCGGTAGGCAACTTGAAGGCGGTGCCGCGATCGGTCAGCGATGAAACGGCGGTGTTCGTGGAACCGCTGGCAGCAGCGCTCAACATACTTGAACAGGTGAGCATCACTCCTTCGTCGGATGTCGTAATAGTCGGGGATGGAAAGCTCGCGCAACTGATCGTACTTGCACTCGCCCAGACGGGCTCTAGCATCTCGGTCATCGGACGTCACGACGAGAAGCTCGACTTGGCTGAAAGACTCGGCGCCGGTTGTGTGCTGCGGGAATCTGCGGCAACAGGTCCCGAATGGAATGGGCGGTTTGATGTCGCAATTGAGGCAAGCGGAGCGCCTTCGGGATTGGGCACCGCCTTGAGGGTCGTGAAGCCAAGGGGAACAGTTGTGCTCAAGTCCACCCATCATGGCGAGACGCGAGTGGACACGTCTCGGGTGGTGGTTAACGAGGTGACTATTGTGGGCTCGCGTTGCGGGCGCTTTGCGCCGGCGATTGATCTTCTGAAGAGGGAACGAATAGATTTGAATCCGCTCATATCGAGACGACTGCCTTTAGAAGAAGGATTGCTTGCGTTTCAAGAGGCCGCAGCGCCGGGGACTATGAAGGTCATCTTGCAAGTCTTGGAGCGCGTGCCTTGAAGTTGGTGCCAAAAGGGGTTCATCCACATCGTCATCGTTACAACAATCGCCCAAGCGCGTCGTATTTGTAGGCGCGGTCTGACCGCCTGGATTCACCTGGTCGACTTGCGGTGAAGATGGAAATGTCAACGAAGCCAAGCCTGACACGTTCCGTTGCTGTTCCCCCGGTGCACGTTCCGTTGCTGTTCCCCCGGCGGTGACACGTCCGTTGCTGTTCTCCCGGCGGTCCGTGTGTGGCTCTGCGCGGCAAGACCGCGCCGCGCACTTTCTCGACAGTTCTGCCAACTTGCCGTTTCTTCCCCAACAAGGGCACATGAGACAGGGCTCCTTGTGGAACCGAAGCGCCCACTTTCCCTTGCCAAATCTCGGCCACAGGAGTACTTTCGCCTGCAATGCGAGTTGAAAAGCCTATCCTTGATGGTTCCGCCCTTGGGAGGAGTGATGCCTACAGATCTACAAACGGCTCATGCTAACCAGCCTCAGCTTCGCTTTGATAGAGACGAACAGCACAAATTGCTGGCAGTTTGGTTCAAAGTCGAAGAGGATTCAGCGACGCGATTAGTCATCTTGTACGTGTACGAATGGGACGACAACACTGTGCCAATCCCCGTGAATTGGTTCGACCACAAATGGGACTACGAGCCAATTATTTACTGCTTAAACAAAACAACAGGCCAGAGTGAATGGATCTACGATGCCGGCCACTATAAGGCAGGGAGGAGGAGCGGACCCCCTTCCGGGAGCAGCGTCTTTGACGTCAAGAAGGGTTATCACTCCTACGAACCATCCTCCAGCGGTACAGGCACGACACAACCGGCTTCGATGTTCCGAGCGCTCGATGCCGATACCCTGATGTCGTGGGAACGAAAGCTTATCGATCTCTTCCCACTTCACGGCCAGCTATCGTTATGGGGTGCGTTTCTCGACGGTTGCGGAATAAGCGAGTCATTTACGACGCCTAAGAAGGGTAAGCTCGTGCAGCCAGCAACCCATTTCACGGTCACCGTAGAATGGGAGGAAAAGTTTCGCATAGTTCGCGATGAAATAGGTGAACGGTACGATGGCCCGTTTACCGACGCACAATACACCTTGACGAACCAAGATGATTCCGTGATAGGGAGCTTTATGCTGTGCTTTGTCCACAGGGTTGCTTCGGCCAAAGACATCACGGTCGTTTCACCACTCGGTCCTTGGAGAACGAGAAAGGACGGCGAGTGCATCATTGTCGAACTACCCGCACGATACGTTGACAGGTACGGGATAAAGAAGGGCAGTCAGCTAGTCGTCAAGGTCATCTCAGATGATTTTGCGCACCTCGCGACAGGGGAGCTCTCAGTTGACCGCACGAGTAGACATACGTACGGGAATGACGATCACTCCACGATTCCAGGCCCCATAGCCTCTCTAGTGCCCAGTTTTACCGGCGAAGACCTTGCCGTCATGCTTGATGCACTTTCCTCTCATACCCTTGGAGACGAAGCACACGAATTTCTAGCACCTTTCATCTCCGCTGTTTGAGCAGCAGCCAGGCAACGAGACAGAGCGTGGGAGCCGTGAGATTTGCTCGTAAACTTCAATCGCCGCCTTAGCTTGCTCCAAAGTGATGCGTTCTCTCTTAAGCACTGCGGAAAACGCATTACCAATCTCCCAATGCAAAGAGCCCGAAGCGAATGACTCAGCAACTTGCGTTTGAGCTATCAAAGCGGACTTCTCCCGCTCAACTATAAAGACTCGGCGGCTGATCGAGGGCGAATCCGTCATTTTTCTGTTGACATCGATTTCTGTTCACGCTATTCTTGGGTTGCTGGAAGAATTGAAATTCATTTTCAATTTTAATTTGCACTCATCCCAAAAGGAAAACATGAGCCTGTTGGACGCGCCCCACAATGAATGGTATCGGGTTGAAGGCATCGTTGGCCCCGATGACGAACGCCGACGATTGCTGGATCTCGGCATAACCCCCGGCGAAGAACTTGCTGTAGTTCAATCAGTCCCGCTTGGCGATCCGGTGGTCGTGATGGTCAGGGGAATGCGGCTGGCTCTGCGGCGACGCGAAGCCGAATGGATTAGCGTTCAATGAACCATCATGAGTTCCTTGGAATTGGCCGCCCTCAGACCGAACGCTGAAGCTAAGCACGCGCTTCATCAACCTGCTCAAAGCAAGTCTCAACCAACCGTCTGTCTTGCAGGCGCGCCTAATGCCGGCAAGACGGCGCTGATGAATGCGCTCACCGGCGGAAGTTTTCACACCGCAAATTATCCCGGCGTGACAGTCTCCCTGTCTCGCGGGAAGATCAAAGCTGAATATGGTTCGCAGGTCTTGCTGGTCGATTTGCCGGGAGTGCACAGCACCGCTGCCGTCTCGCCCGAAGAAGAGCTATCTTGCCGAGTGATAGAAGGGCGGCATGAATCGGTCAGCTCCGATGCGTTTATCGTCGCTGTCGATGCGACGCAGCTCGAACGGCACTTGAGGTTTGCCTCATTCGTCGCGCGACAGGGAAAGCCCTTGGTGATCGCGCTCACGATGATGGACTTGCTGCCGCGAATGGGGCAGTCGCTCAATGCCCGCATGCTCGAAACGGCGCTGGGAGTGCCGGTTGTGCCAGTTGACGGGCGCACAGGTTGGGGCACTTCGGAGTTGATGAGCGCGCTCGAAACTGCATTGGCGAATCCGAATCAGCAAAGCGCGCTCGCTGAGTTGCCAGAGGAACCGGTTTCAGCTTACAGATCGATTCGCGATTTGTTGGCTGAGAGCAGGGCACTCAAGGACACAAATCCTCTGGTGCTCGCACGCGACTCAATTACTGCCCGCATCGATTGCGTGGTTTTGCATCGCGTGTTTGGGTTCCCGATTTTTTTCGCGGTGCTTGTCGGATTGTTCTCGTCGATTTTTTGGGCGGCAAGGCCCTTCATGTACATGATCGACTGGACGTTTTCAAAGACGGCACATTTCTTACTCGCCATCTTACCGGCTGGAGTAGTCTCGCGGTTCTTCGCCGAAGGCGTGATTGGCGGTGTCGGCGCGGTAGCGGTCTTCTTTCCGCAGATTGTTATTCTGTTTTTTCTGATGACGTTGCTCGAGGACTCCGGCTATCTAGCGCGCGGCGCGGCGCTTGTAGACAGGCCGCTTTCTTATCTCGGGCTGCACGGACGCTCGTTCGTGCCGATGTTGTCGGGCTTCGCATGCGCAATTCCTGCAGTGTTGGCGGCGCGAACGATCCCCTCGCGGCGTGAGCGGCTTCTGACAATTTGGATTCTGCCTCTTATGAGCTGCAGCGCGAGGCTTCCGGTTTATGCGTTGTTGCTGGCGGCATTGCTTCCGGGCGCCGCGTGGAAGGCCGGGCTAGCTCTTGGCGGGATTTATGTCTTAAGCCTGTTGACTGGAGCGCTGGTTGCCGGATTGATCAGCAGATTCATCCTTCGCAAACGCTCGGCATCAATGTTGGCGATGGAGATGCCCGTCTATCGAAAGCCCTTGATAAAGCCGACGCTGCGGATGACCTGGACGCGCGCGTCGGCATATCTGAGGCGCGCTGGAACTCCGATCATCGTAATATCTTCGTGCTTGTGGCTGCTGTCCAACTTCGGATTAGGTTGGCGCCAAACCACTCGCCCCGACGGGGCGCGCCCCCCTGTGATTGCGGCGAGCGATCTGGAGCATTCATTCGCCAGCGAGCTTGGACGGACGATTGAGCCCGCGCTTCATCCGATGGGAGTCGATTGGCGCGTGGGAGTCGGACTAATCTCGGCGTTTGCGGCGCGCGAGGTCTTTGTCAGTACAATGGCCATCGTATTTCATGTGAGCGAAAATGAGAACGCGCAGTCGCAGACGGGGTTGCTGGAGAACATGCGCACGGCCACGTTTTACGGCAGCTCACACAGAATTTTCACGACCTCCACCATCATTGGTTTGATAGTCTTTTTCTTCTTCTCTCTCCAATGCTTGTCCACCGTGTCGGTTGTTCGGAGCGAAACTAACTCGTGGCGACTGGCCGGTCTGCAGCTTCTCTTTTATACAGGTCTTGGTTACCTGATGTCTTCGCTGTTGGTTATCTTCTTGCGACTGATTGGAATCGACTAGAGTCGATCACGCCAGCTTTAGCCTTCGCGCTTTGACAGCAACGGGACGTAGGTCTAAGATGGCGGCCAAGGAAGACTGGTGTGAAATGAAAGGTCTCGAGGCAGATGTCGAGGACAACTTGCGGCCAGAATTTGAAGCTAACAGTCTGGGAACAAAAAGCTCCGGTGTTGACGCGAGTTGGCAAGAATTAGCCGCGGAATCGCACTATCGTGTCGCGACCCAGATTCGTCAAGCACTTGTGAAAGGCAACTACGAAGATGCCGAGGCAGGGATCGAGGAGCTAATCGACGCGTTGGGACGCTCAGAAAAACGAGCGCTAAAGAGTCAGCTTGTTCGTCTGATGGCTCACATCATCAAATGGAAGTCGGAACCCGATAGGCGTTCATACAGTTGGTTCGCGTCTATCTATAACGCAAGAGATGAGATTTCGGATATCCAAATAGAAACACCAAGCCTTACTGATCAAGCCATCCGAGAGATGTGGTATAAGTGTTTTAACGCGGCAAGACGCGACGCCGAAGGAGAGATGAATAAGAAGTCGACAGTCTCATCCCTGACCTGGCAAGAAGTGTTTGATGAAGAGTACGAAATCCGGTGATAGGAGAGGACCATGATCCCAGCACAATTTGACTATCTGACGCCGGCGACTCTTGCTGAAGCGGTCTCGCTGTTGGGCCAGCATCCCGATGAAGCCAAGATACTCGCGGGCGGGCACAGCTTAATCCCTGCGATGAAGCTGCGACTCGCAACGCCGCAGATCGTCATCGACATCGGCCGCATCAAGGACCTCTCTTACATTCGCGAAGAGGGCGGGCAGATTCGCATCGGCGCGACGACCACTCATTATCAACTCGAGGCTTCCGACCGCCTGCGCGAGATATGCCCGCTGCTGCCTGAATGCGCTGCGCAGATTGGCGACGTTCAGGTGCGAAACAAGGGAACCATCGGCGGCAGCATTGCTCACTCCGACCCGGCTGCGGATTGGCCTGCCGCGATCATTGCGTTGGGCGCGGAGATGGTGGCGGTAAGCGCAGGCGGAGAGCGCGTGATTAAAGCCGACGACTTCTTCGTCGATATGCTGACAACTGCGCTTGAACCCGGCGAGATCCTGAGAGAAATTCGTATCAACAGACCCAGCGCAGATTTCGGGCAGGTTTACTTAAAGGTGCCGCAACCCGCGTCGGGATTCGCCGTGGTTGGCGTCGCTGTTAGCCTGACGCGTGACAAGAGCGGAGCTTGCGCTTCGGCCGGCATTGGCATTACGGGCGTTGCGTCTAAGGCGTATCGCGCGAGCGCAGTCGAGAAGGCGCTCGTCGGCAAGGCGCTCGATCAGCAATCGATTGCAGCGGCCGCCGAACACGCTGCTGACGGTGTATCGGTGAACGGCGATCTCTATGCCTCCGATGCGTACCGAACTCACCTCGCCAAGGTTTACACTCGCCGCGCGATCGAAACCGCCGTGTCACGCGCGACCTAGCACAGACTTCAGTGTGTGGATTCACCGCGGCAGACAAAACAGACTGGAGTCTGTGCTAGTTCCCCCATGAAGATCGAAGGCACCCATCAGCTCCACGTCAATCGCGAGCGGATTTTCAACGCGTTGATCGACCCCCTCGTCTTGCAGCGTTGCATACCAGGCTGCGAGCGCCTCGAAACGATTGGAGAGAACGCTTACTCCGCGACCCTCCGCGCAGGAGTAGGCTCGATCAAGGGTACCTTCACAGGAAATGTTCGACTCGAGGACGTCAAGCCGCCGAGTCACTCTCGCATGATCTTGGAGGGCAAAGGGCAACCGGGATTTTTGAAAGGCTCCGGCGAACTCGATCTCGAAGAACGCGACGGCGTGACCGTCGTTTCCTACAAGGGCGAAGTCCAGGTGGGCGGCACAATCGCAAGCGTCGGACAACGCATGCTTCAAGGCGCCGCGAAAATGATGGCTACTCAGTTTTTCACCGCCGTTGAAGCTGAAGCCAAAACAGAAGCACACGAACCTCCGCCAAAGCACGGCTTTTTTCGAACAGCCCTGAGGTGGCTCTCAGGGTGGTGGCGAAGAAGAGTGCGATCTCGAGGCCGACTAAAATAGGTCTCTGAACTCCTGTCCCGGATTATCCCAGGAAGCTCTCCGTGCTAAAATGATTGGTGAGGCCCGCGGGGCGTTGGTACTCAGCGGCAATCGCATGGTCTCCAGTTATGGCAGCACAAAATCTCAAGCAAGTTCTTAAAACATACACCAGCGAAGGTGAACTGGGTGAAAGCTTGGAAGGCAACCGCGTCCGATGCTTCGCGTGCGGACATCGCTGCGTGATCCTTCCGGGTCTGGACGGCATCTGTCGAGTCCGTTACAACGAAGGCGGCAAGCTGATGGTCCCAAGCGGCTACGTCGGCGCGATTCAGTGTGACCCAACGGA
>Ga0137380_10003190_pt1 | contig 14225 bp, 13 predicted proteins | sample SagtaG_17_FD_104809 | JGI IMG/M metagenome (GOLD analysis project Ga0137380, IMG submission 104809) | Vadose zone soil microbial communities from Sagehorn Ranch, Mendocino, California, USA - Sage2_L_100_16 metaG | ecosystem: Environmental > Terrestrial > Soil > Vadose zone | place: USA...
CTTCCTCGGAAAATCGCAGACTTCTGCGCGATGCCGCCACGATACGGTGCCGTGGCTTCACAGCTATTCGGGTTCGATTCCCGCCGCCTCCACCAATGTCCTCAACGTCTGCGAGCGTTTGCGAGGGCCTGTCCAACGACCCGTCGCAAGCTCACCTGATCGCACGCTGCGCAAACGGGTCGTCCTGTCGACGAGCAGGTCGATTCAGGCCGGGGCCATCGCCTGTCGCGTCCCGACGCCGAGGAGAGCGAGCCCCATGCCCAGGAGGGCGGCATTGAGCGCGACGAGCGGGAGTCGCTCCGCGCGCACCCGGTCCCAGTTGTTGAAACGCACCCGGATCTCGTCGGGGCGCACCGGCACGGGGCCGGCATCGGTCAGGCGCTGGATCTTCCCGGCCTCGACCGCCCGCTCGAGAAGGTCGCCGCTGACGAAGACCACCGCGCGGTCCGACGACTTCGCGAGCGTCGGCGCCATCGCCATCGGGGTCCACCAGATGTCGGGGTTTCCGCCCAGCCGCTGCGAAACCCCGATCGCGCCGTAGATCGTCATCAGGATCCCGATGAGCAGGAGCGGGGTCAGGGGTCGCCCCATCGTGCGAACCGACGGCACGGCGCCGCCGCGCAGTTCGGCGGCGGCGGCCCGGCGCTCGTCGGCTTCTCGGTACCGTCGATGGACCAGCGGCAGGAGCGAGCCGCCGAGCACCCCGAGAATTCCCCCGCCCAGGACGAACGGGTACCAGATCGCAAACGGCTGCGCGGAGGCCAGCGCCGCGAATCCGTAGACGGCGAGCGCGCCGCCGAGCGCGCACGAGGCCCACCACAGAGAGAGGATCACGCGCCGGCCGATCCCCTTCGGGGCCAGCCAGCCGGTGACGCCGCCGAGGATGCCGAGGAGGCCGCCGAGGCCGCCGAGGAGCGCGCCGCTCCAGGCGCCGAACGCGTTGGGGTCGTCGAACCAAGGGCCTGCCATCTCATGCCTCCTTTGTTTGCATGCGCCTTCGGTGCAGTTCGAGCACGGCCCGCGCGGCCCGCGGCGTCACCTCGCCCTTCTCGACGAGGTCCGCGAGAAGCTCGGCCATCGGATCCACCGGCCGGGCGTCGAGGGCGCTGCGCAGGTGCCCGATCACGCGGTCGAGCCGCCCCCGGATCGTCGGGTAGCTGACGCCGTATGCCTCGGCCAGCTCCTTCAACGACCCGGATGCGAGGACCAGGTGCTCGACCAGGTCGAGATCCTCGTCCTCGAGCTTCGCCAGGGGCCGGTTTTTCACTTTGTTGAGTCTACTTAAATAAATAGAAAGACGCAAGTCGCACGAAAATCAAAGGCTTTCAGGCCCCTTCGTCGAGTCGCCCGGGGAGGCGGAGCCCCGTACAGGATGCTGAACGGGTGTACGGAGCGGAACGAGGAAGGAGACGGCGGGATCGGAGTTCTCTAGTGGGTGCAGTCGGATGCGAGGGAAGCTCGTGTCTCGCAAAGGGTTTCGTGCATCCGGTCTGCGTCTCTTCGATTCCCGCCGCCTCCACCAATTTTCTTCAATGGTGTCAGCGCGAACTGCGTGGCGCCGGCTGGCTTCGCTGGAGAGCTGCCGGATTCAGGCGTTGGCGTGTGCGAGGCTGGGCGCGAGCCCCACGAGGAAGCTGCTCCGCAGGTAGTACCACCAGGTCACCGCCACGCAGACGACGTAGCAGATGAAGAACGCGCCGAACGCGGTGGTGGCGCCCCCGGTCGCGGTGATCGAGGCGCCCAGGGCCCGCGGGATGAAGAACCCGCCCAGCGCGCCGACCGCGGAGCTGAAGCCGAGCACCGCCGCAGTCTCGCGGCGCGCGACGGCCATTGCCGCTGCGACGGCCGCCTCCCCGCCGCCGTTGACGGCTTTGAGCTTCTCGGCCCGGAAGATGGCCGGGATCATGCGGAAGGTCGATCCGTTCCCGATTCCCGAGGTGATGAAGAGCACCAGGAAGGCGAGGAGGAAGCCGGCGAAGATCCTGTGGTCGATGAAATAGACCACGGCTAGCGTGGCCGCGCCCATGGCGACGAAGTTCCAGAAGGTGACGCGGGCCCCACCGATCTTGTCGGAGAGGAGGCCGCCGAGCGGCCGTGAAAGCGAACCCACCAGCGGGCCGAGGAAGGCGAGGCTCGCCGTGACCGCCGGGAACTGAGTCTTGAGCAGCAGCGGGAAGGCCGCCGAGTAGCCGACGAACGATCCGAAGGTGCCGATGTAGAGGAACGACATCACCCAGGTCTGCTGCCGGCGCGCGATCACCAGCTGATCGCCGAAGTTGGAGCAGGCCGAGGAGAGGTTGTCCATGAAGAGGAAGGCGCCGATGGCGGAGACGACGATGAACGGCAGCCACATCAGGCCGGCGTTCTCGAGGCGCAGCGATCCTTTGGCGGCGCCGATGCCGATCACGATCGGCACGAGAAGCTGCACGGTGCTCACGCCGATGTTGCCGCCGGCTGCGTTGAGGCCGAGGGCGAAGCCCTTCTTCCGGTCGGGATAGAAGAAGGAGATGTTCGCCATGCTGGAGGCGAAGTTGCCGCCGCCCAGCCCCGCCGTCGAGGCGGCGAGCGCGATGAGCCAGAACGGCGTTTCCGGGTGCCGCACCAGCACGACCAGGGCCACGGAGGGGATGAGCAAGAGGAGTGCGCTGACCACCGTCCAGTTGCGCCCGCCGAATCGCGGCACGGCGAAGGTGTAGGGGAAGCGCATGAAGGATCCGATCAGCCCCGGCAGCGACACGAGCGTGAAGAGCTGCGCCGTGGTGTACTTGAATCCGACGCTGTGCAGCTTCGTCGCCGCGATGCTCCAGACGAGCCACACCGAGAATCCCAGGTTCTCGGCGAGAATCGACCAGATGAGATTGCGGCGCGCGATCGATTTTCCGCTCTTCTCCCAGAATTCGGCGTCCTCGGGATTCCAGTCCTTGATCCACCTCGACATGTCGTCTCCAGGCCTGAGATAGGGAAGTCCGCACTGCGATTAGCAATGCGGGTGCCAGGCAGCCTGCAGAGGGAAGCGCGCGACGCGCCGGTGTGAATCGCTACGGTTTGGTGGTCGGCGCTGCTCGTTCTTACAAAATTGGCCGTCAGGGAATAGAGCCCCTGCAGCGCGCAGGCGGAGGCCGGCGGTTGCGCATCGGGACGCCGACCGCTTTCCATCGTAGCGGCGCGGCGCCTTACGCTACGCAATTGTCTGCTGGTCCGCCGTCTCCTACGAAATTTGTCGCTCCAGCGATCGGGGCCGCCGCCGGCTCTCCTCACATGGCGACGCGCGACCCGGTGGCATTCCCATTGCACTTCATCGCTGCGTGCATGATGGCGCGGCGGTCTCCGTGATCGGCCGTCCGCTCGCGGCGGCCGATGCCGATCGCGGCGGCACGGCGACGCACTGCCCGTACTGCGCCCTCCAGTGCGGCATGCGGCTCGGCCCGGCGCTCTCCGTCACCGGAGACCCTGGCTTCCCCGTCAACAAGGGCCAGCTCTGCATCAAGGGAGTCACCGCCGCCGGCGCGCTCGGCCACCGGGAGCGGCTCACCACACCTCTCATGCGCGGCGCGAGCGGCGAGTTGGAGCCCGCCACCTGGGAGGAGGCGCTCGGCCGCGTCGCCTTGAACCTGGAGACCACGCGCGCGCATTTCGGCGCTGGCGCGGTGGGCGTGTTCGGCAGCGGCGCGCTCACCAACGAGAAGACCTACCTGCTGGGAAAGTTCGCCCGGGTTGCACTGGGCACCGCGAACATCGATTACAACGGCCGCTTCTGCATGTCCTCTGCCGCGGCCGCCTCGCTGCGCGCTTTCGGGCTCGATCGCGGCCTGCCGTTCCCGCTCGAGGACATCGCCCAGGCCGACGTGGTGCTCCTGGTGGGAGGCAACGCGGCCGAGACCATGCCGCCGTTCATGCAATACCTCGACGAGCAGCGGGCCAGGGGCGGCCAGCTCATCGTGGTCGATCCGATGCGCTCCCCGACCGCGCAGGCAGCCACTCTTCATCTGCAGATCGTCCCGGGGACGGACGCAGCGCTCGCCAACGGCCTCTTGCACGTGCTGGTGCGCGAGCGGCTCTTCGACGCCGCCTTCATCGAGGAGCGGACAGAAGGCTTCGCACAGGTCAGGGCCAGCGTGGCCGGGTACTGGCCGGACCGGGTCGAGCGCATCACCGGCGTGCCCGAGGCGCAGTTCGTCCAGGCGGCGCGGATGCTGGGGTGCGCGCGCGGCCCGATGGTGCTCACCGGCCGCGGGCCCGAGCAGCAGGCGCAGGGAGTTGCCAACACGCTCGCTTTCATCAACGTCGCGCTCGCTCTCGGCAAGAGGGGCCGGCCCTTCACCGGCTACGGCTGCCTGACCGGGCAGGGCAACGGACAGGGCGGCCGCGAGCACGGGCAGAAAGCCGATCAGCTCCCCGGCTATCGGCGCATCGACGATCCCGCGGCGCGGCGCCATCTCGCACAGGTCTGGGAGGTCGAGGAGAAGGACATTCCCGGGCCAGGCCGCTCGGCCTACGAGATGCTCTCGTCGCTGGGCGAGCCGGACGGCGTGCGGGCGCTGCTGGTCGTCGGCTCGAACCCTGTCGTGTCCGCGCCCGACGCTGGGCGGATCGAGGCGCGGCTGCGCTCGCTCGACTTCCTCGCCGTCTCCGACTTCTTCCTCTCCGAGACGGCGACGCTGGCGCACGTCGTCCTGCCATCGGCGCAGTGGGCCGAGGAAGAAGGAACGATGACGAATCTCGAGGGCCGCGTGGTGCACCGCCGCCGCGCCCAGCCCCCTCCACCGGGCGCGCGGACGGACGTCGAAGTGCTGTGCGACATCGCCGCGCGCCTCGGTCACGCCCACCGCTTCAGCTACGCCGGTCCGCGCGAAGTCTTCGAGGAGCTGCGCCGTGCCAGCAAGGGCGGGCCTGCCGACTATTCCGGCATCAGCTACGAGAAGATCGACGCGCAGGCCGGCGTCTTCTGGCCCTGCCCCGCCGCCGACCATCCCGGGACGCTGCGTCCTTTTGCTACGAGCTTCTCCACGCCGAGCGGCCGCGCGAGGTTTCACGCCGTCCGGCACGGCCCTCCCGCGGAAGAGCCGGACGCCGACTACCCCCTCTATCTCACCACCGGCCGCCTCCTCGCGCACTACCAATCCGGCACGCAGACGCGCCGCGTGGCGGAGCTTCTGCGCTTGTCGCCCGCGCCGCTCGCGCGGATCCACCCGGAGACCGCGCGCCGGCACGGCCTGGCCGACGGCGGTCCCGTGACGCTCTCCACCCGGCGGGGCAGCTCGCGCTTCACCGTCCAGTGCAGCGCGCTCCTGCGGCAGGACACCGTCTTCGTCTCCTTCCACTGGGAGGGAGCCAACCGGCTCACCAACGCCGCGCTCGACCCGGTGAGCCGCATGCCCGAGTTCAAGATCTGCGCGGTGCGCATCGAAGGAGGTGGCAGTTGAAGCAGCGGCTGGTGGTGATCGGCAACGGGATGGCGGGCGCGCGCTTCGTCGAGGAGCTGCTCTCGCGGGGCGGCGGCGAGCGCTGGCAGATCGCCATGTTCGGCGACGAGCCCTACGGCAACTACAACCGCATCCTGCTCTCCGGCGTGCTCGCCCAGAGCCACGAGCCGGCCGACATCTTCATCAATCCGCTCGCCTGGTACGAGGAGAACGAGATCAAGCTGCATGCCGGCGTGCGCGCCGCGCGCATCGATCTGGACGCGAGGGTCGTGCACGGCGTGGACGGGGTGGCCGAGCGCTACGACACGCTCGTCCTCGCCACGGGCTCGCGCGCGCTGGTCCCGCCGATGGAGGGGATGAAGGTGAAGGACGGCGCCCTCAAGAAAGGGCTCTTCGTCTTCCGCACCCTCGAGGACTGCAACCAGATCGCCGCCTACGCGGCGCGCTGCAAGAAGGCGGTGGTCATCGGCGGTGGGTTGCTCGGGCTCGAGGCCGCGCGCGGCCTCCTGGGGCATGGCCTCGAGGTGCATGTCGTTCACTTGATGGGCCACCTGATGGAGATGCAGCTCGACGCGCGCGGCGGCGCGCTGCTCCAAGCCAAGCTCGAGCACATGGGCTTGCGCGTGCATTTGCGCAAGAACACGAAGGAGATCCTCGGCGAGGAGCGAGCCACGGGCGTGCGATTCGAAGGCGGTGGCGAGCTGGCCTGCGACCTGGTGGTCGTCTCCGCCGGCATCCGGCCCAACGTCGAGCTGGCGCGCGAGGCGGGCCTTCTCGTCGAGCGCGGCATCGTGGTGGGCGACGATCTGGCCACCAGCGACCCGCACGTCTACGCGCTCGGCGAGTGCGCGCAGCACCGCGGCCGCACCTACGGCCTGGTCGCGCCCTGCTGGGAGCAGGCGCAGGTGCTCGCCGAGCGGCTCTCGGGCAAGAAGCCGCGCGCGACGTACGCCGGCTCGCGCATCTCCACAAAACTAAAAGTAATGGGCGTCGACCTCACGGTGATGGGCGCGCGCGAGTCGGTCACCGAGGAGGACCAGGAAGTCGAATACGTCGACAAGAAGCGCGGCGTATACAAGAAGCTGGTCGTCCGCGAGGGGAAGCTCGCCGGCGCCATCCTGCTCGGCGAGGCCGAGTCGGCGACGCGCTTCCTCCAAGCCTTCGATCGCGGCGCAGCTCTCCCCGACGATCCGGCCCGGTTCCTCTTCCCGGCGGCGGAGACTGCCGGGTCCCAAGGCATCCTGGAGGCGCCGGACGAAGCGCAGGTCTGCAACTGCAACGGCGTTTCCAAGGGCGAGATCCTCGCTTCCGTGCGCGGGGGCAAGCGCACGCTCAAGGGGCTCTGCGACGCCACTCGCGCCGGCACCGGCTGCGGCTCGTGCAAGAAGGACGTCAAGGCGCTCCTCGAGAGCTGCGCCGGAGATGCGCCCGTCGAGGACCCGTCCGTCCACTGGTACGTGCCGGGCGTGCCGCTCCCCAAGCCCGAGCTGATCCGCGAGATCAAGCTGCGCGGGCTGCGCAGCGTCTCGGCGGTGTTCGCCACGCTGGCGAACGGCCGCGAGGATGCGCCGAGCAAGATCGGCCTCGCGTCACTCCTCAAGACGATCTGGGGCAAGGACTACGACGACGAGCGTGACGCCCGCTTCATCAACGACCGCGTCCACGCCAACATCCAGAAGGACGGCACGTTCAGCGTCGTGCCGCGCATCTACGGTGGCGTGACCACGCCGGCCGAGCTGAAGCGCATCGCGGAAGTGGCCGAGCGCCACGGGGTGCCGATGGTGAAGATCACCGGCGGCCAGCGCATCGACCTGCTCGGCATCACCAAGGAGAAACTCCCCGAGGTGTGGCGCGACCTGGGCATGCCCTCGGGCCACGCGTACACGAAGGCCTTCCGCACCTGCAAGACGTGCGTTGGGACCGACTTCTGCCGCTACGGCGTGGGCGACTCGACCGCGCTCGGCATCGCCATCGAGAAGCGCTTCCAGGGTATCGAGTCGCCGCACAAGATGAAGCTCGCTGCTGCCGGCTGCCCGCGCAACTGCTCCGAGGCGACCACCAAAGACCTGGGCGCGGTGGCCATCGAGGGCGGCAAGTGGGAGGTCTACGTCGGCGGGGCGGCGGGCTCGCGGGTGCGCAAGGGAGACGTGCTCTGCGTGGTGGACTCGCACGACGACGTGCTCACGCACATGGGCCGCTTCATGCAGTACTACCGCGAGCACGCGAAATACCTGGAACGGACCTACGACTTCGTCGAGCGGGTGGGCATCGAGAAGCTGCGCAGCGTGCTGATCGAGGACAAGGAGGGCATCGCCGCGCGACTCGACGCGGAGATCCAGGCGGCGGTGGGCGCCTATGTCGATCCCTGGTCACGGGAGGCCGCGCAGCCGGTGCACCCGGCGCAGTTCGTCCGCGAGATCAAGGCAGAGGAGCCGCGACTCGTCCCGCTGCGGCTCGTCGCGGGGGACCGTCGATGAGCGCAGCCTGCAAGCTCGGCCGGGTCGATCGCGTCCCGCCTGGGGAGGGCAAGGCCTTCGAAATCGGAGGCCGGCGCGTGGCTGTGTTCCGCACCCGCGGCGGCGAGCTGTACGCGACGCAGGCCGTCTGCCCGCACAAGGGCGGGCCGCTCGCCGACGGGATGATCGGCGGTGGGACGGTGATCTGCCCGCTGCACGCCTACAAGTACGATCTCAAGAGCGGCCAGCCGCTGGGGAACAGCTGCCCCGCGCTGCAAACCTATCGCGTCGAGCTGGGCGCGGACGGCGAGATGCTGCTCTTCACGGAGCCGGCGTGACCCTGCGCGGTGCCCGCGTCGCGCTGCTCGAGGCGCGGCTGAGCGAGGAGCTGGCCGCGCTCTTCCGGCGCCATGGGGCCGAGCCGCACTGCTGTCCCGCGGTCCGCGAGGAGCGGCGGGACTGCGGCGCGGAGGTGGCCGCGTTGCTCGACGATCTCCGGCGCGAGCCCTCCTCGGTCTTCCTCTTCTCGACCGGCGTGGGAGTGGACGCACTCTTCGCCGAGGCGCGGCGCCTGGGGCGCGAGGCGGAGCTCGCTCAGGCCGTGGGCGGCGGGCTCGCCGTCTGCCGCGGCCCGAAGCCCCTGGCGGCGCTCACGCGCGTCGGGCTCAGCGCCGGGCTGAACGCAAAGTCGCCCTTCACGACGGACGATCTGCTCGAGGCCCTTGCCGCGGTCGAGCTGGCGGGCCGCCAGCTGGTCCTGGTCCACTACGGCGAGCGCAACCTGCCGCTCGTCGCCGCCCTCGAGGCGCGAGGCGCGCGCTTGCGCGAGCTGGTCCTCTACCAGTGGCGCCTTCCGGAGGATCTCACGCCGCTGCGCAGCCTCGTGGCGGAGCTGGCCGAACGGCGTTTCGCGGCCGTCGCCTTCACCAGCCAGATCCAGGCGCGCCACCTCTTCCAGGTCGCCGCCGAAATGGGCCGCGCCGAGGCGCTGCGTGAGGCGCTTCGGGCCGACACGCTGGTTGCGGCGGTGGGCCCGACCTGCGCGCGCGCGCTCGAGGAGCTGGGCGCACCGCCGCACGTCGTTCCCGAGAATCCCAAGATGGGAAGCATGCTCCTCGCTCTCGCCGAGCGCTTCTCGAGGCGCTCATGACGAGGGTGGGCAAGGTCTATCTCATCGGCGCCGGCCCGGGAGATCCTGATCTGCTCACGCTGCGCGCGGTCCGCGCCCTGCGCCAAAGCGATCTGGTCCTCATCGATCATCTCGTCAACCCCGAGGTGCTCGCGCACGCTCGGCCCGGCGTCGAGATCCGCAGCGTGGGAAAGCGCTCCGGCCGTCATTCCCTGCCGCAGGGGGAGATCACCCGTCTGCTGATCGAGGCCGCGCGCGCCGGCCGCGTGGTGGCGCGGCTCAAGGGAGGCGACCCCTTCGTCTTCGGCCGCGGCGGCGAGGAGGCGGAGGCGCTGGTCGCGGCGGGCATCGCCTGGGAAGTCGTTCCGGGGATCTCCGCCGGCATCGCAGCAGCTGCCTACGCGGGCATCCCGGTCCTGCATCGCGAGCGGGCCTCGAGCGTGGCATTCGTGAGCGGGCATCCGGGCTGCGACCCCGGCAAGGTCGCCCTCGAGGCGGACACGCTCGTCGTGTTCATGTGCGGCTCGACCATCGCGGGCATCGCCCGGGCGCTGCTCGTGCGCGGCCGCCCGCGGCCGACGCCCGTCGCGCTGATCTGCTCCGGCACGACCGCGCGCCAGGTGGTCTACACGGGCGCGCTCGGCGAGCTGGCCCGGCTCGATTCACTTGACCTCCCGACGCCGGTGATCGCCGTCGTCGGCCAGGTGGCCGCGCTGGCGGCGAAGCTGCGCTGGTTCGGACCGCTGCCGCTGCCGCTGCCGCTGCGCGCCGCGCCCCGCCGCGAGCCGGCGAGGGCGGCCTCATGAAACCGTACCGGGTCATCCGCGCCGAGCTGGAGCATCCCGGGGTCGAGCTTCCGCGCAGGCCGTTCTCGCTTGCGGATCTCGAGGGAGAATGAACGATCCCGACAAGCCCGCTGCCTGCGCTTCGTTCGTGCACAATGAGTCCGCGGCGCGGAGGCCGCCGCCGGAGACGAGGAAAGCTGAGGAAGGGAACGCGAGACGGCCGGTGGCGTGTTCGCGTTGCAACGGTTGGTGGATTCCGGTTCCCAGGCAGTAGATGCGCCAGATGGTGGCACAGGTCGACCACCCCCATCCGGTCCAGGCACCGGCGCCTGTCAAGGGATCGCCGAGGCGAAGCCCGCCATTGCCCAACGCCGTCCAGTCGGAGCAGTTGAGCTCCGGTTCGGCCTGGCCCAGCAAGTTGGTTCCAGTCATGGGCGTGATGGTCATTCGGGTTCGATTCCCGCCGCCTCCACCAATTTCCCTCCTTTGTTCGGGCTAGTTGCAGGATCGGGCGGCCCTCCTGTATCCCGAACCCTGGCCTGTCATCCAACGCGGCATCGATTCAAGCCCACAGAGGAGGGAACTTCATGAGAGATCCGCGTCGTGTTCCCCTGACCCGTCTTCTGTTTCTCGGGGTGCTGGTCCTCGCTCCAACCGTCTGGGCGCAGCAGCGCCCGCCGATCGCCGAACAGATCGCCAAGACCCATGGTCTCGATTCGTTCGGCCAAGTCGAGGGAATCCGCTACACCTTCAACGCGGATTCGAGCGTGTTCAAGGTCTCTCGAGCGTGGGTCTGGGAGCCCAAGACCGGCCAGGTCTCCTATGAGGGGAAGGACAAGGCGGGCAAGCCGGTGAAGGTGACGTACCTGCGCTCTCAACTCGGCAGCCAGGCCGCTCTGGTGAAAGACGAAATCGATCCGGCTTTCCTGAACGATCAGTATTGGCTGCTCTTCCCCCTGCATCTTTCCTGGGACAGCGGCGCCAAAGTGGAAGACAAGGGCATGCAGAAACTGCCGCTGGGGAAGGGTTCCGCCCGGCGGGTCGTGGTGACGTATCCCTCGCAGGGCGGCTACACGCCCGGCGACATCTGGGAGCTCTTCGTCGGCACCGACAACCGCGTCCGGCAATTCATCTACCGCCGCGGCGGAAGCGCAAAGCCGACTGTCGCCGCGTCGTGGCAGGACTACAAGAGGGCCGGCCCCCTCCTTCTCTCACTGGATCACCGCGGGACTTTCAAGGGCAAGCCGGCGCGGTTCTTCTTCTCGGATGTGTCCGTCAAGCTGGCGGGGTCAAACGCCTGGGTGAACGCGCGATAAACAACGGACGGCGATGGATCAGACTGCTCTGCCGGGCGCATCCAACGCAGGTGGCGAGGCCGCCGCAGAAGCGCCGCGTTTCGCGCTGGGGCTCGGTCTCACGAACGAGTGCAACCTCTCGTGCTCGTTCTGCTATCGGGACTCCTCGCGCAGGGATCGCCTCGACCTCGAGCAGGTTCGAGCGGTCCTCGACCGCCTGCCCGTGCACTCCGTGAATCTCGGCACCGGTGAGAACGGCATGCACCCGCAGTTTCGCGAGATGCTGGCGCTTCTGCGGAGCCGGAACGTCAAGCTGACGATGACCTCGAACGGCCTGAGCGTGGCGCTGCTGACCGACGAGGAGATTCGTGGGTTCCACGACCTGGAGTTCTCGCTCGACTACCCGACACGCGAGGAGCAGGACGCGCAGCGCGGCCCGGGCAACTGGGATCTCGTGCACGCGCAAGCTGAACGGTGCCGCCGGCTCGGCGTACCGGTCACGATCATCGCCGTCATGATGCGTACGAATTTCCGGCGGCTGGTGGAGCTTGCGAGCATCGCCGCGGGTTACGGGGCGCCCCTGCGCGTGAACGTCTGCCAGTCTGTGCGCACGGACGCCTTCGCGCTGACCTACGAGCAGTACTGGGAAGCGTTCGAGCTGCTCTTCTCCGAGACCGACGTGCTCGCCGTAGGTGAGCCACTCGTGCGGGCCATGGCCGGGCTGCCGCGCGGAGAAGGCGGATGTGGTGCGGGCACGGTGCGGGTCACGCCGCGGGCGACGGTGCAGCCGTGCGTCTACTGGCCCGGACCAGGCGACCCGCTGGCGGTGCTCATCGACCTGGGCCCGAACGTGATCAGGACGCCAGCCTTTCGCGCCGCCCGCACGGTGCCGGCAGCGTGCGACCCGTGCGAGCTGCGCGACGCATGCGGGGGCGGCTGCGCCGGCCGCCGGCAGCTCGACAGGGCGCTCGATCGACCCGATCGGTATTGCCCCATCGTACGCGGCGAACGCCGCCGATTGGCGATGCGCCTCGCCCCGGGCCGCGATCTCCCCAAGGCCGGCAGCGCCTGCACCACCATCGTCATGGCACGGTCCTCGATGGCGGGACGGACGACGAATCAACCTCAGGCGCCCATTCCGGGCGCTTCCTTCGCCACAACCACACGGCAGCACCCAGCGGCGCTCCATATTCGATGAGGAGGGTCCACCCGGGCACCGCCCACGGCGCGCCCGCCAGCTGCCACACGACGTAGGTGCTCAGGATCGATACCGTCCAGATCGTCAACGGCATCGTCGCCGGCGCGACGAGGAAGGGCGCGAGCCAGACGAGATACCAGGGATAGGTCAGCGGCGCACAGAGGAGCGCTGCCGCCATCGGCCACGCCCACGCTTCCGGTGATGCGACGGAGCGTCGGCGGCGCGCCCAAGCGGCTACGGCCAGACCGGCGGCCACCGCGAGCCCCGTCGCCACCGCTGGGCCTGCGCGCGAGGCGACCGCCGTGAAGATCGGACCATTGAAGCGGAAGCGCTGGACCACCTCTGGCACGGACCCGATCGGAAGGCGGTGGCCGTCCCAGAACGGCAGGTAGAGCGCCACCAGCACGGCGATGCCCGCTGCGAGGTCGCGGCGCGAGATGCGGCGCCACAAGAGCGGCAGGAGCACGATCGGGAGGGGCTTCACCGCGACTGACAGCGCAAATCCCATGCTGCCGAGCAGCGACTGCCCGCGCATGAGCGCGAGGGCAGCGGAGGCGAGGCACAGCGCTCCGACCACGTCGAGGTGTCCGTGACGGGCGACCTCGAGCGAGACGAGCGGGTTCCAGAGATACGCGAGCATCCAGCCCGGATTGGCGCCGACGGCGACAAGCCACCGCCAAACGACGAAGCCCAGGAGTGCGTCGCAGGAGAGGGCGGCCACCTTGATAGAGAGCGCCGATTCACGCAGTGTCGTCGCCGCGAGGAAGAAGAGCTGCGCGCCCGGAGGGTAGGGGCTCGGCACCTCGGAGTTGTTGAGCGGCCAGCTCTCAGGCGTACGCAGATGCGCGAAGGCGGGGTCGGCCGGAACCACCGTATAGGGGCTCAGGCCGGCACGGACGAGGCGAGCGTCCCACACGTAGCGGCGCACGTCCGCGGACGCCTCGGTGGGCGCGAGGACGAGGGGCACGCGCCACGCCGCCGCCAGCAGGGCGCACGCGATCAGAGCGCGCCCGGAAGGACGCAGGCCGTTCGCGATTTGGCGCACCGTTGCGAAGTACCCGACGGCCGCGAGCCCGAGCAGAACGAAAAATGGGCCCGTGCCGTCGCCGGGATCGATCAGCCCGAAAGCGAGCAGCGCCGAAAGGATGATGGCGCCGCCCGCCCACAGTCCCCAGATGGCGTGGATCGGTTTCGTATGGTCATCCGGCGTGCTTCTCATCGCGCGCGCCCGACATGCGTCCCCAGGACGCGAGGAACGCGGCGGTGCGGGGCGCGCGCGCGGGTTCCATGCGCAGCTCGGCGGCGAGCCGACAGAGGTCCGCAGGCAGGTCCACGTCGTACCAGGCGTCGGTGATTCCTACCGACAACCCGAGCGCCCGCGCGCTGCTGCGCAACGCATCGCAGGCGTTGCAGGTCCCGAGCGGCGCCGAGTCGAACAGCCGCGGGTGCATCGCCGACGCGCCCACGAGGTAGTAGCCGCCGTCCTCTGTCGGGCCCACCACCACGTCGTTCGTGTCGAGCTGGGCAAACGCCGACTCGAGGATCGCCGGTGGCAGATGGGGGCTGTCGCTGTCGACTGCGATGACGCGGCGGAAGTCGGCGACGAAATGTTTGAAGGCCGAAGTGAGCGCGGCGGCGAGGCCCTTGCCGTCCTGCCCGATCACGTGCACACCCGCTGGCAACCGCGCGGCGATATCAGCCACGTCCTCGGACGGGCACATGACCGCCACGTGGACGCGGGGCAGCGCTTGAACGAGCGCCAACGTATCGCGCAGCATGCACTCGGACAGCTGGACCACGTCGCAAGGTGGATACACCCCGGTGAGCCTGGTCTTCACGAAACCTTCCCGAGGAGCCTTCGCCATGACGACGATGGCCCCGCGCATCTCGGCCCGCCCGGAAACGACCACGGGCCGGCTCATGTCATCGGTCCTGGTTC
>Ga0137380_10003192_pt1 | contig 14224 bp, 19 predicted proteins | sample SagtaG_17_FD_104809 | JGI IMG/M metagenome (GOLD analysis project Ga0137380, IMG submission 104809) | Vadose zone soil microbial communities from Sagehorn Ranch, Mendocino, California, USA - Sage2_L_100_16 metaG | ecosystem: Environmental > Terrestrial > Soil > Vadose zone | place: USA...
GCTTGCGGCGATCGCCGATGGCGCCGCGCGAAACGCGGCCGGCGCGGCCATCGCCTGATGGATATTGCCGCGGTACTCGCCGGACTCTCGGCGCTCGAGCTGGCCGCCGTCGCCGGCATGGCGCTCGTCGCCTCGATCGTCGGCGGCGTCGCCGGCTACGGCACCGGCGCGTTGATGCCGCTGGTGCTGGTCCCGATCATCGGCGCCGAGCCGGTGGTGCCGATCATCGCCATCTCGGCTCTCCTCACCAACAGCAGCCGTGCAGTCGCGTTCCGCCGCTTGATCGATCCGCGGCGCATGCTGATCGTGCTCGCCGGGGCGGCGCCCACCTGCGTGCTCGGCGCATATGGCTACACGCTGCTGTCGAGCGTCGGCGCCACGCTGGTGATCGGCGGCATGCTGATGGCGAGCGTGCCGTTGCGCCGGCTGCTGCGGCGGCGCGACGTGCGGGTCGGCAACGGCGGGCTCGCCGCCGCATCGGTCGGCTACGGCGTCGTGGTCGGCGGCACCGCCGGCGCCGGCATCATCCTGCTGTCGCTGCTCATGTCCGCCGGCCTTGAGGGCGGTGCGGTGATCGCCACCGACGCGGCCATCTCGATCGTCATCGGCATCGTCAAGGTCGCGGTGTTCGGCGTGGCCGGGGTGGTCGGCGCGCAGGTCGTCGCGTTCGCGCTGCTGATCGGCGGCATCGCCTTCCCGGGCGCGTTCCTCGCCAAGGCGCTGGTCGACCGCATGCCCATCCACGTGCACGCGACGATCCTCGACGCGGTCGTGCTGTGCGGCGGCGCTTTTCTGATCGTGCGCGCGATGACGACGGCCTGAACGTCGCGGCTGGTGCCGCTCGCGGTCAGCACTTAGATTTAGGGCATGATCCGGAAAAAGCTTGCCCCGGACTTGATCCGGGGTGGGCACCGGTTTTCGGAAAAGATCATGCCCCAACAATAAGCACGAGGTGCCGATGGCCGAGACCCGCCGCCCGTCCGACCTTGCCCGCCGCAGCCGCGAGGCGCTGCGGGGTCGCGCGCGCGCCAAGGCGGATGACGGATTCCGCCGCGAGACCTTCGCACTGGAGCGGGAGGCCGCGCGGGCGCAGGCGCGCGAACTCTTTCGCCGCTATCCCAAGGCCGCCTACATGACCGAGATCGAGCACTGGCGCGAGCTTCCCGACGGCCGCATCGAATTCACCATGCGGCGCCTGCCGAGCGCGGACTGAATCGAAATAGCGTCAGGGCCATTTCACCACGGGCGGGAGCGACGAGAGAATCGACTCGACGTTGCCGCCGGTCTTCAGCCCGAACACGGTGCCCCGATCGTAGAGCAGGTTGAACTCGACGTAGCGTCCGCGCCGCACCAGTTGCTCCTCGCGCTCGGCCTGCGACCACGGCGTTGCGGCGTTGCGCCGGACGATCTCGGGATAGACGCGGGCGAACGCGCGCCCGACCTCCTGCACGAAGGCAAAGTCGGCCTCCCAGTCGCCGCTGTCGTGCCAGTCGAAAAAGATGCCGCCGATGCCGCGCGGCTCGCGGCGGTGCTTGAGATAAAAATAGTCGTCGCACCAGGCCTTGAACTTCTCATGCGAGGCGACCGGGTGCGCATCGCATGCGCGCTTCATGGCGGCGTGGAACGCGACCGCGTCGGGATCATCCTGGCGTCGTCGTCGTTCGAGCACCGGCGTGAGGTCGGCGCCGCCGCCGAACCAGGCCTCGGTGGTGATGACGAAGCGGGTGTTCATGTGCACGGCCGGCACGTGCGGGCTGATCGGGTGGCCGATGAGCGAAATGCCGGAGGCCCAGAAGCGCGGGTCGGCGTCGGCGCCGGGGATGTCCTTGCGAAACTCGGGGGCGAACTCGCCGAACACGGTCGAGACGTGGACGCCGATCTTCTCGAACAGGCGTCCATGCATCGCCGCCATGATGCCGCCGCCGCCGGGCGCGCCGGTGTGGTCGGTGCGGCTCCACGGCGTGCGCGCGAAGCGGCCCGGGCGCGGGCCGTACAGCGGCGCCGGCGCTTCGTCCTCGAGCGCTTCGAGCGCCGCGCAAGTCTCGTCGCGCAAGCTCTCGAACCACGCCTTGGCACGGGCCTGGCGCACAGCGATGTCGGTCGTGTCGGTCACGTCGGCGTTAAGATCTTCAGTGTGTTCAAGCAAGTCCGATTATCGGGTAGAATGCCCATCATGAACAGGGTCGATGCAATTGCGAAATTGAAGGCACGCGCCCACGCCATCAGGGCGATGGGTGCAACCTCGCTTTACGTGTTCGGCTCGACCGTGCGGGAGGATGCCGACACTTCGAGCGATCTCGACCTGTTCATCGACTATGACCCGGCAAGCCGATTCAACGCGTTCGATCTGGTTGGAATCAAGCAGTACCTCGAGGATGAACTGCGGATTCCGGTAGACCTGACGACGCGCGATGGGCTTCACCCCATGCTGAAGGCGGATATCGAGCGGTCGGCGATCCGCGTGTTCTGATGCCGCGCAAGCTCGCCCACGTCACCGCGGACATCCTGGAAACGATTGCCCGGGTCGAAGAGATCACCCGCGGCCGGTCCTTTCAGGAGTTTGCGACGAGCTGGCAGCTTCGTTGGATGGTCCAGCGCGCGCTGGAAATCATTTCGGAGGCTAGCCGCGCTATCCCGGATGAGGTCGCAAATACCCGACCGGAGATTCCGTGGCGGAAGGTCCGCGACATTGGAAACGTGTTGCGGCATGAATACGAAGGCATCTCCGATCGACTCATTTGGAACGTGGTTGTCGACGAATTGCCACCCCTGAAGGCCGCTGTGCAGGCCATAGCCGCAACCGAGAAGCCACAATAGGTGCGGTAAGAGGCCCCAATCGAGGGAATCCGCCAATCTGCCGCAGCGCCTCGCCCAACGCCATGGCGCAGGCCATGGCGACATTGATCGAGCGCAAGCCGGGCTGCATCGGGATGACGAGCCGCGCGTCGGACGCGGCGTGGACCTCCGGCGGCGCGCCTGATGACTCGCGGCCGAACAGCAGGACGTCGTCGCGCGTATAGCGATGATCGAGATAGTTGTGCCCGGCCTGCGTGGTGAGCAGCACGAGCCGCAGCTTCGCGTCGCGCCGCCAGTGCTCGAACGCCTGCCACGAGGCGTGGCGAACGAGGCTCACCCGGTGGAGATAATCCATCCCGGCGCGGCGGAACGCGCGGTCGCTGGTGGGAAATCCGGCCGGCTCGACGATATGCGCCTCGACGCCGAGGCAGGCGGCAAGCCGCAGAATCGTCCCGGTGTTCTGCGCGATGTCGGGCTGATAAAGCGCGATGCGCATGGGAGACAAGACCGCCTTCGCGGCCGCGGCGTGGACCCGGGTTTGCAGCGAAATGTTCCGGCGCGTGAAGCGCTTATGCGACTCTTGGTCGTCGGTGCGATAGCGGGCTTGCGCTCCTTGGGCAAGGGTGCCAATAGAACGCCGCCGGATCGCGCCGCCCATCCCCCGGGCCGGGTGCGGCCGGTCCGCTTGCCGCCGCGGGGGCGTCCTTGCGCAGCCATAAAAGGGCTCCCGGCGGTCTTCAGCGCGGGCGGATGACCGGCAGGACGGGAAAGGACTTGAGACCGTGACAACCACGTCCTCGGCCGAACCGACGCGCCGCGATTTCATCTACATCATGACCGGCGCGGTGGCGGCGGCGGGCGCGGTGGCGGCGGCGGTGCCGCTGATCGCGCAGATGAATCCGGACGCCTCCACCATTGCGGCGGGCGCGCCGATCGACGTCGATCTCGGTCCGATCGCCGAAGGCCAGATCATCAAGGTGTTCTGGCGCGGCAAGCCGATTTTCATCGGCCATCGCAGCAAGAAGGAGATCGACGAGGCGCGCGCGATCGACTGGCGCACGCTGCCGGATCCCCAGCCCGATCAGGCGCGCGTCAAGGACGGCAAGGACCAGTGGCTCGTGCTGGTCGGCATCTGCACCCATCTCGGCTGCATCCCGCTCGCCCACCAGGGCGATTACGACGGCTGGTTCTGCCCGTGCCACGGCTCGCAGTACGACACCTCGGGGCGCATCCGCCGCGGGCCGGCGCCCGCCAACCTGCCGCTGCCGCCGTACGAGTTCGTCTCCGATACCAAGGTCCGGATCGGCTGATGCGGGCGTCGGCGCATTCGGGGGTGCAAGCATGAGCGGACACTCGACCTATCAGCCGCAGAGCCGGTTCATGAAATGGTTCGAGGCGCGGCTGCCGATCGCCGGCCTGATCCATTCCTCCTTCGTCGCCTATCCGACCCCGCGCAATCTGAACTACTGGTGGACGTTCGGCGGCATTCTCAGCTTCATGCTCGGGGTGCAATTCGTCACCGGCATCGTGCTGGCGATGCACTACACCCCGCACGTCGACCATGCGTTCAATTCCGTCGAGCACATCATGCGCGACGTGAATTACGGGTGGCTGCTGCGCTATCTGCATGCCAACGGCGCCTCGATGTTCTTTCTCGCCGGCTACATCCATGTCTTCCGCGGGCTCTATTACGGCTCCTACAAGGATCCGCGCGAGGTCTTGTGGATTCTCGGCGTCATCCTTCTGCTGCTGATGATCGCGACCGGCTTCATGGGCTACGTGCTGCCGTGGGGCCAGATGAGCTTCTGGGCCGCGACCGTCATCACCAACCTGTTCTCGGCCATCCCGCTGGTCGGAGAATCGGTCGTCACCTGGCTGTGGGGCGGCTATTCGGTGGGCAATCCGACGCTCAATCGGTTCTACTCGCTGCACTACCTGCTGCCGTTCGTGATCGCCGGCGTCGTCGTGCTGCACGTCTGGGCGCTGCACGTCGCCGGGCAGAACAATCCGGCCGGCATCGACGCCAAGGCGAAGCAGGACACCGTCGCGTTCACGCCCTATGCCACCATCAAGGACGCCTTCTTCCTGGTGTGCTTCTGCGTCCTCTACGCCTGGTTCGTGTTTTACGTTCCGAACTATATGGGCCACGCGGACAACTACATCCAGGCCAATCCGCAGGTGACGCCCACTCATATCGTGCCGGAGTGGTACTACCTGCCGTTCTACGCGATCCTGCGCGCGATCCCCTCGAAGCTCGGCGGCGTGACGGTGCTGTTGGCCTCGATCGCGATCCTCGCCTTCGTGCCGTGGCTCGACACGTCGCGGGTGAAGTCGGCGAGCTACCGGCCGCTCTACCGGCAGTTCTTCTGGATCTTCGTGCTGGTGTGCGTCGGGCTCGGCTGGCTCGGCTCCAAGCCGGCCGAAGGCGGCTACGTGATCGCCGCGCGCATCCTCACCGCCTGGTACTTCATCCACTTCGTGATCATCCTGCCGCTGCTCGGACTGTTCGAGACGCCGAAGCCGCTGCCTTCCTCGATCAGCGAGGCGGTCCTGCGCGAAGGTGTGCCGATCGGCGCATCCGGCCCGGCACCGGGGCGGGACAAGGCGAGACCTTGAGGCCGGGCCCATGACCTTGACGCGGACCATTCTTGCTGTTGCGGCCGTCGGCGTGGCGGCAATGCTCGCCTGCCATGGCGCCGGGGCGGCGGAAAGCGAAAGCCCGCCGCAGCTCAAGTGGTCGTTCGCCGGCCCGTTCGGTCTCTATGACGAGGCACAGCTGCAGCGCGGCTTCAAGGTCTATCGCGAGGTGTGTCAGAACTGCCACGGCCTCAGCCTGCTGGCGTTCTACAACCTGGCGGACCCGGGCGGTCCCGGCTACTCGGCGGCGCAGGCGACGGCGATCGCCGGCGAGTACCAGGTGACGGACGGCCCGAACGATCAGGGCGAGATGTTCCAGCGGCCCGGCCGCGCGGCCGATCATTTCCCGCCGCCGTTCCCCAACGAGCAGGCGGCGCGCGTCCGCTACAATGCCGTGCCGCCGGATTTTTCGGTGATCGCCAAGGCACGCACCTACGAACGCGGCTTTCCGTGGTTCGTCATCGACATGTTCAGCCAGTATCAGGAGCACGGCGTCGATTACATCGCCGCCTACGTGAACGGCTATGAGGATGCGCCGTCCGGGTTCAACCTCCCGGACGGCAGCTACTACAACAAATATTTTCCCGGCCACAGCACGGCCATGCCGAAGCCGCTGGTCGACGGCCAGGTGGATTACACGGACGGAACGCCGGCAAAAGGCGAGCAATATGCCAAGGACGTTTCGGCCTTCCTGATGTGGGTTGCGGAGCCGCACCTCGAGGTGCGCAAGCGCATCGGCTTCCAGGTGATGATCTTCCTCATCGTGTTCGCCGGCCTGCTCTATTTCACCAAGAAGAAGGTGTGGGCCGAGGTGGGAGGCCACGCCTGAGCCGGAGCATGATCTGCCCCGGACTTGATCCGGGGTGGGCACCGGTTTTCGGGAAAGATCATGCTTCAGGAATAAGCTGGAAATCCGCTTGACGCAGGGCCCCGATCCGGGGCCCTTCGTTTTTGCGGGCAGCCGGAGCAGGAGGGCGAGACATGAGCAAAGCCGTGCTCGGCGTCATCGGCGGCTCGGGCGTGTACGATCTGCCGGGACTCGCGAACGTCCGCGAGGAGCGCATCGCCAGCCCGTGGGGCGAGCCGTCGGGCCCGCTCATCATCGGCGAGATCGCCGGCCTGCCGGTCGTGTTCCTGTCGCGGCACGACCGCGGCCATCGCCTCTCTCCGTCCGACATCAACTACCGGGCCAACGTCGACGTGCTCAAGCGCGCCGGCGTGACCGACCTCGTCTCGCTCTCGGCCTGCGGCTCGTTCAAGGAGGAACTGCCGCCCGGCACGTTCGTGCTGATCGACCAGTTCGTCGACCGCACGCACCGGCGCGAGATCTCGTTCTTCGGCAAGGGTTGCGTCGCCCACGTGTCGATGGCGCACCCCGTGTCGCCGCGCCTGCGGCTGCATCTCGCCGAAGCCGCGATGGCGGAAGGCATCGACGTGGTGCTCGGCGGCACCTACGTGTGCATGGAAGGGCCGCAGTTCTCCACCCTTGCCGAGAGCCTCACCTACAAGAACCTCGGCTACGCGGTGATCGGCATGACCAACATGCCGGAGGCGAAGCTCGCCCGCGAAGCGGAGATCTGCTACGCGACCGTCGCCATGGTGACCGACTTCGATTGCTGGCATGCGGACCATGACGCCGTCACCGTGCAGGACATCATCAAGGTGCTCACGGCGAATGCCGAGAAGGCGAAGCGCCTGGTCGCACGCCTGGCGAAGGATTTTCCCCGCGAGCACGAGCCGTGCCCGGTCGGCTCCGACCGCGCGCTCGATACCGCCCTGATCACCGCCCCGGACGCGCGCGATCCGGCGCTGCTGAAGAAGCTCGACGCGGTCGCCGGGCGGGTGCTCGGGAGTTGAGCGCCTTGCACCGCGTCGCCCGCTTCGTCACAGTGACGCGTGCGTGAAACAAGCGAGACCGCGATGGCTTCCCCCGTGCTCGAGAACGATCTGAAGTCAACGATCCGCACCATTCGCGACTATCCCAAGCCGGGGATCATGTTCCGCGACATCACTACGCTGCTCGGCAACGCGCGGGCGTTCCGCCGCGCCGTCGACGAACTGGTGCAGCCGTGGGCCGGCTCCAAGATCGACAAGGTCGCCGGCATCGAGGCGCGCGGCTTCATCCTCGGCGGCGCGGTGGCGCACCAGGTGTCGGCCGGGTTCGTGCCGATCCGCAAGAAAGGCAAGCTGCCGCACACCACCGTGCGCGTCGCCTACTCGCTCGAATACGGCCTCGACGAGATGGAGATGCACGAGGACGCGGTTGCAAAGGGCGAGCGGGTGATCCTGGTCGACGACCTCATCGCCACCGGCGGCACGGCGGAAGGCGCGGTCAAGCTGCTGCGCAACATGGGTGCCGAGGTGCTCGCCGCCTGCTTCATCATCGACCTGCCCGACCTCGGCGGCGCCGACAAGCTGCGCCGGCTCGACGTGCCGGTGCGCACGCTGGTCGGCTTCGAGGGCCATTGAGGACAGTCGCGACGCCCCCAACGATGTTTTGACGCACCGTCGAGGGCGTCGACGCAACTGCCGCCTATGCGAGCGGCGTGCCCTTCACTTCGCCGCGTCGGCGCCCGCCTTGGCCACCTGGCCGTCCTGAACCGAGGTGGCGCCGGAGACGCCGATGGCGCCGACGATCTTGCCGTCGGTGACGATGGGAAGGCCGCCCTCGAGCGGCGACGCTCCGCGCAGCGCCAGTATGCGCAGACCGAGGCCGCCCTGCGCCACCAGGTCCTCGAACACCTTGCTCGGGCGCCGGAAGTCGAGCGCGCTGCGCGCCTTGTCCTCGGCGACCGCGATCGAGCCGTATTGCGTGTTGTCCATCTTGTGCAGCATCACCATGTGGCCGGTGCTGTCGAGGATGGCGATCGCCATGCCCCAGTTGTTCTTGGCTGCCTCTGCCTCTGCGGCCGTCATCGCTTTCTTGGCCGCCTCGAGCCCGATCGGCGCACCATAGGGCGTCGTCGGAGGCGCGGCCGGCGCCGGTTGAGCGCTGGCGGCGGTGGCGGTGATCACGATGGCAACGATCGAGGCGAGTATGGTCTTGCTCGGCGCGTTCATGGGTTTCCTCCGCTGTCTGTTGACGATATCTGCCGATCCACTTGCGATGAACGCCGCAGGATAGAATTGTCGCGGCAAGGGATCAATGTCAGGCACGTTCACGAACGTGCGCCGCGTTCTACCCGCCCGGCCGGCGCTCGACGAAGGCCGAGCCGATGAACGACATGACCAGGGTGCCGTCCTGATTGGCGCCGGTGTTGACGTTGAACACGAGGCCCCAGGCGGGGCGGCTCTTCGACACCCGGGTTTCCACCACCTCGGTCGCAAACGTGATGGTGTCGCCCACGTAGACCGGCTCGTGCCATTTGAGGTCGCGAAAGCCGGGGGAGGGGCCGAGCTGGGCGACCGGCTCGCCGCGCACGCGCAGCGCATCGTCTTCGGCGCGGCGGTAGAGCATCGCCAGGCGCATCCATAGCATCACGGTGTGCCAGCCCGAGGCGCACAACGCGCCGAAATGCGAGCGGGCGGCCGCCGCCTCGTCGAGATGGAACGGCTGCGGATCGAACTGGGCGGCGAAGGCCTTGATCTCCTCGGCCGCGAAAGTATGCCGGCCGAACACGGCCTTCTCGCCGACCGCGATGTCCTCGAAGAACTTCATGGCGCGCCGCCCGGCTTCATCGCCGAGATCCGGTCGAACCCGCGGCGCGCCAGCATCATGGTGCCGACCTGGGTCATCACGCGCTCGCCGGACTGGTTGAGCGTCTCGAACAGCATCTTGACGAGGCCCATTCCGCGGCGCGTGTTCGACGCGCGCGTTTGCAGCACGGTCGCGCGCACGGTCAGGCGGTCGCCCGGCCGCACCGGCTTGAGCCACTTCACCTCATCGACGCTGGGCGATCCCAGCGAGCTCGAGTCGAGCACGAACCCGTCGGCGATCATGCGCATCTGGATGCAGCAGGTGTGCCAGCCGGAGGCGGCGAGCCCGCCCAGCATGGTGGCGCGCGCGGCCTCCTCGTCGAGATGCATCGGCTGGGGATCGAACTGCGCGGCGAACGCGACGATCTCCTCGCGCGTGATCAAGCGCGGGCCGTAGTGGGCGACGCTGCCCGCGACGAAATCTTCCCAATGGGCGAGGGACACGGAGAGGTTCCCTAGACGCGACCCGTCATGGCGTCAACATTGACGCCCCGCGGGCGCGCGTGCACGCTCCGCGCGGGCTCGGCAGGGGGCGGATAGGGAGGGGACACCGATGTTCAGGATCGCCGACCTCTTTCAGTGGGACCGGTTCATCACCCCGTCGATCATCAAGCTGTTCTACTGGCTCGCCGTCATGATCACGGTGCTGCTCGGCTTGTCCGGGATGATCTCGTCGCTCGGGGTGATGGCGTACAGCCCGATCGCCGGCCTCATCATGGAGTTCGTCTGTCTCGCCGCGATCCTCGTCGGCGTCGTGTTCGCGCGCATCGTCGCCGAGTTCGTGCTGATCGTGTTCCGCATCAACGAGCATCTCGGAGCGATCCGCAACCGCGGTCAGATGTGAGTCACGTGGCGAAGCGGAAGTGCATGACGTCGCCGTCGGCGACCACGTAGTCCTTGCCTTCGAGCCGCATCTTGCCGCCGTCACGCGCGCCAACCTCGCCGCCAAGCGCGACGTAGTCGTCATAGGCGATGGTCTCGGCGCGGATGAAGCCGCGCTCGAAATCCGTGTGGATGGCGCCGGCGGCCTGGGGCGCGCGGCTGCCGCGCGGCACCGTCCAGGCATGCGCCTGCTTCGGGCCGGCGGTGAAGAAGGTGACGAGATCGAGCAGCCGGTAGCCGGCGCGGATCAACCGGTCGAGCCCGGGTTCGTGAAGGCCGATGGCGGCGAGGTATTCGGCGCGCTCGTGCGGCGGCAGCACGGCAATTTCCGCCTCGATCTTGGCCGAGATCGTCACCGTCGCCGCGCCTTCCTCCGCGGCGCGCCCTTCCACCAATGTAGAAAACGCGTTGCCGGCCGCGGCCGCCGCCTCGTCGACGTTGGACACGTAGAGCACGGGCGTCGCGGTCAGAAGCCCGAGCATGTGAAAGGCTTTCTCCTCCTCGGGCTTGCGCTCGGTCAGCCGCGCCGGCTTGCCCTCGCGCAGCAGCGCCAGCGCGCGCTCGATCAGGCCGAGCGCCTCGCTCGCTTCCTTCTCGCCGCCGCGCGCGCGCTTCTCGAGCGCGCCGACCCGCCGCTCCAGGCTGTCGAGGTCGGCAAGCATCAGCTCGGTCTCGATCGTCTCGATGTCGGCGATCGGGTCGATCCGGCTCTCCACGTGGGCGACATCCGGATCGGTGAAGCAGCGCACCACGTGGGCCAGCGCGTCGACCTCGCGGATATTGGCGAGGAACTGGTTGCCGAGCCCTTCGCCCTTGGAGGCGCCGCGCACCAGGCCGGCAATATCCACGAAGGTGAGCTTGGTCGGCACGATCTCGGCGGATTTGGCGAGGCGCGCGAGCGGCTCGAGCCGCGGATCTGGCACGGCAACCTCGCCGATGTTCGGCTCGATGGTGCAGAACGGATAATTGGCGGCCTGCGCCGCCGCGGTCTCGGTCAGCGCATTGAACAGCGTCGACTTGCCCACGTTCGGCAGGCCGACAATGCCGCATTTGAAGCCCATGTTTCAGTATTCTCGATCGATGACCGCCGATGGATCATTGCTTCATCGCGCTCAATCCGCCGGCTTCGCGGCCGGCGCTTTCGGCTCGACAAAGCCCTTGGCGTCCATGGCGAGATGCACCCGGTTCTGGAACGTCGCGTCCTCGCCGCGGGCGAGCAGCTCGGCGTTCTCGGCGATGATGTCGCACAACGCCGTCACCCACGGCCGCTCTCTCTTGGCAAAATCGCCGAGCACGTACGCATAGACCAGGTCCTTGACGCCCGGGTGGCCGACCCCGATGCGCACCCGCCGGTAGTCGTTGCCGACGTGGGCGCTGATCGAGCGCAAGCCGTTATGCCCGGCATTGCCGCCCCCGGCCTTCACCCGCAGCTTGCCCGGCGGCAGGTCGACCTCGTCGTGGAACACCACGATGTCGGCCGGCGCGATCTTGAAGAACTGCGCCGCCGCCGCGACGGCGAGCCCCGACTCGTTCATGTAGGTCCCGGGCAGGAGCAGGGTCACGCGCGCGCCGCCGAGCGAGCCTTCCGTCGCGACCCCATGGAAGCGCCGGCGCCACGGGCCAAAATCGTGGCGTCGTGCGACGGCGTCCACCGCCATGAAGCCGACATTGTGACGGTTGCCTGCGTGGCGCGTGCCAGGATTGCCGAGCCCCACGAACAGCAGCATGGCTCAAAATCCCGGTGCCGGCGGCGCGCAAGCCGCCGGCGCTGCGCCCTATTTCTTCTCTTTCTCCGGCGCCGTGGCGGCAGCGGGAGCCGCCGGCGCAGCCCCCGGTGCGGTCGGGGGAGCGGCGCCTGGTGCGCCGGGAGGCGCGCCTTCGGCCGGGGCGACTTCGCCCGCCTCGGCCGCCGCAGCGGCGGCGGCTGCCGCAGCCGCCGCGGCCTCCGCAGCCGCCTTCTGCTCTTCCAGGTAGCCCGACGGCGCCACGATCGTGACCAGGGTCACGTCGCGGCTCGTGGTGGGCCGGATGTTCGGCGGCAGCGTGATGTCGCTCAGGTGCATCGAATGGCTGATCTCGAGCCCGGTCAGGTCGACATCGATCGCTTCCGGGATGGCGTCGGCCGGGCAATAGACCTCGAGCGTGTGCTGGACCATGTTGACGGTGCCGCCGCGCTTCACGCCGGGCGACTGGTCCACGTTCGTGACGTGCACCGGGATGCGCACGCGGATGCGCGCGTCCTCGCCGAGCCGCAGGAAATCCGCGTGGATCGGCAGATCGCGCACCGGGTCGAACTGATAGTCGCGCGGGATCACCCGGTGCCGCGTTCCATCCACGTCGAGGTCGTAGATGGTGGTGAGAAACCGGCCGGCATAGATCTTCTGCCGCAGGTCGTTGTAGTCGAGCGAAATATTGAGCGGCGGCTGGTGGTCGCCATAGATGACGCCAGGCACGCGGCCTTCGCGACGTACCGCCCGAGCGGCCCCCTTGCCGGCCCGCGGGCGCGCCGTCGCCTTGAGCTCCTTGACGGTCGCCATATCAGGACCTCATCGAGTTCGATCGCAACACAAACGGCCGCTCACGCGGCCGTTCCGCCCGGCCGGCCTCCAGGGGTGCACCAAGCCGAGGTCGCGCGGCTTATAACGGGTCGGAGGGCGAAAAACAAGAAAGCCGGGCGTCGGCGGACTGCCGCAGTCAACCTCCCGGGCCGCCGGGACCAGATTTGCCGGACGCGGCCTCCAGCGCCTCGAGGCGGGCCTTCAAGGCCTCGTTCTCCTCGCGGGCGAGGCGGGCCATCTCCTTGACGGCTTCGAATTCCTCGCGCTTGACCACGTCGAGATCGCGCAGCATGCGCTCGGCCTGATTGCGCATCAGCGTGTCGAACTCCCGGCGCACGCCCTGCGCCACGCCGGCCGCGTCGTTCATCAGGCGCGCCATCTCGTCGAAGAAACGGTTGCTCGTCTGGGTCATGGCTTTCCCTCCGCGCCCGGAGCCTGCTGCGGCTCACAATGGGCATTGCGTTGCCGCCCCGCAAGTGTCGCGGCGGCTTGACTTGACGGCCGCCATGGCGGCAAGACGCGGCATCCTCCGGATCGACCGCATGCCCTATCTCGTCCTGAAGTTTCCCGACTTCGATCCGGTGCTCGTCCAGATCGGCCCGTTCGCGATCCGCTGGTATGCGCTCGCCTATATCGGCGGCATCGTCATCGGCTGGCTGTACGCCAAGGCGATCGTGCGCCGGGAAAGCGTCTGGGGCGGTGCGGCGCCGATCACCACCGTCGACTTCGACGATTTCGTCCTGTGGGTGACGCTCGGGATCATCCTGGGCGGGCGGGCCGGCTATGTGCTGTTCTACAACCTGCCGTACTTCGCCGAGCACCCGGCCGAGATCGTGCAATTGTGGAAGGGCGGCATGTCGTTCCACGGCGGTTTTCTCGGCTGCGTGCTCGCCGTCGTGCTGTTCGAGCGCCGCCGCGGACTTTCGATCCCGTCGCTCGGCGACGTGACCTGCGCGGTCGCGCCGTTTGGGCTGTTTTTTGTTCGCCTCGCCAATTTCGTCAACGGGGAGCTGTGGGGACGGCCGGCCGACGTCCCCTGGGCCATGGTGTTTCCCGGCGACCGCCTGCAGCTGCCGCGCCATCCGAGCCAACTCTACGAAGCGGGCCTCGAAGGCGTTGTATTGTTTGTTCTGTTGGGTCTGCTGGTGCGCGCCGGCGCCCTCAAGCGACCGGGCCTCATCCTCGGCGCGTTCGCCCTGTTCTACGGTCTGGCGCGCTGCTTCTGCGAATTCTTCCGCGAGCCGGATGCGCAGCTCGGCTTCTTATGGGGCGGCCTGACCATGGGCATGCTCCTGTCGGTCCCCATGATGCTGGCCGGCCTGGCGCTGATCGGTTATGCGCTGCGTGTACCCGCGCGAACGGCGTGAGGCCGTGACGACGCCGCTCGAGGTCGAAATCCGCCGCATCATCGCCGTCGACGGTCCGATGCCGGTTGCGACCTATATGGCGCTGTGCCTCGGCCATCCGGTGCACGGCTATTATGCGACGCGCGATCCGTTCGGCGGCGGCGGCGATTTCACCACCGCACCGGAAATCAGCCAGATGTTCGGCGAGCTGATCGGCCTGTGGGCGGCAGCCGTGTGGCACGAAATGGGCGCGCCCGACGGGCTTGCGCTGGTCGAGCTTGGGCCCGGCCGCGGCACGCTGATGGTCGA
>Ga0137380_10003202_pt1 | contig 14204 bp, 12 predicted proteins | sample SagtaG_17_FD_104809 | JGI IMG/M metagenome (GOLD analysis project Ga0137380, IMG submission 104809) | Vadose zone soil microbial communities from Sagehorn Ranch, Mendocino, California, USA - Sage2_L_100_16 metaG | ecosystem: Environmental > Terrestrial > Soil > Vadose zone | place: USA...
CTGGACGCATATTCCGGTCTCGCGCTTGCAGGAAGGCGAGCGAGAGAAGCTGGTCAAGCTCGAAGAACATCTGCACCAGCGCGTCGTGGGCCAGGAGGAGGCGATCAAAGCCGTTGCCAACGCGGTGCGCCGCGCGCGCGCCGGTTTGCAGGATCCTAACCGTCCCATTGGCTCATTTCTTTTTCTTGGGCCGACTGGCGTCGGCAAGACCGAGCTGTCACGCGCGCTAGCAGAATTTTTGTTCGACGATGAAAACGCCATGATCAGAATCGACATGAGCGAATACATGGAAAAGCACACCGTGGCGCGCTTGATCGGCGCGCCACCGGGATATGTCGGCTACGAAGAAGGTGGACAACTTTCCGAAGCCGTGCGACGCAAGCCGTATTCGGTCGTGCTCTTCGACGAAATCGAAAAGGCGCATCCCGACGTATTCAACATCTTGCTGCAAGTGCTCGATGACGGCCGCATCACGGACGGGCAGGGGAGAACGGTCGATTTCAAGAACACGGTCATCATCATGACCTCAAATATTGGTTCGCAATACATCACCGGTGAGGAATCGAAAGAAGCGCGCTCGCGTCTTGTCATGGATGCCTTGCGCGCACATTTCCGCCCCGAGTTTCTCAATCGCGTCGATGAGATCATCATTTTCGATCGTCTCACGGAAGATGACCTCAAGAAAATCGTTGAAATCCAGCTTCGCCGCCTGACAAAGCGGCTCGAGCAGCAAAAGATCACACTCGATCTATCCGATTCGGCCAAGGAACTGCTCGCCCGCGAAGGATACGATCCAGTTTACGGTGCGCGCCCGCTCAAGCGCACGATCCAGAAAGAGATTCTCGACCCGCTCAGCATCGATATCCTGGAAGGCAAAGTCCGCGAAGGCCAGACCGTGCGCGTCGATGCGAAAGACGGCGCTCTGGAATTTCACGAAAAATAGTTGTGAAAAGTGTGGGATTTGAGCTTGATTCTCATCTTTTAGTGAGCGCGAAGTCTAAAACCAAGTTCCAGTTCAACGGCCGCGAGTACGCCAGTGCCGACGAGATGCCGGCCAGCGTTAGGGCGGTGTATGATCGCGCCATCGGCGAGACGCCCCTCCTTCATTCCGGGGCCCGACTGGCTGCAAAGCTGAACGCGAAGATCATCCTGAACGACACCGAGTTCAATAACCCCGGCGAAATGTCGGTGGACGATCGACTGTTGTATCACGAAGCGCTCGCAGCCGTGTTCCCGGCAAGCATTGCGGTATCGATTAGTGAGGCGCCAAAAATCAAGCCCAAGAAAGTGTGGCTGATCATGGCCATCGTCAGTATCGTCGCCGGGGCTGTTTATCTCTGGCTGCACGGTCTCTTCGGCTAAACGCTGAACGCGCTTCAATTTTCTGGAAAATAGACGTCGCGTGAAGGGTTGAAGCGCGGATCTAAATCCGCTTTAACGTTTCAACGCTTCAACAGCTCAACGATTCATGAGTTCTCTGGCCGTTCTGCACGCTTCGCAGCTTGTCACGCTGGCGGGACCGAAAAGGCCGCGTGTCCGGTCGGAAATGTCGGAATTGGCGATCGTACATGATGGGGGAATGCTGGTTCACGATGGAGTGATCGTGGCGATTGGGTCGAGTACCGAGATCGAGAGAAGCGCGCGTCAGAGCGAGATCGTTGACGCTAGTGGCCGGGTCGTGCTGCCCGGGTTTGTTGACGCGCATGCACACCCGGTTTTTGCCGGAAATCGCCTCGATGATTTCGAACGCCGCGCGCGCGGTAAAACTTATGAACAGATCGCAGCCGCGGGCGGCGGAATCTGGTCAACCGTAGAAAAGACGCGCGCGGCAAGTGAAATGGACCTTCTCAACCAGGCTAAAAAGCACGCGAACTGGTTTTTAGAATGCGGCACGACAACTGTCGAAGCGAAATCGGGTTACGGACTCACGCTCGAGGACGAGCTCAAGATGTTGCGCGTGATTCGCCAGCTGAATGAAGAGACCCCGGTTGAGTTTGTTCCCACATTCCTGGGCGCGCACGCCGTTCCGCGTGAATGCCGCGCAGATGAATACATCGACCTCGTAATTGAGGAGATGTTGCCGGCTGTTGGAGCAGAAAGGCTGGCGGAATTTTGCGACGTTTTCTGCGAGCACGGTTACTTCGACATTGAGCAGTCGAGAAAGATTTTGGCCGTTGCCAAAAGGCTTGGACTCAAACTGCGCATTCATGCCGATCAACTCACCAATTCCGGGGCCGCTCAATTGGCCGCGGAATTGGAAGCGACTACGGCGGATCATTTGGAAAAAACTGACGAGGATGGGTTTGCGGCAATGAAAGCCTCAGGCGTGCAGCCAGTTTTGCTGCCCGGGTCTGTGTATGCACTTGGATCGACTTGCTATCCTCGCGCGCGCGAAATGATCGAGGCCGGGCTGGCCGTCGTCATCGCGACGGATTTTAATCCCGGATCATCCCCAAGTTCGTCGATGCCAATGATGCTCTCGCTCGCTTGCACACAAATGAAAATGTCGCCGGCGGAAGCGATCGCGGCATCGACTATCAATGCAGCCTACAGTCTCGATCGCGGCGACAAGATTGGTTCACTCGAACAGGGGAAGCTTGCCAACTTTTCGATCTTCGACTGCGAAGATTATCGCGAGATCGCGTATTGGTTTGGTTTCTCGAAAATCCATTCCGTTTACGTGCGAGGCCGGTCTGTCCTGTCGCGGGACAAATGAAACTTAATGCGACGCTCACAGAGCGCCGCTACAGTAAGGCCATTCATGAAAGTCGAGGTTGAAACGCAGCCCGGGTCTGTTTCCACGCTGCAGATCGAGTTGCCGCCGGAAGAGGTCTCCAAGGAATGGGACTCCATCGCGAACAGCTTCGCGCGCCTTGCGAAAATTCCAGGTTACCGCCCCGGGAAGGCGCCGCGCACGGTCATTGAAAAAAGATTTCGCAAGCAAATCCAGGAAGAGCTTACCAAAAAACTCGTTTCGAAAAGCTATCACGAAGCCATCGAACAACAGCAGTTGCGCGTGGCCTCATTGGCCAACATCGAAGACGTGCAGCTCGGCGAGGACAAGTCGATGCGCTTTCGCGCGACGGTGGTGACCGCGCCAGATTTCGAGCTTCCGGAATACAGGAATATCTCAGTCCAGTTGCCCGATACGAAAGTGTCCGATGCGGAGATCGATGCCGCGCTGGAGCGTTTGTGCGATCAAGCCGCTGATTTTGTCGAGGTCCCGGAGCGTGAATTGCAAATGGGAGACTTTGCGGTGATCGACTTTGAAGGTTTAATCGACAGCAAGCCGATCAGCGAAATTGCCCCCCATGCGAGCAAGAATCTGCACGGCGGCAAAAAATTCTGGCTGCATCTCGCTCCCGGCAATTTCCTTCCGACGTTCTGCGAGCAACTTGTCGGACAAAAACGCGGCGAAACGCGACAGATCACAATTGTGTTTCCGGCGGATTTTCCGGTCAAAGAACTCGCGGCCAAAGAGGCGAACTACGCGGTCACTTTGCAGGAGATCAGGGAAAAAGTTCTCCCCGCCCTCGATGATGCGCTGGCAAACAAGCTGATTCCCGGAAAGACGCTGAGCGATCTTCGCCAAATGATAGAACACGATCTCGAGCACGAAAAAGAGCACGGGGTCGAGCGTGCAAAGGAGGTGCAGATCGTGAAGTATTTACATGAGCACGTCAGTTTTGAACTGCCGCCCGCCTTGCTGAAAAACGAAACGCGACGCGTCTTAGGAGAGCTGGTGCAACGGAACCGCGAACGCGGCGTTCCTGATGAGACGCTCAAGGAGAAAGAGAAAGAACTGATCGAAACCGCCGCCGGTCTTGCCGCGCATCGACTAAAGACGAATTTCATCCTGCATAGGATCGCCGAGCGCGAAAGCATCAAAACGTCGCGCCAGGAGATCGATGCTCGAATCCGCGAAGACGCCGCTCGCTACAACGTTTCTCCGGACAAAATGCGAAAGGAACTCCAGGAACACGACGCTCTGGACAGCATCGCGGAACAGCTTGTGCTCGGTAAGACTCTTGATTTCCTCAAGGCGAATGTTAGCGTCGAACGGATTCAGGAACCTCCTGTGGTGGAAGAGAAATCATGAGCGCATCCAAGAAAAATCGATCGCAATCGGTGCTCGTTCCGATGGTTGTGGAGCAGACCGGCCGGGGCGAGCGCAGTTACGATATTTACTCGCGGTTGCTCAAGGATCGCATCGTCTTCATCGGGACGCCGATGGACGATCACATCGCCAATCTGGTCATTGCGCAGTTGCTCTTTCTGCAGATGGAGGACTCAAAAAAGGATATCAATATCTATATCAATTCGCCTGGCGGGTCGGTGACGGCCGGACTCGCGGTTTACGACACCATGCAGTTTCTGACGTGCGATGTGACGACCTATTGCCTCGGCATGGCCGCGAGCATGGCCGCGGTCTTGCTCTGCGCCGGCACGAAGGGTAAACGCTTCGCACTTCCGAACTCAGACATCATGATCCATCAGGTTTCCGGAGGCGCGCAGGGCGCGGCGAGTGATGTCGAGCGCCAGGTGGATTACATGTTCAAGCTTAAGAAGCGCCTCATCAGAATCATCGCCCAGCACACGGGCAAATCGGAGGAACAGGTGCGGCTGGATTCGGACCGCGATTATTACATGTCCGCCCAGGAGGCGAAAGATTACGGGTTGGTGGATGAAGTGATCAAATCCCGCAAGGAAGTGAAGCTCCTTGACGGTGCGACGCCTCCTTCCGGGAACCGATCGGTAGCGGTTGCCGAGGCTGCTTTACCGCGCAAAATCGGGGGGTAAGAGCTCCTTTTCTAAAAACAAATATGGCGCGCGCTTCCAATCTCACCATGTGCTCGTTTTGTGGAAAGAGCCACGCCGAAGTGCGCAAATTAATTGCCGGGCCGGGCGTTTATATTTGCGACAGTTGCATCAATGTTTGCAAAAGCATCCTCGATAAGGAGCTCAATGAAGATGCGCGGCGCCAGTCGTCCAACATCCGTGTGCCGAAGCCGGCAGAAATCCGGCGCTCGCTCGACCAATATGTTATCGGACAGGACATCGCCAAAAAGACGCTTTCGGTGGCTGTGCACAACCATTACAAACGCGTGCTGCAACCTTCCGCGCCAAGCGATGCGTCGGCGGCATTTCAGCCCGACCCCCTTGCGGACGTTGAAATTGAGAAGAGCAACATCTTACTAATCGGGCCGACAGGCTCCGGAAAAACGTTGCTGGCCAAAACACTGGCCAGGATTCTCGATGTCCCATTCTGCATCGCCGATGCAACAACGTTGACCGAAGCCGGCTACGTTGGTGAAGACGTCGAGAACATCATCCTGCGCCTGCTGCAGAATGCTGATTACGATGTCAAACGGGCGGAGATCGGTATTGTTTACATTGACGAGATCGACAAGATCGGTCGCAAAACCGATAACGTGAGCATCACGCGTGACGTTTCTGGCGAAGGCGTTCAGCAGGCGCTTCTCAAGATCCTGGAAGGCAGCACCTGCAATGTTCCACCCCAGGGCGGCCGCAAACATCCACACCAGGAATACATCCAGGTGAACACGGAGAAAATTCTCTTCATTTGTGGCGGCGCATTTATCGGACTCGAGAAGATTATCCAGAAACGCATTGGCCAAAAAGTGATGGGCTTTGGAAGCCCGACACTCGAAGTCGAGGAGACCTTGCGAAAGCAAGCTATCCGGCATGTTGAACCGGAAGACTTGCTGGCTTTCGGAATGATTCCCGAATTCATCGGACGGCTCCCGGTGGTCAGCTCTCTCAACGCCCTAACCGAGGAAGAAATGGTGGCGATTTTGACCGAAACGAAAAACGCGATGGCCAAGCAGTACACGAAGCTTTTTTCGATGGAAGGCGTGCGATTGACGTTGACGAAAGACGCTTTGCGAGCCCTGGCAGCGCAGGCCGTAACGAAAGGCACCGGCGCGCGCGCGTTGCGGTCGCTGCTCGAGCGAATCATGCTCGATATCATGTACGATGTGCCGAGCCGCGAAGATATCGCGGAAGTCACGATTAATCGCGCGGTGGTGGAAGGCAAAAAGCTCCCGCTCATTCGCAAGAAGCAGGACAAGACCGCGGCGTAGCGGCCTTCGGCCGGACGGTAACAGTTAAAAGGGTTAAAAGCGTTACAAAGTCAAAACGGGTGCAGAATCACATCGGCTCCCACATTGTAACGTTGTAACTCTTTTAACCATTTACGTTCACTCGCATGCGCGTTGCCTTGCTCAATACTGGCACAGAACTCTTGCTCGGGGACGTTCAAGACGCGCATCTGGCGTTTATTGCGCGCGAAATTTTGCCGCTTGGCTTGCGCATCAATGAGCGGCGAACGGTTCCAGACGGCCCGGCGATTCGAGAGAGCCTCTCGGAATTATTTGGGCGCTCCGAGATTTTATTTGTGACCGGCGGACTGGGTCCGACCAGCGATGACATCACACGAGAAGTCGTCGCGGATGTCCTTGGACTGGAACTCCGAACGGATTCGGAGCTGCTGGCTTCGCTGAAGCAGAGACTCGCAGCGCGCGCAATCAAGTGGACTTCCAGCATCGCCCGGCAGGCCGAAGTCCCGATCGGCGCGCAGGTTCTTCCAAACGAAAACGGAAGCGCCTCAGGCTTATACCTGAAGGCAAACATCAATCCCCTGATGCGTTCGCCGCACCTCTTCGTCTTGCCCGGTCCGCCACGCGAACTTCAGCCAATGTTCCGTGCATTCGTGACCCCGGTCTTACGTTCTATTGTTCAGGTCCCCGCGTCGATCGAGCGACGGCTTTATAAAATTGCGTGTCTGGGGGAATCGACGATCGAGCAGGCAGTCGGTGAAAAAGTTCTTGCTATTCCGGGAATCGAGCTCGGTTATTGCGCGCGTCCTGGCGAAGTCGATGTTCGGATTGTCGGCGAATCGAATGTCATCTCGCGCGCTGACGTGATCATCAAAAAAGAGCTGGGCTCGTCGATCTTCTCTGCAAACGACGAAACTCTCGAGGAAGTGCTCGTGAAGCTGCTCATCGGCCGAAGGGAGACGCTGTCGATCGCGGAGTCGTGCACGGGCGGATTGCTGGCAAATCGCATCACAAACATCCCAGGCGCGTCGGCGGTTTTCCTTGCGGGATACATCTGTTACGCGAATGAGGCTAAGATGGACATGCTGGATGTCGATCCAGAGTTGATTGAGAAGCACGGCGCCGTGAGCGAGCCGGTCGCGTGCGCGCTGGCTCAACACGCGCGCTTACAGGCACGATCCACGTATGCCCTTGCCACAACCGGAATTGCCGGACCGGCCGGTGGGTCGCCCGAAAAACCAGTCGGAACGGTTTACATAGCTCTGGCTACGCCATCCGAAACCGCGGTGAAGAAATTATTTTTTCCGAGCGATCGCGAAACGTTCAAGCAAATCGCCGCACAAGCGGCTTTTGATCTGCTGCGGCAAAAATTACTCAAGGAATGACGGCTTCCCAGCCGGCAGGTTTTAATTCGGCGGCTGCCCAAGCCGTCGCTCCTTGAAAGCAGGATGATTTGAGTTTTTAAGCCGTTAATAATCGCCTACGTCCGCTGGCGTACCGACTTTGACATTATCGTAAAAGAGCTTCGCTCCGTCCGGCGGCATCCGAATACAACCATGCGATGCGGGATATCCTGGCAAAATCCCAACATGCATTCCAACGCCTTCAGCCGTTAGCCGCATAAACCACCTCATCGGTGCACCCACATAATGTGTTCCACTGGGGGCAGAATCGATTTTGGAGCTGATGCCGGCACGGACGACACGACCCGAGTTGTCAACAAAGTCGCCATAAATGTTGGAACGATGATCTGGATCCTTTTCGAGTACGGAGAAATGGCCCGTGGGTGAGCTGTGCCCGCGCTTGCCGGAAGAGATCGGGCTGTCGATCACGATTTGGTCGCCCAGCATCAGATAGGCGCGCTGTTTGGGAAGAGAGACCACAATGCGTACCGTGTCCGGTGTAATTTGTTTGATTAATGACGTGTTAATTTTGACTGGCTCCTGCTTGGAAATTAGCTCGGATGCTTTTCGCATCGGTTTGGGGGCGGCTGGTTTGGGCGTGGCCCGTTTGGGCCCGAAAAGTATTTGGCCATTGAGAGAACACGCAACGCCAACCAGTAAAACCGCGCTAAGCAATATTTGGAATTTTGCCGGCATAGATAAATCAACCGCGACTGTAGCTGTCTACGCGCTGAAGCCAACCCGATAACCAACGAGATTCGCGCCGCTCAGCAGGAGCATTTTGGATGCGTCGGATCAGAGTCGCTTTCGCTGAGCGAGCGAATTCGTCGACTGCTGCGGTCCCCGGGGAGGTGCCGTGCATATTTTCGAGAACTTGAAGCAAGCCCCAACCTTGACCCTGATAACGCTCTGTATGCAAGACTCCTTCTCCTTTGAAGTTCACATAATCGACGAGCGCGTAGCAGCCCTGCGGCGTGCTCGTCAGTCGCTCGAATTGCTGCTGAATGTTCGCACGATCAGTAGGCGCAGCTTCGTCCAGCATTTTCGGTAACGCATTTTGCAGCCGGTAAATGAGGAATTCCGTCTGAAGATCCACCGTGTCAGCTAGAAACTGGCGCAATTGTTTCATTTCCCGCGTGTTTTGAGCGTGAACAAATTCCGTTCGCGAATTCCAGGGACATGGGAGCTCCCCGACCCCAAAGAGCAATCCTGGCAGTTTGGCTCCACGCTTTGAAATAAAGCTGACGAGTTTGGGAAAACTCTCTTCGAACGGCCCACGCTGGCCCTTTGGGTACCAGATAAAGTGGCCGATGCCCAGCGACGCGAAAATTTCGCCTTCATTCCATGAAGTCAGCCCGGCAACAGTTCCATTGCATTCGTTTTGCCAGATTCTTTTGCCGATCACAAGGGCCTCGCTGTGGGTGAGAGAGATCGCGGGAAGTGTCTGTGGCGAGGCGGCGACGCATGCGAGCGCGGCGAGAGAAGCGAGAAAATGATCTCGACGATGCTGTTTTCTTGACGAGTAACGTTTATCCACTAGCGTGCCAGTTCCCGCGGCGCTCGATTTAGAGCAACCCCGCTAGGAAAATTCCAAATTATGAAACGTTTTATCCTCATTTTTGCTGCATTCTTGCTCACGTTGCCCTTGTTCGCGCAAGAGAAATCGCCGCCGCTCAAGGACCAGAAGGACAAGATCAGCTACAGCATTGGCCTTAATATCGGATCCAACCTCGCCCGGCAGAATGTCGAGATCAATGCCGACGCGCTCAGCGCCGGTGTAAAGGACGCAATCGCGGGAAAGCCACAGCTTACACAGGATCAGGTCAAGGAAGTTATGACGACATTCGAAAAAGATATGCAAGCAAAACAGAAAGCGGCGGGAGAGAAGAACGCCGCGGAAGGTACGAAGTTTCTCGAAGAGAATAAGAAGAAGGAAGGCGTGAAGACGACGGCCAGCGGGTTGCAGTACAAGCTAATTAAGGAAGGAACGGGCGCGCAGCCGAAAGCGACCGACACGGTGACAGTTAATTATCGCGGCACGCTGATTAACGGCAAAGAGTTCGACAGCTCGTACAAGCGCGGGCAGCCTGCGACGTTTCCGCTTAATGGCGTAATCAAAGGATGGACCGAAGGACTCCAACTGATGAAAACGGGAGCGAAGTATCAATTATTCGTTCCGCCGAATCTGGCGTATGGTGAGCGCGCGGCGGGTCCCGATATCTCTCCCAATTCGACTTTGATTTTTGAGGTGGAGTTACTGGAGGTTAAACCAGCACCCACGCCTGCCACATCTCCCGCGGTATCCCCGGCGTCGAAGCCATCGCCTCAGGCCTCAGCGCGACCATCGGCGTCGCCTCTGTCGAAGCAATCGCCATCGCCGAAAGCATCGCCGAAATAGTCGCGGCGGCGTTTGCCACAACGCTGGAGTAATAAGGTCAGCGCTCGCCGCGAACGGGCATCCTTACCCTCAACGCGCCACAGCCTTTTCCCACTGGAGTGATGGCGCGTCGCCCCAGAGATCTTCCAGGCTGTAAAAAGCGCGTTTGTCTCGATGAAACACGTGGACCACCACCTGCAGATAATCGAGCACGATCCATTGGCTGGCCGGGAAACCGTCAATTGCCACAGGTCGAATCGAATGATCTTCTCGTAATCGCGTTTCAATTTCATTTGCGACCGCTTTAATCTGCGGCTCGGACGTGGCCGAGCAAATCACGAAGAAATCCGTGAACGTAGAGATCGCGCGCAAATCCAGAACGACGATGTCCTCCGCCTTTTTGTTCGAGGCGAGTTCCGCGCAGGTTTTTGCTAGGGTTTCTGGCGTTATTTCGCTTGCTCCTGGTAAATTTTGTCGCGCCGAATGATTTCTTCGACTGCCTGCGGTACGAAATAGCGAATCGACTTGCCGGAGGCAACTCTCTTTCTGATTTCCGTGGCGGAAATGTCGATTTTGCGGTGCACGATTGGATAAGGATGATCTGGTGGCGCCCCGGTGCGGTCGAGGACAATAAATTGGACCGTTTGTGTCAGCTCATCCAAGCGGTGCCACTTTTGCAACGTGGGCAGATTATCTTCTCCGATCAGATAATATATTTGCGCGTCACGTTGCCGGTTCCGAATGTCTTCGATTGTGTCGATGGTGTAAGACGGCGGTGGACGATGCAGTTCGCAATCGTCCAATTCAAATCCGGGTTCATCTTGGATTGCAGCCCGCAGCATGGCCAACCGTACCTGCGCGCTTGCGGCAGGAGAACTTTTGAAAGGCGAAGCCGCCGCCGGAACCAAGATTACCTTTTCCAATCCGAATAGCTCACGCGCTTCACGCGCGAGAATCAAATGTCCATGATGTATCGGATCGAAGGTACCACCGTAAACGCCGATTTTCATAGCGGCGCGAGAGAACGCATTTTTTTGGTTTCTCCGCGCAAGATCGACATCTAAGTTCGAAAAGTATGAAGAGTCGTTCTCCTGGTCAATTAATTCTGGTGGATCGGCTATGAGTGACTTCCTTGGTCAATTAATTCTGACCGGCGTTCCCGGCAAAGAACTCGACTTGCAAGCCGAAAGGTTATTTCGGCGAGTGCAACCCGGCGGTTTTATCCTCTTTGCACGCAACATCGAGAGCCCTGCTCAACTGCGCAAGCTGATCGATGATCTGCGCGGCCTTAGTAAGATCGAGCCCATCATCACCATCGACCAGGAAGGCGGTCGCGTTTCGCGTTTGCGTTTAATCGGCAATGAGCCACCGAACGCTCAGCAATTGCGCGACAAGAACGATATCGATCTTATCCGCCGCCACGGCGATATCACCGGGCGTTTGCTGCGGCTTTTTGGTTTCAATCTCGATCTTTGTCCGGTGCTCGATATTTCTTTCGATGATGATGCCGACAATTCATTGCGTGGCCGATGTTATGGAAGAACGGTCGAGCAAGTTGTTCGAAATGCCGGCGCGTTTAACGAGGCGATGAGAGGGCATGGCATCGCGAGCTGCGGCAAACATTTCCCCGGTTACTCAGCGGCGACAATCGATGCGCATCATGAGCTGCCGAAGATTAGCCGCACACGGGAGGAATTGGATCGCGAGGAGCTCGCCGTGTTCAAGCAATTTGTCGGCGAAATCGACAGCATGATGACTTGTCACGGTTGGTATCCGTGCTTCGAACCCGACAGAAAGCCCGCAACGCTGTCACATCGCGTCGTAACCCAACTGCTGCGTGAGGAAATGGGTTTTGACGGGTTAATCATGACCGATGATCTCGACATGGGCGCGATCCTGAATGAGTACGGCCTTGATGAAACAATTCGACTCGCCATCGCCGCAGGCAACGATCTGGCGATGATTTGCCATCGCATTCCCGAAATCGAAAATGTGTATCGCATCCTCGGCGCCTTGCCGCGCGACCAGATCGATCGCGCGCTTGCCAACGTCGCGTGCTTCAAGAAAAAACTCGCGCGGCCCGGGGACTTCTTTGAGGCTGCCTTTCGTGACATCGATAGCGAAATCTGGGATCTGAGGGTCGCCGTTCTCGGAGAAGAACTGGCCAGGGAGCGCAGCCCGGAAGATGCCAAACGCTCACCAGTTGAGATGTACTAACAGGCGCGGCCGGGCAGTGTGCCCCGCGCCCAAGTTGCCCTTTGAAATCGAGATAGAGTTGAGTTTACAACGGCATTTTGCTCGATCAAGCGCGCCAGTCGCGGCAAAACTTCTAATAAAAACTTTGCTGGATGCGTTGGCGGGATTATGTCGGCACATAAACTACGTAGCCTCGAGGCGGCGCCCAGAGATCGACCCAGCCGGAATCGTTAGTCCATTTTTCCTGCGGCACGCCGAGATCGTCGCGCCCGCGCCAGGCGGCCGGCACGAGGCGCGTGTCGTTCCACCGCGTCTGAACCCACGCGCCGTTCCAGGTACCGTGGTTGCTTAAGACAAAGATCAGTCCGCTTTGGGCGCCGAGGCCGGAACGCTGCATGATGTAAAGATTGTCGTCGACGAAGAGGATCTGCGCCGGGCCGGTGGCATTTTGTTCGTGAACTTTGATAAGTGCGTCAATCCCGCTTTGCTCGTCCGGCTGGGCGAGATGCCAGTTGAAATAATCCTGCCAGAAGACACACGGATAACCTTCGTGAGTAAGGATGAAGGCGTATGCCAGCAGCTTGTCGTTGATAATGGGGCTGTCGCGCACGACATCGTGATTCTCCACGAAGGTGACAGCTTGGGCCGGACGGTCCCACATTAAGACTCCACGCTCGGTGAGGTCGCGGAGACTGAAACCGTAACTGTCACACAAATCGCGCAGGCGCCAACGGAGCGGGAAATCGAATGCCCCGACAGGATTGTCCGACCAAGCATTGGTTTCATCGAGCCAATCGGCGATCGTCCGTTCGCTGTCCCAGCATTCGCCGATGGCATACGGTTTGAAGCTGACCCCGCCCCGCAACGCGCGCAATTCCTGAATCGAACGGACCATCCAGCCGCCGTAACCTTTGACCATATCGTAGCGGAACCCATCGAAACCAATCTCTTCCAAAAGCCAGCGGGCATAACTGATGAGCTCGGTATAGACCGTGGGATCACGATGACAGAAGTCCGGCATATCGCCGAAAGTGGCGCCGTCCCAAGTCTCGTGCCGATTTGGATGAAAACAGGTCCAGTCACGTGGGAACTTACCGCTCTTCGGTTCGAACTTCGTCCAGCGCCATTGGCCGTCGATTGGGTTCAGTTCCTGAGCGTCGGCGCCACTGTTATGATTGAACACGAGGTCGGCGTACACCTCGAGTCCTAGCGCGTGAGCGGATTCTATCAGGTCGAGCAATTCGGCTTTCGAACCGAACCACGTCGGTGCACCGCCTTTCTGATCAAACTCGCCCAGGTCGTAGTAATCGTAGGGATCGTAGCCCATCGATTTCCAACTGGCTGCCTTGTTCGCGGGTGGAAGCCACAAGGCGGCGAAACCAGCTTGCGCAATCGACGGCAGTTTGGATTTGATATAGGCCCACCACTGGTGCTCGAGATTTTCCGCTTTGGGACAGTCCCAATAAAACGCTTGCAAGATCACACCCATGATTGCCGCTCTGTTTCTGTTTCCGCGCTTGGAAGCGTTGCCATATTATCAACCCGAATAGGGACTAACAAGCAGCAATCGCGGCGGCAGGAGAGTCCGAAGAAATGAAATCTGACGTGGGGAGCACAGGCTGCTAGCCCGTTGGTTTCGGCGGCTCGCCGAAACGAACTTTGTAGATCTTTCCCAAGGGGCTGAGGGAACATTAATCTTAGCGCGCTTTTTGTAGCGGCGGGCTGCCTGCTCGCGAAAGCTTTCGGAGTGTCAGACGCACTCTCGCCAATTCGATTTCCGCTCTTCGAAAATCCTTCGTGTCCTCCGTGGTTGAAGTCTGAAATTACGCTTACCGTTGCACGGAGAGTTTGGTATTCGGATTCGCGATCGGCTCGTAAAATCGCAGCGCCTCGATGTCGCTGCCCAGCTCGCGCAGCGGGTAGAGGCCTTTCGTAGCGCCGGCGCCCGGATCGCGCACGAGATAGTCGAACCCGTCTTTGCCGGCGATGACGACAAAATGCGTGATACCGTTTGGCAGCCGCACTCGCACGATGACGGGGTTTTCGCGCGCGAGGTTCGAATCAATCAGCTGATACGAGGCCAGATCTTCGTATGCGTGCCGGACGCGGTCGGGCGCGAACCACGCAGCGCGGTCCCAATAAATCCAG
>Ga0137380_10003204_pt1 | contig 14199 bp, 11 predicted proteins | sample SagtaG_17_FD_104809 | JGI IMG/M metagenome (GOLD analysis project Ga0137380, IMG submission 104809) | Vadose zone soil microbial communities from Sagehorn Ranch, Mendocino, California, USA - Sage2_L_100_16 metaG | ecosystem: Environmental > Terrestrial > Soil > Vadose zone | place: USA...
CAGACCGGTCCGCATGCTGCGCACCCAGGCTTCGGCTCGCAGCTTTCTTCATTTGCCGGATTCACGCACTTGACCGGGGAGCCCGGCGGACCTCCTCATCTTTTGTATGGACCCTATATCGACTTCATCGCGGTCGCGTACGGCGGAATCGCGGTGCTCGCCGCGCTTGACCATCGCCGACGGACCGGCGAGGGCGCGTTCATCGATTTGTCGCAATACGAAGCGGGATTGCAATTCATCTCGAGCGCGCTCCTGAATTACTCGGCGGGCGACGTTATCGCAAACCGTGCTGGTAATCGTGACGCTGCTGCAGCGCCGCACGGTTGCTATCCCTGTCAAGACGCCCAGTGGTGTGCGATCAGTTGCTGGGATGACGCGGAGTGGTTGCGCCTCTGCCGAGCGGCCGGCAGAGACTCGTGGATGGCCGACGTTCGATTCGAGTCTCCCGCGAAGCGAAAGGAAAATGACAAGGAGCTTAACCGACTGATCGGCGAATGGACGCAGGGTCAGGAAGCCTCAAGCTTGATGCATTATCTGCAAAGTAACGGGGTGCATACTGCCGTCGTCAACACGATGCGCGATCTGTTCTCAGATCCTCAGCTCTCATTTAGGAAAATCTGGCAAGAACGCGAGCATTCCGAGTTGGGCCGACATCACTATCGCATGGTCTCTTATCGACTCAGCGAGACGCCGGGCGCGATTCGTCAAGCGGCCCCGTGCCTGGGGCAAGACAACGAGCAGCTGTTTTTGGAATGGCTGGGACTCTCGCAGCTGGAATACCGGCAGTTGAGCGCCGACGGCGTGTTCTCATAGCCTCGGTATTGTCCATTGTTCATTGCACATTACGCGACCTCAGTCGAGAGTGGTTGAATCTAAGAACAATGCTTGAGTTAATCTTTCTGCTCATAGTGATTCCCAAACGCATGACGAGACTGGCCCGCGAGCGTAACCGTAGCGCGCTGAAATGGAGTCTGGCAGCGATCGGCGTGTGGGTCGGTACCGAAGTCGTGGTTATTTTCGGCCTCGGCCTTCTAGTGTTTCTCTCATGGTACTTCTGGAGGACTCCGAGAGACCCGCAAAAAGTGACCGAGATGATGTACATACCGGGCTTGATAGCGGCACTTATTAGTGCCGAGTTCATGATCAGACGTCTCAGGGCAAGGCCACCGTTACCAGATAAGCCAGTGGCGGAGACTTCTGACCTACAACCTCCCCCTGCGTGACCAAGGCGTGCCCCAAGCTTCTAACGCGAAATCTTAAGTAACCGGCGCAGAAAGGAGCGCAGTTTATGGCAAGCGCAGTAAAAGAAGTTAGCAAAGACGTAACATCACTGAGAAGGACGCTCGAGTGGCTCGAAGCTCAGGGCGACTTGTTAAAAACGGATGTCGAGATTGATCCCGATCTGGAAATCACCGGAGTTCAAAAGCACCTCGATGGCGGGCCCGTCTTGTTGTTCAACAACGTCAAGGGCAAGCCCCACGCTCGCGCGATTACTAATTTGTTGTCCGATATCAATGTCGTTGACAAGATATTCGGCTACAAGGATGCTACGGACCGAACCAAGAGACTCGCCCACGCGATGACTCGTCCGCTTAAGCCGATCGAGATTTCTCAGGACCAGGCGGCGTGCCAGCAAGAGGTCATCACCGACGATCTGGACGTCAATAAATACATCACCGCTATCAGGCATACGGCGCTGGAAACCAAGCTGACGATCGGCAGCGGGATCAGTTGCGTGATCGGAGACTACTTCGACGGCGGCAGTCACATCGGCTACAACCGGATGAATTTCCGCTGGGGCAATGTGGGCACGTTTCAGGCGTCGCCCGGCTCGCACATGTGGCAGATCATCACTGCGCACTACAAGGACGAGAAACCGATTCCGCTGACGATGTGCTTCGGCGTTCCTCCGTCCTGCACGCTGGTTTCGGGCGGAGGGTTCGATTACGTCATCTTGCCAAAAGGCTGCGATGAAGTCGGAGTCGCCGGCGCGATTCAAGGCAGTCCAATCAACATAGTCAAAGCTCGCACAGTTGATGCTTATGCGATTGCCGAATCGGAGTACGTGCTCGAGGGTTATCTTTATCCGCGCGATAAGCGTTATGAAACTGCCGAAGCTGAAGCCGCCGACACTCAAGGCAAGTATTTCTTCCATCCCGAGTGGGCGGGCTATATGGGCAAGGCTTACAAGGCGCCGACCTTTCACGTGTCCGCCATCACTATGCGCAAGCGAAAGTCAAAGCCTCTCATCTATCTTCTTGGCGTGCATATGGCCGATTGCAGCAACATCGACACTACGCTTCGCGAGGCTGCCATTTATGAGCTGTGCGAGCGTCTGCAACCCGGAATCATTCAGGATGTTCACATACCGTACTGTATGACCGATTGGGGAGGTGTGATCTTTCAGGTCAAAAAGCGGAACAAGATTGAAGAGGGTTGGCAGCGCAATTTCCTGGCGGCGATCCTGTCGTGTAATCAAGGCATGCGTCTAGCTATTGCCGTGAGCCCCGACGTTGACATCTACAGCATGGATGACATCATTTGGTGTCTCACAACGCGAGTGAATCCGCACACCGACATAATCAACCCGCTGCCGGGCGGGATCGGGCAGACCTTCCAACCGCAAGAGCGAATGACGGCGGGCGAGAAGGAGTGGACGGCGTCGAATACTCGCTTCGAAGGCGGAATGGGAATCGATGCTACAGTGCCTTTCGGATTTGAGCAGGACTTCCATCGTCCCGTCTATCCGGTAGATAGGGTCGATCCGCTGAAATTTTTCTCCGCGTCCGATATCGCGAAGGCGAAAGAGCGAATGCGCGGGTGGGTGGAAGTTCTGGCCCGAACGGGAAGATGAAGAGCTTGACAATTGAAAATTGCGAAGTGAAACGTGCAGAGTGCAAAGTGAGGACTCTCTGGCCACTTTGCGATTTTCAATTCTCATTTTTCAATTTTCAGTTCTCGCGTTCTCTTTTTCATCGATGAGACTCCTCGAATCATATCGCGTCCTCGATCTCACCGGGCCGCTTGGGTTCCTTACTGGACGAATCCTCGCGGACCTAGGCGCTGACGTGATCAAGATCGAACCACCCGGCGGCGACCCGAGTCGGCGTCTGCCTCCGCTGCCGGGACCGGAGAGTCTTTATTGGCTTGCGTACAACGCAAACAAGCGCAGCGTCACCCTCGATATCTACGGCGATGAGGGTCGGGCGCTGTTTCTGAAATTGCTCGCAACGAGCGACTTCGTGATCGAGAGCTTCCAACCGGGCACGCTTGAAACTCTTGGGCTCAGTTACGACGCGCTTTCAAAAGAGCAACCGGCGCTGATTTTGGTATCGATCACGCCGTTCGGCGAGCAAGGGCCGTATCGTGATTTTCAAGCATCGGACTTGGAAATCATGGCAGCGAGCGGAGCAATGTCTCTAGCGGGAGAAAGAGGCGGCGAGCCAATGCGGATCACGGCACCTCAAGCTCCAATGTGGGCAGGAGCTGAGGCGGCGATGGGCGCGCTCACCGCACTCGCATATAGGGGCGTAACGGGCAGAGGCCAGCATGTTGATGTATCAGCTCAAGCCGCGGTGATTTCGGCGCTCGCACATGCACCCGCGTTTTGGGACCTTGATCGGGTAAATCCGGAAAGAGACGGAATCTACGTGACGGGCCGCAACGTGAACGGCGCCAAGATGCGAGTTTTCTGGGAGTGTCGCGATGGATGGATCAACTTCATCATCTACGGCGGCGCAGCCGGGCGTCACACGAATCAGCAACTGGTCGGCTGGATGGACGAAAAAGCAATGGCGCCTGAATGGCTGAAGCAGATGGACTGGTCCACCTTTGACGTGACAACGACAACCCAGGGTTTTGTTGACGAGATCGAGGCGCCAATTGCAGAGTTCTTCTCCACTCTCACCAAGCAGCAGTTTCTTGATGGCGTCCTCCACCGCCAGATGCTTGGTTATCCGGTTTCCACAGTAGAAGACATATCGAACGACCGTCAGCTTGCAGCGCGCTACTTTTGGCAAGACGTGCCTTGTCCCGGCTTGGACAGCACTTTGAAATACCCTGGTGGGTTCGCGATTATCAACGGCGAGCGTTTGAGGATTCGGCGACCGGCGCCGCGTGTTGGTGAACACAACCACGAAGTGTTTGTCGAAGAACTCGGCCTCAGCGCGTCCGAGATAGAAGACTCGCAATTGGTGAGCACTTGAAGTGAAGAAGCAAGTCCCGCGCTTGTCGATGAAGGAGATGACGCCCGCGCTTCAGGAGTCGCTGCGCCCGCGTGTCGAACGGCTCGGCTATCTGGGCGAGTTTTTTCAGTGCGCCGCACATCAACCCCAGGCGTTGATGTCTTTCATGTCGTTCACCGAGGACCTGAAGCAGGCTTTGCCTGATAACCTGACAGAAGTAGTTGCGTTGTCCGTCGCGACTCTAATGGGCAATGCCTACGAGCGAGTTCAACACGAGCGGCTGTCGCTGAAGCTGGGTTTCAGCCGAGATTGGGTCCGCGAAGTAATTTCTTCAGCCGGCAACGGGCATTTGATGTCTGCTTCGGAACTGGCTGTTCAAAAACTCGCGTTAGCCATTATCGAACGTCGCGGACACAACACCGCCGATGAGCTAGAAGCCGTTATTGAGTCCATCGGGCACGAGACGGCAATTGCGGTGCTGATGTTGATTGGACGTTATGTTACGCACGCGTTGATGGTGAATTGCCTGGACCTGGCGCCGCAGGTCGGCTCGCCTCTTGTATAGAATTATGCCGGAACCGCTTTGGATTTCCGAAAGCGACGTCGTCTCGCTGATGAATCTGGGAGACGCGATCGAAGCGCTTGAACGGGGCCTTCTTCGCGAAGGGGAAGGTAAGGCCCAAAACATGTTGAAGACTCATGTTGCGTGGGGAGGCTCAACGCTGCACGCGATCGGCGCGGTTTTTGCCGCAGACGGATTTGCCGGAACCAAGACCTGGGCGCACACGGAGGGCGGCGCGACTCCACTGTTGATTCTGTTTGACAGCAACACCGGCGCGCTGAAGGCGATCATCGAAGCGTTTGCGTTTGGGCAAATGCGAACGGCGGGGGCGTCAGCACTGGCGACGCGATGGCTTGCCGCTGAAGACGCCGATGAGCTTGGGATCATCGGAGCTGGGAAGCAGGCGATCTCGCAAGTTGCGGCGGTGATGGCCGTTCGGCCGATCAAACGGGTCCGCGTATTCAGTCGCGATGCACAGCGCCGCGCAGCCTTCGCGTCACGCGTGAGTGAAGAATTCCAGACTAGAGCTGTCGCCGCAAGCAGCATTGCTGAAGCGGTGCACGCAGCACCGATCATCACGGTCGTTACACGAGCTGCGGAGCCTATCTTACATGGTGAGATGGTCGTGCCGGGCGCACATATTAACGCAGTCGGCGCCATCGTGCCAAGCAAGGCGGAGATAGCGCGCGACGTTTTGTCGAGGTGCAACCAAATTGTTGTTGACAGCGTGCCTTCTGCGCAGAAGCTCGCGAAGGAATTGATCGATTATCTCGGTCCTTACCAGGCAAATTGGCGACGCGTGCGCTCACTGGCTGAGGTTGTTTCAGCAAGATTGCAGCGAGACTCCGGTGACGACATAACTCTGTTCAAGTCGCTTGGCATGGGCATCTCGGACCTGGCGCTGGGAATTGAGCTTTACCGAAAAGCCGTGCAGGCTGGCGTAGGTCGGAGTCTTCCGCATCCTCAGAAAGTCCGGCCTGTATTGACAATTGCTAAGAGGAAATGAAATGCAACGAGCACCGTTCAAATTCATCGACCGATCTGGACTCAACGAAGGGCCGCTGAGATTTCCCGATCCAGTCGTGATCAAGAAGCAAGCGATCGACGCCGAAGTAGAACGACTCGCGAGCTCACCTGAGCCTGGGAACGGTCGGCGTGTTTCGATGGTAGTACACCCGGAGACTGGCGTCGGCAATGGGCTGACGCATGGGATCGGTGTTTCAATCTGTGTGTTGAAACCCGGCGAGCGAACGCGACCGATCCGCCATAATTCATCACTTGTGAACTTTTGCATTCGAGGCGCGGGACACACGACGATCGGAGGGAAGAGAATTGACTTTAAACAGTTCGACGCGTGGACAACACCACCTTGGGCTGTATACGAGTACTCCAACGGCTCTAACGACCTGCAAGTGCGATTTACTTATAGCAACTCGCCTCTGCTTGAAAAGCTGAACGTCCACATTGTTGACGAGAATCCGATAGCGGAACCGGCGCTTCTAGAGGCTGATTTGAAAGAATCAGACGATGAAGGCGGCGCCAGAGAGAGTCCGTTCGGCGTGTTTCAATTGACTGAAGACGGCGCTTGGCTGATGCCGTATGAGAAGCTGATCAACCCTGGGTCCGTCGAACTGAAGCCGTTGTATTGGTCCTGGGAAAAGGTGAGGAACGAATTGGATCGACTTCGAGCGCTTGGAAAGAGCTACGCGGGTCGTCGCTTATATCTTCTATACGATCCCGCGACCGGGCGGACGAACGGCACGACGAACAATTTCTTCGCGACCATCACGATTCGTCCGGCGAACATCGCCGATCGTCCACATCGCCACGTATCGGCCGCAATCAACTATTACTTTGCCGGGAGCGGTTACAGCGTAGTGGAAGGAAAGAAGTACGAATGGGCAGCCGGCGACCTGATGCTGAGCGCGCCTGGCTGGGCGATTCACAATCACGCGTCGAAGGATGAAGACGTTTATGAGCTGACAATTCAAGACCAACCGTTGCACATCGCGATGGGCTCGCTCCTATGGCAAGAAGACTTGAAGCGCGAGCCGAAGCTATTGGGCGTTGACAGCGGCTTCATTACCAACCGCGCGGCTGTGGTGAAATGATCAGGCTCAGAGACAAATTTCTCAAGGGTTCCTACCCGCCCGTCATCACGCCGTTCCGTGATGGGAAGGTGGACTTCGACAAGTTCGCGTCACTGCTAGAGCGTCAGGTCACTGAAGGCTCGCATGGAGTCGTGATTACCGGGACGACTGCCGAGCCGAGCAGCCTGACCTTCGAAGAACGAAGCGAGCTTGTCAAAGTCGCCGTCAACACAGTCGCTGGCCGTATTCCAGTCGTCGCCGCAACCGGTTCTCAGTCATACGAAGAAACAAGAGAGCTGACTGCCAGAGCCGAGCGAGCCGGTGCGGACGCGCTGCTGGTCGTTACTCCCTATTACATTCGGCCGCCTCAGGCTGGATTGATCGAATACTTCGTCGCGGTTGGCAAGCGCGCCTCGATTCCGCTGCTGATCTATCACATCCCTGGTCGGGCCGCTGTGTCCGTCCGCACCGAGACCGTGTTGAAGATTGCGGAGCAGCTTCCGAACCTTGTCGGGATGAAGCATGCGGCCGCAGAACTTGACTTCGTCAGCGAGCTGCTCTTGCGACTGGGAACCGAGTTTCGGATTTTTTGTGGGCTCGAGTCTTTAAGCCTCCCGATGCTTTCAATCGGAGCGGCAGGATTGATGAATGCTGTAGGAAACCTCGCTCCTCGCCGTGTCGCGCTGCTGTGCGAAGAAATAGCAAAGGGAAATCTTGAGGCGGCCCGCAAGCTACATTTCGATTTGTTTGAGTTGAATCAAGCGATCTTCATTGACACCAATCCTATTCCGCTGAAGTACATGATGTGGCGAACTGGGTTGCTCGAAAATGCGGAGGTCCGACTGCCGCTTGTGCCGCTCGATCAAAAGGAACAGCGAATGCTTGATAATATTTTGCGCCGCGCCGGGTTAGTGTAAGAGCTCCAGGTTCGCGGATTCACTAAGTACAGATCTGGTACACTCCCGCCTGTAATGAATACACCCAAACCAGTACCCTTCGCGCCTCGATAGGTCTACTCAGAAGGATCGACCTCTTCTTCGGAGTTTCACTTTCCTTTACAACCTACCCCGCTCAGGTAATCTTCCTTGCGAAATCTTCTTTTTTGGTTCTGAGCCATTTTGAAGGCGTAACAACACCCGCCTTTTTTGGCATTTGGCTTGCCGCCGCCTGACTGAGAACATCACCTTCCGAGATGTTCTATTCGGTTCGAACGATTCAGACCAAAGGAGATTCTCTCATGCCGCCAGTTGAGTGTTATTCGTCTGCCTTCAGAGCAGCGCTGGCCCAGCCGATTTACTAGCGAGACGTTGTCACCAGGGAACCTGGTTACTGTCGAGGAGGTCGATATGAACGCCACGAGAAAAGTTGTTTTGGTTATCGTTTCCATTCTCTTGACAATAAATACCGGATCCTTACTTGCTCAAACACAAAATTCTGTGGGCGGGTCTGCAAACGGGGGCAGCGCCAACGTGACAGCGACCGTTGCCGGGATAAACGCCAGCGCGACTGTGCTGCCAATAGCCCCTGTGAACCTACCACCTCAAGGTGGGTCGTTCACTAATCAAGTGGCAAGCGTGTTTGCTGAGCTCAGCGCGCCCGGCGTGCTGACGGTCATGTCCACCGGGGCTGTAGTCAATACAACATCCGGCTCTGTGACTCAAAGCTCTGCCCATGCAGAGAGCAGTTCCACGGTTAACAACCTCAACCTCCTTAACGGATTTGTGACGGCAGCCACGATCCGTTCACAGTCGAGCAGCGACGGTAACGGCGCTTCAGCCTCCAGCAGCGCGGCCGGATCACTCGCGAATTCGTTGAGAATAGCTGGCACTCTTTACGAGCAATCGGAATTCGCCCCCAATACCAGAGTCTCTGCCAGTGCAACGATCCAGGCCAATGTTAATGGCTTGCCGGTGCTCGTGCCGGTAACCGGGACAGTTATCATCAACGAGCAGATAGGAGGCGGCAACGGTACCACAGCCTCGTCACTGACAGTGAACTTCCTGCACGTAACCGTAAGCGGGTCCGTAGCGGGTTCCATCTCGCTCAACGCAAACATCGTCGTCGCGTCTGCATCAAGCAGCGTGAGCTTCGCTGCCCCGCCTCCGCCGACTAATCATCCGCCGGCTCTAAGCGTGCCGGGCCCTCAGACCGTACAAGCCGGGACCACCCTGAACTTTGGAGTCACAGCGACAGACCCAGATGCAGGGGACAGTGTCACTATCAGCGCTTCAAATGTTCCTCCGCACGCGAGCTTCAGCCAGACGAGCGGCAATCCCGCAAGCGGCCAATTCAGTTTCACTCCTGATTCGTCGCAGGTCGGGACCATCACTGTCGGTTTCACCGCGACGGATAATCACGGCGCATCGACACCTGGCTCTGTGCAGATCACTGTGACAAATTCGCCCCCGCCCCCAACAAATCACCCGCCGACGCTCAATCTGCCCGGGCCGCAGGTCGTTCAAGTCGGCGCCAATTTGAGGTTCAGCGTATCAGCGTCTGATCAGGATGCCGGTGATACAGTAACCCTCAACGCCTCCAACATTCCGACGGGCGCGAGCGTCACGCCAAACCCCTCAACTGGTAACCCTGCGAACGGGCAAGTGAGTTTTACTCCCGCTTCGTCGCAAGCAGGACAAACCTTCACGATCAATTTCAGCGCCACTGACAATCATGGCGCGGGTGCTTCCGGCTCGGTGCAGATCACAGTCACCAGCAGCCCTCCTGTAAATCACCCTCCGATAATAAGCGTGCCGGGACCGCAAACAATCGAGGTCGGAAAGCTCCTCGCGTTCACCGTTACCGCGAGCGACCCTGATGGCGACGCCGTGACTCTTAGCGCCGGAAACCTCCCGGCTAATGCAAGCTTCAATGCCGCAACCGGAGGATTCAGTTTCACTCCATCAAGCGCGCAAGCTGGTTTGACCCTGATCGTGTCTTTCACCGCCACCGACACCGCGGGAGCATCGGCAAGCGCCTCTGTGCCAATCACCGTGACCGCTTCGACCGGCGGCGGGCTTCTTGGTCCGCCCATCATCAGCGTTCCCCCGAGTCCAATCATCATCGAAGTAGGCAAGACGCTAACCTTCATGGTTTCGGCTACGTCTCCAGTACCGAACTGCTCGGTATCGATCTCGGCATCTGGCTTACCGGCGCACGCGGGCTTTGATGCGTCAAACCAACGGTTCAACTTCACGCCCACCGAGGATCAGAAAGATCGATCTTTTGTTGTAACGTTCACTGCGATAGACTGCGCCGGTCAGACTGCAACTGCGACGGTGACGATAATAGTGATTTTTCCACAAGTTTCGGGAATCAACGCAGGGCGTATTTGCGTTCCCGTAACGAAGATTTTCTTCGACACAGCTCCTGTAGACGGCAGTTGCGGGTTTGTCACCGTTTCCCTAACGAACGCTGGGGCAGGGACACTCCGGATTACGTCACTGGCATTGGCCGACGGAACGCACTTCCGCGTGGAAGCCCCCGGGAACGTTCCGATGCTGCTCCAATCCGCCGGTGTAATGGAAATCAAGATTATGTTCCAACCCAAGAGTCGAGGTACGCAGTTCGATACCTTGACGATCAACACCGACGATCCGAATCAGCCAACGATAACGATCGTCTTGAAAGGAAAAGGAGGTCAATAAGTCGCCCCTGGGATCTGGGAAGTTGAGTTCGAGTTTCGACTCGTAACCAACTTCCCAGGTCCCTGTTTTCTGGGTCAAGGAAGCAGTCATCTCATCGACCCTTCCAACACGGACTGCGTTTCTCAAGAAAGGCCCCCATCCCTTCCTGAGCATCCTCAGTCATCGCGTTTAAGCTCATAACTTCCTTTGCATACGCGTAAGCCTTAGGCTGATCCAAATCGATTTGCGTGTAGAAGGCTTGCTTTCCGACGGATACCGTGAGTGCACTCGCTTCCGCGATCCGTTGTGCCAGCGCATAGGTTGCCTCTCTAAGTCGTTCAGCCGCAACCACGCGGTTGACCAGGCCCCATTCCAGGGCCGTCGGCGCATCAATAGGTGTTCCTGTGAGTAGCATCTCAAGCGACCGCTTGCGACCGATCGCGCGGGTGAGCGCAACCATTGGTGTCGTGCAAAACAAGCCTATCCGCACACCCGGCGTCGAGAACTGACTCTGTTGGGAGGCGATCGCAAGATCGCAGGTGGCAACCAACTGGCAGCCGGCGGCGGTCGCGATTCCCTGGACTTCGGCGATAACGGGCTGAGGAATGCCTTGTACTGTTGCCATCAATTCGGCGCACACGTCAAACACGTGCCGGTACTCGCCAAGCTCGCGGTCTATCAGCTCACTCAAGTCGTGTCCGGCAGAGAATGCCGGTCCGATTGCGGCGAGAATGATCGCACGAATCTCCGCGTTCCGGCCCAACGCACGAAAAGAATCGATCAGCTCTTCCATCAGGGCAAGCGATAACGCATTGCGGCGATCCGGTCGATTCATCGTGACGATCGCGATCGGGGCATCTGCTTCGACCAGCAAGTATTCGTAAGATCTCATAAGTCCTCCAAGAGATCACAAGATCGTGTTAGTTCGATCTCGCTAATGCTCGGCACCAGCGTACCTCTTCTCTCCCGCCTCAACCCATATCGGCAGACGATTTTGCCTTGGTGGCAGGGGGCACGTCGCGAACTTCGTGAACGCGCACGGTGGATTATGGGCTTTGTTGAAGTCGATGATTACTTTGCCGTCTGCGCCTGGCGGATCGGCGTAAAGATAACGCCCAGCGCCGTAAGTTTCTTTCCCGCTGGTCTGATCGGCGAAAATGATGAACAGTTGCTTCGAATCTTTTTCGAGCACCGGATCGACTCGGAGCCTCTTCCCGTTAGCCTCGAAGGTCAGCGCGCCCGGCGAGGTCATGTCATCGATTATACCCAGCACGTTTGCTATTGGAATAAGCTTCACGGGGTCGTAGGTTTCATACTTCGCTTCGATTCTCCATTTCAAATCGGTGGGATAATAATTCAAACCCGCGAAGCGAGAGCGCGCCGGATTCTTCTTGTCCTTCACTCGTAAGCCAAGCCTCTCGCCGCGCTTTATGACAAAGAAGCTGAGCGAGCTGAGCTTCAACACTGTGGGTTTGCCGTCTGCATCCGACTTGAGCACAAGCTTGCGCACAGTCTTGCCCTCTCTTGTGACGCCGGCGCCGCGCCTTGCCTCAAGCTGCACGATACCATTGTCGAGCCACAGGACGCCCGCAGACTTGGGCGCTCTAGCTTTCGGCAAGACAATATCTTTGGACGGGCTGCTGCCGATTGTGTTCTTGCCTTCCTTCAGCCAAAAGAGTCCCACGAGGGTTGTCCACCCGTCCTCTCCGCTGATTTCTTTGAGGCGTTCCGCGCGCCACTTCGCGATCTGTTCGTCGTAAGAAGGATTATCTGGTATGTGAATCGCTGGATTCGCAAAGGCCACGCCGAGAAAAATACTTATCAGTCCCAGAGCGGGTGGCATCTTCGCAGTCATCGCATAAATCCCGCGTGAGTGTTTGGCCTTGCTCAGACTGATGATACTACACAAACGAAGGCGCCATGAAACTGGAGCGTCGAAAGTGGTCAAACGACAACGAAGAAAAGGCGCGACGGTAATATGGTTCTTCTAACGTGCTACTTCAGTTGGCCGACTTCCGCAGGAAAGCGGGAGTGTTGAAATCAGGCGGAGCATCCGGATTATCGCTGTTTGATTTGCTGTTGCCTGCACGCGCGGCCAAGAACGACGAATCACCCGGTTCCGACTTGCTCGATGCGGCTGCCAGGTTAGTCGCGATCACAGTGATCTTCATTGCGCCGCTGAGTCCTTCGTCGATTACGGCGCCGAAAATGATATTTGCTTCGGGATCGGCAGCGTCGTGGATCAAATCCATCGCTTCGCTAATTTCGATCAGTGTCACGTCAGGACTGCCGGTTACGTTTACTAATAAAGCTTTAGCGCCTTGAATTGAAGCCTCTTCCAGCAATGGACTCGAGATGGCTCGTTGCACCGCCTCGATTGCACGATTCTCGCCCGATGCTTGTCCGGTTCCCATCAAGGCGACGCCTTTGCCTTTCATTACAGTTTCGACGTCGGCGAAGTCCACGTTTATCAAACCCGGGAGGGTGACGATATCAGAAATGCCTCGCACTGCCTGTCTCAAGACCCCGTCGGCAAGACCAAATGCTTCGAGGAAGGGAATAGCTCTTGCGACCGACTGCAGCAGCCGCTCGTTGGGAATAGTGATGACGCTGTCGACGCAACCCCAGAGCTCGGCAAGAGCGTATTGGGCGAACCTCTCTCGTTGACGACCCTCGAACAAAAACGGCTTGGTGACGATTCCGACAGTCAAAGCGCCCAACTCGGTTGCAAGACTTCCGATGATAGGTGCCGCTCCCGTCCCGGTGCCTCCGCCCAGCCCGGCCGTCACAAAAACCATGTCAGCGCCCTCGATGGCCTCTACTAGCGTGTCAGTATCTTCGAGCGCGGCCCGCTTGCCGATCTCAGGGTTCCCGCCGGCTCCCAGCCCACGAGTTAGCTCCTGGCCAAGCTGAATCTTGACGGCGGCACGCGAGTTTTTCAGAGCCTGGAGATCCGTATTGGCCGCGATGAATTCTACCCCTTCCATGCCGTCATCAATCATGCGATCGACGGCGTTGCCCCCGGCTCCGCCGACGCCGATTACTTTGATTTTCACGTCCTTTGACTGCGAATCGGCAAAGGTTATCCAGTCCGAGCCGAGAACGCCGGTTTCGTGTGAGAACATAGAGGCCTCCAATTCCAAACCTTTCGACAAGCCGCGCAACTGAACTGCGCTTTGCCCACAAACATTCCTCGTAAGTCCTGAAAAACGCAGGGGCCGCCATTGTATAAAACCAGTAGGGCTTGTCAAGCTTTCAGCAGTGCAAATTTTTTTTGAATTGCACAGATTTTGTGCAATTAGTGGAGGTTCAAACACCCGCCACAACATGTTGTGATAGGAGCTGGCGGTCGAATGCCCAACACAAGATATTGTGATTGCAAGGCGCAGGCTAGCTGGCCGGTAAACAAATGCAAACAAGGGCACAGTTGCGCGAAGCCTGGAGCGGCGACACCGGGACCTTGAAGCTGAGGTGTTTCTTTTAAGGTTATACTTTAGGTTGTTAACCTAAGCAGCGTCCGCGGCGTTTGTTTGCTTTGGGTGCAAAGCGTTTTTCCATGTTTGCCCGTGTTCTTATTTGACAAACATTGTATGCGCAAAGCTCGTACTGCGAAGTGATTCAATCGGGCAAGTCAGGGGTTACAGAATGAAGACGGATTATTCGTTTTACATCGACGAGGCCAAGATCGCTTTGCAGTCCATCTTTGCACATAAGCTGCGGGCTTTCCTCACACTGATCGG
>Ga0137380_10003220_pt1 | contig 14166 bp, 7 predicted proteins | sample SagtaG_17_FD_104809 | JGI IMG/M metagenome (GOLD analysis project Ga0137380, IMG submission 104809) | Vadose zone soil microbial communities from Sagehorn Ranch, Mendocino, California, USA - Sage2_L_100_16 metaG | ecosystem: Environmental > Terrestrial > Soil > Vadose zone | place: USA...
ACGTCGTGCGCATCGAAGGCAGCCCATGCGCATGCGGCCGCGCCAGCTTCCGGATGCGCGTCCTGGGCCGGCGCGACGACATGTTCATCGTGCGCGGTGTGAACGTGTACCCGTCAGCGATCCTGGCCGTGGTCGGCCGGTTCCGGCCGCGTGTGACCGGGCGCGCCCGCGTCGTTCGCAGGGGGCCCGACGTCAGCATCGAGCCCCCGATACCGGTCGAGGTCGAAGTTGCCGCAGACGCCGACCCGGGGCTGGCGACCGAGATCGAGGCCGCGATCCGCTCGGCGCTTGTCTTTCGGGCCAAGGTCGACCTCGTGCCTGAGGAGACATTCGGCGAGGCCGGTTACAAAACTCGCCTGACGGTGAAGCGGCCGTGAGCGGTAAGAAGCTCAAGTCCGAAATGGGCTGGAGCACGACGGACCGGATCGTGGTGAGAGGACACGACCTGGTCAACGAGCTGCTGGGGAAGGCGTCGCTGGGCGACGTCGCCTTCCTCGAGCTCAAGGGCCGGCTGCCCACGCCGCAGGAGTCCGCGGTTTTCAACGCCCTCGCCGTGGCGCTCGTCGAGCACGGCCTGACCCCCAGCGCCATCGCCGCCCGCCTCACCTACCTGGGCGCCCCCGAAGCGCTGCAGGGGGCGGTAGCCGCGGGCCTGCTCGGTATCGGCGACCGCTACGGCGGCTCGGTGGAGGGCGTGGCCCGGATGCTGCAGGAAGCGCCCGCGGGCGACCCTGCGCAGGCTGCGCAGCAGATCGTCGAGACGCACAGGGAGCGCAAGCAACCGGTCCCGGGTCTCGGTCATCCCATCCACAAGCCGATCGACCCCCGGGTGCCCAGGCTCTTGGGGATCGCGGCCGAGAACGGCCTGTCAGGGCGCTACGTCGAGCTGATCCAGAAGGTGGGCGTCGAGGCCACCCGCGCCTACGCCCGCGAGCTCCCTGTCAACGCCACGGGCGCCATCGGCGCGATCCTGAGCGAGCTCGAGGTCCCCTGGCAAGTAAGCCGCGGGCTGGCCGTCATGGCGCGCGCGATCGGGCTCGTGGGGCACCTCCAGGAGGAGCTCCGCGAGCCCCTTGCGAATGAGATCTGGAGCCGGGTCGAGGACGAAGCCAGCGAGCACAACCGCAGCTCCGCTGAAAATTAGGCCGATTCCGCACGTTTGGCGCCAAAAGTGCGCTTTGGGCTCCGAATTCCGCGTGTTTGGCGCCAGAAGCGCGAAATCCGCGCGTGAAGGATCCGTCGCCACCGATAGTGGCGCGGGCCGGTATCTCCCCTACGGACTAACATAGGTTTGGCTCGACCGCATCGGTTGGAGAGGAGGCGACGCTTTGCCCGCGAACGTGCCTGGCATCCACCACGTCACGTGCATCACCGGCGACGTCCAGAAGTGTGTCGACTTCTATGTTGGAGTCCTGGGCCTGCGCTTCATCAAGAAGAGCATCAACCAGGACATGCCCGACACCTATCACATCTACTTCGGCGACTACCTTGGCACGCCTGGCACTGCAATGACGTTCTTCGGCTGGCCCCGCTGGCCCCGGCGCAAGGCGGGATCCGGCCAGATCACGAGCGTCTCGTTCGCGGTGCCGCACGCAGCGCTTGACTACTGGAGCAGCCGCCTGATGAAGCTGGGCGTGGAGGCGCGGCGAACGTGGCGGTTCGACATCGAGGCGATCGCGCTGTCCGACCCGGACGGCATAGAGCTGGAGCTGGTCGGCCAGGCCTCGGACGAGCGCTGGTTGCCGTGGCCGGACAGCCCTGTCGACCACGAGCACGCGATCCGCGGCTTCCACTCGGTGACGATGACGGTCGCCGAGGCCGCGGCCACGTTTGACCTGCTCGTCGGCACGATGGGCTTCCGCCAGTCCGGCCAGGAAGGACGCCGCACGAGATTCGAAACGGGCAAGGGCGGCCCGCACTCGGTCGTCGAGGTGGTGGAGTCGCCCGAGGGCCCGGAAGGAGAGGAGTCGCAAGGCTCCGTCCACCACGTCGCGTGGCGGGCGATGGACGAAAGCCATCAGGCAGAGTGGCGCGAGACGCTGGTGAAGGCCGGGCGCAACGTCACCCCGGTGATCGACCGCTACTACTTCAAGTCCATCTACTACCGCGAGCCAGGAGGCGTCCTGTTCGAGATCGCAACCGATGGGCCGGGCTTCACGAGGGACGAGTCGCCAGAGGCGCTCGGCTCGACATTGAGCCTGCCGCCCTGGTTCCAGGTCCGCCGCGAGAGGCTGGATCAAGTTCTGCCGCCGATCGTCGTCCCGATCAATCTCATTCCTGGGAGGACAAAAAGCCTATGAGCACAGCAGTGATCGCTCCGGTCAACCCGTTCGCCGCGGAGAGTAAGGACACGGTCATGAGCGTCATGCGCCGCGACCGCGACAAGTTCACGCGGCTGGTCTCGGATCCCAAGAACTGGAACGTCGACACGCGCTGCACCGGCTGGGAGGTGCGCGATCTGGTCGGCCACATGATCGATGTCATGGAGGGGTACTTCAAGAACTGGGACGCGGCCAAGAAGGGCGAGACGCCTACCCCGATGGGCATGGAGGCGATGGGCGGGACGCTCAACGACCACGCGCTCGACTTTCGAAAGCTCTCGCGTGAGGAAGCCCTCGACCGGTTCAAGAAGAATGCCCAGAAGCTCGACGGGATGCTCGACGCGCTGAAGCCCGAGGAATGGACCGAGTTCATGGTCTCGCACCCGTACGCCGGGCCGGTCCCGGCGGGCTGCTATGCAACGTTCCAGATCATGGACTACGGGATTCACCCGTACGACATCGAGTACGGATTGGGCAACAAGCTGGCGAACATCGACGAGGCGAGCGCCGGCCTGATCATGCCGTTCACCTTCATCTTCTGGCAGAACACGGTCGACCAGAAGAAGGCTGCAGGGGTCGACGTCACCTATGGGATCGAGGTGGGGGGCCCGTGGGGCGGCAAGTGGCGCTGCACGCTCAAGGATGGCAAGTTCGCGTACGAGCCGGAGAAGGGCAACTTCGAGGGCTGTGACGCGCTGTTCAGCTTTGCCACACCGCAGGAGGAGGTGCTCACGCACTTCGGCCGGTATCCAGGGGGCTCGGCGAGCGGCGACCCCGAGGCGATTGAAAAGATCCGCCACGCCTTCTTCCCCTTCTGAACTGACTGGCAAGTAATAGTTGTCACATCTGGGCGGTGGACCTGCGGAGCGCAGGCCCGCCGCCCGGGGGCCGTACCCACGACATTCGCGAGGTCACTGAAGAAACCGCGTCTGCGGTTTCGGCGGCGATGGGCGGCGAAGGCGAACGCGTGGGGTCGCGCCTGTCGCGCGGCTCTCGGTGCTTCGCGGCCTGGGCCGGATCCGAGGTCGTCGGGTATGCATGGGTGTCGACGGGGCCGGAGTGGATCGGCGAGCTCGAGCTGGAGATCCGGCCAGCCCCCGGAGAGGCCTACGTCTGGAACTGCCTGGTGCTGAGGCCGCACCGCCGCAAGGGGATCTACAAGTCGCTGCTGCAGCAGGTCGTCGCGCAGGCGGGCACCGAAGGCCTGCGGCGGCTTTGGATCGCAAGCATCGTCGGCCACCCGGCGGAGAAGGCCGACAGTGATGCGGGCTTCGTGCCGGTTCTGCGCCTGAACGCCAGGCGTGGCCTCGGCTTGCGCTTGCTGCTAATCCAGCCCGCCGACGGTGCTCATCCAGCACTGGTGCATGACGCGTGCGAAACCCTGTACGAGGGTGGTCGCCACTTGCGCGGTAGGTTATCGGTGAGGCGCGCCGAGCATCGCTTCCACTGATTGAACGCCATTCCTAAGCGCGCGATTGACAAGCCCTTCAGTGTCTGCTCAACTTTGGCGCGCAGCTCGTCTTTTTTAGAGGGAAGGGTTTCGCTTGGGCGTTCGCGCCATTTCGGCTGCATGCATGGTCGCCGCCACCGCCATCGCCGGCGCCGGACCGATTCCGGGCCTGGCTGAAGGCAACGCGGGCTTTTTCTTCCACAAGACCGTCGCGACCACCTCCGTCAACCCCAACCTTTCGTTCACTCTCGCCGTTGACCATCCGGCTGCCATACCCGGCGACACGCTGACGTACTCGGGGACGGTCGTGAACATGGCAACGACCTGGGCTCTGACCGGCGTGTTCACAGCCGAGAGCCACCTCGACGCGACCGCAACAGTCGCCTACTACTGGGACGAGGTCCAGTACTGCCGCCAGGGCTGCGGAAATGGCGACAACAAGTTCTGGACGACATTCGCCGCCTTCGTCAATGGCCAGCCTGGCTACACGCCGGCAGAGCCGCCGGCCATGACCGGGGGCATGGTGCTCACCGCCGTGGGCACACCCGCGTCGGGAGTCACATTCCCGCCGCCCTCGAGCGACGGCATTGTCGGCACCACGCTGGACCCGGGCGCGATCGCGAGGTGGAGCTATCAAGCCGCGGTCACGCTCACGCCGGCCCAGGTCGCCGTCCTCAGCGACTCGTCACAGGTTCAGGCGGTGCGCAACGTGGCCCATTTCGAGGCCACGATCAGAAACGTGGGCGCTGCGCAGCCCTGGACCGACAGCGCCACGTTCAGGAACGACTTCGCGGCCGGCCAGCACGCGGGCGACGCCACCGCGCTGGCGGTCTCAGTCACGGAGCCAGATGGCTCCATCGTCAAGGTCGATGTCGGCACGCTCGCCCCCGGCGCATCGGCGCCCTATTCGACGACGTTCAGCGTGCCCGTCCCGGCCCCCAAGGGCGCGGCCGAGACCGATAGTGCATACATCGCGCGCCTGGCCTCGTTGGACGGCGCGCTCCTCACAGCCAGCGCGACCCTATCGGGCAGCGGTTCCGGCGGACCTGTCACCGCGCCCGCGCCGCCGCCGGTCATGACCATTGAGAAGGTGCCGGTGGTGACGATCGCAAAGAGCGGGCCCGCCACGATCGACGCTGGAGACACCGGTCAGTACCCGCTCGTCCTGACCAACAACGGCAGCGCGCCGGCGAGTGGGCTGAGCGTGTTGGATTCGGTTCCAGGGGGCGCGAGCGGAATCGTCACCGGCGTGCCGCAGACCCTGGCCGCCGCAGGCAGCCCTGGGTCGACGGCAACCGCGACCGCGAGCTTCGATGTTCCACTGTCGCAGCCGGCCGGTCCGCTCACCGACACAGCCTCGGTCGCCTGGCAGGACGCCAACCACAATCCTTACGGACCGGTTTCGAGCCAGTTCACGACCCAGGTGCAGAACAGCCTTTTCGGAGCCAGGCTAACGCTCGCTCCAGTCAGCGCCGGACCGAATCTGCCCGGGACCACGCAGACGCTCACCGCCACGCTGCTCGATCGCGATGGTCACCCGATAGCGAACCAGGTGGTGACCTTCCACATCACAGGGGCGAACCCAGGATCCGGCACCGCGACCACGGACGCTGACGGTCACGCGGTCTTCACCTACACGGGCGCCAACGCGGGCAACGATGTCGCCCAGGCCACCGTGACCAGTGGGGCTCTCACGCTCAACTCCAACACCTCGACGATCAGCTGGGGACGCCTCCTCCAGCCCATCGTCACCTCGGTCGTCCAGGGCAACTTCTTCCCGAACCCGACTCGCAGCTGCACCTTCGGCGCGGGCCCGAACAGCACACCCGCCTTCGAGCAAACCTTCCCCGACATCCTCTTCAACCCGCCCACCTCGGCCGTGCCCCACGACATCTCAGCGGTGAATACCACCACCCGGCCTTTCACCGACCTGACGGTCGATGTCAACGGCAACTACAACGGCCAGATCGTCGCGCAGGGCAACGGGCAGCAGGCGGGTGTCGGAGACCTCTCAACCTTCTACGCGGAGTTCACCGGCAGCTTCGTCGTCAACCAGCCAGGCGACCTGACCTTCAGGATCCTTCACGACGACGGCTACATCCTGGGCGTCGGCAACGGCGCCACGCGAGTCAACGGCGATCTCCTCAACAACCCGCCGACCACCCCGTTCCAGGGCTACGACGTCGTCGCCGCCTCCAACGCGGCCGCGACCCTCGTGCCCGGGATCGCCACGATCCACTTCCCGGCCGCTGGGACCTATCCCTACGAGCTCGACTACAGCGAATGCGGCGGAACCGAGCTCTACCTCGTCCTCCAGAGCGCCCAGTTCATCGCCCAGACCGACCCGCTGTCGATCTACGTGGGGTACGCCGACGGCCTGCGTCCAGGAGGCTCGGCCTTCCCGTTCCCATGGCAGGGCTCGCCCAACGTGACCTTCATCGGCGGCTGCACTTTCGACGCAGGCGCCCTGCGTTTCGACAATGCAGGCGACACCGACATCACGTTTGACAAGGTCACGGTCGATCTCGGGAGCTTCCCGGGCGCGCCGCACTTCGACATCTGGCCGGCGAACCTGGTCGTGCCGGCGCACTCGATCCTGATCGTGACGCAGAACGTCTGCTACGACTTCGACACCTCCGACTTCAGCAACGCCGGCTGCGGCGGCAACAACGGCGTGCTGCCGCTGGTTCACGTCATCCGCGGGGGCGTGACCACGACGTTTACGGATACACACCAGGTCCTGAACACCCGTGGCTTCGACCTCGCCTGCCAGGGCAACGAGTCGACGCCGTGGCAGCGGATCGCCGGAGAGGCGAACACCATCAACGTTCCCTTGCCGCCCGCGGCCAGCCTCGACATCTCGCCTTTCAACGTGCCGGGCGCGCTGCTGGGCCAGAACCAGGCGCTGACCGTCTCTGCGATGGACGGCGCCGGCAACCCCGTGGCCAACCTGCCGGTGACGCTCCAGGTGTTCGGTCCCAACGCCCGCACGCTCACGGCGACCACGACCTCCGCAGGCCTGGCGGTGTTCGCCTATGTCGGCACGGCCGCGGGCGTCGACAGCATTCAGGCCAGCGCTTTTATTTCCGGTCTGCGCGCGATCTCCAACCTGGGCAGCGTGACGTGGACCGCTCCTCTCGGTGGTGGGCCGAACCCAGGTCCAAACCCCGACCCGAACGCGCCGCCGCCGCCTTCGATCACCGCGCCTTCTCCCGCGGACGGGTCCCTGGTCACCAAGCCGGTCGCCATCACGGCGACCATCGCGCCGCCGGCGGGGCAGACGATCGCGAGTTGGCGGGTCTTCTACCAGGCGCTCGACCCCGGGCCGCAGGTCGTCATCGCCTCTGGCACCGGCACGCCCCCTTCAACGCTGGCGACGTTCGACCCCACGCTGCTCCCCGACGACACCTACGGCATCACCGTCGAAGCGACCGCCTCTGGCGGGGGGATCCAGGACCTCACCACGACGGTGGTCGTCTTCGGCAACCTCAAGCTCGGTCGGTATACGACCACATACCAGGATCTTGCCGTGCCTGTTAACGGCTTCCAGATGGAGGTCAGGAGGACGTATGACTCCATCGACAAGTCACCTGGCGATTTCGGGGTGGGGTGGAAGGTGAGCGTCTCCAACTTCCGCCTGGCGCCGAACCGGGTTCTGGGGGCCGGCGGTTGGACCATGTACAACAAGCAGTGCTTCTTGGGGCTCTGCATAACCGGATACAAGAACGCGGCGCCCAGGTTCGTCACCGTCACCTTCCCTGACCAGCACACAGAGATCTTCGACTTCACGCCCCAGGGCGGATCCAACCTGTTCTGGGAGTGCACGCCGGGGTTCACTGCACGCGCTTCGAGCGGGACGACCTCGACCTTGCAGCCGGTCGACGACACCAGCTGTTCGTACAACGGCGACGGCAACCTCTATGGGTCGAGCGGACCGTACTCGCCGAACCGGTTCCGGCTGACGACCCACGATGGCACAGTGCTGGTCCTGGACCGCACCCTGGGCCTAGTCTCGGAGAGGGACCGGAACGGCAACACGCTCTCCGTCGACAGCACCGGCCTGCACTCATCGAGTGGCGGATCGATCACGTTCACCCGCGACGCTTCAGGCCGCATCACGCGGATCACCGGCCCGTCGGCACAATCGCTTTCATATACCTACTCGGCCGCGGGCGACCTGGCCAGCTCCACCGACGCTGTCGGCAGCCTGACCACGTACACCTATGACGCTCAGCACAACCTGGTCAGCGCCTCGGGAGGCGCTCAGCCCCTGCAGAGCTTCCAGTACGACTCGTCGGGCAGGCTGGTGGGGATCACGGACGCCGTGGGGAACACCACCTCGGTCTCCAACGACGTGGCCGGCAAGCAGGAGACTGTGACCGATCCACTCGGGCGGCTGACCACGGTTTTCACGATGGACGATCTCGGCGATGTGATTCGCATCGATCAGATCGCAGGCGGTTCGACCTTGACCACCACCGCCACCTACGACTCGGTGGGGCGGCCTCTGTCGCGCACCGATCCGCTGGGGCATGTCTGGACGGCGACCTACGACGCCAGCGGCAATCTGACTGAAGTGAGCACGCCTACGGCCAACGGCGTCAGCGTTGATTACGACAGCTTTGGTTTCCCGCTCAGTTTGAGAGACGCGCTGGGGAACCAGACGAGTGTCGTCTACGACTCACGCGGGAATGCGGTCTCGATCACGGACGCCCTCGGTCACAGCGAAACCCGCACCTACGATGCGGCGGGCAATCGCATCTCGTCGACCGACGCCCTCGGCAACAGATGGGTCTACACGTTCGACGCGTCGGGCAACGAGACTTCGATCACCGATCCCAACGGGCACGGCATCGGCTTCACCTACGACTCCAGTGAGCGGATGACATCCTCGACCGACGCCAGCGGCCGCACCACCACCTACACCTACGACGCCATGGGGCACCAGACGTCGGCGACCGACGCGCTCGGGGGCCGGACCGCATTCACCTACAACGCGCAGGGGCTGGTCGCGAGCCGCACCGACCCCCTGGGTCACACCACCACTTATGCCTACGACAGCAACCATCACCTGACGTCGATCACCGACCCGTTGGGTCAGACCACCTCGTATGCCTATGATGAGGACGGCCGCCTGGCCAGCCAGACCGACGCTGCCGGAGGCGCGACCATGTTCGCGTATGACGGCTTCGGCCGCCTGGTGACCGAAACCGACCCTCTCGGCCGCACGACCTCCTACACGTACGACGCAGCCGGGCGGATGGCGAGCCGGACCCTACCCAACGGCGGCCGTTTCACCTATGCCTACGACGCGGACGGGCGTCAGGTCTCGACCACAGATCCGCTAGGGCGGATCACACGAAGCGCCTATGACGTCGGCGGCCGTGTTGTCAGCATCACGGATGGGCTTGGCGCGGTGACGCGTTACGGGTTAGACGCGCTGGGGCGCACGGTATCGACGACCGACCCGCTCGGTCACACCACCACCAACACGAACGACGCTGTCGGAAACCTGACGGCCGTCACGGACGCGCTGGGCGCGACGACCTCGTACACCTTCGATGCGGTCGGCAATCAGACCTCCACCAGCGACCCGCTGGGAAACGTCACCACGTACGGCTACGACTCCAACAACAGGCTGGTCACCTCGATCGATGCTCTGCACCGCACGACAACCTACAGCTATGACGCGTTGGGGCGGCAGACCCAGGTCAGGCGCCCGAGCGGCTCGCCGACGTCCTATACCTATGACGCCGCCGGCCGCCTGACGGCGATCGTCGACGCGCTTGGCAACACCACCAGGTTCGGCTATGACGCGGCGGGTCGCGTGGTTTCGTCGACGGATCCCAAAGGCAACATCACCACTTACGCGTACGACGCAGCGGGGCGCCAGACGTCGATCACAGACGCGTTGGCCGGCGTCGTGCACACGGTATATGACGCCGCCGGCCAGAAGACGAGCGTCACCAATCCTCGAGGCGACGTGACGACGTTCACCTACGACGCCCTCGGCAACCCGGCCACGCAGACCGACCCCTCGGGCGGCTCGACCACGCATACGTACGACGCTGCGGGCCAGCTGCTCTCCCAGACCGATCCGCGTGGCATCCGCCTCACCTTCACCTACGACGCGGCCGGCCGGCTGACCGGAGCCGGCTTCCCGGGCGGCAGCATCGCCTACAGATACGACGCGGCAGGCCACCGGACGTCGATGCAGGATCCCACAGGAACGACGAACTATGGATACGACGCCGTCGGCCGGCAGACATCGGTCGCCGCGCCGCAGGGCACCGTCGGCTATGCATACGACGCTGCGGGCAGGCGGACCTCGATGTCGCAGGCGGCGCGCGGCTCGATCACTTACGGCTATGACGCCGCGGGTCAGCTCGTCTCCCTGAGAGATTGGGCTGGGCGAGCGTTCAGCTTCGTTTACACGCCGGACGGCCAGCCGCTGCAGACGGCAAGTCCAGCCGGGCTGGCGACCACGTATGGCTATGACGCGGCAGGGCGCCTCACTGCCGTTCACCACGACGGCGGCTCGGCAGGCGCGCACTTCGACTACACGCTCGATGCCAACGGCAACCGTTCGTCGGTCACCTCCTCAGCGGGCACGGAGCGCTACACATTTGACGCGCTCAACCGCCTGGTCGGCGTGACTTATCCCAACGGGGACACCGCGGCATACACCTACGACGCGGCCGGCAACCAGCTGAGCCGGCGTTTGAACAGCACCACCACCAACTACGCCTATGACTCAGGCGGGCGCCTGGTTTCCGCCGGAGGCATCACCCTCACCTATGACGCCGCCGGAAATCTGACCGCCGCGGGCGCAAGCACTTTCAGCTGGGACTATGCCGACCGCCTGACGGCAGCCATGGTCGGCGGCTCGACCTCGACGTACACGTACGACGGCGACGGCTATCGCGTGGCCGCCGCCAACGGCGCCACCACGAACAGCTACCTCTGGGATCGTGCGGCCGCGCTGCCGACTCTGGTCGACGACGGCGCCCAGGGTTATGTCCACGTCAACCAGGGCCTGCTCGAGCAGTCTGGGCCCGCGGCCGCCTCGTCGACCTTCCCGCTGGCCGACGGGCTGGGCTCGGTCCGCGTTGTGGCGGACGGGAGCGGATCGAGCGCAGGGACCGCGAGCTATGACGCCTTCGGCGCCGTGCGCTCGCAGACCGGTTCTCTTTCGATATTCGGTTTCACCGGCGAGCAGGCCGACCCCACGGGTCTTCTGTTCCTGCGGGCTCGCCACTACGACCCGACCACCGGCCGGTTCCTTTCCCAGGACTCGGTGCAGCCGAATGCGCCGGGAACGCAGGGCTTCAACCTGTATGCATATGCCGCGAACAACCCCAGCACCAACACCGATCCCACCGGCCACGATGAATACGTGCTCACCCTCACCCCTTCGACTGCGATCAGGCCGGCGGCGGGCCTTGTTGGTCTGGCGGTGGCTGCGGCGCTCACCATAGTCGCCCTGGCGCTCAGCCTGGCGCTGCTGTGCGCGGTCGAGGTGCTGCCGGGCTGCCAGCCGTTCCCGCGCGCGGGGACGCGGCCTGCTGAGCCGGGGACGGGACCACTCAACCCCGGCGCGATCAGGGATCTCGTCAACGCGGTCGCCAAGGCTGCCGCGCTCTGTCTGGCCAGCGGACTGGTCTCCAGCGCCACAGGAATCGGCAAGGACAACCCCTGCAACAGAATGCCTGCGAATACCTACCTGCCGGGCAAAGACACTGGCGAGACCACCGCGCACATAAAAGACGCCATCAACGGCAACGCGGACAAGGGGATCCCACCTCATCCTGAATGGGCTTACCTGATCCGAGGCACCAACTCCGCACCCTCGCGCGCGTGGTACAGAAACGATCCGCGCTGCGCGGGCAACAGCCTGGTGTTGTGGTGTGACGAATACCCGTTCTTCTCCACCCAGCAGGGGGGTCCGGGTGCGTCGCTGCGGCTTGTGCCGGCGGCTGAGCAGAGAATCCAGTCCGGGACTCTGACGTACTTCTACGACCGCAAATGCCACCTGGTGCCAGACAATCCTGAACTGGGCGCGTTTGTGGTGATTCCGGATCTCTTCCCGGTCACGACGTCGTTCTGTCGAGGCCCTCGATAGGCGCCTCTCGGTCAGCTGTCCAGGAAGCGCTGAATCGACTGTCTCAGGTCTTGCGCGATGTGCGGTCGCCGGTTCTTGACGAGCTGCTGCCGGGCCTCGGTCCCGAGCAGCTACGGAGCCTGGCCAGAGACGTGCCTTTCGAGCTTGGCTCAGACCTCGAAGATCTGTATGCGTGGCGCAACGGCACGAACGACAGCAAGCCGGGGGTACCAGCCCTGTTTCCAGGAGGGCTCTTTCTACGGGCCCAAGCCGCGGTGGCGGAGTACGGCGAGCGCGTAAAGGCCGCTCGGCAGGTGGCGCCTGACGACCAGCTGGCTGCCGAGATCTATCATCCGAGATGGTTTCCCGTCTTTCTCGATGCCGGCGGCAGTGTTCACGTTGTCGAGCTTTCCGAAGAGGACCGCGGGACCGTCTGGTTCGTCCCGCTCGAGGAACCGGACCTTCGTTTTCGAGCAGCGCCGAGCCTGGCGAGGCTGATCGAGTTCGTGGTCGCCTGCTATGAGCGGGGCGCGTACTTCATTCGCGCGGATGGCCGGGACGTCGACGTCGACTTGAAGCTCGAGGCCGAGATCGCGCGACAGCGACTGGACCCGGCGCCCAATGTCGCGGCCCTGGTCCAGGAGGTTGCATCACTCGACTCGACAGCCGCATCTCGCGCCTTTGATGCCATCAGGAGGCTGCGCTTTCCCGAGGCCGTTCCACATCTGACCGGGTTGCTCGACCACGACGATCCAGGCGTCAGACGGCGCGCCGGCCTGCTCCTCGACATCCTGAAACAAGATCACAGCGCGGCCAGGTAGATCTTCGCGAGATCCTCGGCCGGGTACTTTCCCGCCAGCTGCTCGGCCGCGATGCGGAGCTCGATCTCGCCGATGCCGTAATTGGCGATGTGCTGTGGCAGCCCGAGGCCCAGGATCAGCGCCTGCACGTCGTCGGCCGCGCTCAGGGGGCCCATGCCTGACCCCGTCGCGAGGGCGATCGCCCGCAGCCGGTCGGCCCTCGTGCCGGCCAGATAGCGCATGACGTGCGGGAGGAGCAGGCATGACGTCACTCCGTGGGGGATGGCGTGCCGCGCGCCGATCTGCTTGCCCATCATGTGGCTCAGCCCCGCCGCTGACTGGCTCGGCAGCGTGAACGAGAACCACGCGGCGATCTGGTTTTCGTTGCGGACATCGAGGTCGGCGGGGGACGCCTTGGCGCGCGGCAGGGAGTCGAACAGCCGGCGGATCGCCTCCAGAGCCATGACGTCGGAGAAGGGATGCCCGCCGTCGGCAAGGAATCCCTCGATCGCGTGGTCGAGGGCCCTGATCCCGGTCGACAGCCACAGGTTCATCGGCGTGGCGAGCGTGAGCTCGGCGTCGTAGATCACGGAGTCGAGGAGCAGCCTTACGTCGCGCATGCCGGCCTTGTCGCCGTCGTCGTTCGTGTAGCCGGCCCCGCCCGCCAGCTCGGCCGCCGAAAGTGTGGTCGGGATGGCGATGTGGGGGAGGCCGCGATACGCCAGGCCTCGTCGATCGGCGAGCTTGACTGCGATCATTTTGCCGGCGTCGATGGCGCTGCCCCCGCCGAAGCTGACTATGCCGTCGATTCCGGCCTCGGTCGTGTGCTCGACCGCGGCCTCGACCTCGGTCATGGGCGCGTGCTGGCTGATGACCTCTGTTGCGGGCGCCTCGGCTTCGCCCAACGCGCCGCGCACGCGCCCCACCAGCTTGCCTTCGGCAAGGAGAGAGCGCGTGGTGATGAGCGCGACCCGCTTTACCTGCAGGCGCTTCAGCTCCGGGGCCAGCTGGGCCAGTGAGCCCTGGCCCCAGTGGATGGCCCGCGGGTTCGCGTAGTTGAACACCCCCATCACGGCGTCACGTCATGCGATAGGTTAACTTCGGGCGGCAGATGCCCGGACCGCACGCGGGTCAGCCCGTCCTCGCCGCAGGTGAGCCGCTGGCCAGAGCACACGCCGCCATGATCCTTGCCCATGGTCGCGGCGCAGGCGCCGCCGACATCCTCACCGTCGCCTCCGAGGTCATGCATCCAGGCGTGGCTTACCTGGCGCCACAGGCGGCCGGAGGTGCGTGGTATCCGAACCCGTTCACGGCGCCGCTGGAAAACAACGAGCCCCATCTGAGCTCCGCGCTCGCTGTGCTCGCGGCGCTCCTCGCCACGGTCGAAGCGAGCATTCCAGATGAACGGATAATCCTGCTCGGGTTCTCGCAAGGTGCATGCCTCACGCTCGAGTTCGCCGTGCGGAATGCGCGCCGCTACGGCGCCGTGATCGG
>Ga0137380_10003225_pt1 | contig 14161 bp, 16 predicted proteins | sample SagtaG_17_FD_104809 | JGI IMG/M metagenome (GOLD analysis project Ga0137380, IMG submission 104809) | Vadose zone soil microbial communities from Sagehorn Ranch, Mendocino, California, USA - Sage2_L_100_16 metaG | ecosystem: Environmental > Terrestrial > Soil > Vadose zone | place: USA...
ACGGGACCATGTTCGCCGTGTTGATCGAGTCGCCGCACCTGGACTGGCGCCGCGATCCGCACGGCTGACAGCGTTGCTCGGCATTCCATTGGAAGGGCCGCCAGCCGAGGGCTACCTTGACGCCATGCTGGTCCAGGAGCGGCTGATTGCGCGCGTCTGCGACGTCTGTGAGACCGACGAGCGACTGGCAGGTCGACCCGTGGGCATGGTGCGCCCAGATCGCGCCGCTCACGCATCTGGTCCGCAACGAGTTTGGCACGGATGTCGTCTACTTTCCCGGCCTCGTGCGCGGCGAGTTCCATGCTCAGCGCAACAGCGATCGTGTGGACCGGCCCAACCCGGTCAGCTACGAGAACGAGGCCCTGGTTCTGGGTGGAAGGCGTCCAGGTCAGCCCGAGCGGCCCAGGGATCGGCCATCGAAAGGTGTCACCGGATACCCGGGGCGCCTGTCGTACCCGGCTGGTACAAGGGAACGGCACGGGGGTCGTGAGGGGGTCTTGGCGCGAGACCGTCGAGACGGAGCACGATATGGAGGAACTGTTCGGGCCGATACTGACCCGGGTCCGGTTGGCGCGCGGCTGGTCCCAGCTACACGTTGCGGAACTGCTGTGCGCCGCGTCCGGGGTCGCGACGGTGACGCGCAACGAGATCTCCCGGTGGGAGCGCGGCGACCGGATCCCGTCCCGGTTCTGGCTCGGCTGGCTCGCGCTGGTCCTGGAGGTACCGGTCGACGAGCTGGCCGTGGCCGCGGCGCGCAGCCGTCGCCGGCGCCCGGCGACCGGCACTCCGGCCGGTGCCCCCTGGGTCGAGCCGGTACGGGACAACGAAGAAGTGCGGGCGGGCGGTGGGTAGTCCCGATCGCGCTCGGGCAGTTGCCCGCCCTACGGCGGCACCCGATAGCGTCTGCGCTGTGGACATCGCTCCGGTCGACCGGGCCGACCTGCGCGCCCGGGTGGAGAAGGCGCTGGCCGGGTTTCTCGCCCGGCAGCGCGCCCGGCTCACCGCGATCGAGCCGGCGCTGGCCCCGGTCGCCGATGCGATCGAGGACTTCGTCCTGCAGGGCGGCAAGCGGCTGCGGCCGGCGTTCGCCTTCTGGGGGTACCGGGGAGCCGGCGGCGACGATTCCCCGGAGTTGGTCGCCACCGTGGCGGCGCTGGAGTTCGTGCAGGCGAGCGCGCTGATCCACGACGACGTCATGGACGACTCGGACACCCGGCGGGGCGAGCCTGCGATGCACCGCCGGTTCGCCGCGACGCATGCCCGGCAAGCCTGGACCGGCGACGCGGGCGCCTTCGGGCAGGCGGCCGCGATCCTGCTCGGCGACCTGGCGCTGGTCTGGTCGGACGAACTGCTGCACAGCGGCGGCCTGGATCCGGTCACCCTGGCCCGGGCCTGGCCGGTCTTCGACGAGATGCGCACCGAGGTCACCGCCGGCCAGTACCTCGACGTGTTCGGGCAGGCGGTCGGCGACGTCCCGGTCGGCTGGGCGGAGACGGTCGCACGGTACAAGTCGGCGAAGTACACCGTCGAGCGGCCGCTGCTGTTGGGCGCCGCACTGGCCGGCGCGCCCGCCGAACTGCAAGCGGCCTATTCCGGGTACGGGCTGCCGCTGGGCGAGGCCTTCCAGCTGCGCGACGACCTCCTCGGCGTGTACGGCGACCCGACCTGCACCGGCAAGCCGGCCGGGGACGACCTGCGCGAGGGCAAGCGCACCTATCTCGTGGCGACCGCCCTCGCGGGAGCCGACCCCATCCAGCGCCGGACGCTGGACGGGAACCTCGGCAACCCCGACGCCGACGTCGACGCCCTCCGGAAGATCATCGCCGCGACCGGCGCGCTGGCCGCGACCGAGCACCGGATCAAGGAGCTGACCGCGCAGGCGTTGAACGTCATCGAGGCCGCGGACGTGGAAGGCGAGGCGAAGGCGGTACTCACCGAGCTCGCCGGGGCCGCGACGCAGCGCTCCCGGTGACGGCCGGCAGCACCGGGATCGGCGCGCCGTCCACCGGCGAGGTCTGCGGGCCGGACCCGCGCAGCAGCACGTACAGCGGCGCCGCCGCGTACCGGACCCGGGCCGCGGGAGCCCCGCCCAGCGTCTCGTAGGCGCGGCGCCAGGCCTTGAGGTCGCGATCCGCCAGCATTCCGTAGCGCTCCCACAGCAGCACGTGACCGTACCCCGGTAACCAGCTCAGGTCGGCCAGACCGTCGGCCAGCGCCTCCCAGCTCATCACCCCACCGCCCCGCCCAAGCCAGCTGTGCCCGACCCAGCGCGGAAAGGCCAGCGCCGCGGCGCAGCCGTCGAAGAACCGGCCGGCGTCGGTGACCGGCCCGGTCATCGCGTACCCGCCCCAGCCGACCGCAGCCAGCTCCCGCCGTACCGCGCCGGGGTGGGCGCGCGAGCGCCAACGGTACAAACCAGGTGGGACGGCGCCGGAGACCAGCGCGGTAAGGCGCGCGGTCACGGTACGGTTTCCCGGGTGACCGACGAGCCGCACGCCACCGGGCCGGCGGCCGCGGACGGCACCGGCCGAGCGGCCGCGAACGGCGCTGCCGGATCGAAGCATGTCGAAGTAAGCGCGTTCAGGGCACCCCCCTTGGATGAGCCACCGACCGCCCCCCAGTCTGCGGCTTCTCGTGCCTCCGCGCAGTCTGCGCGGCCCGGCGCCGCCAGGCAAGCCGCCTGGCTGCGTTACCTCGGCCTGGCCGGTTCGGTCGCCGTCGCCGTCGCCGGGTCGCGGCCGGTCGGCCTGATCGGCGTCGCCGTCCTGGCCGCCGCCTGGTACGGGCTGCGTCGGGTCCAGAGCCAGTGCTGGCTGCTCGTCACGGCCGCGCTCTGGGCGCTGCCGCTGCTCTGCACGCCGCCCCTGTTCAGCGGCGACGCGATGGCCTACGCCTGCCAGGGCGACCTGCTCGTACACGGGCTCAGCCCGTACCACCACGGGGTCGCCGACCTGCCCTGCCCGTGGCTGGGCCGGGTGCCGGCGCCGTGGTGGCACACGCCGGCGCCCTACGGGCCGCTGTGGATCGCGATCACCGGCGCCGCGGCGGCCACCGGCAACCTCTGGGTCGCGATCGGCATCCTGCGCCTGGTCGCGCTCGCCGGTATCGCGCTGGCCGTCGGGTTCGGCCGGCGGCTCGGGGTCAACCCGGCGACGACCAACCCGGCCTGGCTCGCCGCGGCCAGCCCGCTCGTCCTCCTGCACGGCGTGTCCGGCGCGCACAACGACGCCCTCCTGGCCGGCCTGGTGGTCGCCGGGCTCGCCCTCGCCGTCCGCGCCCGATGGGGGGTGGCCGCCGGAGTGCTGCTCGGGCTCGCCGTGGCGGTGAAGGTGACCGCGCTGGTCGCGGTACCTTTCGCGGTTCTTCTGGTGGCCCGGCGGCGGGCGTGGGCGGGCCTCGTGGCCGGCGCGGCCGCGGCCTTCGCGGCGGTCACCGCCGCGACCGGCCTGGGCCTTGGCTGGCTGCCCGCGCTGTCCCACACCGCCGGCCTCATCCAGTGGACCTCGCCGGCGACCGGCGTCGGCATGGCCGCCGGCTACCTGTTGCGCGCGGCCGGCCGGCCGGACCTCGCCCCGGTCGCGCTCGCCGCCGCCCGCGCCGCCGGACTGGTCGCGCTCGCCGCCGTGCTGGCAAGGCTGTGGTGGCGCAGGAAACCGGCCGGCGCCGCGCTTGCCGCGACCGCGTTGCTCGGCCCCGTATTTTTCCCCTGGTACCTGCTGCCGGCGCTCGCAGTGCTCGCCACCGCGCCGCTGGCGGAGCGGACCCGCGACCGGCTCGGGCTGGCCGTCGCCGGGCTCGCTCTGCTGGTCCTACCCGACGGTACCGGCCTCGCCGCGCTGACCAAGCCGGTCGGCGCCTTCCTCGACGTGGCGTTCGTCAGCGCGGTACTGGTGGCTCTGGTGCGTCGATACCGCGCCGGCCGAGCCAGACCCACACCGACAGCGCGGTGAGCACCAACGCGAACCCGAACGCCAGGTCCTCGACCGGCGCGTGGGCGACGCGCGGCCCGAGGATCGCCTGCGGGTCGTACCGGACGACGCCGCGCCCGGTGAGGATCCCGTCCGCGACGAGCTGGGCGGCGAGCACGATCGGGTACGTGGCCCAGAAGACCCGGCCGGCGACCAGGCGGGTACGCAGGACCAGCAGGTCCAGCCCGAGCGCGCCGGCCACGCCGAGGCCGGCCGCGACGGTGTAGGTCACCGGCGCAGTACCTTGCGGACCGCCTCGTACCCGAGGATCGCGCAGACCGGTACCACCACGAAGAACAGCAACTCCTCCAGCGGCAGCCGGCCGGGCAGGACGATGCCGGAGAGCTGGCCGGCGTCGTAGCTCCAGTGGTGTGCCGCGATCGCCGCCAGGTCCCACGCGCCGAATACGGCCACCACCGGTACCAGGGTCAGCAGCAGGCGCCGCCAGCGGCGCAGGACGCCGACCCGCAGGACCGGCTCCAGCCACAGCGCACCGGCCAGGCAGCCGGCGAGGACCGCCAGGTAGGTCAGGTGCCGCACGCGCGACTAGAAGCCGAGCGCCTGTGCCCGGCGCTTGACTTCGGTCGCGCGCGCACCGGACAGGGCAATCGCCGGAATACCGGGCAAAGAGTCATCAGCGGTGTAGAGCCACCGCAGCGCTTCATCGTCGTTGTACTCAGCGTCGTGGAGCAACGTCAGGACGCCAGGGAGGTGCTTGCGGACGTTGGGCGTGGCGATCAACTCGACGGGTACCCGGAGCACGCCGTCCTGGCGTACCGCGAGCAGGGCGTGGTCGCGGATGAGCTGGTGGATCCGGGTGATCGGCAGGCCGAGCTGCTCGGCGACGTCCGGCAGGGCCAGCCACTCGACCGGCTCGACGAGCTGGCCGGTCACGGCCACAGGTTCGGTCACTCCACCAATTTGCCATGGGGCGGCCGGTGTGCACCACACGAATGTGCTGAGCGGAAACGAGGGGGACGCTGGTGAGGATCGTGCGGTGGATCGGCAGGGAGCTGGCCGGGGCGTGGCGGTCGGTGAGTTACGACCTCACCCGCCGGCCGGGCCTGTCGAAGCAGCCGACCGAGGTGCTGTATCCGGAGTACGACGCCTATGATCGGCCGCCCCGGCGCTGGTACGCCGCCGCCGGGCTCGGGCTCGTCGTGGCCGCGGGGGTGGCCGCCACGTACGTCGCCGTCGCCGGTGGGCTCGGCGCGCTGTTCACCCCGATCGTGAACGCGGTACCCGGGCTGAACGACCCGGCACCCGTACGGCAGCCGGCGGTGAGCGGCAAGCGCGCCGAACAGCCGGCAGCGGTACCGGTGCCGGCCGCCCGCAGCGCCTCCCCGGTCGCCCGGCGCGCAGGTGTGGCGCCGCCGCCGGCCGCCCCGGTCGCCCAGCCGAGCTGCCTGTGCCCGGTACCGGTACCGACGCCGCAGTCGCCCACCCCGACGCCCAGCAACTCGGCGTTCCCGTCGCCGTCACCCTCGGTGAGCCAGTCGCCGTCCCCGACGACCGCGGGTGGTACCGCTGCGCAGCCGTAACGGACAGCGTGTGCTAACGCGCCGTTCCGACGCCTACACTGCCTCCCGATGGACACCACAGTCGCCGACTCGTTGACCGGCGCGCTCGTCGACGGGCGCTACCGGGTCAACGGACGCCTTGCCAGGGGCGGCATGGCGACGGTCTACACGGCGGTGGACGAGCGGCTGGAGCGGACCGTCGCGCTCAAGATCATCCATTCCGGTCAGCACCACGACCCGCATTTTGTGGAGCGGTTCACCGACGAGGCGAAGGCCATCGCGCGGCTGACCCATCCGAACGTGGTGGCTGTCTACGACCAGGGCACCCACGAGGGCCTGCCGTACCTGGTCATGGAGTACGTCCGCGGCCGCAGCCTGCGCGAGTTGATGGCCGACCAGCGGCGCCTGCCGCCGACCGAGGCGCTGGCGATCCTGGAGCAGATGCTCGCCGCGGTCGCCGCCGCGCACCAGGCCGGCCTGATCCACCGCGACATCAAACCGGAGAACGTACTCGTCGCCGAGCCGCCCGGCGGCGGCAGCCTGGTCGACGCCGTGGTCAAGGTCGCCGACTTCGGTCTGGCCCGGGCCGTCGAGGCCAGCGCCGAAGAGGGCGGCGCGCATCTGCTGGCCACGGTCGCGTACGTCGCTCCCGAGCTGGTCACCGACGGCCACGCCGATCCGCGCACCGACGTGTACTCGGCCGGCATCGTGCTGTTCGAGATGCTCACCGGCCGGGTCCCCTACGACGGCGACAAGCCGGTCGAGGTCGCCTGGCGGCATGTCGACCACGACGTGCCGCCACCGTCGAAGTTCGTCGCCGGGCTGCCCGCCGTACTCGACGACGTGGTGGCCCGAGCCACCCGCCGCGACCCGGGCGGCCGGCCGACCGACGCCGGAGCGCTGCTGGCCGAGGTACAGGCGGCCCGCGAGGACATCGCCGCGAACGAGGCCGCCACGCGGGTGTTCGCGCAGCCGACGGTACCGGTGGCCAGCATCGACTCACCGACCACCACACTGCCGGCCCAGCGCCCGTCCTGGGCCCGATTGCCGGCCCGCGCACCGGCACCGGAGCGCCCGGCCCGCTCGGGGCGCCGCCGGGCGGCCCGATCCGGCGGCCTGACCCGCTGGTACCACCGGCTGACCGCGACCGCCCGCGGCCGGCAGGCGGTGGCCGCCGCGATCGTCGTCCTCGGCCTGCTGATCGCGCTCGGCGGCTGGTGGTTCGGGGTGGGCCGGTACACCTCGACGCCGATGCTGACCGGGTTCACCCGGGCCCAGGCGGCCGCGGCGGCGGCCGCGAAGGGGTTCCACCTCGCCTTCGACGCCGGCCGGTACGACGAGAAGATCGCCAAGGACACCGTGGTGGGCCAGCGGCCGGGCGTCAACCAGCGGATCGTCAAGGGCGGCACGATCACGCTGACCCTGTCGCTGGGTCCGGAGCGTTACCCGATACCCGACGAGAACGGCCAGCCCTTCGACCAGGCCGTTGCCGACCTGACCGCGCGCAAGCTGGTACCCAAGCGGGTCGACGTCTACGACGACACCATGCCCAAGGGCAACGTGCTGGGTACCGACCCGCCGAAGGACACCGTCGTCCCGCCGGGCACCGAGGTCGTCATCAAGGTGAGCAAGGGTAAGGCGCCGATCTCCGTACCCAACGTGATCGGCGCGGACGTCGCGGCCGCCCAGCAGACGCTGCAGGGCCTCGGGCTGTCCGTCGCCGTGCAGCAGCAGCAGAGCGACAAGCCCGCCAGCCAGGTGCTCGCGCAGGATCCCCCGGAGGGGTCGGGCGTGGAGAAGGGCGCCCGGGTCATCCTGACCGTCAGCTCCGGGCCGCCGCTGGTCGCCGTACCCGACGTGACCAACAAGGGGTACACCTTCGACCAGGCCAACCAGATCCTGCAGCAGGCCGGGCTCGTCGGCGTGAAGGTCTTCGACTTCCCGGGCGGCCAGGTGCGCCAGCAGAACCCGGCCGCCGACGCCCAGGTGCCGAAGGGAACGCAGGTACAGCTGTGGGTGTACCCCTGATCGGTGCGCACTCCCGTACCGCGGGCGGGCTGGCCACGGCACTGTCCTATGTGGATGGTGTCGGAGCCGGGGTGGTGCAGGTCTACGTCTCCAACTCGCGCGGCTGGGCCCTGTCGCCCGGCGACCCCGAGCAGGACCGGGCATTCCGTGGCGGCATCGAGAAGCGGCAGATCCCCGCATACATCCACGCCTCGCTGCTGGTGAACCTCGGCTCCCCCACCCCGGCGACCGTCGAGCGCTCGGTGGCGACCCTGCGCCACGCGCTGGCCCGCGGCCGGGCGATCGGCGCCGCGGGCGTGGTGTTCCACGCCGGCCAGGCGGTCGATCCGGCGCACTTCGAGGCGGCTCTGCGGCAGGTGCGGGAGGCGCTGCTGCCGCTGCTCGACGAGACCGTCTCGGTCGGCGGCCCGCAGCTGCTCGTCGAGCCGAGCGCCGGCGGCGGCCGGTGCCTGGCGGCCCGCATCGAAGACCTTGGCCCGTACCTCGACGCCGTGCAGCGGCATCCCGCGCTGGGCGTCTGCTTCGACACCTGCCACGTCTGGGCCGCCGGGCACGACCTCGCCGCGCCGGGCGGGATGGCCGCGGCGCTGGACGCCGTGGTGGACGTGGGCGGGCCGGGGCGGCTGCGACTGGTACACGCCAATGACTCGAAGGACGGCTGCGGCTCCCGCCGCGACCGGCACGAGAACGTCGGCGCCGGTACCCTCGGCCCGGCGCCGTTCGCCGAACTGCTGGCCCATCCGGCGACCACGGGCGTACCGGTGATCGTCGAGACGCCGAGCGAGGGCAGCGCCGGTACCGGTCACGCGCGCGACATCGCCACGCTGACCGCGCTAGCCTCGGCGACGTGAGCGAGCGTCAGCGAGCGAACCATGGGCATACCAGCGCGCAGGACGACGAACCCGCCGGCCCGCGGCGGCCGGGCTGGGGCTGCCTGGTGGCCGCGGTCGTCGCGGCCGTGGGACTGATCGTCCTGGTGGTCCTCGCGACCCGGTTGCTCGGCAGCGTGCTGGACGGGGTGCAGATCCGATGAACGTGGTACCGGGTCGTCATGCGCCGTTGAAGATCCCGGTCAGCACGTCGATCGCGTCGTCGATCCCGGCGTCGTCGACGTCGAGGTGGGTGAGCAGCCGGCCGCGCCGGGGGCCGAGCACTGAGACCAGAACGCCGCGCTCGCGTGCCGCGGCGGCCAGCGCCGCAGCGTCCACAGTGGACTTGGTGAGGTCGAGCGCGACGATGTTCGTCCGTACCCGCGTCGCGTCCACCACGCCGAACGGTGCCAGCGCCTCGGCCAGCCGCTTCGCCCGCCGGTGGTCGTCGGCGAGCCGGTCGAGGTGATGGGTCAGCGCGTAGTCCCCGGCCGCCGCGACCACCCCGACCTGCCGCATCCCGCCGCCGAGCCGCTTGCGGATCAGCCGGGCCCGCTCGATCCGCTCGGCGCTTCCGATGACCAGCGAGCCGATCGGCGCGCCGAGCCCCTTGGACAGACACACCGAGAGCGTGTCGAACAGCCGGCCGTAGGTTGAAAGCGGTACGCCGTCGGCGATGTGCGCGTGCCAGATCCGGGCGCCGTCGCAGTGCAGGAACAGCCCGGCCGAGTCCGCGACCCGGCGCAGTCCCTCCACTGTGGACAATGGCAGGACCGCGCCGCCGCCCCGGTTGTGGGTCTGCTCGACGGCGATCGCACGGGTCGGTACCGCGTGGTACCCGGCCGGCCGGACCATCGCGGCGACCGCGTCCACGTCCAGGTCGGCCGCTACCGCCGGCCAGGTGCGGGTGGAGATCCCGCCGAGCGCGGCGGCCGCTCCGCTCTCGTAGGTCACGATGTGCGCGTCGGCGTCGCAGAGCAACTCCTCCCCCGGGGGTACCACCAGTTGCACGCCGATCTGGTTGGCCATCGAGCCGGTCGGGGTGAACAGCGCCGCCTCGTGCCCGAACAGGGCGGCCACCCGCTCCTGCAACGCGTTGACGGTCGGGTCCTCGGCGTAGACGTCGTCGCCGACCTCGGCCGCCGCCATCGCGGCCCGCATCCCCTCGGTGGGCCGGGTAACGGTGTCCGAACGAAGATCAACCACGGAGCATCTCCGCGACGAGGAAGGCCAGCTCCAGCGACTGCTGCGTGTTGAGCCGCGGGTCGCACGCCGTCTCGTACCGGCTGGGCAGGTGGACGTCCTCGATGGCCTGCGCGCCGCCGAGGCATTCGGTCACGTCCTCCCCGGTCAGCTCCACGTGCAGGCCGCCCGGGTGGGTCTCCAGCTCCCGGTGCACCTCGAAGTACCCGAGCACCTCGTCGACGATCCGGTCGAAGTGTCGCGTCTTGTAGCCGTTGGACGACTCGTGCGTGTTGCCGTGCATCGGGTCGCACTGCCAGACCACCTTGTGCCCGGCGGCGGTCACCTTCTCGACGATCGGCGGCAGTGCCTCGCGCACCTTGGTGTTGCCCATCCGGCTCACCAGCGTCAGCCGGCCCGGTACGTTGTCCGGGTTGAGCCGCTCGCACAGCTCCAGCGCGATCTCCGGCGTCGCCGAGGCGCTGAGCTTCACACCGACCGGGTTGACGATGCGGGAGGCGAAGTCGATGTGCGCGCCGTCGAGCTGGCGGGTGCGGTCGCCGATCCACAGGAAGTGCCCGGACAGGCCGTAGGGGCGCCAGCCGTCGACGACCCGGGTGAGGGACCGGTCGTACTCCAGCGCCAGCGCCTCGTGCGAGCAGTACAGGGTGACCGTGCGCAGCGCCTCGTTATCGGTCATCCCGCAGGCGCGGATGAACGCCAGCGTCCGGTCGATCTCCCGGGCGATCGCCTCGTACCGCTCGCCGGCCGGCGAAGACCGCACGAAGTCCTTGTTCCAGTCGTGTACCGCGTGCAGGTCGGCCAGGCCGCCGCCGAGGTACGCCCGGAGCATGTTCATCGCGGCGGCGGCGTTGGCGTACGCGCGGATCATCCGCTGCGGGTCGGCCACCCGGGCCGCGGGCGTCGGCTCCAGCGAATTGATCATGTCGCCGCGGTAGCAGGGCAGGCCGAACGCGTCGAGTGGGCTGGACCGCGGCTTGGTGTACTGGCCGGCCACCCGGGAGACCTTGACCACCGGCAGCGAGGCGCCGTAGGTGAGCACGACCGCCATCTGCAGCAGCGCGCGCGCGTTGGCGATCAGGTGCCCCTCGGTGTTGTCCGCGAATGTCTCGGCGCAGTCGCCGCCCTGCAACAGGAAGGCCCGGCCCTCGCTGACCAGGGCCAGCCGGGCGCGCAGCTCGTCGACCTCATACGGGGCGACGATCGGCGGAACCGTGTTGAGCACGCCGCAGACGTGGGCGACCTCGTCGAGGTCCTCCCACGGGGGTACCTGGGCGCGCGGCAGCCCGCGCCAGTGGTCGAGCCCGAGATCGTCACCTTCGGGTGGGTCGTTGACCGGGCGGCCGATTTCCAGGCCCGGATTTCGGATCTGATGCCACTCGTGGCGCATGGCGCCTAGCGTACGGCGGCCGTGCGACCGCCCCGCCACCTGGTTCGGGGTCGCGCTGGGCCTCGCGATGCTGATCCGCACGCGGACCGCGCAGCGGGACTGGGGCACGCTGGTGGACGCGACCACAGTCACCGCCGGCCTGGGCCTGCTCGCCTGGATCTTCATGATCCGGACGAGCTGGTCGCCCGCGCCGACACCGGGTTGTACGCCGCCAGGCAGGGCGGCCGCAACCGGATCACGCCGGCCGAGCCGGCCACCGGTCGCGCCCTGACCTGACCCCTCGTCACTCGTTGGGCAGGGCGTGCACCTGCCCAACCTGTCGACCTACCGGCTGTACCGGGTGGTCGAGGACAGCCCGGTCTGGGGCGTCACCGTCCCCGGCCTGCGGGTCGCGTACTACCGGCGCGGAGTGCGGGCCACCGCCGGGCTGTACACGTACCAAGGCGTGGAGATCTTCGTCGCGTGGGGGTACCTCGACGAGCGGCACTGCCGCTTCCACGCCTTCCGGGGTCCTGACGGCGACTGGGAACCGCCCCAGCCGGGCTGTCCCCGGGTACGCGCCCAGCCGGGAGGGGGGCTGGTGCTGCGTACCCGGAACGGAGCTCGCAGGCTGGCGCCGGCCGGCCCGGTTGGCCCGGCTGGCTCAGTCGGCCCGGCTGGCTCAGTCGGCGCGGGCGGAGACCGGCGCCGCCTCGGCCGCCCGGGCGGACCGGCGGACCGCGGCCAGGCAGAAGCCGGTCAGCACGAGCGCGCCGGCGAACGTGGCGGCATGGACCACCGGGTTCACGGCGGGTACGAAGCCGATCACCGCCACCGGGACCTGGACGACCGCGACCAGCGCCAGGAGGACCGCGCGGCGCTGCCCGCCCCAGAAGTACGCGGTCCACAGCGGGGCGGTGGCGACGGCGAGGGTGAGCACGTCCAGGACGGCGTGGACGTACGGGTTGTGCACGTTGTTGTGGAAGAACGCCACGGGCGGGGCGGCCATGTGATACTCCCTAACGTCCCGAACCAATTACCGATAGTTAGACGGTAGGTGCAAACCAGTCCATGACGGAAGTCATGAACGACTGAATGAACCCGTTAGAGTTGCTGTTCGGCTATCTCCCGCGCCCGGTCCCGGGCCGCCTCCAGGGCAGCGAGCAGGGCAGCCCGTACCCCGTGGTTCTCCAGTTCGCGGATCGCGTTGATGGTGGTACCCGCCGGTGAGGTCACCGCCTCGCGCAGCTTCACCGGGTGCTCCCCGGAGTCGCGCAGCATGACCGCCGACCCGATCGCGGTCTGCACGATCAGGTCGTGCGCGACCTGCCGGGGCAGGCCGAGCAGGATCCCGGCGTCGGTCATCGCCTCCACCAGGAAGTAGAAGTACGCCGGCCCGGAGCCGGACAACGCGGTCACCGCGTCCTGCTGGGACTCCGGTACCCGGATCGTCCGGCCGAGCGGGGCGAACATCTCCTCGGCGAGGGCCAGGTGCGCAGCGGTCGCGAACGGCCCGGCCGAGATCGCCGTCATCGCCTCGTCGACGAGTGCCGGCGTGTTGGTCATGACGCGCACGACCGGCGCGCCCTCCGGCAGCCACTTGGCGAAGAACGACGTCGGCAGGCCGGCGCAGAGCGAGACCACGAGCTTGCCGGCCGGTACCTTCGGGCCGAGGTCGGCCAGCAGCGCCGCGGCGTCCTGCGGCTTGACGGCGACCGCCAGGACGTCCGCGTCCGTGACGGCCGCGTCGTTGTCCACCACCCGGATCCCGTACCGCGTGGCCAGCTCCTCGGCCCGCTCCGGGCGCCGGGCGGTGGCGAGCAGCCGGTCGGCCGCCCAGCCCGACCGCAGCAGCCCGGACAGGAGCACCTCGCCGATCTTGCCGGCGCCGATGACGGCGACGGTGTGCATGGGACCCCTCCCGGGAATCAGCTACCGAAGAAGACCTCGGCCTCGGTGTACCGCTCCAACGGTACGGTCTTCAGCTCGCGGGTCGCGTCGGCCAGCGGTACGCGCACGATGTCGGTACCGCGCAGGGCGACCATCCGGCCGAAGTCGCCCTCGTGCACCGCGTCGATCGCCTGCAGGCCGAAGCGGGTCGCCAGGACCCGGTCGAACGCCGTCGGGGTACCGCCACGCTGGATGTGCCCGAGCACGACGGTACGGGCCTCCTTGCCGGTCTTCTGTTGCAGTTGGTCGGCCAGCCACTGGCCGATCCCGCCGAGCCGGACGTGCCCGAACGCGTCCAGCTCCCCGTTGGCCAGGCTCATCTGCCCGTCCAGCGGCTGCGCGCCCTCGGCGACCACGACGATCGGCGAGTACTGCGTCTGGAACCGCTTCTCCACGTACCCGGCCACCTGGTCCACGTCGAACTGCCGCTCCGGCAGCAGGATCACGTTGGCGCCGCCGGCGATGCCCGCGTGCAGCGCGATCCAGCCGGCGTGCCGGCCCATCACCTCGACGACGAGGGTGCGGTGGTGGCTCTCGGCGGTCGTGTGGAGCCGGTCGATCGCCTCCATCGCGATGTTCACGGCGGTGTCGAAGCCGAAGGTGTAGTCGGTCGCACCCAGGTCGTTGTCGATCGTCTTCGGTACCCCGACCACGTTGACGCCCAGCTCGTCCAGCTTGGTCGCCACCCCGAGGGTGTCCTCGCCGCCGATCGCGACCAGCGCGTCGATCCCCCGCTCGGCGAGGTTGCTCTTGATCCGCTCGACGCCACCGTCGATCTTGAAGGGATTGGTCCGGGACGAGCCGAGGATCGTGCCCCCGCGGGGCAGGATGCCCCGTACCTCGGCGACGCCGAGCGGGCGCGTCACCCCGTCCAGCGGGCCCCGCCAGCCATCCCGGAAGCCCACCAACTCGTGACCGTACGTGGTAACCCCCTTGCGTACCACCGCCCGGATCACCGCGTTCAGGCCGGGGCAGTCGCCGCCGCCCGTCAGCACACCGATACGCATTGCTGCTCGTCCTCCCATGTCGGGTCGTGAGATCGCGGCCGATCCGATGCCCCGGGGCCACCCTCAAGCGCCGCCCTACTGGTCCGGCCCAAGTGCCAGCCCACGACAAGCGCCGCCCTACTGGTCCGGCCCAAGTGCCAGCCCACGACGGCGGCACTTCCGGCCCGGGGCGGGCCGCAACTGCGCACTGTAGTCCCCCGGTCAGCCGCCGGCCAGCACAGGGCCGGCTGGTTCGCGCGCTCAGCCC
>Ga0137380_10003237_pt1 | contig 14119 bp, 15 predicted proteins | sample SagtaG_17_FD_104809 | JGI IMG/M metagenome (GOLD analysis project Ga0137380, IMG submission 104809) | Vadose zone soil microbial communities from Sagehorn Ranch, Mendocino, California, USA - Sage2_L_100_16 metaG | ecosystem: Environmental > Terrestrial > Soil > Vadose zone | place: USA...
CGACCGGTGGACGGGGCCGTGGGAGTCGCCGCAGTGCGGGCCGGCGGCGGGCCTGCCGGTGCCCTGGATGGTGAGCAGCGAGCCGGGGGCGTGGTCGACCTGCAGCGTGGTGTGAGTGATCTCGTAGTCGACTTCCAGGACGTGTTCCAGGTCTTGCCGGACGGCGTGACAATCCCGGCCGGCGTCGACCAGGACGTGGGCGGACGCGGCGGGCATCCCGGAGGTGATCTGCCAGATATGCAGATCGTGGACCTCACTCACGTGCGGGCGGCCGGACAGAGCGTGCCCGATCTTGTCCGGGGAGAGGCCGGCGGGGGCCGCCTCCAGGAAGATCCGCCCGGATTCACGCACCAGCCCGGCACCGGCTTTGAGCATCAGCGCGACCACCGCCAGTGAGGCGATCGCGTCGGCGCGGGCGAACCCGGTCACCACAATGATCACCCCGGCGATGGCGGTGGCGATGAAGGCGTACAGGTCGGTGAGGATGTGCCGGAACGCGCCCTCGACGTCGAGGCTGGACCGGTTCGCCTTGCTCATCAGCCACGCGGCGGCCAGGTTGACCACCACACCCGCCAGTGCCGTGGCGAGAACCAGCCCGCCGGTCACCTGCGGCGGTTCGATGAGCCGACGGACCGCCTCATATGTCAGCCACGCCGACAGCAACAGCAGGGTGAGGCCGTTGGCCTGCGCGGACAGGATCTCGGTGCGTTTCAGCCCGTAGGTATAGCCTGCCCGCGCGGGCCTGGCGGCCAGCCGCATCGCCCGGTTCACCTTCGCCAACGAGCGCACGTTCCTGGCCTGGAGCCGTACCGCGCTGGCCCTGGTGGTCGCCGGGCTGGCCATCGTGCAACTGCTGCCGCCGTTTCCCGGCGTGCCATGGGGCCGCCACCTGCTCGCCGTCCCGCTCATCGTCCTCGGCGCCACCATGTCCGTGACCGCCTACCTGGAGTGGGAACGCAACCAGCGGGCATTGCGGCGCGGCGAGCCGCTGCGCCGCTCGCCGCTGCCGCGGATCCTGGCAGGCTCGATCGCCACCATGGCGGCCGTCGCGGCCGTGCTCGTCCTGGTATCGGCCGCGCTGAAATGACGCCCGCCAAGGGCGCCGAGGACGCGCACGCCATGTCCCCCGAGGAAGTGGAAGATATGGATCCCGGGCTCGCCCGGGAGCGAACCGAGCTGGCCTGGACCCGCACGGCCATCTCCTTGGCGGCCCTGGGTGGCGCGATCCTCAAACAGACCCCAGCCGTCGGCGTTCTCGTCTTGGCCACGAGCGCGCTGGTGTGGGGAATCGGCCGCCTGGCGAGGGGGCCCGTCCGTCCGGAAGCCGACGACCGGCGCCTGCTGCTGATCACCATCGTCGTGACCGGGGTATCGCTCGTCGCGCTCGCTGTCGCATTGCTGGGCAGCGGCAAGAGCCCGCTCACACCTCAATGACCCGGCTGGCCGCGGAAGAAGACGCTGTCTTTCGCTGGCTGCCGTCAGCGTGATGCTTTCCCGTGCGGTGCCTGGTACGCGGCTCTGCTGCTCTGGCCGGCTGGCCATGCCGTTAGGCAGGCGGGCGGGAGCGGGAACCAGCGCAGGGCCTCGAACTCAGGGCTGAGCCCGGTCGGCCCGTCGCCGATGTGGCGGGAGTGCGCTGCAAGCAGCGCCCGGGCCTGGTCCAGGTAGCCGGGGAAGGCGTCTTCGCTTGCCTGGGCGCGGCGCCGGGGGTAGGTGATCTGACCGTCGGGACGGTAGGCAACCTCGGATAGCAGCAGCGGCGGCCGCGGCGGGCCGTCCGCGTGCCGCCACAGCCCAGTGTGCGGGTCGAAACGGTACTCAGGTAGCAGCCGGTAACCGTCCGCGGCGATCACTTCGACCGCGTCGATGATGTAGTCGCCGCCGGCACCGGTGATGAAGTAGTTGAAGTTGACCCGGGTCCAACCGGGCTTGACGCCGTCGCAGCCGTGCCCGACCTCGTCGCGCAGCGCGTGCGAGCGGGCCGGGCCGATCTCGAGCAGCCGGTGCCCGTAGGGCCCAGCGCACGAGCATCCGCCGCGTGCCTGGATGCCGAAAAGGTCGTTCAGCAGGGCGACGACGAAATTGTGATGCAGGTACTGCGCGCCGTGGCGGATCCGGAAGGAGATCACGGGCAACCGCGCGGACCGGTGGCTGCCAAGGATCTCGATCCCCGGGTTCTTCTCCCACCGGTCAAGCGCGCGCCGCCAGAGCCGTTCCTCGCTGGCCTGGATCACGGCGGTTCCGACGGCCTGCTTGAGCCCGAAGACCAGCCCGGCGCGGATCGACTCGACAATCGCCGGCGTCCCGCCCTCCTCGCGCGCGACCGGGTCGTCGAGGTAGCGGTGGCCGATCGGGTCGACAAACGCCACGGTCCCGCCGCCAGGGGCGGCGGGCACCGTGTTGCGGACCAGGTCGCGGCGGACCACCAGGACGCCGGGTGTCTGCGGGCCGCCGGGGAATTTGTGCGGCGACAGGAAGATCGCGTCCTTGTGGTCGGCCGCGTCTGGCGCGGACCGGGCGACCCGGATCGGCACATACGGCCCGGCGGCCGCGTAGTCCCAGAACGACAGCGCGCCGTAGGCGTGCAGGAGCGTGGCGACGGCGCTGGTGTCGGTGAGGATGCCGGTGACGTTGGACGCGGCGGAGAAACTGCCGATCCGCAGTGGCCGACCGGCGAGCCGGGCTAGCTGCCGCTCGAGGTCAGCCAAGTCGATGTGGCCGTCGGCGTCTTCGCCGATCACCACGACATCGGCGATCGACTCCCGCCACGGCAGCTCGTTCGAGTGATGTTCGTACGGGCCGACGAACACCACCGGCCGCTGCTCGGCCGGGATCTGCGTGGCCAGGTGGTACCGCTCATCCAGCCCGGCGGGGATGCGCAGCTCGAGGATGCCGATCAACTTGTTCGCCGCGGCAGTGGCACCCGAGCCGCAGAAGATGACCAGGTCATCCTCGGTGCCGCCGACGGCGTCGCCGATGATCCGCCGGGCGTCCTCGCGGAGCCGGCTGGTCTGCAGGCCCGTCCCTGAGCTCTCGGTGTGGGTGTTGGCGTACAGCGGGAGCACCGCGTCGCGGATGAAGTCCTCGATGAAATCGATCGACCGGCCCGACGCAGTGTAATCGGCGTATGTTACGCGGCGCGGCCCGAACGGGCCGTCCATCAGCTCGCCGTCGCCGATGATCCCGCGCCTGACCCGCTCAACCAGCCCTACACCAGGCGACCCCGGCGCGGTCCCCGCCGCCGATACGCCGCGGCCTGCTGCGGATTCACTCACGCCAGCCTCCTCATTGTTGCTGCGCGCAGGCTCGTGAGCCGACAGAAGCCTCAGGTGCCCCGGGCCGGGGCTGGCTCGCTGCGCTCCGCGATCGTCGCACGGACCTCGTCCATGTCGAGCTCGCGGGCCTTGGCGATCAGCTGCTCAAGGGCCGGCTCAGGCAGCGCGCCCGGCTGCGCGTACAGCACAACGCCGTCGCGGATCACCATCAGCGTCGGGATCGAGGAGATGCCGAACGCGCCGGCCAAGTCCGGCTGCGCCTCGGTGTCGACCTTGCCGAACACGGCGTCCGCGTGCCGACCCGACACCCGCTCAAAGACCGGGCCGAACATGCGGCACGGCCCGCACCATGCCGCCCAGAAGTCGACAAGCACCAGCCCATCGCGGGTCATCGAATCGAAATTCTCCGCCGTTAGCTCGACCGTCGCCATCGCACGCCTCCTCGTCTCAAGAGCACCGCCGTTCGATACCCGCTGGGGTATACAACGGTGCGCGGACCGCCGGCATTCCCTCGCCGCCCAGCCGACATCACGGGCGCCGGCGGGGCAGCACGGTGACGAGCCATGCGAAGGCGCGCCCGATGACGGGGAGCGAGGACGCGGCGGCGGCCGGGCTCGCGGGGCGGGGAATACGCGCGGGTCACCGCGAGCTACAGTTATTAGATACCCATGGGGGTATTAATCCAACAGGAGGCGCGTGATGAGAGCTGCCCAGCTGATGAACTTACCGGCACCGGCCCAGACAGGCGGCGCGATCTCCCGGCCCGAACGCGTGCTCCCCGCTTGGCCAACCGTGCTGGCTGTCGTCGCTCACCCCGACGACGAGACCTTCGGCCTCGGTGCCGTCGTGGAGCGGCTGACGGCCTCCGGCGCCGAGGTTCACCTGCTGTGCTATACGCGCGGCGAGGCCTCCACCCTGAACGAGACCGGCAGCCGCCTCCGCCGGGCGCGAGCCGACGAGCTGCGGCGCGCAAGCAGCGCCCTCGGGGTCGCGACCGTCACCCTGCTCGGCTACCCAGACGGCCGCCTCGCCTCCACACCGCCGGGTGAGCTGGCCGCGCACGTTACCCGGCTGGCCGACCGCCACCGGCCCGGCGGGCTTTTGGTCTTCGACGACACCGGCATCACTGGCCACCCCGACCACCAGGCCGCGACAGCTGCCGCCCTGCGGGCAGGCGGTGCGGCTGGGCTGCCAGTGCTCGCGTGGACCCTGTCCGCCAGCATCGCCAGCCGACTGCAGAGGGAGACCGGCCATGCCTTCACCGGTCAGCCACCCGATCGCCTTGACCTGTGCGTCCGCGTGGACCGGACCAGGCAGCGCAGGGCCGCCCTGATGCACGCGAGCCAGATCTCGCCCGCGGCGGTGCTCTGGCGGCGGCTGCAACTGCAAGGCGACTGCGAGCATCTCCGCTGGCTGCAGCCTCCGCAGCCGGACCCGGAACTGCTTGCGGGCGAGCCCTCGGCTAACCTGCGAGGGCATCCAACGCGGCCGCCAGCCGGCGGCTAGCCTCATCAGCCACGGCCTTGAGTCGGGGCTCGCCGGTGACACCCACCATTACCTGCGGATCGAGCGCCTCGACGACACTCGCCTCACCGTCGGCGCGGACGACCACGTTGCACGGCAGCAGCAACCCGATCCGCCGGTCAATGTCCAGGGCGCGATGGGCCAGCGGAGGATTGCAGGCACCCAGAATCAGGTAATCCTCCATCTCGGCACCGAGCTTCTCCCGCAACGTCGCCCGCACATCGATCTCAGTCAGCACACCGAAGCCCTGGTCCTTCAGCGCGGCGCGGGCCCGCTCGGCCGCCTCAGCGAACGGCCGGTCCAGCCGGACCGTAATCCCGTAATCCATGTCGCAACCTCTCCTGCCCGGTTCATCATAATACGCCACGGGGTATACAGGGCTGCTGGCGCGGGTGTGCCACCGCGCGGCAGCCGTTCGGGATCTTGGGGGTTATGCCAGGCAGCAGCGGAGTGCGGGCCCTGGCTCTCTCGCCCGACTTCTTTCTCTGTGCGGTCAGCGGGTCAACAGGTCACACTGGAACAGTGAGTGATCGCATCCGGGCTGCTGTCCGGGTGGAGGGCATCGTTCAGGGCGTCGGTTTCCGCCCGTTTGTCTACTCGCTCGCGACCAGGCTCGGCCTCGGGGGCACGGTCCGCAACGACGTCGACGGCGTATTCGCCGAGGTTGAGGGGTCACAGGCGGCCGTCGAGGAGTTCCTCTTCTCGCTGGAGCGGGACGCACCACCGCTGGCCCGGATCGAACGGGTCACCTGCGCGACGATCGAGCCCAACGGCTCGTCCTCCTTTTCCATTGTGCCGAGCGGGCCCGGCCGCGAGCGAAGGACGCTGGTATCGGCCGACAGCGCCACGTGCGCTGACTGCCTGCGCGAACTCGCGGACCCAGCCGACCGGAGGTTCGGCTACCCGTTCATCAACTGCACCAACTGCGGGCCGAGGTTCACGATCGTCCGTGACGTGCCGTATGACCGGCCCTTCACGACCATGGCGCCGTTCACAATGTGCGACCAGTGCGCGGCCGAGTACCACGATCCCGCGAACCGCCGGTTCCACGCCCAGCCGACCTGCTGCCATGACTGCGGGCCGCGGCTGAGATTGATCGACGCGGCGGGGGCGAGCCTGTCCGGTGAGCCTGTGGCCAGGTCGGCTGAGCTGCTCAGGCAGGGCCAGGTGCTCGCGCTGAAAGGGCCGGGCGGCTACCACCTCGCGGTGGACGCTGGTTGTGACGGCGCCGCAGCGGCATTGCGGGCGCGTAAACACCGCGAGGACAAGCCGTTCGCGCTCATGGCGGCCGACCTTGATGCGGCGCGGCGGCTGTGCGCGGTCGATGCGACAGCAGCCGGACTGCTGACCAGCCCGCGCCGCCCCATCGTGCTGATGGACCGGCTGGCGGGTTCAGCTATCGCCGCGGCGGTCGCGCCAGGTAACCGCCAGCTCGGCGTCATGCTGCCGTATACGCCGCTGCACCACCTGTTGCTCCAGGCTGTGGCCGGTCCAATCGTGTTGACCAGCGGCAACACCTCCGATGAGCCCATCGCTTTCCACGACGGTGACGCGCTGGCCCGCTTGCGCGGCATCGCGGATGCGTTCCTGACCCATGATCGTGCGATCCATGTCAGAACCGACGACTCGGTCGCGCGGGCGTTTCGCGGGCGGGAGATGCTGCTCCGGCGGTCACGGGGTTACGTGCCGGAGCCGGTCCGGGTGCGCAGCCGGTTCCCACGGCCCGTTCTTGCCTGCGGTGCCGAGCTGAAGAACACCTTCTGCGTGGCGAAACAGAGCTATGCCTTCGTCTCGCACCACATCGGGGACCTGGAGAACGCGGAGACCCTGCGCTCCTTCACCGAGGGCATCGAGCATTTCCTGCGGCTGTTCGACATCAGGCCCGACGTCGTGGCCCACGACCTGCACCCCGAGTACCTGTCCACCAAGTACGCGCTCGACCTCGACGTCGCCGACACCCACGGCGTGCAGCACCACCACGCGCACATCGCCTCGTGCCTCGCCGACAACGGCGAGGACGGCCCGGTGATCGGAATCGCCTTCGACGGAACCGGCTACGGAACAGACGGCGCGATATGGGGTGGCGAGTTCCTCATCGCCGACCTGGCGAGGTTCGAGCGGGCAGGTCACCTCGCGCCCCTGCCGATGCCAGGCGGAGCGGCCGCGATCAGGCAGCCGTGGCGGATGGCCGCCAGCTACCTGGATACCGGCTTTCCAGGCGGGGCGCCAGACGCGCTCGATGTCGCCAGGCGGAACCGCCGACGCTGGACGGCCGTCATCGCGATGGCACATAACGGTGTCAATGCCCCCCTCACCTCGAGTGCCGGCCGCCTCTTCGACGCCGTCGCCGCGCTACTCGGGGTGCGGGACACGATCAACTATGAGGGCCAGGCCGCCATTGAGCTTGAACAGCTGGCCGATCCCGGCGAACGCGCCGCCTACCATGCCGGAGTCGAGCACGGCGAGCCGTTCCAGATCGCCGGCGCTGACCTGGTCAGGGCGGCGGCCGATGACCTGCTCGGCGGAACCGACCGCGAGGTCATAGCCGCGCGCTTCCACAACGGCGTTGCGGAGTTGATCGAGAACGGCTGTGTGCTGCTGCGCGAGCGTCATGGGCTCGCCACGGTTGCGCTGTCGGGCGGGGTGTTCCAGAACCTGCTCCTGCTGAATCAGGCGGTCGCCCGACTGCAAGCACGCGGGTTCCGCGTACTCGCGCACTCGCGGGTCCCGTGCAACGACGGGGGAATCAGCCTCGGCCAGGCGGCCGTCGCGGCGGCACGGGACCGGCTCGCCCAGCTAGGGATGCCTACGTGACGGCCGCCGCCCTTCCCGGCTTGTCCGGAGCTTCGCTGGCTTGCGCCGTGGGCCCTCGGTCGAGTCAACAGATGCGGGGCAACGGGTCTCCGACCAACAGATCGACGATCCGAGTTCCGCCGAATGCGGTCTTGAGCTGGACGATGCCTGCTGGCCCGTCGGTCACGTAGCCGATGATGCCAGCCTGCGCGCCGAGCGGGTGCGCGCGTATCGCGGTGAGCGCGGCGTCGGCGGCGGCATTGTCGACCACGGCGACCAGGCGGCCCTCGCATGCCACATACATCGGATCGATGCCGAGCAGTTCCGCGGCACCGCGGACCTCGGCGCGCACAGGAATGTCCTTCTCGGCGACGACCACACCCACGTCGGCGGCCCTGGCGATCTCGTTGAGGATGGTGGCGACCCCGCCACGGGTCGCGTCGCGCATTGCGTGAACGCCATGCACCGCGCTGAGCAGCCCGGCGACCAGCCCGTTCAACGCCGCGGTGTCGGACGTGACGTCGGCTTCGATGTCGAGCTCCCCACGAGCAAGCATGATCGTCACGCCGTGGTCGCCGATTGGCCCGGAGACGATGATCGCGTCGCCCGGCCGCGCCTGTGCCACGCCGAGGGTCGTATCGTGCTCGATTACGCCAACCCCGGCCGTGTTGATGTAGCAGCCGTCGGCCTTGCCGCGTTCCACGACCTTTGTGTCGCCGGTGATCACGTGCACCGCGGCCTGCTCGGCGGCAGCGCGCATGGTGCTTACGATCTTCGTCAGGTCGGCGACGGGCAAGCCCTCCTCGAGGATGAAACCGGCCGACAGATACAGCGGGGTGGCGCCCGCGACCGACAGGTCGTTGACAGTCCCGTTGACGGCGAGGTCGCCGATGTTGCCGCCGGGAAAAAAGAGCGGCGACACCACGAACGAGTCCGTGGTGAAGGCGAGCCGCGACGCGCCGACGTCCATGCGCGCGGCGTCGTCGAGCGGTTCGAGTAGCGGGTTGCGGAAGGCCTCGAGGAAGACGGCCTCGATCAGGGTCTGGGACGCCTTGCCACCCGACCCGTGCGACATCGTGATCCGCTCTTCCCGCACCCTCGGGCGACGGCGGCGAGCACGGTCGATGCGGTCGAGGACCCGCTGCTCAGGGTCGGACACAGTCGGCGCGTGCCCATGAGCATGCGCGGGCAGCTCATTTTCCTTAACGGCTGCCGCGGGGTTCGCCGCCGCCCCTCGCTCGCTGCTGTCTTGCGTGGTGCCGCCGTGCGCCGCGCCGGGTGTCATGACCTGCTCGCCTCTGCCGCCTCAGGAACCCGCTGTCGGCGCAGGCGGCCGTAATTGTAATAGGCCGCGCAGGCTCCTTCCGGGGACACCATGCAGGTTCCGATCGGTGTTTCCGGGGTGCACGCGGTGCCGAACACCTTGCACTCCCATGGCTTGAGCACACCCTTGAGGACCTCACCACACTGGCAGGCCTTTGGGTCGGCAACTTGCACGCCTGGCACATTGAACAGCAACTCGGCGTCGAAGGCGGCGTAATTCTCGCGTACCCGCAGCGCGGAATGGGAGATGAAGCCGAGTCCTCGCCATTCGAAGTAAGGCCGCAATGCCATTGTCTCGCCGATGGCCTTGAGCGCGACAACATTTCCGTCCCACGGCACCACGCGGGCGTACTGGTTCTCCACCACCGACCGGCGCTGCGCGAGCTGAAGCATCAGCATGTAGATGGACTGCAGGATGTCGAGCGGCTCAAAGCCCGCGACCACCACAGGCTTGCCGTAGTCGCGCGCGATGAACTCGTACGGCCTACAGCCGATCACCGTTGAGACGTGGCCCGGCCCGATGAAGCCGTCGAGGCGCAGGTCAGGCGAGTCCAGGATCGCCTTGATGGCCGGGATGATGGTCACGTGGTTGCAGAAGACCGAGAAGTTGTCAATGCCCTCGGCCGCCGCGCGAAGGATCGTCATGGCGGTGGACGGAGCGGTGGTCTCGAACCCGATCGCCATGAAGACCACGCGCTTATCCGGGTTCCGCCGGGCGATCTTGAGCGAGTCGAGCGGCGAGTAGACCATGCGGATGTCGGTGCCTGCCGCCTTGGCGTCGAAGAACGCTCCTTTGCTGCCGGGCACACGCATCATGTCACCAAATGAGGTCATGATCACGTCGGGCTGGGACGCCAGGTGTATGGCGTCGTCGACGCGCCCCATCGGAATCACGCACACCGGGCAGCCCGGACCGTGCACAAGCGTGATGGACTCTGGCAGGTAATCCTCGAGGCCGTGCTTGTAGATCGTGTGGGTGTGCCCGCCGCACACCTCCATGAGCTTGTACTGGCGCCCAGGCTCGCACAGCGCCGCGATTCTCGCGGCGAGAGCGTGAGCCTTCTCGGCGTCACGGAACTCATCAACGAACCGCATCTCCGCGCGCCTCTCTACTCGATTAGTGACTCCCGCAGCGCCGCGAGTTCGTCTTCGTAGGCTTTGCCGATGCTTTCGAGGAACTGCAAGGCCGCTGCGGCCTCGTTCTCGTCGATCTTCGACAGGGCGAACCCGACGTGGATCAGGACCCACTCGCCGGGCACCGGCGGCTCATCGCAGAGCAGGCCAACGTTGATCACCCGCCGGACGCCACTCACGTCGACCCTGGCCAGGTCCGGCTGGTCGGGGAGAAGCTCGATCACCTCACCGGGTATGCCGAGGCACATCTGACACCCCTTCACCGTTATTCGTTCTGTCGTTCATCTCGCCTCGCGGATGCGGGCAAGCGCGGCAACGGTGAGCTCCCACAAGACGTGGTAAATCGTGGTCTGGGCCTCCTGGATCCGGTGGACCGACGACGACGGCGCGACGAACAGATAGTCGATGCTGTCGAGTTCGGCCATCTTTCCGCCCTCGTAGCCAGCAAGGCCGACCGTGAGCATCCCCCGCCGGCTCGCCTCGTCGAAGGCAGCAAGCAGATTCCCCGAGTTGCCGCTCGTGGACAGCCCAGCCGCGATGTCGTCCTTGCCGCCGAACGCCGCCAGCTGCCGCGCGAACACAACGTCGACACCGATGTCGTTGCACAATGCCGTCACAACTGCGGTGTCATTGGGCAACCCGAACGCGGGCAATGGGCCGGTGTCGCCGGGGTTGAGGAAAAGGGTCGCGAGCTGCTGAGCATCGGTGGCGCTGCCGCCGTTGCCGAACGCGAACAACCGACCACCCGCGGCGAATCTGGCGGCCATCTCCTCGGCGCAGCAGGCCAGGCGGGCTCCGTCACGTGCGCCGATGACCCGGCGCAGCTCAACGATCTCGCCGAGCTTGGCGACCGTTGAGGCCCGCACCTCCGCAAGCACCGCAGGCAGGTCGGTGGTACCTGAGTAAAGGAACGGGTAGAGCGACTCCACCGCTCCAGCGCTTCCGTGGGCCTCGTGCCCCATCACCGGGTCATCTCCCCATCACCGGGTCGTCTCCCCATCACTGGTCGTCTCCCCACAACGGCGATGGCTTCCTTGGCATGCACGAGGATCCGGTCACCGACGCGGGCCGTCACCAGGGCCACGCTAACTTCCTCAGCACCCTGGCCGGTCTGCACTACCGCGAGCCCATCCTGAAGCAGGCGCACGACGGTGACCTCAACGGCAGCATCCGAGCAGGTCAGGCAGACCTCGTCATGGCACTCCGGCACCCCGCCGCCCCAGCTCTCGCCTCCCGCGGCCCCGACCTCCCCTCGCGCGGTCACGCGACCACTCCCGGAGCGAACACGCCCGGTTGGTCAAGGAACACGTGCACTAGCTCCCACAGAACGTGATAGAGCGTCACGTGCAGTTCTTTGACCACACGAGGATCGGGCGAACGGGCGACCAGCACGTGATCCACGGCCGGGCTGGCAGCGATGGCGCCACCGTCCCCGCCGGCCAGCGCGATCGTCAGCAGGCCGAGATCCTTGGCCACCGCGAGCCCGGCAAGCACGCTCGTGCAGTGCCCGTCGGCGGAGATGCCGAGAGCAACATCTTCGCTGGATGCGAGGAAGCGGATCTGGTGTGCGAAGATCGCCTCCACGCCCTCCCGTGCCGCTACGCCAGTCACCGTCGCCACGTCGGTGGTCAGTGAGATCGCCGGAAGCGCGCGCTTGCCTACGATCACCGGGTGCACGAATTCCACCGCGACGTGCTGCGCGTCCGTGCTGGCACCTCCGGTACCGAACACCACGAGCTTGCCGCCCCGGTGAAAGCGCACCGCCATGGCATGGCATGCCGAAGCGACTGCGCCGGCCTGCTCGGCTACATCGAGCGCCGGGCCGGTCCTGCGCTCGAACAGCCGGAGAACCTCTTCGCTGCGCGGTTCGCCTGCGTCCGCTTGCCCGACCCGAGGCTCGGCGCCGCCACCCACAGGCTGTGCTGCCCCACTCATCGCATCCTGGCGCGCCACGGCCGAGCCCCTCAGGTGCCTTCCAGTTTGGATAGGTCGACGTCGATCTCGATGTTCACGGCGTCGCGTACCTTGAGCGCGCCGAGAAAACCACTGTACGGCTTCATCCCGTACTCGGATTGCGTCACGGATGCGGTCGCGTGATAGCGGTCAGTGCCGGTCTGTTTTACCTCCAGCCGGATTGGCCGCGTCTGGCCATGCAGGGTGAGGGTCCCGCTGAGCACGCCGCCACCGTTGGCAGCGGGCTCGAACCTGTCAGCGCTGAATTTCGCCTCCGGGTAGCGGTCCGCAGCAAGCACCTTTCGCGCGGTCACCGCGATCTCGCGACGGTCGCGGTCGGAGAGCGGCCGGAGCCCGCCCGTGCCTTCCCGGACGATCAGCGAGCCCATCTCGATGCGGACGTCAAGCTCGGACAGGGCCGACTCGTCGTTCACTGACATCTCACCTGACCAGCGGCCCACCTCGATGGTCAGATCGTGACCAGCCTGGGCTGCTAGCCCCTCGCGGAAGGTACGCAGGATAAGCCGGCCACATTCTGGCCCGAGGTGTTGGCGTCCGGCCTGAACAGCCATTGGTAGTCAGGGGCAGTGCCCCGGAGGGCCTCTTTCCCCATCCCCCTTTCAATCCGTAGGGCGGTCTTCCCATATCCAGGCGCCGGTGGCTTGCCGCACTCAGGCGCCACACGAGGCGCCGATCGGCGACAGGATCGCCTGGCCGCGCTAGTTTGTTTGCCGGTTGCGGAACTGTCGCGGCGCCCGGAAAGCCGACATCCGCAGCGGTCACTTTGTTGTACAAGGATTCCCGGTCAGGGAGGAGCGTGCGTGGATCAGCTTAGCCTTGGCGTGATGGCACGCTCGCGGAAGGAGAACGAGCGACGGCTGGCGATCCACCCGCTGCATGTCGAGCGGATCGAGGCCGGCCTGCGGCGGCGCATCTACCTCGAGCGCGGCTATGGCGAGCGTTTCGGCGTGCCGGACGAGCGGCTGGCGAACTATGTCGCTGGCTTGCGCACCCGTGACCAGCTCCTGGCGGACTGCGATGTCATCCTGCTTCCCAAGCCGCTGGCGGCCGACCTTGCCGAGCTGCATGAGGGCCAGGTCCTATGGGGCTGGCCGCACTGCGTCCAGAACGACGACATCACCCAGCTGGGAGTCGACCGGCGGGTCACCCTAATCGCGTTTGAGGCGATGAACCACTGGTCCGGCGATGGCTCGTTCAGCCTGCATGTCTTCCATAAGAACAATGAACTGGCCGGCTACTGCTCGGTGCTGCACGCCTTGCAGCTCATCGGGACCACCGGTGAATACGGCCGCCCGCTTCGCGCGGCTGTGATCAGTTTCGGTGCGACGGGCCGGGGCGCGGTGACCGCTCTCAACGCGTGCGGCGTGAACGACGTACACGTCCTTACCCATCGTGATGTAACGGCGGTTGCCTCGCCTATCCACTCGGCCCGCATGGTGCATTTCGAACGCGACCCCGATAACCCGGGCCGGTGCCACGCGCTGGACGAAAGCGGCCGGGTGCCGCTGGCGGCCTACCTCGCCGGGTTCGACATCGTGGTCAACTGTGTGCTTCAGCACCCCAGCGCGCCGCTGATGTTTGTCACCGGCGACGAGCTGGCCGCGTTCTCGCCGGGCAGTCTCATCGTGGACGTGTCATGCGACGTCGGGATGGGCTTCAGCTGGGCGCGGCCCACATCATTCGCGGACCCGATGTTCACCGTGGGCCGCAACATCCACTACTACGCCGTGGACCATAGCCCTTCGCTGCTGTGGAACTCCGCCACCTGGGAGATCAGCGAAGCCCTGCTGCCACACCTGGGCACCGTGCTCGGCGGGCCCGGGTCATGGGACTCCAATCAGATCATCCGGCGTGCCATCGAGATCCGCGGTGGCGTCATACAGAACCCGGACATCCTGTCCTTTCAACACCGTGCGCCGCAGTACCCGCACCCGCGGCGCCCTTAGCACAACACGCGAGGTACAAGAACTGGCTGTACCTATGCCGGAAGATCGAGTCTGGGAAACGGCGCCCCGGGAAAATTTACCGAACGGCTGCGCTTCGTGACAGCCCGCGCAGCCGTTCGGGATCTTGGGTGTTGTCTTGGGCGGAGGGCG